>Ga0265339_10000777_pt1 | contig 24679 bp, 20 predicted proteins | sample 4CB219metaG_FD_202085 | JGI IMG/M metagenome (GOLD analysis project Ga0265339, IMG submission 202085) | Rhizosphere microbial communities from Carex aquatilis grown in University of Washington, Seatle, WA, United States - 4-CB2-19 metaG | ecosystem: Host-associated > Plants > Roots >... | reverse complement strand
CGCTTTCAGCGAGCTCTTTTCCAGCGCACCAAGAACGATGCGGCGATAGAGCCAGAGCGCGTAGCAGGCCGAGAGGATCATGCCCGTCGCGGCGAAGAAGGTGACCCACGTATTGACGTGGAATGTACCGGTCAGGGTCAGAAACTCGCCGATGAAGCCGCTGGTGCCCGGCAGGCCGACGTTGGCCAGCGTGAAGACCAGAAACACGAACGCGTAGAGCGGCATGCGGTTGACCAGCCCGCCGTAGGCCGAGATCTCGCGCGTGTGCAAGCGGTCGTAGACGACACCGACACAGAGGAAGAGCGCACCGGAGACGATGCCGTGGGACAGCATCTGGAAGATGCCGCCCTGCACGCCCTCGGCGTTCATGGCGAAGATGCCCATCGTCACGAAGCCCATGTGGGCAACGGACGAATAAGCGATCAGCTTCTTCATGTCCTCCTGCATGAGCGCGACCAGCGAGGTGTAGACGATCGCGACCACGGAGAGCGTGAAAATGAACGGCGCGAGATCGGCCGAAGCGAGCGGGAACATCGGCAGCGAGAAGCGCAGGAAGCCGTACCCGCCCATCTTGAGCAGGATGGCGGCAAGCACCACCGAGCCCGCCGTCGGCGCCTCAACGTGCGCGTCGGGCAGCCAGGTGTGGACCGGCCACATCGGCATCTTCACCGCAAACGAGGCGAAGAAAGCGAACCACAGCCACCATTGCATGGTCGCCGGGAACGGATGGTTGAGCAGCGTCGGAATATCGGTGGTGCCGGCATCCCAGTACATCGCCATGATGGCGAGCAGCATCAGCACCGAGCCGGCGAGCGTGTAGAGGAAGAACTTGAAGCTGGCGTAGACGCGCCGCGGGCCGCCCCAGATGCCGATGATGAGGAACATCGGAATGAGGCCGCCTTCGAAGAACACGTAGAACAGCACGACATCGAGTGCGCAGAACACGCCGGTCATCAGCGTTTCCAGCACCAGAAACGCGATCATGTAGGAGCGGAAATTCTTGGTGACGGACAGCTTCGAGGCGACGATGCAGATCGGCATCAGGAAGGTCGTCAGGATGACGAACAGCATCGAGATGCCGTCGACGCCCATCTTGTAGTTGATCTTGCCGCCCAGCCACGGGTGCTCCTCGACGAGCTGGAAGCCCGGATCGGCATTGTTGAAGTTGACCCAGATGAGGAGCGAGACGAGGAAGGTGACGATCGTCGTCCACAACGCGATGTAATAGATATTGCGGCGCGCCGAGGCATCGTCGCCGCGCACGGTGAGCGTGAGCAGCGCGCCGACCAGCGGCAGGAAGGTTACGACAGAGAGGATCGGCCAGCTCATCGGCACATCAACCCGCAAACATCAGCCAGGTGACCAGGAGCGCGACACCGATCAGCATCGCGAAGGCGTAGTGATAGAGGTAGCCGGTCTGCAGGCGCACCGCGCGCTGGGCAACGTCGATTACGCGAGCGGAGATGCCATCCGGCCCAAGCCCGTCGATCACCAGGCCGTCGCCCTTCTTCCACAGGAAGCGACCGAGCCACTTCGCCGAGCGGACGAAGAGCACGTCGTAGAGCTCGTCGAAGTACCACTTGTTGAGCAGGAAGCGGTAGAGCCAGTCGTTGGAGCGGGCGAGCGCGGCCGGCACTTCCGGATCGACCAGGTAGAACCAGACGGCAACCAGCGCACCGATCGCCATCATCAGCGTCGGCAGGTAGGTCACCCACCACGGCGAATGCTCCATCGCCTCGAGGATCGGCGCATGTTCGCCGGCGACCAGCGCCTCGTGCCAGAAGTTGGCGTTGCCGGCGCCGATGAAGCTGCCGGAAAAGATGAGGCCCGCCAGCAGCGCGCCTGCCGCGAGGACGTAGAGCGGCCACAGCATGACCAGCGGCGATTCGTGGACATGCGCCATCACCTCGCGCGCGGCGCGCGGGGTTCCGTGGAAGGTCATGAAAATCAGGCGCCACGAATAGAATGAGGTGAGCAGCGCCGCGGTGACGGTCAGTGCCCAGCCATAGCCGGCCATCGAGCCCGGACCATGGAAGGCGGCCTCGATGATCGCATCCTTGGAGAAGTAGCCCGCGGTCAGCGGGAAGCCGGTGAGCGCGAGCGTGCCGACGATCATCATCCAATAGGTGATCGGGATGTGGGTCCGCAGGCCGCCCATCTTGCGCATGTCCTGCTCGCCGCCGACGGCGTGAATGACCGAGCCCGAGCCGAGGAAGAGCAGCGCCTTGAAGAAGGCGTGCGTAAACAGGTGAAAGATGGCAACGGGATAGGCACCGACGCCCAGCGCCACAAACATGTAGCCAAGCTGCGAGCACGTCGAATAGGCGATCACGCGCTTGATGTCGGTCTGCACCAGGCCGACGGTTGCGGCGAAGAACGCGGTGGTCGCGCCGATGAAGGTGACGAACTCAAGCGCGGCGGGCGACAAGGCGAACAGCGGCGAGAGCCGCGCGACCATGAAGACGCCGGCCGTCACCATGGTGGCGGCATGGATAAGCGCGGAGACCGGCGTCGGGCCCTCCATCGCATCGGGCAACCAGGTGTGCAGCAGAAACTGGGCGGACTTGCCCATCGCGCCCATGAAGAGCAGCAGGCAGAGAACGGTGATCGCGTCGAAGTTCCACGACAGGAAATGAAGCTGCGTGCCGACCACCGATGGCGCGTTGGCGAAGATGGTCTCGTAGTCGACCGACTTGAACACCCAGAAGACGCCGAAGATGCCGAGCGAGAAGCCAAAGTCGCCGACGCGGTTGACGACGAACGCCTTGATGGCGGCGGCGTTGGCGGACGGCCGCGTGTACCAGAAGCCGATCAGCAGGTAGGAGGCGAGACCCACGCCCTCCCAGCCGAAGAAGAGCTGGACGAGGTTGTCGGACGTCACCAGCGCCAGCATGGCGAAGGTGAACATCGACAGATAGGCAAAGAAGCGCGGCCGGTACGGGTCGTGCGACATGTAGCCCATCGAGTAGGTGTGCACGAGCGCAGACACCGTGTTCACCACCACCAGCATGACGACGGTGAGCGTGTCGATGTGCAATGCCCAGTCGACGGCAAGCGTGCCGGAGGCGAACCAGCTCAAGACCGGGATGCGCTGCGGTTCCGCCCCGCCGAACCAGAACGTGCAGAACGCGACCCATGACAGGACGGCGGCCACCACCATGAAGCCCGAGGTGACCAGCTCCGCGGGACGCGAGCCCTCGGCTGCCGGTTCGTGATCGTGACCATGGGCATCATGGCCATGGGCATGATCGTCATGCGCGTGGGCGGCATGCGCGTCACCGGCGTGACCATGATCGCCGGGCTCGCCGCCGGGAAAGCGCTTGTGGGCACCCCACAGCGTGATCGCGCCGGCGATGATGGCGCCAAGCAGCGGCAGGAAGACGATGAGCTGATACATATCGTCCTCTAGCCCTTCATCATGTTCACGTCTTCGACCGCGATCGAGCCGCGGTTCCGGTAGAAAACAACCAGAATGGCGAGGCCGATGGCAGCTTCGGCGGCGGCGACGGTCAGAACGAAGAGCGCGAAGACCTGACCGACGAGATCGCCGAGGAAGGCGGAGAAGGCAACCAGGTTGAGGTTGACGGCAAGCAGGATGAGCTCAACCGACATCAGGATGACGATGACGTTCTTGCGGTTGATGAAGATGCCGAAGACGCCGATCGTGAACAGGATGGCCGAGACGGCCAGATATTGCGGCAGGCCGACGCTCATAGCAGGCCCCTCCCCGGCTCGACCTTGCGGACCTCAATCACCGTTGAGCGCGCATTCTGCTCGGGGATCGACTGGCGCTTGACGCCGGGCTTGTGGCGCAGCGTCAAGACGATGGCGCCGATCATCGCGACGATCAGGACGACGCCGGCCGACTGAAAGAAGAAGACGTAGCGGGTGTAGAGAATTTCGCCGAGCGCGGCGGTATTGGACATTTCCGCAGTGCCCGGGATCGGCACCACGATCGAATGCGTCGCACCCGGCGCGAAGGCCCAGCCCGCCAGAACGACCAGCAGCTCCGCGAGCAGCACGACGCCGACCAGCGCGCCGATCGGCAGATAGGTCAGGAAACCCTGGCGGAGCTCGACGAAATCGACGTCGAGCATCATCACCACGAACAGGAAGAGCACCGCCACCGCGCCGACGTAGACGACGACGAGGATCATCGCCAGGAACTCGGCACCGAGGATGACGAACAGGCCGGCGGCGTTGAAGAACGCAAGGATGAGGAAGAAGACGGAATGGACCGGGTTGCGCGAACCCACGACCATGATCGCCGAAGCGATGATCACCGCCGAGAAAAGATAGAAGAAGAGCGTCGCGACGATCATTTGTAGGGCGCGTCCAGCGCAATGTTCTGCGCGATCTCGCGCTCCCAGCGGTCGCCGTTGGCGAGCAGCTTGTCCTTGTTGAAGTAAAGTTCCTCGCGCGTTTCGGTGGCGAACTCGAAATTCGGGCCTTCAACGATGGCATCGACGGGGCAGGCTTCCTGGCAGAAGCCGCAGTAGATGCACTTCACCATGTCGATGTCGTAACGGGTCGTGCGGCGGGTGCCATCGTTGCGGCGCGGACCAGCCTCGATGGTGATCGCCTGCGCCGGGCAAATCGCTTCGCACAGCTTGCAGGCGATGCAGCGTTCTTCGCCGTTGGGGTAGCGGCGCAGCGCATGCTCGCCGCGGAAGCGCGGGCTGACGCGCCCCTTCTCGAAGGGATAATTCAGCGTCGCCTTGGGGGCGAAGAAATAGCGCATCGAAAGGAAGAAGGCCGAGACGAACTCGGTCAGCAGCAAAGCGCGTGCGGAACGATCGAGGCGCATGCTCATCCTGCCTGGGCCCCCCAGCCGGTGATCTGAAGGAACGCCGCCACGATGACCACCATGGCGATCGACAGCGGCAGGAACACCTTCCAGCCCAGCCGCATGAGCTGGTCGTAGCGATAGCGCGGGACGAAGGCCTTGACCATCGCGAACATGAAAAACACGAAGGCGCACTTCAGGACGAACCAGATGATCCCGGGCACCCAGGTGAACGGCGGCAGCGCGACCGGCGGCAGCCAGCCGCCGAGAAACAGGATGGTCGCCAGCGCGCACATCAAGCAGGTCGCAACATATTCGCCGAGGAAGAAAAGCAGGAACGGCGTGGACGAATATTCCACCGCGTAGCCGGCGACGAGCTCCGATTCCGCCTCGACGAGGTCGAACGGCGGACGATTGGTCTCAGCCATCGCCGACACGAAGAAGACGATGAACATCGGGAACAACGGCAGCCAGTGCCAGTCGAGGAACGTATTGGGCAGGCCGAGACGGGTGCCGAGGCCGTCGCGCTGTGCCAGCACGATGTCGCTGAGGTTCAGCGAACCGACGCAGAGCAGCACGGTGATGATGACGAAGCCGATGGAGACTTCATACGACACCATCTGCGCGGCGGAACGAAGCGCGGCGAGGAACGGATACTTCGAGTTCGACGCCCAGCCGCTCATGATGATGCCGTAAACACCGAGCGACGAGATGGCGAAGAGATAAAGGACACCGACGTTGATGTTGGCGATGACCCAGCCCGCCTGAACCGGAATCACAGCCCAGGCCGAGAGCGCCAGGACGGCGGTCACCAGCGGTGCCAGGAGGAAGACGCCCTTGTTGGCGCCCGACGGGATGATCGGTTCCTTGAAGACGAACTTCAAAAGGTCGGCGAAGCTCTGAAACAGCCCCCACGGACCGACGACGTTGGGGCCGCGGCGAATCTGCACGGCCGCCCAGACCTTGCGGTCTGCATAGAGGACGTAGGCCACAATAACGAGGAGCACGACGAGAAACAGCAGGCTCTCGGCGAGCGTGATCACCGTCGGGAGTACGTAGCCGTGAAAGAAATCCGGCATCGTCCTACTCCGCCGCCGTCGCCATGCGGCCCGACGCAATCGCCGAACACTCGGCCATGACGGCGGAGGCCCGCGCGATCGGGTTGGTCGCGTAAAAATCCTCGATCGGATTCCGGAATGGCGTACTCGACGGCTTGCCCGTGCGTTCGGCCACCGCCTTCACGTGATCAAGGGCGCCAGGCGCGATCTCGTCGACATGGCTGAAGTGCGGGTACGACGCGTACAGCGTGCGGCGCAGTTCCGTCAGCGAGTCGAACGGCAGACGCTTGCCAAGCACCTCGGACAGCGCGCGCAGGATCGCCCAGTCTTCCCGTGCATCGCCAGGAGGGAATGCGGCGCGGGCAGCCATCTGCACGCGCCCCTCGGTGTTGACGTAGGTACCGGACTTCTCGGTATAGGCGGCGCCCGGCAGGATCACGTCGGCGCGGTGGGCACCGGCGTCGCCGTGACTGCCGATATAAACCACAAAGGCGCTGCCCAGCGCGTTCATCGCCAGCTCATCCGCGCCGAGCAGAAAGAGAACGTCGAGCGCCTTGGTGGCAGCGGCGGCAACCATGCCGATCGTATCGAGGCCGCCCTGCCCCGGCACGAAGCGCAGGTCGAGCCCGCCGACCCGGCTGGCCGCCGTGTGGAGAACAGCCACCCCGTTCCAGCCTTCTTCCACCGAGGCACCGGTGGCGAGCCGCGCTGCCAGCGCAAGAACCTCGGGCCCATCGCCCCGGATCAAGGCGCCGCCACCGACGATAACGACCGGCCGCTTGGCAGCCGCCAGCGCCTTGCCAAAAGCGGTTGAGCCGATATCGCCCAGACTGTCGGGACCGGCGCCGAGATATTCGTATGGATAGGTGAGGTCGACCTTCTCGCCGACCACGCCGATGGAGACATCGCCCTGGCGCCAGCGCTTGCGGATGCGTGCGTTCAACACCGCCGCTTCATGGCGCGGGTTGGAGCCGATGATCAGGATGGCGTCGGCGCGATCGATGCCGGCAATGCCCGGATTGAAGATGTAGCTGGCGCGGCCGGCGGCAGGGTCGAGCAATTCGCCCGGCGCGCGGCAATCCATGCTCGTGGAACCGAGCGACTTCATCAGCTCGCGCAACGCAAACATCTCTTCGACGGTAGCGAGATCGCCGGCGATGGCGCCCAGACGCTTCGGATCGATGCCGCGCACCTTGTTGGCGACCTCGACGAACGCCTCGGCCCAGGTCGCCGGCTCCAGCCGGCCATGCCGGCGAACATACGGCCGGTCGAGGCGCTGCGTTCTAAGGCCGTCCCAGATGAAGCGCGTCTTGTCGGAAATCCATTCCTCGTTCACCGCTTCGTTCAGGCGCGGAATGATGCGCATGACCTCGCGGCCGCGCGTGTCGATACGGATGGCCGAACCGACCGCATCCATCACATCGATCGATTCCGTCTTCACCAGCTCCCACGGACGGGCATGGAACTCGTACGGCTTCGAGGTCAGCGCGCCGACCGGGCAGAGGTCGATGACGTTGCCCTGCAGCTCGGAAGTCATCGCCTTCTCGAGGTAGGTCGTGATCTCCATATCCTCGCCGCGACCGATGGCGCCCAGTTCCTCAACGCCGGCGACCTCGGCCGAAAAACGGATGCAGCGCGTGCACTGGATGCAGCGGTTCATCGACGTCTTGACCAGCGGGCCGATGTACTTGTCCTCGACGGCGCGCTTGTTCTCCTTGTAGCGGCTGCCGTCGACGCCGTAGGCCATCGCCTGATCCTGCAGATCGCACTCGCCGCCCTGATCGCAGATCGGGCAATCGAGCGGATGGTTGATGAGCAGGAACTCCATCACCCCTTCGCGCGCCTTCTTCACCATCTTGGACTTGGTGAACATCTCGGGCGGCTCGCCGTTCGGTCCCGGACGCAGATCGCGCACGCTCATGGCGCAGCTCGCCTGCGGCTTGGGCGGCCCGCCCTTCACCTCAATCAGGCACATGCGGCAATTGCCGGCGATCGACAGGCGCTCGTGGAAGCAGAACCGCGGAATTTCGGCACCGGCGGTCTCGCACGCCTGCAGCAGGGTGTACTCCGCCGGGACGTCGACCTCGATGCCGTCAACCTTGACCTTGGCCATAGCTATCCACACCTCTGGGTCTGCCAGAGCTTCACGTGCTCGAGATGCGACCAGTCGAATGCGAAGTCGGTGTTGCCGTGAGCTTCGAGATGATGAAGCCGCTCCTCGGCATCGGCGAGCGTCGGAACGTGCCCCTGCGCCACGTACCACATAACGAGATGATGGGACTTCAGCTTCTCGAACCACTCAGCCTTGCGATTGTAGAGACGCTGGTGGACGGTCTTCCAGACGAAGTTTTCGAGATCGGCCACCGTCTCCCAGACGCTCATGTTGACCGCCATCGTCGGATCGGCGAACGGGCGCACATCGAGCGCATTGCCGGGGTCCTCGCCTTTCAGCCGCCAGACAAACCCCGGCATGCGCTCGGCCATTTCGTTTACGCGCGCGAGGTTGTCGACGAAATCAGCCAGCCGCGGATCGTTCAAGGGGTAGCGCAGGTGGCCAATGTTGAGCTCGGCGATGTGCATGGCCCCTACTCCGCCGCCTCGGCAATCAGCGGGTCGCCGACTTCCGGTCGCGCACCGTGATAGCTGTCGATGCGGCGTTCGATCTCGCCGCGGAAATGGGCAATGAGGCCCTGCACCGGCCAGGCCGCTGCGTCGCCGAGCGCGCAGATGGTGTGCCCCTCGATCTGGGTCGTGACCTCGAGCAGCTGGTCGATCTCGCGCTTCTCGGCGCGACCATCGGCCATGCGCTCGAGCGTGCGCCACATCCAGCCGGTGCCTTCGCGGCAGGGCGTGCACTGGCCGCAGCTCTCGTGCTTGTAGAAGTACGACAGGCGCGAAATCGAGCGCACGATGTCGGTCGACTTGTCCATCACGATCACGGCGGCGGTGCCAAGCCCGGAGCGCAGCTTGGCCAGCGTATCAAAATCCATCACCAGATCGTTGCAGAGCGAGGCGGGCAGGCAGCGCACTGAAGCGCCGCCGGGGATGACCGCCAGCAGATTGTCCCAGCCGCCGCGCACGCCCCCGGCATGACGCTCGATCAGCTCGCGGAGCGTGATGCCCATCTCCTCTTCCACCGTGCACGGCCGCTCGACATGCCCGGAGATGCAGAAGAGTTTGGTGCCGACGTTGTTCGGGCGTCCGAAGCTGGAGAACCACGAGGCACCGCGGCGCAGAATGGTCGGCGCAACGGCGATCGATTCGACGTTGTTCACGGTCGTCGGGCAACCGTAGACCCCCATCGCCGCCGGGAACGGCGGCTTTAGGCGCGGCATGCCCTTCTTGCCCTCGAGCGATTCCAGCAGCGCGGTTTCCTCGCCGCAGATGTAGGCGCCGGCGCCATGATGGACGACGATTTCGAAGTCCCAGCCGTTCTTGTTGTTCTTGCCGATCAGGTTTGCTTCGTAGGCCTGATCGACCGCCGCCTGCAGACGCTCGCGCTCGCGGATGAACTCGCCGCGGACATAGATGAAGGCGGTGTGCGCACCCATCGCGAAGCCGGCGACGAGACAGCCCTCGACCAGCGTGTGCGGATCGTGACGCAGGATCTCGCGGTCCTTGCAGGTACCGGGTTCGGACTCGTCGGCGTTGACGACGAGGTAGGCCGGCCGGCCATCGGACTGCTTGGGCATGAACGACCACTTCAGCCCGGTCGGAAAGCCGGCGCCGCCGCGGCCGCGCAGCCCCGACGCCTTCATCTCGTTGATGATCCAGTCGCGGCCCTTGTCGATGATGGCCTTGGTGCCGTCCCATTGACCGCGCGCGATGGCACCTTTCAGGCCCCAGTCATCAAGGCCGTAGAGGTTGGTGAAGATGCGGTCCTTGTCGGAAAGCATGCTCAGACCTTCGACACCGGGTTGGGTTTCTTGTCTTCCGGATTGGGCTGCATCGGAGCTTTCGGCTCGGCAGCCTCGCGCTGGTTCGCGCCGGCGGTCGGGTTTTTCGCCTCGCTGTCGGTCAGCGCCGGCTGTTGCGGCGGCGTCCACGCCTGCGCACCGGGGCGGTAGATCTCGCCGGTCAGCGTTGTCAATCCAGCAGTCGGCGCGGCGTACTGGCGGCCGGACTGCGAGCCGGCCTTGACCGTGCGGCCAGCGGCGAAATCATCGATCAGCTTATTGAAACTGGCGACGGTGAGATCCTCGTAGGTATCCGAATTCACCTGAACCAGGGGCGCGTTCACACAGGCGCCGAGGCACTCGACTTCTTCCCAAGAGAAGGCGCCGTCAGCAGAAAGATGATGCTGTTCGGGATGGATGCGCTCGCGGCAGATGCGCTTCATCTCGTCGGCGCCGCGCAACCAGCAGGGCGTCGTGCCGCACACCTGGATGTGCGCCCTGGCGCCAACCGGCTCAAGGTGGAACATGGTGTAGAATGTCGCCACCTCGAGCACGCGGATGCGCGCCATGCCGAGCATCTCGGCGACATAGCCGATCGCCGGCTCGGTCACCCAGCCCTCCTGATCCTGCGCGCGCCAGAGAAGCGAGATCACCGCGGAGGCCTGACGGCCTTCCGGATACTTCGCGATCTCCTTCCTCGCCCAGGCGAGATTGGCGTCGCTGAAGGCGAAGCTCTCGGGCTGCTTCTCAGCCAGTCGGCGAACACTCATCGGTCGACCTCGCCGAACACAATATCAAGAGAACCCAGGATCGCGGTGACGTCGGCCAGCATGTGCCCGCGGGTGAGATGATCCATGCCGGAGAGATGCGCAAAGCCCGGCGCGCGAATCTTGCAGCGGTACGGCTTGTTGGTGCCATCGGCGACAAGGTAGACGCCGAACTCGCCCTTGGGTGCCTCGACGGCGGCGTAAACCTCACCCACCGGCACGTGATACCCCTCGGTGTAGAGCTTGAAGTGATGGATGAGGGCTTCCATCGAGCGCTTCATCTCACCCCGCTTGGGCGGCACGACCTTGCCATCCTCCGAGGCGACCGGCCCCTTGCCGTCCGGCGCATCCAGCTTGCCAATGACCTGCTTCATGATGCGGATCGACTGGCGCATCTCTTCCATGCGTATGAGATAGCGATCGTAGCAATCGCCGTTCTTGCCGACCGGAATGTCGAAGTCGAGCTCGGCATAGCACTCATAGGGCTGCGCCTTGCGCAGGTCCCACGCCGCGCCGGAACCGCGCACCATCACGCCGGAGAAGCCGTACTTCCACGCATCGTCAAGGCTGACGACGCCGATATCGACGTTGCGCTGCTTGAAGATGCGGTTGTTGGTGAGCAGCCGGTCCATATCCTCGACGGTCGCGAGGAACGGATCGCAGAACGCCGCGATGTCGTCGACCAGCTGCTGGGGCAGATCCTGGTGAACGCCGCCCGGGCGGAAGTAGGCGGCGTGCATGCGGCTGCCGGAGGCGCGCTCGTAGAAGCCCATCATCTGCTCGCGCACCTCGAAGCCCCACAGCGGCGGCGTGAGCGCGCCGACGTCGAGCGCCAACGCGGGGATGCCCAGCATGTGGTTGAGCAGGCGTCCGATCTCGCAATAGAGCACGCGAATGAGCTGCGCGCGGCGCGGCACCTCGATACCGAGGAGCTTCTCAACCGCCAGTGCGAAGGCGTGCTCCTGATTCATCGGCGCGACGTAATCGAGCCGATCGAAATACGGAACCGCCTGCAAATAGGTCTTGTGCTCGATCAGCTTCTCGGTGCCGCGGTGAAGCAGACCGATGTGCGGATCAACGCGCTCGATCACCTCGCCGGAAAGCTCGAGCACGAGGCGCAGCACGCCGTGCGCAGCCGGATGCTGCGGTCCGAAGTTGAGAGTGAAGGTGCGGACGTCGGATTCAGGCATGGGGAGTAGCCGCTCCAAAGGTTGAAACGGCAATCGGCAATCGGCGGTCGGCAGTCGGCCTCTTCATGGCTTAGCCGCCTTCTCGTCGCCGGGGAGCACGTATTCGGTGCCCTCCCAGGGTGAGAGGAAGTCGAAATCGCGGAACTCCTGCGCCAGCCGGACAGGCTCGTAGACCACGCGCTTGCGCTCGTCGTCGTAGCGTACCTCGACAAAGCCGGTCAGCGGGAAATCCTTGCGCAGCGGATGGCCGTCGAAGCCATAGTCGGTGAGGATGCGGCGAAGATCGGGATGACCTGCGAAGACGATGCCGTACAGATCGTAGGCCTCGCGCTCGAACCAGTCAGCGCCGGGGAAGACGGAGGTCAGCGAAGGGACCGGCGTCTGCTCGTCGGTGAATATCTTGAGGCGGATGCGCAAATTCCGACGCGGGCTCAGCAGGTGATACACGACGTCGAAACGCTTCTCGCGGGCCGGCCAGTCGACGCCGCAGATATCCGTCAAGTTGACGAAGCCGAAGCGATCGTCGTCGCGAAGCAGCTTGACGACGTCGACGATCGCGCCGGCGGCCACCGTCACCGTCAGTTCATGATGTGCGAGCTGTACGCCAGTCACCCACGACGGGTGCTCCGTCGCAATCGTCTCGCCGAGAGTATTGAGGGTGTCGTCCAAGTCTCGCCTCAGCGCTCGATCGTTCCGGTACGCCGGATCTTCTTTTGAAGAAGCAGTACGCCGTACAGCAACGCCTCGGCCGTCGGGGGGCAGCCGGGCACGTAGATGTCGACGGGAACGATGCGGTCGCAACCACGCACCACCGAATAGGAATAGTGGTAGTAACCGCCCCCGTTGGCGCACGACCCCATCGAGATGACGTAGCGCGGCTCCGGCATCTGGTCGTAAACCTTGCGGAGCGCCGGCGCCATCTTGTTGGTCAGCGTGCCGGCGACGATCATGACGTCGGACTGGCGCGGCGAAGCGCGCGGCGCGAATCCGAAGCGCTCAACGTCATAGCGCGGCCCGGCCATCTGCATCATCTCGACCGCACAGCAGGCAAGGCCGAAGGTCATCCACATCAGCGAGCCGGTGCGCGCCCAGATGATGAGCTGGTCGGCGGTGGTGAGCAGGAAGCCCTTGTCGGCGAGTTCGTTGTTGACCTCGCGGAAAAACGGATCGTCCTGCGATTTCAGCTGGCCGCCCGTGGTCGTCGTGACGTTAGCGCTCAATCCCATTCCAGCGCGCCTTTCCGCCACTCGTAAATGAAGCCGATGGTGAGAACACCGAGGAAGACCATCATCGACCAGAAGCCGAACCATCCGAGATGGCCGCGGGCGACGGCCCACGGGAAGAGGAAGGCGACCTCGAGGTCGAAGATGATGAAGAGAATCGCGACCAGGTAGAAGCGCACGTCGAACTGCATGCGCGCGTCGTCAAAGGCGTCAAAGCCGCATTCGTAGGCGGACAGCTTCTGCGGGTCCGGATTCCTGAAGGCGACGATGAACGGCGCCACCAGCAATGCCAGACCGATGACGGCCGCGACGGCCATGAACAGCACGACCGGCAAATAGGCGTTCAGCAATGACCCCATGCTGCCCTCATTTCCCGAGTGCGGCGTTCCATCACCGCCGGCACCCAGCCATTTGCTGCAGCGCAAAGTGCACCAGAAGATGCACCTTGGCAAATCGCATCGAGGCTCGTCGGACATGGCCGTTTTGATAAGGAATCCGGCCTCGAACCGCACCCCGGCTGACTTAGCGGACAGAGCCCGGAGCCGCAAGCCTGAAACGGTTCCAGAAATCCATGTGCGGCTGTTTGACAATGCCGACGGGCGACAACCCGCATGCCGCGCTGGAACTGCGCAGCCGCGCCTGTGACTGGATCGTCACCTGCCCGTTGCCAGGAAACAGATGATGTCAAATGAGATGGAAGTGGCGGGAGCGACGGGGCTCGAACCCGCGACCTCCGGCGTGACAGGCCGGCGCTCTAACCAACTGAGCTACGCCCCCGCGGGCGCTGCGCCACCGCGTGCGGCGGGCAGGCGCGTTCGATTAAGGGAGGCCCCGCGGCAAGTCAAGGACAAGGCGCGGGCCCATCGCACCGCCGAAACGGCGCTACTCCTGAAAGGCCTGAAAATAGGCCGCCTGAGCTTTGAGAGCGGCAGAGAAAGCCTCCCAAGTTGGACATCTTGTCGTCGTAGGACGCGCTGCGGTCCTGGCGCGGGCATAAAGCCGATAGCACGGTGCGAGGTGGTGGGCGGTGAGGGACTCGAACCCCCGACATCCTGCGTGTAAAGCAGGCGCTCTACCAACTGAGCTAACCGCCCCCTCTAGAGCAATTCCCGATTTGACTGAATCGGAAATTGCTCTTCATTCCTTTGCTTTGCGCAATTCCGGACGGAAAAGTGGAATCCACTTTTCCTTGAATTGCTCTAGCCGGATGCGCCCGATTTATGCGGTCGGCGCCAGCGAGGCAAGCATCGCCGCCCGCGCCCGCTTCACGGGCCACGAAAAAAGCCCCGCGCGAGGCACGGGGCTCTTAAAAACTCGGCCGAACCGCAATCAGCGATTGACGGCGTCCTTCAGGCCCTTGCCGGCCTTGAACTTCGGGCTCTTGGAAGCAGCGATCTTGATCGCCTCGCCGGTACGCGGATTGCGGCCGACGCTGGCGGCGCGCTTGGCGACCACGAAATTGCCGAACCCGATGATCTTCACTTCGTCGCCCTGCTTCAAGGCGTCGGTAATTGCATCGAACGTCGCGTCGACAGCCTGACCCGCACCAGCCTTGGAAAGACCGGTCTTGTCGGCAACCGTCGCGATGAGATCGTTCTTGTTCATGAGGCATCCCTTTCCCTGATAGAGCCAATGGCCGAATCGCGCCTTCGACTTTCAGCCGGGACACTCATGCGAAAAGGGGCTCGAAGCAAGTGAAAACGGCGGAATACTGCGATTTTAATCGCTTGCCGGCGTAGCAATGAAAAAGGGCGCCAACCGCGAGGCTGGCGCCCTTTGTTCTTATTTATCAGTGGCTTAGTGAGCAGTCAGCCCGGTGGCTGGTTCTTCCTCGCTCACCACCGGAGTCGCACTCGCTTTACCCTCTTCCCATTCGATCGGCTCAGGCGCGCGGATTAGCGCGTTCTTAATCACGTCGTCCATGCGGGCAACAGGGATGATTTCCATCCCGGTCTTCACGCTGTCCGGGATATCCGCCAGATCCTTGACGTTATCCTCCGGGATCAGCACGCGCTTGATCCCGCCGCGCAGCGCAGCCAGCAGCTTCTCCTTCAGCCCGCCGATGGGGAGCACCCTGCCCCGCAGCGTGATCTCGCCGGTCATGGCGACATCCTTGCGGATCGGAATACCCGTCATCACGGACACGATCGCCGTGGCCATCGCGACGCCGGCCGAAGGACCGTCCTTGGGCGTGGCGCCCTCCGGCACGTGGACGTGGATATCGCGCTTGTCGAAGAGCGGCGGCTCGATGCCGAAGTCGACGGCGCGGCTGCGGACGTAGGAGGCCGCCGCGGAGATCGATTCCTTCATCACGTCGCGCAGGTTGCCGGTGACGGTCATGCGGCCCTTGCCGGGCATCATGACGCCTTCGATGGTGAGCAGCTCGCCACCAACTTCCGTCCAGGCAAGCCCGGTCACCATGCCAATCGCGTCCTCGAGCTCCGCCTCGCCATAACGGAAGCGCGGCACGCCGAGGAACTCCTCGACGACCTTGGGCGTGACCCTGATCGCCTTCTTCTTCGACAGGATCAATTCCTTCACGCTCTTCCGCGCCAGCGTGGCGAGTTCGCGCTCGAGATTGCGCACGCCGGCCTCCCGCGTGTAACGGCGGATGACGAGTTCGAGCGCATCGGCGTCCAGCGTGAACTCCTTGGAGTCCAAGCCATGCTCCTTGAGGATCTTCGGGATCAAATGACGCCGGGAGATCTCAACCTTCTCTTCCTCGATGTAGCCGGCGATGCGGATGATCTCCATGCGGTCCATCAACGGCGCCGGAATGTTCAGCGTGTTCGCCGTGGTGATGAACATCACGTTGGAGAGATCATAATCGACCTCGAGGTAATGATCGTTGAAGCTCGAGTTCTGCTCGGGATCGAGCACCTCCAGCAGCGCCGATGACGGATCGCCACGGAAGTCCATCCCAATCTTGTCCACCTCGTCGAGGAGGAAGAGCGGATTCGACTTCTTGGCCTTGCGCATCGACTGGATGACCTTGCCGGGCATCGAGCCGATGTAGGTGCGCCGATGGCCGCGGATCTCGGCCTCGTCACGCACGCCGCCCAGCGACATGCGCACGAATTCGCGGCCGGTCGCCTTGGCAATCGACTTGCCGAGCGAGGTCTTGCCAACGCCGGGCGGGCCGACGAGGCACAGAATCGGCCCCTTCAGCTTGTTCGACCGGCTCTGCACCGCAAGGTACTCGACGATGCGGTCCTTCACCTTGTCGAGACCGAAATGGTCGGCGTCGAGCACTTCCTGGGCATAGTTCAGGTCGTACTTCACCTTGGAGCGCTTGCCCCACGGTATCGACAGCAGCCAGTCGAGGTAGTTGCGCACCACCGTCGCCTCTGCCGACATCGGGCTCATCTGCCGGAGCTTCTTCAGCTCGGCATTCGCCTTCTCGCGAGCTTCCTTGGAGAGCTTGGTGCGCGCGATGCGCTCCTCCAGCTCCTGCATCTCGTCCTTGCCGTCTTCGGAGTCGCCGAGTTCCTTCTGAATGGCCTTCATCTGCTCATTCAGGTAGTACTCGCGCTGCGTCTTCTCCATCTGGCGCTTGACGCGCGAGCGGATACGCTTCTCCACCTGCAGGACGGAAATCTCGCTCTCCATGAGACCGAGGACGCGCTCCAGGCGCTCGACGACCGTCGGCAGCGAGAGGATCGCCTGCTTCTCCGGAATCTTGATCGCAAGATGCGAGGCAATCGTGTCGGCAGCCTTGGAGTAGTCCTCGATCTGGCCAACAGCGCCCACGACTTCGGGCGAGATTTTCTTGTTGAGCTTTACGTAATTTTCGAACTCGGCGACCACCGAACGGGTCAGCGCCTCAGCCTCGACGGCGTTGCCGACAACGTCCGGCAGCCGGCGAGCATGTGCTTCGTAGTACACATCCTTGCCGGTGTAGCGGACGATCTCTGCGCGGCCGACGCCTTCGACCAGCACCTTCACGGTGCCGTCAGGCAGCTTCAACAGCTGAAGAACGGTGGCGAGCGTGCCAACGTTGAAAATTGTCTCCGGGGTCGGCTCGTCCTCGCTCGGGTTCTGCTGGGTGGCGAGCAGAATCTGCTTGTCCGCACGCATCACCTCTTCGAGGGCACGGATGGACTTCTCACGCCCGACAAAAAGAGGAACAATGTTGTGCGGGAAAACAACGATGTCACGCAGCGGCAGAACCGGAAAAACGTCTCCGCCTTCCGCAGCCGGCAGATCACTCACATCAGAATGCTCGCTCATTGAAAACTGTCCTTTCTCCTGCCGGCGGCCCGAACAAGGCGCCTCCGGTCAAGGACGTGGCCGTCTTGAATAATGATACGCAAGAACCGAACCGGAATCGCGAACCTGGCCACCTTGAAGCACTTAGGTGGCGTTGCCCATAGGGCCTGTCAAGGCGAGCCTCGCCTTGGCCTAACTCGCGGTTGAACCGACGTCTTCCCGGCGTTCGGAATAGATGTAGAGCGGCCGGGCCTTGCCTTCCGCAACATCCGACGAGATCACCACTTCCTGAACGCCATCAAGGCCGGGAAGGTCGAACATCGTCTCGAGCAGGATCGACTCCATGATCGAGCGAAGTCCGCGCGCGCCGGTCTTGCGCTCGATCGCCTTCTTGGCGATCGACGTGAGCGCATCGGGATGAATGGTCAGTTCGACGCTCTCCATGTCGAAGAGCCGCTGATACTGCTTGACCAACGCGTTCTTCGGCTCGGTCAGGATCTTGATGAGCGCCGGCTCGTCGAGGTCCTCGAGGGTCGCGACCACCGGCAGGCGGCCGACAAACTCGGGGATCAGGCCGAACTTGAGCAGGTCCTCCGGCTCGACCTCGCGGAAGAGATCACCGGTGCGGCGATCCTCGGGCGACGAGACATTGGCCGAGAAGCCGATCGAGGTCTTGCGGCCGCGATCGGAGATGATCTTCTCGAGGCCGGAGAAGGCGCCGCCACAGATGAACAGGATGTTGGTGGTATCGACCTGCAGGAACTCCTGCTGCGGGTGCTTGCGGCCGCCCTGCGGAGGGACCGAAGCGACGGTGCCTTCCATGATCTTGAGCAGCGCCTGCTGGACGCCCTCGCCCGAAACGTCGCGGGTGATGGACGGGTTGTCGGACTTGCGACTGATCTTGTCGACCTCGTCGATGTAGACGATGCCGCGCTGCGCACGCTCGACATTGTAGTCGGCCGCCTGAAGCAGCTTCAGGATGATGTTCTCGACATCCTCACCGACGTAACCGGCTTCGGTCAGCGTCGTCGCGTCGGCCATCGTAAACGGCACGTCAAGGATACGGGCCAAGGTCTGCGCGAGCAGGGTCTTGCCGCAGCCGGTTGGTCCGATCAGCAGGATGTTCGACTTGGCCAGCTCCACGTCGTTGTTCTTGGCGGCGTGGTTCAGGCGCTTGTAATGGTTGTGCACAGCAACCGAGAGCACACGCTTGGCGTGCCGCTGGCCGATGACGTAGTCGTCGAGCACGTTGCAGATTTCGGTCGGCGTCGGAACGCCGTCGCGCGACTTGACCAGCGAGGATTTGTTCTCCTCGCGGATGATGTCCATGCACAGCTCAACGCATTCATCGCAGATGAACACGGTGGGACCGGCAATCAGTTTGCGGACTTCGTGCTGGCTCTTGCCACAGAACGAGCAATAGAGCGTGTTCTTGCTATCGCTTCCGCTGACCTTGCTGCTCATTCCGTTCACCCCAAACGCCGGCTATCCGGCACCGGCAATCGATTGACTGAACCCGCGTCCCCCAACGCGAAACAACACCCTAGACCTTAGCGCCCGAGGAGCGCGGCGCAAATCGTCCCAGCCAGACTCAACCATGCTACGAGCGATTTGTTCAAGAGATACTTAACGGCCGCGGGAGGCACTTCCAGGTACCCCCCATGCGAAACTGCCGCCAAGCTGAACGCGGATCAGGCCGATTTGACGTCCTTCATGGTCTCGCCTTCCAGCGCCGCGCGGTCGGTCAGAACCTTGTCGATCAGGCCGAAATCCTTCGCTTCCGCGGCGTTCAAGAAGTAGTCGCGATCCAGCGTGCGCTCGATCGTCTCATACGACTGACCGGTGTGCTTGACGTAGATCTCGTTCAGCCGGCGCTTCATCTTGACGATGTCCTCGGCGTGGCGCTCGATGTCGGACACCTTGCCCTCGAAACCACCCGAGGGCTGGTGAACCATGATGCGAGCGTTGGGCAATGCGAAGCGCATGCCCTTCTCGCCGGCCGTCAGCAGGAGCGAGCCCATCGACGCTGCCATGCCGATGCAGAGCGTGGCCACTGCGGGCCGGATGAACTGCATGGTGTCGTAGATCGCCAGACCCGATGTCACCACCCCGCCCGGCGAGTTGATGTACATGTTGATCTCTTTCTTGGGGTTCTCCGACTCCAGGAAGAGAAGCTGAGCCATGATCAGCGAGGCCATATGATCCTCGACCGGCCCGGTCACGAAGATGATGCGCTCCTTCAACAGGCGCGAATAGATGTCGAAAGCCCGTTCGCCACGATTGGTCTGTTCGACGACCATGGGGACGAGTTGCATGTACCGTTCGACCGGGTCTTTCATTGATTGTCCTTCCGGGTTTTACGGCGCGCGAAAAGCGCCGTTGCCGCCAAGCCGGCGAATCCGCCGCGGCTAGTTAGATATGGTATCGAACTGCGGTTCGGAAGGGGCGGGCCTAAAGCGGGCCCGCACCGGCCCGTATCAGACCGTGCGGTCGTCCTCGTCGCGCATCAGCTCTTCGCGGCTGACGGGCTTATCGGAAACCTTGGCCAGCTCGAGAATGAAGTCGGTGACCTTCTGTTCGAAGATCGGAGCGCGAAGCCCACCAAGGGCCTCCGGGGTACGGCGGTAATAGTCCAGAACCGCCTTCTCCTGGCCGGGGAACTGACGCATCTGCGCCGACATGGCGCGCTGAATTTCTTCCTCGGTCACCTGGATGTTGTTGCGTTCACCAACCTCAGACATGACCAGGCCAAGCCGGACCCGGCGCTCGGCGATCTGCCGGTATTCTGCCTTGGCGGCGTCCTCGGTCGTGCCCTCGGACTCGAAGGTCTTCCCGCTTGACTGGAGCTCGCGCACCACCTGCTGCCAGATGCTGTCGAACTCCTGGTCGACCAGCGCCGGCGGCAGGTTCACTTCCTTGTGCATCTCATCGAGCCGATCGAGCAGTGCACGCTTCAGCTTCTGCCGCGACGCAGTGGTAAACTGGCTCTGGATCTGCTCGCGCACCGACTTGCGGAGGGCGTCGAGGGATTCAAGGCCAAAGCGCTTGGCCAATTCGTCGTCCACCACTGCGGCATCGGCGGAGGCGACTTCCTTCACGGAAACATCGAAGGTCGCCTCCTTGCCAGCCAGGTTGGCCACGGCATAGTCGGCCGGAAAGGTCACGGTGATCGTCCTCGCGTCGCCGGCAGACGTCCCGACCAGCTGTTCGGAGAAGCCCGCGATGAAGCGACCGTCGCCGATCGTGACGGAAGCGTTGTCGTCGCTGCCACCCGGAAACTCGACGCCGTCGATCTTGCCCACATAGGCGATGCTGAGGCGGTCGCCCTCAGCGGCCGCGCCGCTCTTGGGAGCGAACGCACGCGTCGTTTCGGCGAGTTGACGCAACTGGGTGTCCACCTCGGCGTCAGTCACTTCGGCAAGCGGACGCTCGATCGAGATCGACTTGAAGTCGGCGGGCTCGATCTTGGGCAGCACCTCGTACGTCATCGTGTAGGCGAGGTCGGCGGCACCATCGAGAATCTTGTTGGAAGCCTCCTCATCCTCGGGAAGCCTGAAATCCGGCGGCAGGGCCGCTTTCTCACCACGGCTGGTGAGCGTGTCCCGGGCGATCTCGCCCAAGGTATTCTGCACGATCTCGGCCATGGTCGAACGGCCGAAGATGCGGCGCAGATGACTGACGGGAACCTTGCCGGGCCGGAAGCCCTTGATGTTCACCTGGTCCTTCATCGCACTCAAGCGCGCGAGAAGCTTGCTGTCGAGCTCGGAGGCCGGAACAACGACGCTAAACTCGCGCCGCAAGCCGTCGGACCGGGTTTCTGTTACCTGCATTCGCCTATAATCCTCTCCGCAGCAGCCAACGTATTTGTCCGCCGGAATATCCCACCTGCCTCGCTCACAGAATCTCGACCGTCGTGGTGCGGGCGGAGGGACTTGAACCCCCACGACTTTCGTCACGGGAACCTAAATCCCGCGCGTCTACCAGTTCCGCCACGCCCGCCAAGGGGCTGAGGCTCCAGCAAGGCGCGCCTCTATAACACCCGTATTGGCGCGGTTCAACCGAGGTTGATGAGCCGCCGAAGCGGCTTTTCCCAAGGCTGGCGCGGCTTCCGGCGCCTCACTTAGCGGCTGGAATTGGCGAGCACAGAGAATACGCCGGGCAGAGCCTCGGGAAGGTCCTCGGCGATGAGGCCCCTGCCCGCCGACAGTCCCGCCTCGCCATGCAGCCAAACCGCCGCGGCGGCGGCCTCGAGCGCCGGCATTCTCTGCGCCAGCAAACCACCGACTATGCCGGCCAGGACGTCGCCGCTGCCGGCGGTGGCAAGCTGCGGCGGCGCGTTGCTGGCAATCAGCGCATCGCCGTTCGGTCCGGCGACCACGGTGTCGGCTCCCTTCAGCACGACCACGGCGCCGGAGCGAACCGCCGCTTCACGCACGCGCTCGACCTTGGAGGGATTTCCCGCCAGATCGGGAAACAGGCGCGCGAACTCGCCGTCGTGCGGCGTCATGACCACACCGGCCTGATGCTGCTTGATGAGCTCAAAAAGCCGGTCGCTCTTGCCTGTGAATGCGGTCAGCGCGTCGGCATCCAGCACTACCGAGGCGCGAGAGGCCAACGCCGCCATCACGAGATCGACCGTCTGTTCATCAAGGCCGAGCGCGGGGCCCATCACCACCGCGTTGCGGCGCTCGTCGGCGAGAATGCCGGTCAGGCCGGCCGCGCCTTCCATCGGTATCAGCATGATTGCGGTAAGGTGCGCGGCGTTTACGGGAATGGCCTCGGCGGGCGTCGCCACGGTGACCAGACCCGCGCCAACACGCAACGCGCCACGGGCCGCCAGGCGCGCAGCGCCCGTGCGCGACAGCGGACCGGAGACGACCACCGCGTGGCCGCGCGAATACTTGTTCTGCTCGGCATCGAGCGGCGGCAACGACCACCGTGCCGGCGTGTTGTGCCAGGTCTTCGGCTTGATCGTGGCAAGACAATCCGGCCGGATGCCGATGTCGGCGATGGTCACCCTGCCGCAGTGCTTGCGCCCGGGCATCAACAGATGGCCCGGCTTCAAACGAAAGAAGGTGACGCTCTCGTCAGCTTCGATCGCCGCGCCCATCACCTTGCCCGTCGCGCCGTTGATTCCGCTTGGCAGGTCAACGGCAATAACCGGAACCGTGGACCGGTTGACGGCGGCGATTGTCTGGGCGGCGACGCCGTCGATGTTGCGATCAAGGCCAGCGCCGAAAAGCGCGTCCACGATGACGTCGGCCTCATCAACGATCGACGGGGAAAGCCCCTTGCTGAACCCGGTCCATGAGGCCGCCGCGAAGGCGGCATCTCCCACAAGGCGGTCGCGCGCGCTCAACATTCCGACGTTCACGGAGTAGCCCGCCTCGGAGAGAAAGCGGGCAGCGACAAAGCCGTCTCCGCCATTGTTGCCGGGGCCGGTCATGACCGCGATGCGGGCACCCTGGGGGGCGCGACGGCTGACGGCCTCGGCAACGGCCAGTCCGGCACGCTCCATTAAGGCGTAGCCACTCACGCCGGACGCGATCGTGAGCTTGTCCGCTTCTGCCATCTCCGCAGGGGTCAGAACCTCAGTGGCGTTCTCCACAATTGGCATCGCGTTGCGCGCTCCCAGCGGTTGCGTGCCACCGCCCAGCAGATCGGTGAACCGCTGCGCCCATTGTTCGTCAATTGATGCGTTATTAGTCAATTGCATATTCCTTAATCAGGCGTCTTGGGCGGCGACAGCCCACTTTTGCAGCGGTGGGCGCCCCCAAAGCTGGCATGGAGTCTGCAAATCTCGCGGCAATCTGCGGCTTGGACGATGCGCTTTCTGCGCGTCCGGCCGCCACGGAGAGAAGCAGTCCCAATGAAAAAGATCGAGGCCATCATCAAGCCATTCAAGCTGGATGAGGTGAAGGAAGCGCTGCAGGAAGTCGGCCTGCAAGGCATTACAGTCACGGAAGCGAAGGGGTTTGGTCGCCAGAAGGGTCACACGGAACTCTATCGCGGCGCCGAGTACGTCGTCGACTTCCTGCCAAAAGTAAAAGTGGAAATCGTGCTGGGCGACGACATGGTCGAACGCGCGGTCGACGCCATCCGCAAGGCTGCGCAAACTGGTCGCATCGGGGATGGCAAGATTTTCGTATCCAACGTGGAAGAAGCCGTTCGCATCCGCACGGGCGAGAGCGGCATGGACGCCATCTGACCAACGGCTGGCGGAACTGAACGGGGTTGGGGACGCCTCTTCACCGAAGCGCCGACCAACAAGGGAAAAAGAGCTTGGCTCTTTGAGTGTTTACAGAAGGGAAAACTGATGACGACCGCTAAAGACGTGCTGAAGTTGATCAAGGACAAGGACGTGAAGTACGTCGACTTCCGCTTCACCGACCCGCGCGGGAAGTGGCAGCACGTCACCTTCGACATCGGCCTGGTCGATGAAGAAGCGTTCACCGAAGGCCTCATGTTCGACGGCTCGTCGATCGCCGGCTGGAAGGCGATCAACGAATCCGACATGAAGCTGATGCCTGATCCCAGCACCGTGGCGGTCGATCCGTTCTTTGCCCAGACGACGCTTTCGATCGTCTGCGACATTCTCGAGCCGCTGACCGACGCCCCCTACGAGCGCGACCCGCGCGGCATCGCCAAGAAGGCGGAAGCCTACCTCAAGCAGACCAAGATCGGCGACTCGGTGTTCTTCGGGCCGGAAGCCGAATTCTTCGTGTTCGACGACGTGCGCTACTCGGCGACGCCGTACAACACCGGCTTCAAGCTCGACGATATCGAGCTGCCCAAGAACTCGGACACCGAATACGAGATGGGCAACCTCGGTCACCGCATCCGCACCAAGGGCGGCTACTTTCCCGTACCGCCGCTCGACTCCCTTCAGGACATGCGCTCCGAGATGCTCGGGTCCATGGCGTCCATGGGCGTCAAAGTCGAGAAGCATCACCACGAGGTGGCTTCAGCGCAGCACGAGCTCGGCATGAAGTTTGGCCCGCTCGTCACGATGGCCGACCACCTGCAGATCTACAAGTACTGCATCCACAACGTCGCCAACGCCTACGGCAAGACCGCGACGTTCATGCCGAAGCCGATCTACGGCGACAACGGCTCGGGCATGCATGTGCACCAGTCGATCTGGAAGGGCGGCAAGCCGCTGTTCGCGGGCAAGCTCTACGCCGACCTGTCGGAAGAGTGCCTGTCGTACATCGCCGGCATCATCAAGCATGCCAAGGCGCTGAACGCCTTCACCAACCCGCTGACCAACTCGTACAAGCGGCTGGTCCCGGGCTATGAGGCGCCGGTGCTGCTCGCCTACTCGTCGCGCAACCGCTCGGCGTCGTGCCGCATCCCGGTCACCAACAATCCTAAGGCCAAGCGCGTCGAAGTCCGCTTCCCCGATCCGGGCGCGAACCCGTACCTCGCCTTCGCCTCCATGCTCATGGCTGGTCTGGACGGCATCAAGAACAAGCTGCAGCCCGGCGAGCCGATGGACAAAAACCTCTACGATCTGCCGCCGAAGGAGCTGAAGAAGATCCCGACGGTGT
>Ga0265339_10000775_pt1 | contig 24711 bp, 19 predicted proteins | sample 4CB219metaG_FD_202085 | JGI IMG/M metagenome (GOLD analysis project Ga0265339, IMG submission 202085) | Rhizosphere microbial communities from Carex aquatilis grown in University of Washington, Seatle, WA, United States - 4-CB2-19 metaG | ecosystem: Host-associated > Plants > Roots >... | reverse complement strand
CTGGCGGTCGCTGATGGTCGCCACCAGGCGCCGGCGCCCGCCGCAGTCCTGGCAGGCGAGCACTACGCCGTCGCACTGGCATTGCGCGCCGCGCCGATGGATCGCCTGAGCTGCCGGCGCGAGGCCATCGCACGCCGCCTGGGCGTCGGCCCGCGCACCCTGCAGCGGCGACTGCAGCGCGAAGCGACCTCGTTCGCCGACGTGCTCGATCTGACATCGCCGTGAGCTGGCATTCGATCTGCTCGCCGACCCGACGCGCAGCATCAGCGAAGTCAGCGGCGGCGTCGGCTACGCCGATCAGTTCGCGTTCAAAAAAGCCTTTCGCCGCTGGACCGGATTCGATCGACGCGCTGCAGCGGTTGAAGGATCGGGTCGACGTATACGCAGGCGCACAGGGGGACGTGCCCCAGGTTGCGCTGCTCGATTTGCCCCACCCTGGAGCGGCGCCGGCGCGATGGCCTGGCGATCGTCCGAACCGAGGGGTGGCACAAGCATTGCCTTAGTAGCCGCTGCGATCCGAGTCAGCCGGCGACGATCGACACCAAACCAATGAGAATTGAGGGCTAAATCCAATGTCGAAATTATTGATGACCGCCACGGCGACGATGCTGGTGGCCGGGCTGCTGGGCGCGGCGCACGGACAATGTCTCGACGACTGCGACGCCAACGGCGCGGTGGCGGTGAACGAGCTCATCACCTGCGTCGGTGTCGATCTCGGGCAGGTACCACTGGCGCAGTGCACGGCCTGCGACGGCGACGGCGACGCGGCGGTCTCGGTCAGCGAGCTCGTCCAGGCCGTCGGCATCGCCCTCGGTTCGTTGGCGTGCGACCCCCCGGCGACCCCGACCAGCGCCGGGCCGACGCCGTCGCCGACGGCGACTTTCCTGCCCGATCAGCTCACCCACTGCTGCGTCGCGGCGTACTACACCTGGGCGTGCGAGGAGCACACGGTGACGGAATGCGAGACGCTGAAGGGCGTCGACAAGGGGAGCGAGCCGTGCAGCGCCGGCGCGTGCGGCGACATTCCGCCGTCGGACAGCCACGGCATCTGCTGCGTGCCCAACGCCGACGCCAGCGAGATCGAGTGCGAGGATCGCGGCGCCAGCGCATGCGCGGCGGCCGGCGGCGTGGTCCAAGCGAGCGGAACCGTCTGTACCGCCACCACCTGCGCCGCGGTCGTGCCGCCGACGGTCCAGTGCTGCGTCGCCAAACACTCGGGTACGGTCAGCGAGTGCGAGGATATCGGCGCCGAGGCCTGCTCGGCATTGGGGGGCACCAACCACGGAGCCGGCACATGCGGTCCGAGCACTTGCGCGCAGTGACCACGTCGCGCCGCAGTGTGCTGCGCGACACCTGACACCCGGTGCCGTGCCGGTCGTAACTACAGACGGGGAAATGCCGGCGGGCGCGTGTAAGGCAGCACACGCGCCCGCCGAGATGCGTTTTAGTTGCGGTTCCAGCCGCCGCGGCCGCCGCCGCCACCACCACCACCTTCGCGTTCCTTGGCCTCGTTGACGGTCAGGGCGCGACCCTTGAGATCCTTGCCATTGAGCTGCTGGATGGCGCGCTGCGCCTCAGCATTGGTGCTCATCTCGACGAAGCCGAAGCCGCGCGACTGGCCGGTGGCGCGATCGGTGATCAGCGCCACCGAATCGCACGACCCGGCCTCGGCGAAGGCGCTCTCCAGCTCTTTTTCACTGACATCAAAGGCGAGATTGCCGACGTACAACTTTCTTCCCATTACTTGCTCCTTGCTGACGGACCACCGCAGGCGGGCCAGGTGGACGTTATGGCCAGGTTCCTGCGGGACCCGGGGAGGGCGACCTGTGGTGCACCTCGCGTCGCGGCATGCTTCGGATGCCGGATCTGCTCAACGTGGCGAGGGGTGAGGCGCACTCAGAAGCCAAAAGCGGCGGCGCTTCTCTCTCGGACGGTCAGAACTCCACGACCCTATCAGGGCAGCGCCGCACAAGCGAGCCCCTTGCTGTCGAGGGCCCCATTTTGCCGTCCCGGCAGGCTGCGTGTGCCAGTCAAAGCGCCTTCAGCGCGCGCAGCTGGCCGGCGGCTCCCGGCCTAAGCCTCAGCCGCGCGCTCGGCGAGAAACTCCGCCACCGCCTCGGTGAACGCGTCGTTGCGGTCGCCCGCCACCATGTGGCCGGCGCCGGAGACGTCGACGAATTTGGCGTGCGGTGCGAAGGCGAGGAATTCTTGCGCCGCCTCCATCGTCACCAACTCGCTCATGCGGCCGCGCACCAACAGCGTCGGGATGCGCAGCGCGCGCGCGGCGGCGAAGAGACGCTCGTGGTGCTGGTGGATATCGGGCGGGCGGGTGCCGGTCATGAAAGCGGGGTCCCAGTGCCAGTAGTAGCGGCCGTCGCGCTGGCGCAGGTTCTTGGCCAATCCGCTGATCTCTTTCGGGCGCGGCCGGTGCGGGTTGTAGGCGGCAATGCTGTCGGCCGCTTCCTCCAGAGTCGCGAAGCCCTCGTCGAGGCGGTGGCGCATGAAGCCGATGATGTTCTGCGTGCCCTGCGCATCGAGCCGTGGCGTGACGTCGACAAGTACCAATGCGGCGAACAGCGGCGCCGCGGCTTCGCCCTGCGCGATCAGACCTCCGAGCCCGCTGAGCGACGCGCCGACCAGGATCGGCGGCCGCGCGAAGGTGCGCGCTACCGCGGCGAGGTCGCGCGCGAACGTTTCGAGGCCGTAGTTGCCGTCGGCGGCCCACTGACTGTCGCCGTGGCCGCGCAGGTCGACCGCCACCGCGTGCCAGCCGCGCGCCGCCAACGCGCGCGCCGTTCCGCCCCAGGCGTGGCGCGTCTGCCCGCCGCCGTGCATGAGCAGCACCGGCGCATGCGATGCATCGCCCCACGCATCGCCAACCAAGGTCAGCCCGTCGGTGGTGGTGAAGCTGCGGCGCGTCGGTGTCACGCGTGCGACCAAACGAGGTCGTGGCACGCGAGTCAATGTACGGGAGAAGAGTTGGGGGTTAGGCGGTTAGGGGTTAGGGAAGAGATGGAGTCGGAATTGTTCTTTCCGCCCCAACCCCCAATCCCGTAGCCCCCAACCCCTTTTCTTTCTCTCCACCGTTTGGTCTTTGCTCCATCCCGATGTCGTTCGAAGAATCTCTCGTCCGTTACTTCTCCGCCCGACTGCACGACGCGCACGACGTCGAGGTGACGCATCACCACCGCATCCCGGGCGGCGCCTCGTGCGAGACGTGGGCGGTCGATCTGCGTTGGATCGAGGGCAGCGGCAAGCAGCGCGAGCAAGGTGTCATCGTACGGCGCGATCCGGAAGCGGGCCTGGTGGAAGATTCGGATCGGCGCGTCGAGTTCAGCTTCTACGAATCCTTCGCCGATTCGCCGGTGCCGGTGCCGCGGCCGTTGTTCCTGGAGACCGACCCACAGTGGCTGGAGCGGCCGTTCTTCGTCATGGAGCGCATCGACGGCTGCGAGTCGCAGTTCACCGCGCTGCTCGATCCGGCCTACGACGCGCATCGCGCCGGGCTCGGCCGGCGCATGTACGAAGTGCTGGGCGACATCGCCAGCCGGCCGCTCGACGGCTTGCCGGCGGCGGCCGGCGCCGAGATCCCGGCTGCCGCGCAGTGCTGGCGGCGCGAGCTCGAGCATTGGGAATCGATCATCGATCGCTACGAGCTGGAACCACAGCCGATTGCGCGCGCCGGCATTCGCTGGCTGCGCGCCAATCCGCCGCCGCCGCCGCCGCGCCTCTCGGTCGTGCACGGCGACTATCGCACCGGCAACTTTCTCTATCGCGGCAGCGAGATCTTCGGCGTGCTCGATTGGGAGATGGCGCACTTCGGCGATCCGCTCGAAGACATCGCCTGGTCGTTCATGCCGGCCTGGCAATGGGCGCGCGACGGCAAGGCCGGCGGCATCGCCGAGGAAGCCGACGCCTTGCGCGTCTGGGAGGCGCGCAGCGGCCTGCGCGTCGACCCGACGGCGCTGCACTGGTGGCGCGTCTTTTCCTGCGTGAAAGCGCAAGGCATCTGGCTGACCGCCGCGCGCCAGTTCGCCGACGGCCGCTCGCAAGAGCTGCTGCTGGCGTTCACCTCGTACTGGCTGATCAACGCGCAGGACCGCTACTTGCTCGCCGCGTTGGGGAAGCCGCTCGCATGACCGGCGCGATGCGCGCCGTGCGCGGGTGCGCGCGTACCGGCGGGGCGAGTGGTGCGGCGTCTGGATACCGGCAAGCGCACGTGTTCACCCGCACACGACCACGACGGGGAGTGACTAAACGATGACTCCATCCGCACCCATCGTCCTCAACGGCATCGCGCGCACCATCTTGATGGAGTTGGCGCCGCAGGTTGGCAGCGGCTACGCCGGCCAGACGCTGCAACTGACCGGCGCGCTGGCGATGATGTTGGCGCAGGAGTTCGACCGTGCCGCGGCACGCTTGGTGGAGGAGAACGGCGCGCTCGAGGCTCTGCTCGGCGACGCGCTAGCGATCGTCGGCGATGCCTCGCTTGCCGAGGTCGTGAGGGCGCGCAGCGAGTCGCTGCTGGTCAGCGCGCTGCACGAGCGCAACCGCGCCCTGCGCGCCGCGCTGGTGCGCGTCCACGCCGCCGTCGAAGCCATGGGCGGCGATGCGGCGCGCGCGCTGGAGTCGCGCATCTGGAGCGAGCTGATCGAATCCACCCGCCGTCGCCTGCTGGATATGGCGATGCCTTCGTGAGGAAGACGACAGATCAAAGATCGGAGAAGCGCTCCGGTCTGGAGTCTTCCGTCTTTAGTCCTTCGTCTTTGATCGCTGGCTTGATCCTTCGTCTCCCGTCCGCGCCATATCGAATAGCTCGCGTAGGCCCGACGGGTGGTGCGGGCCGAGGATGAGCTGTTCGAGCACGCCGATGCCGCGGCGCGAGCCGAGGCGCGCTTCGCACACGGCCTGGATGTGCAGGTTGAGCGGCACGGTGCGGTCGACGTCGGCGAGCGCGAAGGATTCGCCGTCGACGACGTTGGCGCCGACGGCCATGCCGTGGCCCCACGTCGGATGGTTGTAGCCCAGGCCGACCATCTGGAAGTCGTACAGCGGCGTCAGCTCGATCGGCAGCACTTCGCCATCGCCGCGCGTCAGCGTCACGGTGGCGCGCCGCGCGCGCCGCGTGCCAGGTTGCAGGTCCAGCGCGTAGCCGACCTGGGTGGCGGTCTCGATCTCAGCGCCCGGCTGCGCGACGGTGCCGAACTGATGCCAGCGCGTACCGTCGGCGCCTTCGTTGACGTCGAAGTGGGTGCACAAGTCGGGAAAGTTGACCGGCGCCCACAGCCAGAAGAACTGTGCTGGGATGCTCGGCGCATCCGGATCGCGCTCGCCGATCGGGCGAATGCCCCACGAGCGATCGCGCGAGCCCCAGCAGCGGTCGGCGCGCAGCGCAATCGTCTCGCCGTCGACGACGATCTGGCCGGAGATCTCGACGTGTTGCGTCAGACGCGTCGAGTCCATGAAGACGTGGCCCTCGTGCGCGCGATGAAAGCGCGGCTCCTCGATCGGCACGGTACGGGCGCTGAAGGTGAGATCGGCGCTCAGCCCGTGGGCGTTGGGCTCGACGATCAGGCGCAGCGTGCGCAGCGGCTCGACGACTTCGACACGGATCGGCCCGACGCGCGACTGCATGCGTTCGGCGCCGCTGCGCTGCGAGGCGCGCACGACGTGCTGGCGGCCGCGGCGCACTACGTTGAAAGCCGCGTCGGCGACGCCGCGGTTCGGGTACTGGCCCATCGCCGCGGCGAGAAACAGCTCGCCGTCGCGCGTGTAGCCGTTGAAGAAGTAGCGGTCGTAGAAGTTGCGCTGGCCACCGCCGGCGAGCGCAATCGGCTCGGCGGTTTGGTGGATCGGAAAGTCGTCTGCGCGGGTGATCATGGCGTCGCTCCTGTCGCGGGCTTGGCAGATGGGCGCGGACACTCTCGCAGCGCGTCGCCGCTGCCGGCAACCTGCGCGTCGCGCAGGCGCAGCAGTGAGGCGCAGGCGGCCGGACGCAGCTCGGGCCGCGCCGCCGTGGCCAGCGCAGCCACGGAGGCCGGATCGGCGACGTTGGCCAGCGCGCGCGCGGCGCGCGTCGCGTCGCCGAGCGGAGCCTGCTGCAGTGCGATCGCAAGCATCGGCACGGCGTCGCGATTGCCGCCGATTGCCACTAGCAGCGCGGCGTTGAAGCGCCCCGTCGGGGTCGCGTCCGCGCTCGCCAACTGCGGCGCTGCCTGCCGCTCGATCTGCTGACGGGCGAGCGCGGCGCGGCTCGCATCGCCGTGCATGATGGTGTCGAGGCTCGCCTGCGCAGTGGCGGCTTCGGCGTCCCCGATTGCGATTTCGACCAGTCGCTGCAGCGCCTCGGCCGTCGTGCAGGCTTGCGAGCAGGCGGCGGCCGCCGCGCGGCGCGCTGCGGCGTTTTGATCTCGCAGACCGTGTGCGACAGCGTCGCGTGCGCCCGCTTCAGGCCGCGCCGCCAGCGCGAGAAACGCCGGCGCGCGCACCGCAGGATCGCGATCGCCTGCGGCACGGATGAGCAATCGCGTCGCGCGCGGGGCGTTCAAGGTTGCGAGCACGGTGACGATTCCGGCCCGCACGTCGGCCGGCTCCTGGCGCAGGGCGCGATCGAGCACCGGCAACGCGTCGACGCCGAGCGCCTCCAGGCGTTCCTCAGCCGGTCCGCTGACGAACAAGTCGTCGCTGCCGAGCGCATGGACGGAGCCGGTGAGGTCGATACGCAGCTCGTATCGCGGCCGTGCATGGTCGGCTGATGCGGTGCTCGCGGCGGGCGGCAAACATGCTGCGAGCAGCGCGATTGCACAGGTGGCTCGCCGTCGGGCAATGAGCGTGAAAGCCGAACCGCCGTTCATGGCAAATTTGATTGACAAAGATTTCCGACCCCGTCTATTCGGTCGATTGATCCAGACTGGGGGAAAGGGGGTCGGAGACCAAAAACGGGGAGCGTCAGCTCTCCACGTTCTCGAACGGCTCGCCGCCGATCCCGGTGCGCGACGACCTTTATGAGGCGAGCCGAGCGTGGGCATCGGTTCTCGGCATCGCACAACCAACAACATTCAGAGGGGGATTGATCGATGAAGAAGCTCGCAGTGATCGTTGCCATGGGCCTCGCGTGCGCCTCGCCGGCGCTGGCTGGACCGAAGGACAAGAGCGCCAACACGCTGATCGGCCCGCAGTCGTTCACCGGCAATGCTACGGTCAACAATCAAACGACGACGTTCGGCTACAAGTCGAAGGGTTGCTCGGTCCAGATCGCTGCCAAAGGTTTGAGCGGGACGGCCGACGGCGACATCATCATGTGTATCGCCGACGCCGATGTCGTCTCGCCGCCGGTAATCAACGCGCCGGGTGGGGGAAACGGGGTGCTCTTGCTCGGTGAGGTGAAGAAGGGCGCGCTGAAGATCAAAGCCGACCTGACCGAGGATCTCTGCGGTTCCACCGCTGCCATCCAATTCAACGGAAATATGCGCTGTTTTCTGGACGACCTGGCCTTTCGCACCGGCGGCTGGCAAACGGCGTGCACCAGCGTGGGCTCGCTGCCGATCCCGAATCAGTCGATGGATCCGACCAAGCTGAAAGTGAACAATACGGAAAACGTTGTCGTTGGTCTCTGCCAGAACACCACGACACCTGGTGTTCGCCTTCCCGCCCCGTCGTCGGCTTTGATCGCGGTACAGGGCGCGCTGGTGAACGTGCAGTGAGACGGAAAATCTTCTAGTCATCGAAGGCCGGTGGCATCGCGCCACCGGCTTTTTTTTAGCGTGAATCCCATCGACACGTTTGCAACGACGCGCGCGGCGATGGTGTAGTCGCTTCGGTTCGGCAGCAGCAATCCCAACAGCGAAGTGCGGTCCTCTAGCGCGTCTGCGCGCGGGAGACGCCTAGAGGAAGAAGCATGCGCATGCGATTTCGTTCGGTGCTCGCGGTGACGGGAGCGCTGCTGCTCGCCGGCTGCGGCAGCGATGCATCACTCAACGTGTCCAACGGCAACAGCAACGGCTGCGCCGGCGGCCAGGGGCCGCAGGTCACCGGCACGGTGTCGATGCCGAACGGCCGGCTCGCCTTGGCGCCGTCACTGATGGACCGCGTCGCGCAGCTCTTCGTCGCACCGGCGGCCGCATTGAGCGGCTCGCTCAAGCACGTCGGCGGCGGCGTCGACGTGCAGCTCGTCGAGCTGCGCCAGGAGGATCTCGACGCGGGCGCCGATCCCGACGTGCTGGAATCGGGTAAGACGAATGGCAAGGGCGCCTACTGCATGGGCCTGCGCGCCGACACCGACCGCAGCGTCTGTCGCTACATGCTGCAGGTCGGCAGCCGCGACGACCGCACGCTGACGCGCGCCTTCGTCTTCGGCGACGAGGACACCATCGACATCGACTACCGCAGCGAAGCCGCCGTGCAGGCCGTGTTGTCGCACATCCCGCCGGCGATGCTCTGCGACTTCGACCAAAACGAGCTGCGCACCATCTACGAAGCCGTCCTCGCCGCCCCCGGCAGCATCGACGCCGACAACGCCTCCGACGCCAACGCCATCGCCACCACCATCGCGGTCAACGACGGCGGCGTGCAGGACGCAATCGCCGCCGCGCAAAACTGAGACGCAGGCGTCGCTTGCGCTGAAGGGGGGGCGATGGCCAATGCGTTGAGCATCAAGGACCGCACCGCAATCGTCGGCATCGGGCTGACGCCGTTTGCCAAGAAGCGCGATAGCTCGGAGCTGTCGGCCGGCTGCGCGGCGATCAAGATGGCGCTCGACGACGCAGGGCTCTCGCCGCGCGATGTCGACGGTATGGTGCGCTACGAGATCGAGAGCAATACGCAGGAGAAGTACGCGCGCGCCCTCGGCATCGAGAACCTGAGCTACTACGGCTCGGTCGAGTACGGCGGCGGTGCCGGCTGCGGCACGATCCTGCATGCGGCGCTGGCCGTGGCCACCGGCGTCGCCAACGTCGTCGTCTGCCTGCGCAGCCGCAACCGCGGCTCCGGCGGACGGCCGTGGGCGAAGACCGGCAATTGGGTCGAGGGCGACTGGCAGTTCTCATCGCCCTACGGTCTGGTGCGGCCGGTGGATCAGATCGGCATCATCGCGCGCCGCATGATGATCGAGGCCGGCGTGACGCGCGAGCATTTCGGCGCCGCGGCGATCGCCGTGCGCAAGCATGCCGAGCGCAACCCGATGGCGCTGATGCGCAAGCCGATGACGATGGACGATTACCTCGGCGCGCGCATGATCGCCGACCCGATGTGCTTGTTCGACTGCTGCCTGGAGTCGGACGGCTCGCTCGCCTGCGTCATCACCACGGCGGAGCGCGCCAAGGATCTGCGCCAGAAGCCGGCCTACATCCACTCGGCGTCGCAGGGCATGGGGCCGAACGCGTCGGTGATGACCAATTACTACAAACGCGACTTCCTGCAGACCGCCAACGCCTACTGCGCCCGCGATCTGTGGAAGCGCTCCGACATTCAAGCCAGGGATCTGCGCTGCGCGCAGCTCTACGACGCCTTCACGCCGTTGATTTTGGTGTCGCTGGAAGAGTTCGGCTTCGTCGCGCCCGGTGAGGCCGGCGCATTTGCGCTGGCCGGCGAGCTCGAGTGGCCGAACGGCAAGCTGCCGACCAACACCTCCGGCGGCTCGCTGTCGGAAGCCTACGTGCACGGCTTCAATCTGATTTGCGAAGGCGTCCGCCAGGTGCGCGGCACCGCCATCAATCAAGTGCAGGATTGCGAGCACGTGCTGGTCACCAGCGGTGCCGGCGTCCCCAACGGCGCGCTGTTGTTGAGAGCTTGAGAAGAAAAGGATTCACCACAGAGAAACGGAGACACAGAGAAGAGATCGAAAGGGGCATTCTAAAATCTTCTTGATTCTCTGTTTCTAGTTGGTTCTCTCTGACTCCGTGCCTCTGTGGCGAATCGTTCCGAGGTCTTGTTGAAATGACTGACTACGCCAAGCCCCTGCCGTATCCAGACGCTGAGACCAAGCCGTACTGGGATTGGGCGAAAAAGCACGAGCTGCGCATGCAGCGCTGCGCCGACTGCGACGAGGTGCGTTTCCCGCCGCGGCCGATGTGTCCGGCGTGCAACTCGATGCGCGACGAGTGGGTGGCGATGTCCGGCAGCGGCACGATTTACTCGTGGGTGGTGATCCACCCGCCCGTGTTGCCGGCCTTCGCCGACGACGCCCCCTACGCTGTCGCGCTGGTGCAGCTCGACGACGACCCGAGCTTGCGACTGGTCGGTACGGTGTCCGACGTCCCGCTCGCCGACTTCGCCGCCGGCATCCCAGTCGAGGTGTGGTTCGACGATGTGACGGAGGAGATCACGTTGCCGAAGTGGCGCAGACGAAAGGCGTGATCAGTGACCGGTGACCAGTGACCGGTGACAGATCGGTAGATTTGGCAGCGCAGCGGTATGCGCCGCGGACGCCAGCCCGCCCCGTTCAGTGACCACCTCAAGGCCGCGGTCTTTCCTGACGGACGTGTTGCGCTGCCGACCCGCGCGAAGCGATTGCGATGCAGGCTAAGCTGCGCTAGCCGGCAGCTCCAATGAAGAACCCGTTCTGTGACCGGTCACCGGTCACCGGTCACGTGTTCGCCCCGACTCTCGCCGCTGAGCTGCGCCGCACGGCGCAACGTCTGCCCGACGCGGCGGCGTTTCATTTCGCGGGCAGTGACCGCTCGTACGCCGAATGGGATGCGGCGGCGGACCGCTTCGCGCGCGGGTTGCTGGCGGCAGGCCTGCGCAAGGGCGACCGCATCGTCCTGCTGCTGCCGCCGATTCCGGAGTATCTGCACCTCTACCTCGGCGCTGCGCGCATCGGCGTGATCACTGCCGGCATCAGCACGCGCTACCGGCGGCAGGAGATCGGCGAGATCCTGGCCAACGCCGATCCGCGCCTGGTGGTGACGGTCGGTCGCGCTGAGGACGTCGACTTTCCGGCCTTGATCGAAGCGGTGCGCAGCGGCGCGCCGAGCCTCGAACGCATCGTGCGCTTCGATGGAGACGCGCCGGATTCGCTGGCGGCGCTGCTGGCGGCGGGCGACGCCGCGGATGTGGATCTCGCCGCGGCCGAAGCGGCGGTGCGCGCCGAGGATCCGATCGCCATCGTCTACACCAGCGGCACCACCGGCACGCCGAAGGGCGCGGTCTACGACTCGGCGGCGATGATCGCGCTGACCCAGCTGTTCTCGACGCGACTGCCGGCGCCGCCGCCGCCGGGCGAGCCGAATCTGTGGCCCGGGATGTCGCTGACGCACGTCGGCTGCATGGTGCGCGTGCATCTCCAGCTCGCCTTCGCCTCGACCCTGGTCTTGCACGAGCGCTTCGACGCGCGCTGGTGCTTGGAGCAACTGCAGCGCTTGCGCCCGGCGCGCCTCGGCGGCTTTCCGCCGGTGCTGGTGATGCTGATGCGCGCGCCGGAGTTCGCCGCGCACGATTGGTCGTTCATCAAGTCGGTGACCTTCGGGGGTGCGCCGCTGGCGCCGCATCTGGTCGACGAGATCAAGGCCAAGCTCGGCGTCGAGGTGTTCACCGGCTATTCGTGCACCGAGACGGCGATCATCTCGGCGACCTTGGCTGGCGATCCGCCCGAGCGGCGCGCCGGCACGGTCGGCCGGCCGACCGCCGGGGTCGCTGTGCGCATCGTCGACGACGCACGCCGGCCGGTGGCGGCCGATGAGCCCGGTCGCATCGCCGTGCGCTCGCCGGCGACCATGCGCGGCTATTGGCGCCGGCCGCAGGAAACCGCCGCCGCGCTCGGCGACGACGGCTGGCTGTATACCGAGGACATGGGCTTCCTCGATGCGCATGGCTACCTGCATCTGATCGGGCGCGAGAAGGACATGTACTTCCGTGCCGCCTTCAACGTGTATCCGGGTGAGGTCGAAGACGCGCTTAACTCTCATCCGCAAGTCGCACAGTCGGCCGTGGTAGGCGTGCCGGACGACGTGCTCGGCTACAAGGGTTGGGCGTTCGTCGTCCCGACCGACGCCGCGCCGCCGCCGACGCTCGACGCGCTGCGCGATTGGGTCGGCCGCGACCTCGCGAGCTACAAGCGCCCTGACGGTCTGACCATCGTCGACGTGCTGCCGACCAACGCCATGTACAAGGTCGACAAACGCGCGCTGAAGGAACGCTGGCAGCGCGAATCGCACTGATGCGTATCGGCGCGCCGCATCTCTCCGTTCACATTCTCCCGTGCGCGTCCCTCCTTTGAAAAAGGGAATCGGCCGTCTATACGCGCAGCAGTACTGCGCGCGCCGGCACACCCGTCGCCTCCTGCAACGCGCGCGCGTAGAGCGCGACTTGGCGGCGGTAGACGTCGCCGTGCGCGCCGACGTCGCGGTCGGTCTTGAAGTCGATCACCGTCCAGCCGCTGGCGTCGCGGAACGCGAGGTCGAGCGCGCCCTCGATCAGCGTTCCGTCGTCGGCGTGCAGGATGATCGGCAGCTCACGGCGGCAGGTGCCGGCCGCGGCGGCGGCAGACAGCAGCGGGTGGGCAAGCGCCGCGCCGACGGCGGTCACGGCCGCGGCAGCCTCCTCTGGTGGGGCGCCGAGAATGCGGGCCTGCACGGCGGCGACGGCTGCGAGATCGGCAGGCGCCGCGATGAGTGGGGCGACGGCGAAGATCGCGTGCACCAGGGCGCCGAAGCGCGTGCCGGTTGGGCGATCGGCCTGTTGCGGCAACTCGATGAGATCGACCGACGGCAGCTCGCCGGGCCGGGCGGCATGCGCCGTCACCGTGCGCACCGACAGACTGGGCCGCGCGCCGGCGGCGATCGCCGCGTCGCGCCCCGCCTGCCAGTCGGCGAAGCGCTGCAGTCCAGCATCGATGACGGCACGCTCCGCCGTCTTGCCAAGCAGCTCCTCCTGCCGAATGCCGAAGCGCGACGGCACGTCGAGTCGCAGGAGCGCCGGATCCCACCACGTCACCTCGACGTCGCCGATACGGTGCTGGCCCGGGCGGACGGGATCTGCCGCGACTAAGTCCTCCGGCCGCTCCAGCACCGAGTCGGCGCCGAACGCGGGACAACCGGGGGCGGGCTGCGCAGCGCGGCGGTCGCTCGGATAGAGGGCCTCGTTGAGGCTGCTGATCCAGCCGCCGGCGAAAGGGGCGTCGCCCACCGCCGGCACTACGAGCAGATCGCGTGCGCGCGTCGCGGCAACGTACGCGACGCGGACGCCCTCGGCTGCGTCGCGCGCCGTCTCGTCGGTCTCGTGCAGCAGCAGCTCGGCAGGTGTCCAGCTCCCCAGGCGCAAGGCGCACAGCCCGCGCTCGGGATCGACATGGCGGCTTACCGGACCGGTCAGGCCGCAGGTGATGTCCGCCAGCACGACGATTGGAAATTCCAGTCCCTTGGCCTTGTGCACCGTCATCAGGCGCACGCCCTCGCTGCCTTCTTCCAAGATCGGCGCTTCCGCGGTCTGGGCGCGTTCGGCCTCGTCGTGCAGGCGATCGACGAAGCCTCGGAAGGACAGACCGCCCTCGGCTTCGTAGGTGCGCGCCAGCTCGGCGACGTGCAGCACGTTGGCCAGCGCCTGCTCGCCCGACGGCCGCAGCGCAAAGCCGGCATGCGCGCGCGTCGCGTCGAGCAGGCGGGCGATGGTGTCGGCGACCGGCCGCCGGTTGCGGCCGCGGTGCAGCGCGGCCAGCAGCGCCAGCGCGTTGCCGATGGGTGCCAAATCGGCTGGCAGATCGGCGACCGGGCGGAAGGGATGCAAGCGGCGCGGCGCCGGCAGATGCGGCTGCCGGTAGCGCAGCAGCCGGTCGTCGTCGATGGCGAACAGCGACCCGCGCAGGGTGGCGTAGACCGAGAGCTCGTCGTCCGGACGCTCGATCGCCGCGAGTGCGGCGCGCATCGTCTCCACTTCCTCTCGCAGGTGAAACGAACGGCCGCCGACCAGCAGATGAGGGATGGCCCGCGCCTCGAGAGCGCGGACGTAGCCGTGTGTCACGTCGCCGGTCCAAAAGTTGTACAGGCGCCGGAACAGCAAGCAGACGTGGCGCGCGGCCACCGGCACGCGCTCGCCGCGTCGCTCACGTTCGGTGACCGTCCAGCCGCTGTCGTTGAGCAGCCAATCGAGGAACGCGGCCACCGCATCGGGCAACGACCGCTCGATCGCCGCCTTGGCGATGCGCGGTTCGCGCCCGCGGCCATACGGACGCGGCACGGGGAGCGCGATGACGGCCGGTTGCGCCGCCGAGTCCTGACGCGCCGGTGCGAGCGGCACGTAATCGGCTTGCAGCGTCGCCGCGTCGGCGTGCAGGTGTGTCGCAAACGCAGCGTTGACGAAGCGCTGGATCGCCGGCACGGCGCGGAAGCTGGTGGTGAGCTGCAGGTTGACGGCTCCGGCTGCGATCAGGCGCGCCTGCACGGCGAGGTACACGCCGACGTCGGCGCGCCGGAAGCGGTAGATCGATTGCTTGGGGTCGCCGACGAGAAAGAGCTTGCCGGGCGCCGGGCGCGCACGCCGCCAGTCGCTCTCGTGCGGATCGTCGGCGGCGAGCAGCAACAGGATCTCGGCCTGCAGCGGATCGGTGTCCTGGAATTCGTCGACGAACACGTGCGTGCAGCGCCGCGCAAAATCCGCGCGCACCGCGGGCACGTCGCGCAGCAGGTCGCGCGCGCGCGCCAGCAAATCGACGAAGTCGAGCGCGCCGGCGCGCGCCTTCGCCATCTCGTAGGCGGTGATGGCGCCGTGCAGGTCGGCCTGCAGCGCGGCGGCAAGGTCGGCGTCGGCGGCGCGTCGAAACTGGTCGAGCGCCGTGCACAACTCGCGCAGCGCGTCGCGCACCGCGTTGCGCGCGATGTCTTTCGCGAAGAATGTGCCGCGGCCAGGGCCGGCGCGGGCGAAATCGCGGTCGGCTGCCAGCCCGACCAGCTCCGCTTCGAGCGCGTCGTGGTCGCGCGCGCCGACCGCGTCGGCGCGCCGGAGCGCGTCGCGCAGCCGCCGGGCAGGGGCCGTGCCGCGGTAGAGCGGATCGTTGTTCGGGCTCGCGCAGCGATCGGTGAGGGCTGCGAACGCCGCGACGTGTGCCGCCATGGCCTCGACCGCGGCGCGCGCATCGAAGCGGTCGCGGCGCCACGCGGCGGGGAAATGACGCCACTCAGCCAGCAGCCAGGCGGCGTTGCGCAAGCGCTCGATCGGCGCTCCGTCGTCGGCGCCGTGGCGCCGCAGCGAGCGGCGCAATCCGTCTGGCGGATCGCGCAGCTGCTCTTCCAGCCAGCGTCCGAACGCGCCGCGGAACAGACGCTCGGCGTCCGACTCGGTGAGGACGCGGAACTGCGGGTCGACGCGCGCTTCAATCGGGCGCTCGCGCAACAAATCGGCGCACAGCCCGTGGATGGTGCCGACGCGCGCTTCCTCCAATCGGGCGAGCGCCGATTCGAGACGATCCCGTACGGCGCCGCGCCCCGTTTGCCGGCCGGTTTCGAGATCGGCGCGCAATCGCAGCTTCAGATCGCCCGCGGCCTTCTCGGTGAACGTCACGGCGACCAGGCCGCTGATCGTCGCGCGTCCGGCAGCCAGCACGGCGATGATGCGCTCGACCAGCGCGGTGGTCTTGCCGGTGCCGGCCGCGGCTTCGACGATCAGCGTCTCGTCGAGCCGCTCGCGGATGGCAGCGCGCGCAGCGGCGTCGGCGAGCGGTCTCGGCGGGTCGTGGGTAGCGGCCATGGTCAAGGGCGGGCGCGCAGCGCCTGTAGCGCGGGCAGCGGCGGTTTCCGCGCGGCGCGCTGCTCCTCGTACGGCCCGCAGACAACGCGGAAATCGCAACGCGCGCAGGCTTGCGCGCGCGGCGCCGGGTGAAACTGCCCGGTGGTGACGGCCGCGTCGATGGTCGCCAAGACGTCGCGACCGGCCGTGCGGGAGCGCGCGTCGAGCGGTACGACGCGTTCGCCGAAACCGCCGCGCGTCGTGCAGTAGTAGAGCCGTGCGTCGAGCACCGGCGCGGCGAGCGCCGCCTCGACGGCGAGGCCGTAGAGCACCGGCTGCAGCGTTTCGCCTTGTCCAACCTGCAGGCCGGGTCGAGTGCGGTCGAGCCCCGTCTTGTAGTCGACCACCCGCAGGGCGCCGTCGCGGTGCTGCTCGACGAGGTCGACGGCGCCGCGCAACTGAAAGCCGTCGACCAGCGCGGCACTTGTCTGGCTGGCCGGATCGCGCTGCGCATCCGCCGGGAGGCCGAAGGCGAATTCCACGTAGCGCGGTTGCCAGGTGCCTCCGCGCTCGGCCAGCAGCCGCAGCCAGGTGAGCAGGTCGGCGCGCAGCGCGGCGACGGCGTCGTCCCAGACGCGTGCGATCGGTGGGGCGAGATCCTCGGCGTACTGCGCGGCAAGGCGCATCAGGCTGTCGAGCAGGGTCGCCTCCGCCGCGGTGAGATCGGCGGGACTGAGGGGCAGCGCACCGCGGTCGCGCAAGCCGCGCAGCGTCTCGGCCTGGACGCGGTGCACGAGCTCGCCGCGCGTCAGCGGATCGATTTGTTCGAGCGCCGCCGGCTCGTCGCGCGGCGCCAGGCGCTGGATGGCGGTGAGGAAGAAGCGATACGGGCAGACGGCGAAGTGCTGCAGGGCCGAGGGGGAATAGGGGCGCGCGGTGAGCGCCATATCGGCCAGGAGCGCCGCCGCCTCGCTGCTCGGGCGGGTAATGCCGTCCACTTCCGCCCAACTGCGCAGCTCCCAGCGCGCGTAGCGCGCCCGCAGCGAGCGGCTCAGGTGCGGGTTGAGCTCGACGAGGTACTGCATGGCCCCCTTGGGCCGCGCGCCTGGCGCTTGGTGGATCAGTGCGGCCAGCGTGGCCAGGTCGTGCTCCGCGGCGTCGATCGCCGTCGCCGGATCGGGCGGGGCGGGCCAGGCGAGGCGGGCGCGGCCCTGCGCCGTCGCCTCGCGCTCGAACGCCTCGACATCCGGGATCCTCCCGCGGGCGGCGCGCGCGACGTCGAGCCCATAGAAGGACGTGACGCGCGGCCGGCCGTGGATGACATCGGCGCGTGGGTAGGACAGGTGCAGTCGGCGCGCGGCGGCGCCGACCGCGAGCTGCAGTCGGCGCCGCTCACGCTGACCGCGGACTGCCTGCGTGGCGAGATCGGAGGAAAGGGCCACACGCTGCGCGTCGAGCAGCAGCGGGTCTTCGCGCGGGCGTTGTGGAAACAGGCGTTCCGCCAGCCCGGGCACGAACACCACCGCGGCGCTGCGGGCGCGCGCGTCATCGACCGTCGTCACCAGGACACACCCATAGGGCTCACCCGGCGGCGCCGTAGTCAGGGTCGTGAGCCGCTCGGTGAGTACGTCTCGCACCTCGTCGAGCGTCACCGGTCCGACCGCTGCGATTGGCGCCAACTCGGCCAGTAGGGCGCGCACCGCGGTCGCGTCGCGCAACGCGGCCGCGGCGAGGGCATCGAGCGCTTCCAGCCAGACGCCCCAAGGCGCCGCTGCCGGAAATGCGTCCAGGCGGTCGATCAGCGGCAGCGCCAACCCCTGCAGCTGCGCCAGCTCGTCGCAGGTGCGGCGCAGGCTGCTGAGGCGCGGCGCGTCGGGCTCGTCGCGCGCCAATTCGTCGGCGCGCGCGGCGAGCTCGCGCGCCAGCCCCGCCAGCCGTCGCCGCCATCGTGCCGCACCGCCGATTACCGCCGCGTCGCTGATCAGCGCCTCCCAGCGCCACGGTGCGACGAAGCCTGGCGCGGCGGCAGCAGGCTCGCTGCCGGGAGTGTCGTCAGAGGCTTGGTCTTCCGCTTCCGCCGCCGCTCCGAGCAGCTCATCGCTCGGCGCGACCCACGCCGCGGCCGGCGCTTCGTCGGGTACCTGGCCGAGTGAGGCGTATTCGGAGAAACGCGCCGCCGACAGGCCGTCGGCAGCGCAAGCGAGCAAGGCGAGGAAAGCGCGGCCGGACGGGTGCGGTCGCTGCGTGCCGCGCGTGAAATAGGCCGGCACGCCGGCCCGCCGAAACGCCGCATCGAGCAACGCCGTGTAGGTGTCCGGGCTGCGCAGGAAGACGGCCATGCGATCGAACGGCGTGCCGCTGCGGGCTTCGGCGACCACCGCGCGCGCGATCTCGACCGCCTCGCGTCCCTCGCCCGGGGCGGAGAAGAGACGCACGCTGTCGTCGGGCCCCGCTGGCGGCGGGTCGCTGCGCGAGAACAGGAATGCCTGCAGGCGCGCCAGGCTGTCATCGGCCGTCGCCGCCGCGCTGGCGCGCGGCGGCGCGCTGGCGCGCGGCGGCGCGCTGTCGTCGGCGTCGCCGCGCGGCCGCGTCACCAGGTGGTGGCCGGAGCGCGTGAGCAACGCGTCGATCAACTCGCGTTCGTTGCGGCTGTCCGCCGCTACGTCGAGCAACAGCAACGGAAGGCCGATCAGCGGATCGGCCGCCGCAGAGCGCACGGCTGCGGTGGCGGCACCGAAGAGCGCCGCGCGGTCGGCCAGTCGCGCGCTGTGCAGACCGGCCTCGTAGCCGGCGAGCAGGACAGCTAGCTGATCGGTTGGCGGCGCGGCAGAGGCCAGCCGGGCCACATCGATCGCGGCGCCGCGCAACTCCTCCAGCGTGACGGCCAGGGAACGGGTGAAGCCCGGCGTGCGGGCGACGTCGGCGAAGAATGGAATGCGCCCGGCCGCCAGGGCGTCGAACGTGGCGCGCGCTGCCACGGCCTGTGCGGCCAAGGCCGTGCACGGCGCCAGCCCGGCGGCCGTATGCGCCGGCGCCGCCAAGCGGGCGGCGAGCTGCGTCAGGGTGAAGCGATGCAGACCGACGCGAGCGCCAGCGCGCGCGGCGCGGCGGGCCAGCTCGTCCACCGCCTGACGCGAGGCCCCGACGATCAACACCTCGCCATCGGCGGGCAGGGCGTCGAGGAATGCCGTTGCGGCTGCGAGGCGCTCCTGTGCGGCCGGCGATTCGACGATCATGCCGCCCCCGAAACAGACGCGGGCCGAGAGGACGCTCCCCTCGGCCCGCGTGGCGACATGTGCTGCGGTGCTGCGCTCAGCTCTTCGAAGAGCGCGCCAACTCGTCGTCGATGATGGCCTTGAAATTGGCCGCCGGCTGCGCGCCGCTGATCTTGCGGCCGTTGATGATGAAGGCCGGCGTGCCGGTGACGCCGACCGACTGACCTTCGGCCATGTCGGCCTTGATCCCGTCGAGCGTCTCCTTGTTGTCGTAGCAGGTCGTCCACTTGGCCTTGTCGACCTTGGTGCCGGCCAGCTGCTCGATCGCCTTGTCCTTCACATTCTCAGGCGTGATCTGCTGCTGATTGGTGAAGAAGTAGTCGTACATCTTCCAGAACGCGTCCGGATCCTGCTTTGCCGCGCAGGCCGCCGCGATGGCCGCCGGCTCGGCGTATTTGTGGAAGGGCAGCGGGTAGAACTTGTATACCAGCTTTACCTTGCCTTCGTAGCTCTTCATCACTTCGTCGGTTAGCGTCTGATGCGCGCGCGCGCAGTACGGGCACTGGAAGTCCGAGAACTCGACGATGGTGACCTTCGCGTCCTTCGGGCCGCGCGTCGGCTTGCCAGTCGTGTTGATCTTCGCAGCGACGGCCTTGAACGGATCCGAGGTGACGTCCTCAATCTCGCCGAAAACGACATATTTGCCGTCGGCCGACATCAGGATGGTCTGCGTCTGCGACTGACCGCCGCGCGACATGGTCAGCGTGGCTTCTTTCGCGCCCGGAATCTTCGAGTCCTTAATGTCGGTCACGGTCACCGTGACCTCAGGCGGCAGATTCGACTTGCGCCGGTAGTACTCGACGATCTTTTGGTTGGTGGCGTCGTCCGCCCGGGCCACCGGCGCCCATGCGGCGGCCGCCAGGATGCCCGCCGCAATGAACCGCTGCAGTTGTACTTTCACGGTGCTCTCCTCTCTGGAGGTTGGGGTAAAGTTAAAGGGTTGAAGTACCATCGTCGCTGGGGCTTGGCAAACCGTTCCCAACCGCCCTGTGAAGATGATTCCGAGCCGTTTCGGGCTGTGGTACGGTCGATCGATGGCGTATTTCCCCGTCTGGCTGCGCATCGCCGGCGAGCGCTGCGTGGTGATCGGCGGCGGCGACGTGGCGACGCACAAGGTCGACGCCCTGCTGGCGGCCGGCGCGGTGGTGACCGTGGTGGCGCCGCGCGCCAGCGCGACGCTGCGCGGCCGCGCCGCGGCCGGAGAGCTGACGCTGGAATGCCGGGCATATCGCCCCGGCGACCTCGCCGGGGCGCGCCTCGCATTCGCCGCCACCGACGACGAGGCGCTGCATGCCCAGCTGGCACAGGAGGCGGCTGCAGCCAACGTGCCGCTCAACGTCGTCGACCGGCCGGCCTGGTGCTCGTTCATCATGCCGGCAGTGCTGCGGCGCGGCGCGCTCAGCATCGGCGTTTCGACCGAAGGGCACAGTCCGGCGCTGGCCGGTCGCGTGCGCGACGACATCGCCGCGGCGCTCGGGCCGGAGTACCAGCGCGCCGTCGACGTGCTCGGCCGGCTGCGGCGGCACCTGCACGCGGCAACCGTTTCGAGCAGCGAGCGCCAGCGCATTCTCACCGGGCTGGCAGCCTCGGATCTGCTCGAACGCCTGCGCCAGCCGGATGTCCTGGCCGTCGATCGGCTGCTCGCCGAGCACGCCGGCGCCGGGGTGTCGCTGGCCAGCCTGGGTGCCGAGTTCTGAGATCGCGCCATGGGTGTGCTGCTGTTCGGCCTCAGCCTGGCCCTCTATCTGTTGGCGTCCGCCGCCTTTGTCGCGCATGCGACGTCCGGCCGCGAGGGCGCGCGGCGCATGGCGATGATGACGCTCACCGCGGCCTTCGCCATCGACAGCCTCGCTATCGCCGTACGCCTGGCGGCGATCGGCAGCGGCGCGCTCAATTCGCTGCACGACCAGCTGTCGATTCTCGCTTGGCTCATCGTCGCCTGCTTTCTGACGCTGCAAACGCGTGTCGAGCTGCCGGTCTTGGGCGCGCTGGTCAGCCCGTTCGCCTTCCTGTTGACGCTGTCCTCGACGCTGGTGTTCTCCGGTACCGAGACGCTGCCGCCCGAGCTGCGCACGGCCTGGTTGCCGGCACACGTCGCGCCGGCGATTCTCGGCTTGGCGATCTTCGCCATCGCCTCGGCCACCAGCGCCGTCTACCTGGTGCAGGAGCGGCGCCTGAAGGCCAAGCGCTTCGGGCGCCTGCCGCGCCTGCCCTCGCTGGAGACGCTCGACAACCTCAACTACCGCTGCGTCGCCTGGGGATTCGCCCTCTTTACGCTCGGTATCGTCACCGGATCGCTACTGGCCAAGACGCGCTGGGGGACCTTCTGGTCCTGGGAGCCGGTGCAGGTGCTGTCGGTGCTGGCCTGGCTCCTATACGCCGTGCTGCTGCAGGCGCGCACCCTGGGCTGGCGCGGGCGGCGCGCCGCAACCCTGACCTTGGTCGGCTTCGCGCTGCTGATGGTGTCGCTGCTCAGCCTCAACTTCGGCTTCGTGCACGGGCGATCTTTTGGATGACGCGCTCACGCGATCCACAACACGGCGGTGCGCCAACCGGACGTAACAGTGGGCTCTGGCAACGTACGCGTAGCCAACGGGAGATCCTTCGGATGACGCGCCATGCGATCCACGGCACGGCGGTGCGCCAACCGGACGTAACAGTGGGCTCTGGCAACGTACGCGTAGCCAACGGGAGGTCGTTCGGCTGATGCAGCACGAGGTGCTGATCGTCGGGCTCAACCACCGCACCGCCTCGCTTGACGTGCGCGAGACGGTGGCGTTCGCCGACGAGCAGCTCGACGACGTGAACCGCCAGTTGCGCGCGCTCGACGGCGTCGAGGAAGCCGCCGTGGTGTGCACGTGCAATCGCGTCGAGGTGGTCACCAGCGCGCGCGACGGCGACGCGGCGGTCGGCCGCATCGCCGACTTTCTGTGCGACGCGCAGCAGCAGCGCATCGACCTGGCGCCGCATCTGTACAATTTTGCCGGGCGCGACGCCGTGCGACATCTGTTTCGCGTCGCCTCGAGCCTCGACTCGATGGTCGTCGGCGAGCCGCAGATCCTCGGACAGCTGAAGACCTTCTATGCCCGCGCAGCGAGCGTCGGTGCCACCGGCGCGGTGCTGCACCGCTGGTTCCATAAAGCATTCTCGGTCGCCAAACGCGTGCGCACCGAAACCGGCATCGCCGGGCGCGCGGTGTCGGTGTCGTCGGCGGCGGTCGAGTTGGCCTCGACCATCTTCGACCATCTGGAGGACAAGACGGCGATGTTGGTCGGCACCGGCAAGATGGGCGAGCTGGCGGCGCGCCATCTGTTGGCCAACGGCGTCGGTAGTCTGATGGCGACCAATCGCACCTTCGAGCGCGCGGTCGAATTAGCGCGCGCGCTCGGGGCGACGCCGGTGCCGTTCGAGCAATTCCAGAAATATCTGCCGATGGCCGACATCGTCATCGGCGCCACCGCCGCCACCAGCTTCGTGCTCGGCGAGCAGGCCATGCAGGAGGCGCTGCGCGAGCGCAAAGGGCGGCCGATCTTCTGCATCGATCTCAGCGTGCCGCGCAGCTTCGATCCACGTATCAACGCGCTCGACAACGTGTATCTCTACGACGTCGACGACCTCGCCAAAGTGACGCAGGAAAATCTCGGGGAACGGGCGCGCGAGGCGGAGAAGGCCGAGCACATCGTCAGCGAAGAGGTCGAATCGTTCTGGCGTTGGCTCGATCACCTGGAGGTGGTGCCGACCATCGTCGCGTTGCGCGACAAGGTCGAGGCGATTCGCCTCGGCGAGCTGCAGAAGACACTCGGCCAGCTGAAGGACCTGCCGCCGCGCGAGCGCCAGGCGCTGGAAGCGATGACGACGGCGATCGTCAACAAGATCCTGCACGCGCCGATCGCGCGCCTGAAGCAACACGACCCGCGCAGCGAGGCCTTCTACATCGACGCCGTGCGCCGCCTTTTCGATCTCGAGCCGCCGGACGAGCAGTGAGCGACGTTCTGCGCATCGGCACGCGCGGCAGCCGCCTGGCGCTGACGCAGAGCGGTTGGGTGCAGCGCCGCCTGGAAGCGGCCCATCCCGGCCTGCGCGTCGAGCTGGTGGTGATTCGCACCTCCGGCGACCGCATCGCCGACGTGCCGCTGCGCGAGGTCGGCGGCAAAGGCCTGTTCGTCAAAGAGCTGGAGCAGGCGCTGCTCGACGGCGGCATCGACGCGGCGGTGCACTCCCTGAAGGACGTGCCGGGCGAGCTGGCCGCGGGCTTGATCATCGCCGCGGTGCCGGAACGCGAGGTGGCGCACGACGTCGTCGTCACGCGCCAAGCCGGCGGGCTGGCGGCGTTGCCGGACGGTGCCCGCGTCGGCACATCCAGTCCGCGCCGTGCCGCGCTGGTGCGCGCCGCGCATCCGCGGCTGCTGGTCGTCGATCTGCGCGGCAATGTCGATACGCGGCTCGCCAAATTGGCGCGCGGTGAGGTCGACGCGTTGCTGCTCGCGGCCGCCGGCTTAGTGCGTCTCGGTGTCGCACCGCCGCACGCGACGGCCTGCGACGTGGCCGAGATGGTTCCGGCCGTAGGACAAGGCGCGTTGGCACTCGAGGCGCGACCCGGCGCTGCCGCCGAACGGCTGCGCGCCATCGAAGATGTGCGCGCGCGCCAGGCGATCGACGCCGAGCGCGCGTTTCTCATCGGCATCGGCGGCAATTGCGTCTCGCCGATCGCCGCGCACGCCACGATCGACGCCGGACGGCTGACGTTGCACGCCGTCATCGCGCAGCCGGACGGTCGCCGCGTGATCCGTGGCGAGCGGCGCGGCGCCGCGGCCGACGGCGCGGCGCTCGGCGCTGAGCTGGCGCAGGACTTGTTGGGCGCCGGCGGCCGCGAGGTGTTGGCGGCCATTCCCGAGCCGGCGCCGGCAGCTCGCGCATGACGATCGGTCACGTCTATCTGGTCGGCGCCGGGCCCGGCGCGCCGGGCCTGATCACGCTCGACGGCGTGCGCGCCTTGGAGCGCGCCGACATCGTCGTTTACGACTACCTGGCCAGTCCACGCCTGCTCGATCATGCGCCGGCGCACGCCGAGCGCCGCTTGGTCGGCAAGCACGGCGGCGGCCAGCGCACCGAACAGGCGATCATCACCGCGCTGCTGATCGAGCAGGCGCGCGCCGGGCGCACGGTGGTACGTCTGAAGGGCGGCGATCCATTCGTCTTCGGCCGCGGCGGCGAGGAAGCGGAGGCGCTGGCCGCCGCCGGTGTCGCCTACTCGGTGGTGCCGGGCGTCAGCTCGGCCGTGGCGGTGCCGGCGTATGCCGGCATCCCGCTCACGCATCGCGATCTGGCGTCGTCGTTCACCGTGCTGACCGGCTACGAGTATCCCGACAAGGCCGAGCTGGCGGTGCACTGGGATGCGGTGGCGCAGCGCGGCAACACGCTGGTCTTCTTGATGACGACGCGGCAGCTCGGCGCCAACATGGCCAAGCTGCTGGCGCACGGCGTCGCGCCCGACACGCCGGCGGCCGTCGTGCGCTGGGGCACCACCGCCGCGCAGGAGACAATCGTTGGCACAGTCGCGACGATCGGCGAGCTGGTCACGGCGCACCGATTGCAGCCGCCGGCGATTGCCATCGTCGGCCAGGTCGTGCGCTTGCGCGAGGCGCTGGCCTGGGTGGAGCGGCGCCCGCTCTTCGGTCGCCGCATCGTCGTGACGCGCCCGCGCGCGCAAGCGCTGGGCTTCATCGACGCGCTGAGCGCGCTGGGGGCCGACGTGCTGCCGTGCCCGACCATCGAGATCGTC
>Ga0265339_10000770_pt1 | contig 24834 bp, 24 predicted proteins | sample 4CB219metaG_FD_202085 | JGI IMG/M metagenome (GOLD analysis project Ga0265339, IMG submission 202085) | Rhizosphere microbial communities from Carex aquatilis grown in University of Washington, Seatle, WA, United States - 4-CB2-19 metaG | ecosystem: Host-associated > Plants > Roots >... | reverse complement strand
TATCGTCGAGCGAGGTCGCATCGGGGCGCAGGACACGGCGATTCCCCAGTTGCGGAATAAACCGCTCGATCGGGTCATCCAGGGCGAAACGACCTTCTTCAAACAGCAGCAGCGCCGCGCAGGAGGTCACAAGCTTGGTGTTGGAAAAGGCCCGGAAGATGTGGTCGACGCGCAGGTGAGTCTGCGCTTCCTTGTCGGCCCATCCCACGCAATTCACATCCACCAGATCCCTGCCGACCAGGACTGCGGACGAAACTCCGGAAACAAGGTTTCCATCGACGTAGCGCCGCATGGCGGCGTGCGCGGGCTTAAAATCGTACCCGCTCGTTGTCTTTTTTATGTCGAGCATTGTCGTCCCCTGTGTCAGGGCCGAGCCTACCACCTCGCAACCGGGCCGCGCGCGGGAAATGACTTCGCAGGGCTCACAGCGGGTATTCGGCAAACGGCGTCTTGCCGCTATAATCGAACATGCCAATGGCCGTTTGATGATCGCCTTGGCGACGGATGCGAGCGAAGCGCACCTCAATTCCGCTGGGATCGGGAGCTACGCTCCGCCAGCCTTTCATTGAATGGCGTGAAAGGAGTTCTTTAATGACCAGGAGCGGGCATTTTGCGAAGGCCACCTTCACAGCCCTTGTCGTGCTGGCGTGGACGACAAAGGCGGATGCCGCGCAGTGCGGCAACGGCGCGGCCGGTTTCGAGACGTGGAAAAGACAGTTCGCCGATGAGGCGAGGGCAAAAGGGGTCGGCGCCTCGGGCATCTCTGCCTTGATGGCGACGCACTATGCGAGTGCCACCATTGCCGCCGATCGCGGCCAGCGGAGTTTTGGCCTGTCGCTCGACCAGTTCCTCGCCAGGCGCGGTGGCTCGTCCATCGTCGCACGCGGGCGCGCACTCAAGCAATCCCACGCCGCACTGTTCGCATCCATCCAGCAGCGCTATGGCGTCCCGCCTGGGCCGCTGCTGGCGATCTGGGGCATGGAGACGGCCTTCGGCAGCCAGCGCGGCCATCAGAACACCCTGTCGGCCGTCGCCACCCTCGCCTACGACTGCCGCCGGCCGGCCTATTTCACCGACCAGCTTTATGCAGCTCTGAAGCTGGTCGACCGCGGCGTGCTGTCGGCAGGCACCAGCGGCTCCATGCACGGCGAAATCGGCCAGACCCAGTTCCTGCCCAAGACCATCCTGGAATACGGCACGGGAAATCTCGACGTCGCGGCCAACGCGCTAAGCTCGACGGCAAATTTCCTGAAGGCCCATGGCTGGCGCGCGGGCGCAGGATATCAGCCGGGCGAGGCCAATTTCGCAGCGATCGAGGCGTGGAATGCCGCTTCGGTCTATCAGCGGGCCATCGCGCTCGTGGGCAGCCAGATTGACGGAACGCGCTGACGCAACCAGATCGATGGCTCGACATTTTGATCCGGGGACGCATTTTGTTCCTCGCCGTTCTGCCATAAAGTTCATCCACTTTTGACACGTCTTTGGATCGTGCAGGGGAGCCGCAACAGTCGACCGAGGGGAGCAAGTTCTTACAAGCTCTTAAAGGAGGACCGCAGATGAGCGATCTCGTCGTGATCTCTTTTCCAACCGAGGCGAAGGCGGAGGAAGTCCGTCAGAAACTACTGGCAATGCAGAAGGAATACCTGGTCGAACTCGGCGACGCGGTGATCGCCGTGAAGGATGACCAGGGCAATATCAAGCTGAACCAGCTCATCAACACCACGGCCGTGGGCGCGGTTGGCGGCACCTTTTGGGGCACGCTGATCGGCCTGATTTTCCTGATGCCGCTCGCAGGTGCCGCCATCGGCGCCGCCTCCGGCGCAGTCGGCGGATATTTGACCGACGTCGGCATCAACGACAAATTCATGAAGGATACGGCGGCCGCTATCCAGCCCGGCACGGCGGCGCTCTTTGTGCTGGCGCGCAAGGTCACGGCAGACAAGGTGCTCGAAGGCCTTCAGGGCGAAGGCGGTACGGTGATCAAGACTTCGCTCGACGACACCAAGGAAGCTGCGCTGCAGTCAGCTTTGGCCGGCGTCAAGGCGGCGATGGCCCCATCGCCTGCCGCGCCTGCTGCTTCCGCTGCGCCGTCCGCCTGACGCCGACTCGGTTGGCCGGAGAGGCCGTCAACCGAGACGGCCTCTCCCCTCATGACGTCAGATCGGGCGACAGCGTCCGTAACGCCAGGCAAAGCCACGGGGGCAGGCACGGACTGGCGGCGCCACCACGACGCGTCCGGGAGCCACGACAACAGGGCCGCGATTGGGGATACATCGGCCGTGGGGTCCGCGATGAAAGCCTGGGCCGCAGCCTTCCGCGGCGTTGGCGCTGCTGAAGCTTGCGGCCGTACCGGCCAAAAGAAGTGCCAGGAAAAGGGTCCTCATGTGTCCTCCATTGCATTCCAGCCGCGTCGCGGGCCGAATGATGATCCTCTCATCGCGCAAGCCACGTTCGGCTTCGCGAACCCGGTATCGTCTGACGGGCACCGGGTGTCCGATCATGGAGAACGTCAAACCCGACTATTTGTTGACCTGGATCAATAGCGCACTGAGCGGCGCCCCTATTTTCGTTTCGGCCCTTGTCAGTTCATGGGATGGTCCGGCCTCGCTGCCCGCCAGCCATTCAGGTTGGTAATTGAACTGCCGTCGCTGTATGTTGCGCCAATGCCTCGCATATTGTCCGTATCGAACATAATTCTCCTGTTGCTGCTGCCGGTGATTGCGTTCGCCGCGCCGGCGCACAAGCGACCTACCCATCGCTGGCATGGTTATGGCTTCCTGCCCGGCTACCATCAGCCGCCCAGCAACAGCACTCCCGTCTATGGTTGGAGAGGCCGCAGCGCTCCGGACTATTATACGCCGAGGTACTGGTACAACGGCGCGCCGTACTATTTCGGTGATCCCGGCTTTCTCCACGGACGCTACAACGGCGGCAGCTTCGGCCCGTGCTGGACTTACACGCCGATCGGGCTGATGTGGAATTGCGGGTAACACCTGACAGCGCGATCGTTCTGAGGAGAATCGTCCTCGCGCTTGTCTGAGGACGTTGCTACACGTTTTTGCGGATCAGGCTTCAGCTCGTTGTTTGCGCATGGTCCTGGCAGCCTTGTCCGCCCGCTTCGCAAGCTTCGCGTCCTTGTTCGCCGCAGCCTTGCTCCCGCCCTTGCCCTCGTGCTCCAGCGCCTTGCGCACCGCGTCGAACTCCTCGAGCGAAGCCTTGTCGGCGCGCGGAAATTTCAGATCCAGCCGCGCGAGTGTACTGACGATGACCGAGCCGATCACCACCCGCGCGAACCATTTGTGGTCGCCCGGCACGATGTACCACGGCGCCGCCGGGGTCGAGGTGTGCCGCAGGATGTCCTGGTAGACGGCCTGGTAACGGTGCCACCGCGCGCGCTCGGTGACGTCGTTCATGGAAAACTTCCAGTTCTTCGACGGCTGATCGAGCCGGTCGAGGAAACGCTGGCGCTGCTCCTCTTTCGAGATGTGAAGAAAGAATTTCAGAACCACCGTGCCGTTGCGCGAGAGATAGCGCTCGAACGCGGAAATATCCTCGAACCGCTCGCGCCAGATGTTCCTTGTGACCAGTCTCGGCGGAAGCTTCTCCTGCGCCAGCACCTCCGGGTGCACCCGCGTCACCAGGCACTCCTCGTAATAGGAACGGTTGAAGATGCCGATGCGCCCGCGCTCCGGCAGCTCGACCGCGCAGCGCCACATGAAATCGTGGTCGAGCTCGTGGGACGTCGGCTGCTTGAACGATCGGACCTCGCAGCCCTGCGGATTGACGCCCTCGAAGATGGCCTTGATGGCGCTGTCCTTGCCGGCGGCATCCATGCCCTGGAGGATCACCAGCAGCGACCAGCGGTCCTGCGCGTAGAGCCGCTCCTGAAAATCGCTCAGGTGCTTGCGGTTGGCCTGCAGGATCTTTTCGGCCTTGTCCTTGTCGAGGCCGCCCTTCTCGTTGGTCCTGTGGGATTTCAAATGAAACTTGTCGGAGCCGTCGACGCGGAACGGCGAGACGTAACGATCAAGCTCGGCCGCGAGAAATCGTGAGGGCGTCTTGTTCATGGAATGGAATCCGCGTTAGTTGCTATCCACCACCCCGTCATTGCGAGCGAAGCGAAGCAATCCAGACTCTTTGTTGTCAAGCTGGATTGCTTCGTCGCTTCGCTCCTCGCAATGACATGACCGTCAGGCGCTCCACTGGCTTTCGATGAACGCAGTGACGAAGCGAGGCATGTTGTCGTTGAAGTCGCTCCGGCTGCGCACCAGGTGGATGGCGGAAAGTTCGGGGTCGACCTGCCGTGACAGGCAGGCCTCGATCCGCTCCCGCGCCGCCTCGCCCGACAGCTCGAGGTGCAACGTCCTGATCATCGCGATCGCCGGACCGGTCACCACGCAGTCCCAGTGTGCGCCGGGGTGATAATCGTCCGGGGTCAGGCCGGTTTCCTCCGCGGTCTCGCGCTCGACGCTGCCCGCCATATCGAGCCGACCGTCGCTGACGTCGCCGGGGTCGGGCGTGCCGGACGGAAAATAAATGCGTCCGGCGTTGGCGGTGTGCCCGGCCATCTCGCCCAGCACGAACGCACCGTCGGCGCAGCGCAGTGCGCCCATCCCGAAGCCGTTGAACACGTCCCGGCTGGGAAAACCCCAGTCGCGCCAGGCGAGGAAGCTTGCGAAATCGATCTCGAAATAGCTGGCGGCCAGGTGCTCCCCGTCAAACGCGGGGTTGCGTCCCAGCAGCACGCGGCCATTCCAGATCGTCGGTTTCTCCCGCTGCCTTGCCTGAAAATGCGCGTCGATATCGGCGCGGCGGGCTTGCGCAAACGGCCAGCTCCAGGGCTGAACCTCGAGCTCGAGCGTCGCCACCCGACGAATGACCGGAAGCGTCATGCCGCGCTATTTCGCGTTCATCCCCGTCGTCTTCGCCTGCTCGACGAACTTGTTGGTAAAGGTCTTGCTGACGTCGACATTGGCTTTCGCCACGTCCGGCGAGCCTTCGCTGAACACCGCGAGAACCGCGTCGGCCCCCTTGGGGTCCATCTTGCCGCTCTCCGAATACATCGGGATGGTGTTCTTGAGCGCGGCGAGATAGAGCGCCTTGTCCTTGCCGACCATTTCTTCGGGCATCTTCGCCATGATGTCCTCCGCCGAGTGGGAGTGGATCCAGGCAAGCGTGCTCACGATCGCGTTGGTCAGCGCCTGCGTCTCCTTCTGATGGGATGCGACCCAGGCCGCGGTCGCGTAGAGCGCGCCGCCCGGATATTCGCCGCCGAACACCGCAAGCGTATCCTTCTGGGTGCGGGTATCGCTGAGAATCCTCAGGTCCGGGTGAGCGCCCTGCAATACGGTGACGGCAGGATCCAGCATGACGGCCGCGTCGATCTGGCCCTGCTCCATCGCCGCGACCGCCGTGGCGCCGAGACCGACGCCGATCACGGCCGCACTCGAGGGATCGAGGCCGTTCTTCTTCAGGAGATATTTGAGGAAGAAATCGGTCGAGGAGCCCGGGGCGCTGACGCCGACCTTCTTGCCGGCCAGATCCTTGATCGACTTGATCTCGCCGGTATGCGAGGGCGAGACGACCAGCACGAGGCCCGGATAGCGGTCATAGACCACGAAGGCCTGCAGCTCCTGCTTCTTGGCGGCGAGATTGACGCAATGGTCGAAATAGCCGGAGACGACGTCCGCGCTGCCGCCAAGCACCGCTTTCAGCGCGTCCGAGCCGCCCTTGAGGTCGACCAGGTCGACCAAGAGCCCGGCCTTGTCGAATTCGCCGAGTTGCTTGGCCAGCACGGTCGGGAGATAGCACAGGCAGGCGCCGCCCCCGACGGCAATGGTGATCTTGCTCTCCGCCGCCGCGAAAGCCGGCGTCAACAACAGCGCGAACAGCGCCGCGGCGATCCTGCCAAACATCGTCCTCATGGATTTCCTCCGAAGCAAAGAATTGACGCGCACGATAGAGCAGCGCGAGGGCCTTGAGAAGGGCAGCTTTCCCCGTCATTGCGAGCAACGCGAAGCAATCCAGTATGTCATCGCAGAAACAGTCTGGATTGCTTCGTCGCTTTTGCTCCTCGCAATGACGAAATTTCCTAGCCCCATCGCGAAGCCGCGGTCGGCCGCCACACCAGAAGCCGGCGCTCGATCATCGTCACGCCGATATCGAGCAGGATGACGAAGGCGGAGAGCACGAACATGCCGGCGAATACGCCCGCGACGTCGAAGACGCCCTCCGCCTGCTGGATCAGATAGCCGAGCCCCGCCGCGGAGCCGAGATACTCGCCGACCACCGCGCCGACCACGGCAAAGCCCACCGACGTGTGCAGCGACGAGAACATCCACGACAGGGCGGACGGCCAATACACGTGCCGCATCAATTGCCGCTCGCTCATGCCGAGCATGCGGCCGTTGTCGAGCACGGTATGGCTGACCTCCCTGATGCCCTGGTAGACGTTGAAGAAGACGATGAAGAACACCAGCGTCACGCCGAGCGCGACCTTCGACCAGATGCCCAGGCCCAGCCACAGCGTGAAGATCGGCGCCAGCACCACGCGCGGCAGCGCGTTGATCATCTTGACGTAGGGGTCGAACACGGCGGCGACGAGCGGCTGGCGCGCGAACCAGAAGCCGATCATCACGCCGGCCGCCGAGCCGATCACGAACGCCAGGATCGATTCCCAGAGGGTGATGACAAGATGCTTCCAGATCACGCCGCTGGAAAACCACTTGATGATCTGGCTGCCGACGTCGACCGGATTGGAGAAGAAGAACGGCGGCAGCCACAGTTTTCCGAACACCGGCACGGTGGCGAAGAACTGCCACAGCCCGAGCGCGACAATCGCGACCAGCAATTGCAGGGAGAGGAGTCCGATCCTTGACATCGCCAGCTCTTTCGATTCCCCTCTCTCCGCGCTCCCGTTTACGGATGGGAGAAGGTGCCGACCAGGCCGGTCGCGCCCCTGGCGTGGCCTTCGAGTTCCTTGATCACCTCATCGCGCGTCAGGCCCGGCTTCAGCGCCGAAGGCTCCAGATCGGTCGCGATCAGCGTGAAGATGTAATGGTGCGGGGCGCCGGCCGGCGTACAGGGCCCGGAATAAGTCGGCAGCTTCATCAGGCTGGTGCCGCCGACATATTTGTCGCTGGCCTTGGACAATTCACCCTCGGCGAAGCCGGTCGCCGATGCCGGAATGCCGTAAGCGACAAAATGGCTGACGCCGCCGGGCGGGCGCCCTTCGGGGTCGAGCATCAGGAGCGCAAAGCTCCTGGTCCCTTCCGGCGGGTTCGCCCAGGACAGTTGCGGGGACACGTTCTCGCCGACGCAATTCGGGTTGGCCTTGTTGCTGCCGGCATTTTTCACCGCCAGCCGCTCGCCGTCCTTAAATCCGCTCGAGGACAGCGTGAACGGCCCCACCGCACCCGCCTCCCCCACGCCGAACAGGGCCGCCACTGCTGTCGCGGCCATGAGGATCAATCCACGCCGAAACATGATTCCTCCCTGATTTCCTTGGCTTATCCGCCCGACCATCAGCGCACCGGCAGCACGATCAAGCTTCGGATCAAGCGCACGTCAGCCGGCTCCCGATTGCGCGTAACCTTTCAACACCTCGGCCTTCAGAATGCTCCATATCTCACGGTGCAGTGAATGAAATTCCTTGTCCAGCCTCACCTCGAAGATATCGCGCGGGCGCGGAAGCGGAACGCGCCAGTCGCCGATGATGCGGGCGGAAGGCCCCGCCGACATGATCACCACACGATCGGCGAGCGCGATCGCCTCTTCCAGATCGTGGGTGACGAACAGCACCGCCTTGCGCTGCCTGCTCCAGAGGTCCAGGAGAAGGTTGCCCATGATCTGCCGCGTCTGGGCGTCGAGCGGACCGAACGGCTCGTCCATCAGGAGGATTTTGGGATCGCGGATCAGGACTTGCGCCAGCCCCACGCGCTTGCGCTGGCCGCCGGAGAGCATGTGCGGATAGCGGTTGCCGAACGCCCCAAGGCCGACGGAGGCGAGCCAGCCCTGCGCGCGCTCCAGCGCCTGCGTTCGCGGCGTGCCGTCGGTTTCCAGCCCGATCGCGACATTGTCGATTGCAGTCTTCCAGGGAAACAGCGCGTCCGCCTGAAACAGGTAGCCGGCGTCCCGATTGAGGCCGGTGAGCGGCCGGTCAAACACCCGCACCGCCCCTGCGGCCGGCCTGAGCAGGCCGGCCGCGACGTTCAAAAGGGTGGATTTTCCGCACCCGGTGGGGCCGACGATCGCCACGAACTCGCCATCCGCGACCGCAAGATGGGCTTTTTCGACCGCCGTGTAGACGCGCGCTTCGCCGAGCCGAAAAGCCACCGTCGCATCTTCGAGCGCGACCGCCACTGGCGTTGCCATGTCCACCCCGTCCTCCGGATTTGCATGATGGCTTAGCGTCTTGCGCGAGCAAGTTCAACGAAGCGGCAGGACGTGGTAGTTGATCCTTCACCCTCCCCTGGAGGGGGAGGGTCGACGAGCATCTTGCGAAGCAAGGTGCGAGACGGGGTGGGGTGAAATGAGGAGTCGACGAAGTTCGCCCCACCCGCCGCTCATTTCATTCGCGGCGATCCTCACCGTCCAGGGGAGGGTTGAGCACTGCATTTGCTTCACGACCCTTCATCACCCAGGTGCCTGAATTCAAAATGCCGACCGCACCGCTGATCGCCTATGCCCATGTCAGCAAGAGTTTTGCAGGCACCGCCGCCGTCGACGACGTCTCGCTCGAGGTCAATCAGGGCGAGTTGCTGGCGATCGTCGGCGGCTCCGGCTCGGGCAAGACCACGCTGCTGCGGCTCGCCACCCGGCTGGTCGAGGCCGACAGCGGCCGGATCACCGTCGAAGGCGAGGACGTGCGCGCGCTCGATCCGGTCCGGTTGCGCCGCCGCATCGGCTATGTCTTTCAGAGCGGCGGGCTGTTTCCGCATTTCAGCGTCGCGGACAATATCGGCATCACGCCAAGACTGCTCGGCGCGGGACCGGCGGAGATCTCCGCACGCGTCGACGAACTGCTCGAGCTGGTCCGGCTGGACGGCGCCCTGCACCGCGATCGCCTGCCCCGCGAGCTTTCCGGCGGGCAACAGCAGCGGGTCGGGGTCGCGCGGGCGCTCGCGGCCAAGCCGCATATTGTCCTGATGGACGAACCGTTCGGCGCGCTCGATCCGCTCACCCGCGACGCGCTCGGCGACGACTACCGCGCCCTGCACCGCAGGCTCCGCCTGACGACGCTGATGATCACCCATGACATGACCGAGGCGCTGCTGCTTGCCGACCGCGTCGCGGTGATGCACGCCGGACGGCTGCTGGCCGTGGCGGCGCCGGCGCAGCTTGCCGACAGCGACGATCCCTACGTGATGGAGCTGTTGCGGACGCCGCGTCGGCGGATCGAGCGGCTCACGACGCTGCTGCCCGGGGACGGCGCGGCATGAGCATCTTCGCCGATCCGCGTCTGAGCGAGGCGACCGCCCACCTGCCCGATTACCTCGGCAACCATGTGCGGCTCAGCGTGGCGGCGCTGGCGCTCGGCCTTCTCGTCAGCCTGCCGCTCGCAATCGCCGCGCGCAAGCGCCCGCTGCTGCGCGGCGTGCTGCTCTCTTTCGCCAGCATCGTGCAGACCGTGCCGGGACTGGCGCTGCTGGCGCTGTTCTTCCCGCTCTTGCTCGCCGTCGCGTCGCTGACGCTGAAGTGGTTCGGCTTCGAGTTTTCGGCGTTCGGATTCCTGCCCGCCATGCTGGCGCTAGCGCTCTATTCGATGCTGCCGGTGCTGCGCAACACCATCACCGGCTTGAACGGCGTCGATCCCGCGATCCTCGAAGCCGCGCAGGGCGTCGGCATGACACCGCGGCAATCGCTGTTCATGGTGGAATTGCCGCTGGCGCTGCCGGTGATCATGGCGGGCATCCGCACATCGGCGGTCTGGGTGATCGGGACCGCGACGCTGTCGACGCCGATCGGGCAAACCAGTCTCGGCAACTACATCTTCGCGGGACTGCAAACCCAGAACTGGGTGCTGGTGGTGTACGGCTGCGTCGCCGCCGCGTTATTGGCCATCGTGGTCGACCAACTGCTCGCGCTGATCGAAGTCGGCTTGCGCCGCCGCAGCCGGCTGCGCACCGCGCTCGGCGGCATCGGCATCGCCGCGCTGGTCGCCGCGACGCTGATCCCCTCGCTGGCGCGCCCGGGCGCGAGCTATGTCGTCGGCGCCAAGACCTTTGCCGAGCAATATGTCCTCTCCGCGCTGATTGCCCAGCGCCTGCAGGCGGCGGGGCTGTCCGCAAGCACGCGCCAGGGGCTCGGCTCCAACGTCATTTTCGAGGCGCTCGCCTCCAACGAGATCGACGTTTATGTCGACTATTCCGGCACGCTGTGGGCCAATCAGTTCCATCACGCCGACATCCTGCCGCGCGAGCAACTGCTCGCCGAACTGAAAACCGTGCTGGGCCGGCAGAACATCACCTTGTTCGGCGAGCTCGGTTTCGAGAATGCCTACGCGCTGGTGATGCCGAGGAAGCGTGCCGAGGCGCTTGGCATCCGTTCGATCGCAGATCTCGCCGCGCATGCCCCATTGCTGTCGATCGCGGGCGATTATGAGTTTTTCGCGCGGCCCGAATGGGCGGGCCTGCGCAAGGCCTATGGGCTCGCGTTTCGCGCGCAGCGGCAGATGCAGTCAGACTTCATGTACGCCGCGGTCGCCTCGGGCGAGGTCGACGTAATCGCGGGCTATACCAGCGACGGGCTGATCGCCAAATACGATCTGGTAGTGCTGGACGATCCCAAGCACGCCATCCCGCCCTATGACGCAGTGCTGCTGCTGGCGCCGACGCGCGCGCACGACGAGGCGCTGCAGGCGGCGCTTCGTCCCCTGCTCGGCAGGATCGACATCGCGGCGATGCGCGAAGCCAATCTGCGCGCCAGCGGCAGCAACGCGGAGTCATCGCCCGCTTCGGTGGCGCGCTGGCTGTGGGACAAGATCAACCGGTAGCACAAAGCGCGATGGCTCAATCGTTTTAGTTTGTTGTGCGCGCATGCCCCTGGTCAAGCCCGGAAGCATGCTGTTCGGAAAACCGGTGCCCACTTTGCGCTACCGCGACCCTTTCGGGATCATGCGCTGATTAGCGTGTACCCATAAAGGCGCAGGCTCCAAATGCCATGCCTTGCACCGGGGTCACGTTATTCGCTTGATTGTCTCAGGTCTTTAATTCCTTATATCGCAATGGTCCTTGGGGCGCGCCCAGAGCTTGCCGTGGCAAAGAAGTATCTTCAGCATTTCCCGACGCCTGTTTTGGAAGATTAAGGACCGGTGGTCCTGCCGCTTTTTGTCAGTCGAGTGTCTCGTGAGGAAGGTCGCGCAGTGCCCGTCATGAGACATTCGACATGGATCATCAGGCGGCAGATGCAGTCGCTGTCCGGCGTCGGACTGGTCCTCGGAGCACTGTTTTTCGCGGCCGCGCTCACGCCGACGCTCGTCCCGCGAAGCTATCTCACTCAAGGTACGCTCGCCGGCGCCTGCTTTGCCATCGGCTACGCCGCCGGCGTCGTCTGGCGCTGGCTATGGCATTACCTCGAGCTGCCCGAGCCCTCGTCGCGAATTCGAGCCATCGCCAACGCATTGGTCTCGGTCGCCTGCCTCCTCGTCGTCATCGCGTTTCTATGGCGGGCGGCGGAATGGCAGAATTCAATCCGCTCCGTCATGAAGATGGAGCCGGTCGAAACCGCTCATCCCTTCAAGACCTGTGCGATCGCCTTGGTCACGTTCTTCGTGCTCCTGGCATTGGCGCGGCTGTTCAAGCTCGTGACCCATTCCCTATCCACGCAAATCCGGCGTTTTATTCCGCGAAGGGTTGCGAATGTCGTCGGCCTGCTTGTGGCAACCCTGCTGTTTTGGTCGATCGCCAGTAATTTCCTGGTCAGCACAACCTTTCGTGCGCTCGATTCCTCCTTCCGCGAACTCGACGCTTTGCATGAGCCTGAGCGGCCGCAGCCAACCGCTCCCGGAAAAACAGGAAGCACGGCATCCCTGGTGAGGTGGGATGAACTCGGTCGGACCGGTCGCAGATTCGTGGCGTCCGGGCCGGGCGCTGCGCAGATCAGCGCATTCACGGGGCGGCCCGCCCGGGATCCCGTTCGTGTATATGTGGGTCTGCGTGGTGCCGATACGCCGCGCGGGCGCGCAAGGCTGGCGCTGGACGAACTCAAGCGCCAGGGCGGCTTTGACCGCTCCACCCTCATCGTGATTACGCCGACCGGCACCGGCTGGATTGACCCCGCAGCAATCGATTCGGTCGAATATCTCCTGGATGGCGACGTTGCCAGTGTCGCGGTGCAGTATTCCTATCTCAACAGCCCGCTGTCGCTGCTGTTTCAACCCGAATACGGCGTAGAGGCCGCGCGAGCTCTGTTCGCGGAGATTTATGGCTATTGGATCACCCTGCCGAGGGACACGCGCCCCAGGCTCTACCTGCACGGCCTGAGCCTCGGAGCCATGAACTCGGAGAAATCGGCGGAGCTGTTCGAGACGATTGGCGATCCAATCGCCGGAGCCCTGTGGAGTGGGCCACCATTCGCAAGCCGCATCTGGCGCTCGATTACCGAAAACCGCAACGAGGGATCTCCAGCCTGGCTGCCGGAATTTCGTGATGGCCGCTTCGTGCGGTTCATGAACCAGGACGGGTCGACGGTGCCCGCTGATGCACCATGGGGACCGATGCGCGTCGTCTATCTCCAGTATGCGAGCGACCCGATCGTACTCTTCGACTACCGTGATGCTTACCGGCGCCCAGCCTGGATGAATACGCCGCGTGGTCCAGACGTTTCACCGGATCTGCGGTGGTATCCCGTCGTTACGATGCTCCAGCTTGCCGTCGACATGGCGGTCGCGAACGGCACTCCGATGGGTTATGGCCATGTTTACGCGCCGGAGCATTATGTCGATGCCTGGGTTGCCGTGGCCGATGTCCACAACTGGTCCTCCGACGCACTCGCAAGACTCAAGGACTATCTTGGGAAAGCCGCGCGGACGACAATCAATACCGGTAGCGGTGGTAACGACAATCCCTACGGCGACCGGGGAGGATGAACACGTTCGATTGCATGCGCCATGCTGCTGCTCGCTTCCTTGATGATCAAGCCCGCCGTTGCGACGCCTGAGGATGAGGTACGATCAACGTTCGACCGCTTCGTCGCCGCTCAAAACGCGCACGATATCAAAGCGGTGGAATCGCTGCTGCTCGGCTCGCCAGATTTTCTCCGGGTCACACGTGGCGCACCGGTCTGGGGCCAGGATGCGGCGCTGACGTCCCGATCATGTTCACCATCGGAGCGGCCGGCCAACCGTCGCAGCAGGTCAAGTTCCTGATGAACCAGATGCTGGTAAAAACACAACACGGCTGGAGAGTGTCAAGCATCCTGCCCATCCCTGTGCCCGCGCCAGCGAAATGATCAAGCGACGATGCTGCGGTGCATGGGTCCGAAAGTGGGCCAGATTCGCGCCTCCGGCGATGTCCGCTTCCGCGTCGCTGTTGAGGGCATGGCAGACATCGAACGCAAGTCGGGCCGGCCCGACTTGCGTAAATCATCGATGCGCAACCGGAGTAGACCCGGTTGCGTGGGAGGGAGCCATACATCCGTTTCGTCGCAACTCAACAGGCTCCATCCCATCGCGCTACAGTCAGCTCAGGCCCGGACCTCCTGCCGCTGAAACAGCACGTAGCCGGCGACGAACAGCACGATCGTGCCGGCGATCAGGCCGACGGTTTGCGGCCAGGCGATCATCACGCTTTCGCCAAGCGGCAACGGGGCTCCCATCACCGCGCCGCGCAGCTGGTCGAGAAACACCGCGCCGAGCGTGCGGGTGGTCGGCGACAGCACCGCCTGCATCGCCTCCCCGAACAACTCGTTCGGCGAGATCCGCAGCAGGAACATCGTCCAGAGCGAGGTATCCGGCGTGTCGAGCCCGAGCGCCGCATAACGCGGATCGGGCGGCGCGATCACTTGCGCGAACGCCGGCGCCAGCATCGGCCATAGCACGGTCAGGAACAGCCAGATGCCGAGCGCGACGAGGGCCGCGGTCGCCGGCGATCGAAACACGATCGACAGCAGCATCGCCAGCGCCAGCCAGACGCCCGCGTAGAAGATCGCGATCACCAGAAACACCAGCGAGCGCGCGATCTCCTCGCCGCCCGGGGGCACGCCGAGGAAGATCAGCCCGAGCCCGATCACCATCAGCCAGAGCGCGGTCAGGCTGATCGAAAGCGTCGCAAGTCCGGCGAGGAACTTCCCCATCAAGAGCGCGTCGCGATAGATCGGCTGCGCCAGGATCCGCGACAGCGTGCGGCGGTTGAACTCGCTGTTGATCGAATCGAAGCCCAATCCGATCGCCATCAGCGGGATCAGGAACCCCAGGATGGCGACGAAGGAGGGCATCGGCGAAGAGGACAGCGTGAACAGCCGCAGCAGCAGGAATGGATCCTCCGCCGTGGTCTGCCTGAGATTGTCGATCGCCCCGTAGAGAGCGGCCAGCGCCGTGAGCACGATCAGCAGCTCCAGCACCAACATACGGACGCTGGAGATATTGTCGGACAGCTCCTTGACGAAGACCGCGCCGAAACCCTGGAACGGTGATCCCTCACGCCGCATGACGCACGCCTCCCGATGGCTTGACCTGGAAGTAGCGGGAATAGATCGCCTCCAGGCTCGGCTCGTCGACCGAAAGACGCCGCAGCGCCCCGTTGACGGCGACGACCGCGTTTGCCGCGTCGGGCCGCACGTCACGCTCGGCGGTCATGCGGAAACGATCGGCGCTCACGGTCTCCACGTTGGTGACGCCTGGAATCGTCGCCAGCCGCCTGGCGATGCCGGCTCCCTCGGCCTCCACCTCGACCACGAAGCCCGCGCCGAGCACCTGAACCGCGAGTTCGGCGACCGAACCCATCAACACGATGTGTCCGGACTGAAACAGCGCGACGCGGTCGCACACGCGCTGCACCTGATCGAGCAAATGAGACGACAGCAGCACCGTGGTGCCGGCGGCCTTGAGCTCGCGGATCAGGTCGAGGAATTCGAGCGTGGACTGCGGGTCAAGCCCGGAGGTCGGTTCGTCGAGGATGGCGATCTCCGCCCGCTTGACGATGATCTCGGCGAGCCCGAGCCGCTGGCGCATGCCGTGCGAGAACGTCCCGACCCGCTTCTCGGCGACATCCGTCAGCCGCACCTTCGCAAGCGCCTCCGCGATCCGCCGCGACCGCTCCTGCCACGACAGGCCCATCAGCTTGGCGGTGTAGGAGAGATTCTCCACCGCGGTCAGATGATCGTAGAAGCCGACGGAGTCGGGCAGATAGCCGACGCGCGCCTTGACCTGCAGCGGCGCGCGCGCCGGATCGAAACCCAGCACGCTCACCTTGCCCGACGAAATGTCGGTGAGGCCGAGCATCATCAGGATGGTGGTCGTCTTGCCGGCCCCGTTGGGGCCGAGCAGGCCGAACACTTCGCCCTTGCGGATTTCAAAGTTGATGTTGTCGACGGCACTCGCCTTGCCGTAGCGCTTGGTGAGCCCCTCCGCGGCGATCACGGCGCCGCGCGGCGCAGGGGCGGTCTCCTTCTGCACCTCGCTCATCGCCGTCCAAACCTCGCAACCGCGCCAAGCATCAGGAGCAGCGCAACTCCGATGACGCCCGCTCCCGCCATTCCCCATACCGTCGAGGTCGCAACCGTGATGCGGAACTGGCTCGATGCGCTTTCGCCGCGCGAGGTGGCCCGCACCGACACCATGTAGTCGCCGGCCAGCGACTTGTCGCTCGGGGTGACCAGCGCCTGCACCTCGGCATCCTTGCCCGGAACCAGCCGCTCGATGGCCGCCGGCTCGAACGTGACCTTCCAGCCCGTGGGAGCCGTCGCCGCCAGCGCGATATTCTCGGCGGGCGCGCTGCCGGTGTTGGTGACGACGATCGGGATCGAGCTCTGCTGCGCCGCGACCGCGCGTGCGCTCAACAGGCCGTCGCGTCCGGCGACCTGGAGCTGCGGCTGCCCGACGACGTCAAGCGCGAGATCGACCTTGGCGGAAGCGTCTTCCGCATTCACGGTCACCGTCACCGGGAAGTGCCCCGCATCGATCGTGCTCGGCGGACGCACCTTCAACTTGATGTCCTTGGACTGGCCGGCCTCGATCGGAATCGACGAGAGCTCCTGGGTGCCGTAGGCCTCGGTGAAGGAGGTTTCGAAATTGTTCGGCGCGTCGGCCGCGAAGCTTGCCGTCAGATTGCGTCCGGAATCGTTCTTGATCGTCAGCGTGTATTCGAAATTGGATTTCGGGCTGCCGCGCAGCGACGGCAGCTTCGAGGTCACGCTCAGCTTGGCCGGCAATTCCTTGGCGAGCGCCACCGCGATCGGCAAGCTCGCCTGGTTGCCTTCCCCCTCGGCCTTCACCGTCAGCGTCTGCTCGCTCAAATTGCTGTTCGCGGGCACGTCGAGCCGCAACTGCAGCGACACGCTGTTGTCGGGCGCCGGCATCGCCGCGGCCACCGGCTGGCCGCCGCCCAGGATCGTTGCGGTCCAGCCGCTCGGTACGCCGCTGACCGAGAGCCGATACCGGTCAGGCGTCAGTCCGTAGTTCTGCAAACGCAGCGGGATGTTCGACGTGGTGCCCGGCCTGACCGTGACCGCGGGATAGTCGGTCATCAGGTAGAGGCCCTTGATGTTTGAATCGTGCGAGTCCGCCGCACAGGCGGCCGACATGGTCAATCCAGTGACCGGCACGGACAATCCAATGATGAGAGCAAGGGGGGCGAGAGCGAACGCTCGCATGACAACACTCCTGGAGATGGACAAGGTCAGCATCTGTGAAGCACCGCCAATCACCGGTGATGACGGCGGCGCGGGGGATGGTCGAAACCAAAGCGACAATGTTTTGAAATTTTTTGGCAGCCCAATTACAAGTGCGTCATCTCGGGGCTTCCGGCGTCAGACTTTAGTTTTTAGACTTTAGTTCCGACAGTTTCGGCGCCATGTTCGCCGAAAGCGCGTCTGCTTTTGAAGCGCAGTGGCTGGAGCTGACGGCGTTAGTGTTGTGTCTCCGACGTCTGATTCATTCGGTGTCATTCCGGGATGCGCCGTTAGGCGCAGGCCCGGAATCCATAACCAGGGCTGGTGATTATAGATTCCGGGCTCCCTCGCTATGCTCGGGCCCCGGAATGACGGAATGAACCATTCGGCTCGACGTGGCGCGTTCTCGCAATATGTTTTCGCTCGCGATGTGTTTTCGAATTCACATTCCCGGTTCAATCGGCTTCTCGACCGCGCCGCCGCTGTCGGCCCAGTCCTTGAAGCCGCCGATGTTGTAGACATGGTCATAGCCCATGTCCTTGAGCACCTTGCCGGCAAGCGCGGCGCGCCCGCCGGAGGCGCAATAGAGAATGACGGTCTTGTCCTTCGAAAAATTCTTGTCGTGATACGGCGAGGCGGGATCGGCGCGAAACTCCAGCATGCCGCGCGACACATGCAGCGCGCCCTTGACCTTGCCGCTCTTCTCGATCTCCGGCGCGTCGCGCACATCGACCACCAGCGCGTTGCCCTTGTGGATCAATTCGCGCGCTTTTTCCGGCGTGATCTTCGGCACGGCGGCGTTGGCCGTTTCCAGCATCTCTTTGACGCTCAAAGCCATCTCAAAACTCCCTGGCTGCTAGCTCCCAGTGAGAGGATTTAGCAGGTTTGCGCGGGGGCGCTCAAGGCGGGCGGTCACTGACGGATGACGGACGTCATGCTTTGCGGGCTCATGGTCGGATGCACCTTCGCATCAGCCGGGCGGCATCAGGTCGAGACGCCTGGCAATGATCTTGTCGACCATCCGCTTCGGAAGATAGGCCATCATCAGGTGACGCATCGGATCCGGTGCGACCTGATAGCGCACCCTGGGACGCGGAGAGATCAGGGCTTCATGGACGATTTCGGCAATCCGCTCCGCCGGCAGTCCGATGGAGCCGAGATGCAGCATGTAGTCCCGGACCTTCTGCAGCGCGGGAAAATAGGGCGAGTTCTTGTACCTGGAGATATCGACGTCCTCGGCCTTGCTCCAGATCGGCGTCTTCACCGGCCCGGGCGCGACCACGATGACGTCGATCCCGAACAGCATCAGCTCGCGGCGCAGGCTTTCGGACAATCCCTCGACAGCGTGCTTGGAGGCCGCATAGGCCGACGTCAGGGGATTGCCGTTTCGTCCCGCAACCGAACTGATCATCACGACCCGCCCCTTCGGCCCTTTCAGCGACGGATCGGAGCCGAGCAGCGGGCCGAAGGCTTGCGTCGCAATCACCGGCCCGATGACATTGACGTCAAGCTGGCGGCGAAATTCGCCGACCGGCAGTTCGAGGACCGGACCGGCCACCGCGATCCCGGCATTGTTGATGAGGCCGGCCAGCGTGTCTCCGGCGAGCGCCGCGCGGACCTCGCGCGCCGCCGCAAAGACGGCGGCCTCGTCGGTCACATCGAACAGCAGCGGGGTGAAATTGGCGCCGAACTCGCCTTGCAGGCGCTTCGCATCGGCCGCCTTGCGTACGCTGCCGATGACACGAAATCCCTTGCCCAGCAAAAGCCTGGCGCAGGCCCATCCGATGCCGGTCGACGCACCGGTGATGACCACAGATCGCATGCTGCCTCCCGGTGATGATGCGGAGTTCATGTAATACCGGCGGGGAGCGACACAATGCGGCCGCAGCCCTCAGCTGCGGGCCTCAGCCGAGCACGAGAGCTTATGCGGCGACGTTGTCAACTCCGCAGCCGGATCGCCCGGGCGGTGTCCCGCAGCTTCTCGACCAGCAGGCGCTTCGACAGCTCCCTCATGCCTCGAAGGGTGAAGTCCACGACGACTTCATGGTGCTTCAAGCCCTTGCCGCCCTTCACGAGGCCAAGGTCCCGCAACAGACAATAGTGACCGTCGCTCATGCGAGCGAATCGGCAGTTCTTCAACATCGTCTCAGGATGCACTGCCGGCCGACTCCGTCAATCTCGACGGACATGCCAAACCATGGGTCGCGGGCGCCTGCGAACAACCCTTGCCAGCTTCAATGCCGAGCGCTCAAGAATGTGCACGAACTCTCATCGCTTGACGCGAGAGTATTTTGCGGACCCGCGCACCACGATGAGAAGATGGATGAATAATCGGGTCTTTGCCATTGAAGCAAAATGGCTTTCCGACCATCAGAAATTACGCCAGCTGCATCAGACCAAGAATGTGGACAAACTCTCACTTCTTGGTTCCCGCCATCATGTTCGAGCAGACTGAAGCGGTTTGGCAGCGGCCGGAGACGACGGATGAAATCGTAATCGCCGGGACTGAAAAGGCGAGATCGCCTGCGCGACCTCGCCTGCAACATGCCGGGTAAATCTAAATTTTCCGTTTGCTCTGACCGCGAGACCAAGTCTCGCCCGATCAGGCACTTAAGTCCTGGCCTTATCGACCAAGGCGCGCTTTTTGATCATCGAGATCGCGCCCGCGCGATCTCGCAAACCAAAATCGTGGAACAAGCCCTGGTCTAGTTCTTGCTCTTGTCCACCAAGGCGCCCTTCTTGATCCACGGCATCATGTCGCGGAGCTTGGCGCCGATCTCCTCGATCGGGTGCGCGGCGAGCTTGGCGCGGGTCGCCTTGAACGAGGTCTGGTTGACCTTGTTCTCCAGCATCCAGTCGCGGGCGAAGCGGCCGGACTGGATGTCGGCCAGCACCCGCCTCATCTCCTTCTTGGTCTCGTCGGTGATGATGCGTGGGCCGGTGACGTATTCGCCGTACTCGGCGGTGTTGGAGATCGAGTAGTTCATGTTGGCGATGCCGCCCTCGTAGATCAGGTCGACGATCAGCTTCACCTCGTGCAGGCATTCGAAGTACGCCATCTCGGGCGCGTAGCCGGCTTCCACCAGCGTCTCGTAGCCGCCCTTGATCAGCTCGACGAGGCCGCCGCACAACACCACCTGCTCGCCGAACAGGTCGGTCTCGCATTCCTCCTTGAACGAGGTCTCGATGATGCCGGCGCGGCCGCCGCCGATCGCGGACGCATAGCTCAGGCCCAGGTCATGGGCGTTGCCGGAGACGTCCCTGGCGATCGCGATCAGGCAGGGCACGCCGCCGCCGCGCTGATATTCCGAGCGCACGGTATGGCCGGGACCCTTCGGGGCGATCATCAGCACGTCGAGATCGGCGCGCGGTTCGAGCAGGTTGAAATGCACGTTGAGGCCGTGCGCGAACACCAGCGCGGCGCCCTTCTTCATGTTGTCGTGCAGGTGCTCGCGATAGATATCGCCCTGCAATTCGTCCGGGGTGAGCATCATCACGAGGTCGGCCCACTTGGCGCCCTCCGCGACTTCGAACACCTTGAAGCCGGCGGCTTCCGCCTTCTTGGCCGAGGCCGAGCCCTTGCGCAGCGCGATCGCCACGTCCTTGACGCCGGAATCCTTCAGGTTGAGCGCATGGGCATGGCCCTGGCTGCCATAGCCGACGATGACGACCTTCTTGCCCTTGATCAGGTTCAGGTCGGCGTCGCGATCGTAGTAAACACGCATGGTCATTTCCTCTTGAGTGGCCGCCATCGGCCGATAAATCAGGATTTTCCGGGGTGGCTTTGCGAATTTCCGGCGTTGTCTAGAGCTTTTTGATCCAGTGGGAAACCCTCTTCTCGCATGGCGCGCGGCCGCCTCATGCGTCCCGGAAGACCGGATAGAGCGAGGCCAGCAGCAGCACGGCCATGGCGAGGTTGAAGATCCGCACCGCCCAAGCCGATGTCAGGATCGGGCGCAGCGCGCTGCCGAACAGGGTCCAGGTTGCGGTGGAGGCCACGCCGAGCAACAGCGACAGCCCGGTCTGGATCGCGATGTTGAGGGGAAAGCGGGCAATGGCGGCGTAGGCCGTGATGGCGCCGATCACCATCACCCAGCCCTTGACGTTGACCCATTGGAAGATCGCCGCGCCCCAGAACGTCATCGGGCCGCGCCCGCTGCCCTTGCCGGGCTCGGGAGGGCCCGACGCAGCGATCGCCGCCGCCAGATAGACCAGATAGGCGGCGCCGGCATATTTCAGCACGGTCTGCAGCACCGGATAGCTGGTGAAGATGGTGCCGAGTCCCAGTCCCACCGCGCCGACCATGAAGGCGACGCCAATCGCGACACCCGCCATGTGCGGCATCGTCCGACGGAAGCCGTGGGTCAGCCCCGACGACATCACCATGATGTTGTTCGGCCCCGGCGTGAAAAACATCACCGTGGCGAACAGGATGAAGGCGAGCAGCAGCGGTTGCGACATGGCTTGCTCATGCGATCTTGGCGACGGCTTGCGGGCGCCTAGTGTCCCGAATCCGAAGTTCGCATCATTTCGCGGCAAGCTCTTTTGCGAACTTCGGATTCGAAAGGACACTAGAAGTCTATGATTCTAGTGTGGTTTTGGTTCGGAAGTTCTCTTGAAGAACTCGCCGAGAAAATGAAGAGAACTTCTGAACCACCACACTAGCCAGCAGCATCACCGCGATCCCGCCGATCACGGTGACCATGCCGGCCAGCCTGAGCGGCCCGAATCTTTCGCCGAACGCGACGCTGGAGGCCGCCGAGCCGACAAACGGCACCAACAGTGCGAAGGGCACGACCTGCGCCGCCCGATAGTCGCGCAACAGCCGGCCCCACAGCCAGTAGGCGATGCTGGTGGAGATGCCGCCGAGGCCGAGCAGGCAAAGGAGGCCGGTCAGCGACATGTGGACGAGCGCATGCCATGTCGGCTGCGCCCCGTCGGTGCCGAGCGCGAGCACAAACAGCGGGACCGCCGAGGTTAGGCAGAGCCAGGCGAACAGGTCGAACATCGGCGCAGCCTGCGCCCGCCGCAGCAGCAGATTGCCGATCGCGAAACTGACCGGGGAAATCATCAGCACCGCGAAAGCGCCGACGCTGAAATCGTAACCGACCGTGCCGCAGATCATCAGGAGCCCGAGGGCGGAGATGGCGATGCCGACCCCTTGCATCGGCGTCGGCCATTCGCGGAAGGCGATCACGGCGAAGGCGATGGTAAAGAGCGCCTGGCTCTGCACGATCACGGAGGTCAAGCCGACCGGGACGCCATGGGCGATGCCATAGGCCTGCGCAAGGAACTGGCCGAGAAACAGCGTGAAGCTGATCGCAATCAACAGCGGCCAGGAGACGTCGGGCTTGCGCACGAACAGGCAGGGCGCCGCCGCTATCGCAAAGCGCAGCGCGGTCATCAGCGCCGGCGAAAATTCGTCAAGCGCGATCCGGCTTGCGACAAAGGCAAGTCCCCAGATGACCGCCACCAGGACGGCGATGCAGACGTCGGCCGGCTTCATCGAGTTCGCTCAGCCCTGCGTGGGCGATTTCGGCTTACTCAGCAGATAGGTGCCGTGCAGCGGCGCGTGGTAGTCGGCCGACACCAGGGCGAAACCGACTTCGGTCAGCATGCGCTCCATCACCCAGCCGAAAGTGGAATATTCGTCCCGCATATGGGTGACGACGCTGTCGCGCTCGAGATTGTGGTTCTTGATGTTGAAGTCGGCCCACTGCTCGACGTCGCGCTCGCTGCCGTCGGGCATGCTGACGAACACGATATCGCGCAAATAGAAATTCGCGCCGGGCTTCAGCGCGCCGTAGATGCGCGACAGCGCCACCGCCTTCCAGAAATCCGGCAGATGGTGCAGCGTGAACTCGCTGACGATGAGATCGTAGGAGCTTGGCTCGTAGGCGAAGCTGAGCAGTCCGGCCGACTTGACGCGGATCGCCGCATTGCGGTCGTGCGCATACACCTCCGCAAGCGCCAGCATCGCCGGCGAAATGTCCACCGCATCGACCTCTGCGCCCATCAGCGCCGCCTCGGTCGCCAGCACGCCGTTGCCGCACCCGATGTCGGCGACCCGCCAGCCCGGCCTGACGCCAAGCATGGTCAGCGCCGAGCGGGCGCGAAGGTCGCCGTCGTCCTGGCTGTCATAGATCGAGGCGACGGCGGTATCGAGCCCGATCCGCCGCCGCTGGTTGTAGTACCAGTCGCGGGCCAGCATGTGTCACATCCCCTCCGGCCCGCGCCCGATCGCGGCGACGCCGGTGCGCGACACCTCGACCAGACCCAGCGGCCGCATCAGGTCGATGAACTGGTTGATCTTGGCGGTGTGGCCGGTGATTTCGAACACGAAGCTTTCGGTGGTGGCGTCGATGACGCGGGCCCGGAAGGCGTCCGCCAGCCGCAACGTCTCGACCCGATGGTCGCCGGTGCCGCGGACCTTCACCATCGCGAGCTCCCGCTCGATGGCGCGGCCGGTCAGCGTCATGTCGACGACGCGATAGACCGGGACCATGCGGTCGAGTTGGTGCTTGATCTGCTCGATCACCATCGGCGTGCCCGTGGTGACGATGGTGATGCGCGAGAGATGCTTCTGGCTCTCGGTCTCGGAGACGGTGAGGCTTTCGATATTGTAGCCGCGGCCGGAGAACAGCCCGATCACGCGCGCCAGCACGCCCGGCTCGTTCTGCACGAGGACGGAGAGCGTGTGGGCCTCCTTCGGATCGCGGCGCTCCTCGATGAAGTAGGCAGATGCGGGCTGGTTCATGGCGTTTGTCCCTGGAAAGGTGAACTCCCTCGCCCCGCTTGCGGGGAGAGGGTTGGGGTGAGGGGGAATCTCCACAGACAAGGCCCGCAGACAGTCCCCCTCACCCGGATCGCATCCTGCGATGCGATCCGATCTCTCCCCGCAAGCGGGGAGAGGTCGAGGAGAGCGTAGCGCGGAGCCCACATCATGACGTCAGCAGCCTTTCTCCGGCGCCAACGATATCTGGGCTGACCCATTTGCGAAACAGCTCGAAATCGATATTGCCGCCGCTCAGGATCAGGCCGACGCGCCGACCGCCAATCCTGCGCTTCTCCTGCAGCGCCGCCGCCAGCGCGGCAGCGCCGGCGCCCTCGGCAAGATTGTGCGTGTCGGTCCAGAGCGCGCGGATCGCGCCGGCAATCTCGTCATCGGTCACCTGCACGATGCGGGCGGCACCCTTGAGGATGATCGCAAGCGCATCGGCGTCGGGACTGCGGGTCGCCATGCCGTCGGCGAGCGTATTGCTGCTGTTGGTGTTCACGACCGTGCGCGCGGCAAACGACAGCGCATAGGACGGCGCTTCCGTCGACTGCACGCCGACGATCTCGGTCCGCAGTCCGAGGAGGTCGCGCGCCAGGATGCAGCCGCAGATGCCCGATCCCTGCCCGATCGGAACGTAGAGAACATCGAGTTCCGGCGCCGTTCTGAAAAGCTCCAGCGCGTAGGTGGCAACCCCGAGCACCAGATCGGGGTGGAAGGAAGGCACCATGTGCAGGGCATCGCGCTCGGCCCGCCGATAGGCTTCTTCCCGCGCCTCCTGGAAGTCATTGCCATGCTCGACCAGTTCGGCGCCGAACGCCGCCATCGCGCGGTTCTTCTCGACCGAATTGCCGCGCGGCACATAAATCATCACCGGCAGGCCATGACGGCGGCCGGCAAAGGCCAGGCTCTGGCCGTGATTGCCGCGGGTCGCCGAGATCAGTCCGGCGACGTTGGGCTGCACGCGCGTCAGCCGATCAACATAGGTGAGCCCGCCGCGCACCTTGAAGGCGCCGGTCGGCGTGTGGTTCTCGTGCTTGACGACAACGCTGGTGCCGAGCCGTTGCGCCAGCAGCGGCCAGGAGAAGGCCGGCGTCGGCGGCATCGCCGCACGGACGATCTCCCGCGCGCGCTCGAGCTCGGCGAGATCAAACATTGCGCCACCTCGTCCATGCTTCACCTGTTTCCGCGAACGCCGATGCACTCCCTCTCCCCGCTTGCGGGGAGAGGGT
>Ga0265339_10000767_pt1 | contig 24875 bp, 18 predicted proteins | sample 4CB219metaG_FD_202085 | JGI IMG/M metagenome (GOLD analysis project Ga0265339, IMG submission 202085) | Rhizosphere microbial communities from Carex aquatilis grown in University of Washington, Seatle, WA, United States - 4-CB2-19 metaG | ecosystem: Host-associated > Plants > Roots >... | reverse complement strand
CGGATTTCACCTTCACCGCGCCGAGGCTGAGCCGCACTTCCCTCGCATTGATGCGGTCGAAGTCGACGAGCCGCTCCAGTGTGTCGCGCAGGGGCGATGTGTCGTAGTAGCTGCGCGCCTGAGGTGCGCCGGCCGGATAGAACATCGCCGGTGGAATGCGCGGACGGAAGAAACCGGCAACGCCCGCCGTCGCGATCCAGGCCGCAGAGGCTTCATTCACGAACGAACGCGTCTGGGAATCGAGCAGCGCAAATTTGAAGGGCAGCGTCGCACTCGCCGTTTCCCAGAATTCGCGCAGCCGCTCGACGCGCTTGTCCGGCGCGTTGCCCGCGATGATCGCCGCGTTGATGGCGCCGATCGAAGTGCCGGCGATCCAGTTGGGTTTGAAGTCGGCTTCGCCGAGGCCCTGATAGACGCCGGCCTGGTACGCGCCAAGTGCGCCGCCGCCCTGCAGGACAAGGACGCGCCGGGGCTGGGTTTGGAGCTTTTGCTGCATCGCAGCAAAGTAGCCTGTTTTTGCCGCGGATGACCATGAAGATTTGTTGATGTGAACTACGTCCGCGCCCGGCGCCCGAGCACCTCAAGCGCTGCGTTTGCAGCGTCGATTCCGCCCGCGGGATCGAATACAGGCATCTCAATCGACCAGACGGCGCTCAAAACGCCGTGCGCGAAGCACCAGCGCAGCAGCCGGTCTTCGTCCATGCCCAGGCGCGCCGACAGAATGCGAACCCTGCGTTCCAGATGTGTCGGCTGGCAATATTCCCGCGTCGGATTGTGGAGGAACGAGGCTGTCTCGAACTCCAGTTCCCCGGAATAGCCCTTGGGATCGATGACGAGCCAGCCGCGCGTCACATCCTTGAGAATATTGCCGTGGTGCAGATCGGTGTGCAGGAGAAAGCGATTGGCGTTCTGGCTCTCGAGAAGCTCGACGTACTCGCGCCTCGCGCTCTCGAACAGTTGTTGTGTCAGCAGCGGATGGGGCGGACAGGGCTTGTCGATCAGGCTGCGTCCGCAGCGAACGATATCCTTGAAGCCTTCGGGCGCGGGGCGCACATGCAGCTTCTCGACGACATCGCACCAGATGTGCGTCGCACCATCATCGTCCGTCGCGACCAGTTCGGACAGCAGCGTCCCCGGCGCGATGCGTTCGATGACGATCGCAGTCTCGTCGCCTTCATAGACGCGCACGGCGCTTTCGCCCCAGTGGCGCAGGATCATCGCGCTCTCGATTTCGTCGCTGCCCGGCTTGAACACTTTGAGCAGCGCCGGCCGGCCGCGATGCGTCACCGGCTGAAGCCGGGAGCTGTGCGTCTCGAAGGGCGCGCCGTCGGGAATGAGATTCCACCTGGCGATGGGCCCTTCGAGCGCGGCGACGTCCATTGCGTTCAGGAGGCGAGCGTCTGGTACATCGCCATGATCATGCCGAAGGCGCGCGGATCGCCCGTCGTCGTGCCGACCATGCGGTTCATCGCGTATCCGAAGGTCGCGTGCTTGTCGAAATCGATGATCGTGAGCGATCCGCCATAGCCGCCCCAGAACATGCTGTTGGGACTCGGCAGCGGGATCATGGCGCCGGGCAATCCGAAGCCGAGGCCGAACTTGATCGGAACGCCGAGGATCAAGTCGGTCCCTTCGATCTGCGGCTCGAGCGCCTTGCGGCAACCGGCTTCGGACATGATGCGCTTGCCTTTCGCCATGCCGCCGTTTGCGAGGATGGCGTGGATCTCGGCGATGGAGCGGGCGTTTCCGGTACCGCCGGCAGCGGGAATCTCGGCGCCGCGCCAGGCGCGTGTCCGCGTCTCCGAGACATCGACTCCGGGATTGCTGGACATGTTGGCCTGGAGCTCGGTCTGGGTGCCGTCGCCGATCGCTGTGCCCGGCTCGGGAGGTATCAGCTCTGCGACGCGCGAATCTTCGGATGCCGGCAGGCCGATGTGAAAGTCTGCACCTAGCGGACGCGCGATCTCGTCGCGGAACACCGTGCCGAGCGAACGCCCGGTGATGCGACGGACGACTTCACCGACGAGATAGCCTTGCGTGATCGCGTGATAGCCCGAGGCCGTTCCCGGCTTCCAGAACGGCGCCTGGGCGGCGAGAAGCGACGTCATCTTCTCCCAGTCATAGAGATCCTTGCCGGTGATCTTCTCCTTCCAACCCGACACGCCGGAGGAATGGCTCATCAGGTGGCTCACCTTGACGTCCGCTTTGCCGTTCGCGGCGAATTCCGGCCAGTAGCGTGCGACCGGCGCATCAAAGTCGAGCTCGCCGCGATCCGCGACGAGCAGGGCGGTCAGCGCCGTCATCGTCTTGGTCGTCGAATAGACGTTGATGATGGTGTCCTTCGCCCATGGCCGCGTGCGTGCGGCGTCGGCATATCCACCCCAGAGGTCGGCCACGGTCTCGCCGTTCAGAGTCGCGCAGAACGAGGCGCCGACATCGGCACCGCTCGCGAAATTGTCCTCGAACGGCTTGCGCACCGAGGCGAAGCGGTCCTGCGTCGATCCCTGTATTGCCATGTCGGCCATGCGCGTGCTCTCCCCGTTTGGCGGCACGCTAACAGGAAGCCGCTTCGTCGCGCTAGGCGTCGGCCTTTTTCGTCACCGGCACGGGGCGGAACAAAAACGCCGGCAGCTCGTGCTTTTCCGGCTTGACCGGCGTCGCATCGTTCTTGCGGTCATGGCTGGCCCGATGCTCGGGATCACGTTTCTTGTGCTGCGGACGGTCGCGGCGCGGCTCATGCTTCTTTTCCGGGCGCGGTTCGGCGCGTGCAACCACCGGCTCCGGCGTGCGGACAGCCGGTGCGTCCTGCACGACGACGGGTGCGGAGACGGTTTCTTCGCTGGCCTGGACCGGCTGCATCGGTGCGACATGGTCGTGGAACTTGTCCGGGCGGAACTTGTCCTTGCGGTTACGGTCGCGGTCTCGGCCGCCGCGTTTCTTGTCGTCGTCGCGGCGAGGCTTGCGGTCTTCGCGCACTTCGATGTTTTCCATGACCTGACGGGCGATCGGCATCTTGGTCAGCCGTTCGATCGCGTCGACCTGCTTGTCGTCACGCGGCGTCGCCAGCATGTAGGCGTAGCCGACGCGGCCGGCGCGCCCGGTGCGGCCGATGCGGTGGACGTAGTCGTCCGCGTGGAACGGTACGTCGAAATTGAAGACGTGGCTGACCATCGGAATGTCGAGACCGCGCGCAGCGACATCGCTGGCAACGAGAATCTTGAGCTCACCCGTGCGGAAGCTGTCGAGCGTCTTGGTGCGCAGCGACTGGTCGAGGTCGCCATGCAGCGGTGCGGCATTGAAGCCGTGCTTGGCCAGCGACTTCGCGACGACATCGACGTCGCGCTTGCGGTTGCAGAACACGATGGCGTTGTTGAGCGTCGGCTCGGCTTCGCGGATGAGGCGGCGCAGCGCCTCGCGCTTGGCCCAGTCGTTCGCCGGAATGGCCACCAGCGTCTGTTCGATCGTCGTCGCGGCGGTCGCAGGACGGCTGACCTCCACGCGGACCGGATTGTGCAGGAACTGCTCGGTGAGCCGCGTGATTTCCGGCGGCATCGTCGCCGAGTAGAAGAGCGTCTGGCGCGTGAACGGAATGAGCTTGCAGATCCGCTCGACGTCCGGGATGAAGCCCATGTCGAGCATGCGGTCGGCTTCGTCGATGACGAGGATGTTGACCTGGCTGAGCATCAGCTTGCCGCGCTCGAAGTGGTCGAGCAGGCGTCCGGGCGTCGCAATCAGCACGTCCACGCCGCGGTCCAGTTTCTTGTCCTGGTCGTCGAACGACGTTCCGCCGATCAGCAGCGCCATCGAAAGCTTGTTGAACTTGCCGTACTTCTCGAAGCTTTCCGCCACCTGGGCGGCGAGTTCGCGGGTCGGCTCAAGGATCAGCGAACGCGGCATGCGCGCCTTGGCACGGCCACGGGCCAGAAGCTCGATCATGGGCAGGGTGAACGACGCCGTTTTGCCGGTGCCGGTCTGCGCGATGCCGATGATGTCGCGCCGCTGCAGCACATGGGGGATGCCCTGTGCCTGGATGGGGGTTGGGGTGGTGTAGCCGCTGTCGGCGACTGCCTTCAAAATCTCGGGCGAGAGCCCAAGCGAATTGAACCCGTCTTCGGGCGCGGCAGGCGTTGCAGGGGTTTCAACAGGGGAAGAAGTTGAATCGAGGGCTTCTTCGATGCCGGTTTCCGTACCGGCGTTCGTCACGGTGGTCGTCGCACGCTCCTAAATAGGGGCGTATCGCAGACGCCCAGCGGCTATCCCAAATTGGCAGCCGACTCCTATATGCAGTGCAACATAGGGAGCCGCGGCGTTTTGTCAACCTGTAGCGTCCCTTATGACGCAGACACCGACATTCGCGGCGCACCGCGGAAAGCGGGTAGATCGACGGAGCCGCGCGCCCGTAACGTTTCAATCCCATGACCCAGCTTGGCCATCGCGCTATCGGACTTGCCATCGCCTTCGTCGTGCTGACGGCGCTCTACTGGGTGATCGCCCGCTATTGGCCTTCGGTGCCCGGCCAGAAGATTCTTCGCAAGGGCTATTTCACCGACTGCCTTTACTGGCTCTGGACGCCGATCGTCACCAAGGCGGTGACGCCGATCGCGATCGCAATCGCGGTCCTGCCGCTGGTCGCGATCTTCGGTTTGCACTTCAAGACACTGGCGCAAGGTCATGGAATCCTTTCGACACAGCCGATCTGGCTGCAGGCGATCGAGGTTTTCGTGATCGGCGATTTCTTCGGCTACTGGCAGCACCGTCTGTTTCACGGACGCCATTTGTGGCGCTTCCATGCCGTGCATCACTCGTCAACGGAACTGGATTGGCTCTCGTCGGTCCGCCTGCACCCGGTCAACGACATCGGCGCCAAGCTGATCCAGGCCGTGCCGCTTGTCGTGCTCGGCTTCAACCTGACATCGGTCGCGCTGTATGCTCCCGTCACGACGTTTTACGCGATCATGGTCCACGCAAACGTCCGATGGGATCTTGGGCCGTTCCGGAGGTTCTTCGTCAGTCCTGCATTCCATCGCTGGCATCACACCAGGGCGGACGAGGGCCAGGACAAGAACTTCGCGGGCGCACTTCCTCTGTGGGACATCCTGTTCGGAACCTTCTACCTGCCCGAGCGCCAGCCGACCGTCTTCGGCATCGATGATCCGATGCCGCACGGTTTTGTCGGACAGATGATCCAACCGTTCCGTCCCGAGCCGGCGCCCGCGCCAGCAACCGTGCAGCCCCCTCGACAAGCAGGCCTTCGCGCGCAACGCTCGAACCTCGTCCGGGAGGGAGCACATGGAATCGAGAGAAGCTGATGCGCTGGCGCGCATTTTCAGCCTGGCGCTGATCGCACTTGCGATCTGGCTCATCGGGAGCGCGTTCAACGGACAGCCCAGGCCGCTTGGTCTCGATGCGCCCGCGACGGAATTTTCCGCCGCCCGCGCCGACCGGATCCTAAAGCGCCTTCTGGGACCGGAAGTGCCGCATCCGGTTTCCACACCAGCCAACCAGGCGGTGCGAGATCGCGTGCGCGCCGAGTTCGCCGCCCTCGGCATCACCACAAGTCTTTATCAGGGGCTCGGCTGCGAGGGGCGCGCCAAGTTCGGCTTCTTCGCCTGCGGCACGGCGCAGGACATTCTCGCCGAGGTCGCCCCGGGCAAGGGCAAGGCCATCGTCTTGATGGCGCACTACGACTCGGTTCCCGCCGGCCCGGGCGCCTCGGACGATCAGTCCAGCGTCGCCACGATTCTGGAAACCGTTCGAGCGTTGCAGGCGCGCGGAATGAAAACGCAGCATCCCATCCTCGCGCTGATAACCGACGGCGAAGAGGCGGGTTTGCTGGGCGCGGCTGCCTTTCTGGACAATCCGGCGCTCAAGGCCCGCGTCGGCGCGGTCGTCAATGTCGAGGCGCGCGGCAATCAGGGTCCGAGCTCCCTGTTCCAGACAAGCCCCGGCGACGGACCGCTGATCGATCTCTATGCGCGCAGCGTGCCGAACTATGCGACGAGTTCGCTGTTCGCGGTTGTCTACAAGTTCCTTCCAAACGACACCGACCTGACCTTGTTCATCAATCAGGGCTTCACGTCGTTCAATTTCGCCTTCATCGGAAACATCGCGCACTATCACACCGCCCTCGATCGCCGGGCCAATCTCAGCCAGTCCACGTTGCAGATGCATGGTGACAATCTGCTCGGCATGGCGAGCGGATTGATGCAGACCGATTTTGCGACGTTGAAAGGCGGCGACGATGTTTACCTGACGGTGCTGGGTCGGTTCCTGCCGCGAATGCCCGCAAGCTGGGCGTTGCCGCTGGCGCTCGCGACACTGGTGCTGCTGCTTCTGGCCGCGTTCACGTCGCGCAAGGAGAAGAGCGGAGTTGGCGGCTGGTTTGGCGCAGCGATTGTGCCGCCTGCGGCCGTACTCCTAAGCGCGGCATTCGGCTGGGTGCTGCACGAGATTGCGTCTCTCGTTTCTGGTCAGCCCGATCCTTCCTATGCCTATCCGGCGTACCTGCGCATCGCGCTCGCGCTTGGCGTCGCCGCGATGATCGTCTTCACCGCGCGCCTCGCGAATGCGCGCAAGATGGCTTTGTCGGTCTGGCTGTGGTTGTCGGGACTGGGCGTCGTGACCGCGGCGCTGCTGCCCGGTCTCAGCCCGTATTTTCTGTTTCCTGAGCTGATCGGATCGGTCCTGGTCCTGGCGCAGTCAAGATCGGCAGGCGCGTGGACCGGCACGACGGGCATGACGGCATTCCTGCTTGCGGCGATCTTTCCGCTCCTGATCTGGTTCTCGCTTTCGGCGATGGCCGAAACCGTGCAGGGACTTGCCGTCCATCCGCTGTTCACCGTGCCGCTGGCGTTCGGCGCGATCGCCTTGCTGCCGGTGCTGGCGGCGAATCCGCTGAGTGCGCGCAGTTGGCTGAGGCTCACATCCGCGCTTGGCGGCGCGGCGATCGTGGTGGCGATTGTTGCCGGCATGCAGCCGGCCTACAGCGAAATCACGCCGCAGCGTCTCTCGATCAACTTCATCGACGACCATGTCTCGAACAAGGCGCTATGGAGCGTCGATACGCCGGCCACGCTGCCGCGCGCGCTGCGTGATGTCGAACCATTCTCGCGCGAGCCGCAGATGGCCTCGCCGATTGCCTTCCAGCGCTGCTACGTCGCGGACGCCGGAGCGACACGCTTTGCGGCGCCCTCGGCAACGGTCATCAGTTCGCCCGATGCCAAGGGCCGCAGCGTGACTCTCAGGCTTGCCGGCTCGCCGCAGGCGAACCGGATGTTCGTCGTCGTGCCGAAAGATTCCGCACTCACTTCGATAGAGATCGAGGGTAAGACGTTTATGGTCGGCGAAAGCACGATCAATCCGGCGGGCACGATCTTCGGTTGCCTCACGAACGACTGCAGCGGCAAGGCGGTGACGCTGAACTTTGCGTCGGCAAAACCCGTGGACATTCTGATCGGCGAGCAACGGTATGGTCTGCCGCCCGACGGCGCGAAACTGGAAGCGGCGCGGCCGGCTACGACGGTGCCATCGCAGACCGGCGACACGGTGATCTTGTTCGGAAAGCTGCGGCTGCCCTAGACGTCGACGTTGGTCGCGAACTGCGCGTTTTCCTGGATGTACTGAAAGCGCAGCTCGGGCTTCTTGCCCATCAGGCGCTCGACGAGATCCTCGGTATCCTCGCGCTCGTCCTCTCCGATGTCGACGCGCACAAGCGTACGATTGCCCGGCTTCATCGTGGTTTCCTTGAGCTGCGCCGGCATCATTTCGCCCAGGCCCTTGAAGCGGCCGACGTCGACCTTGCTGCTGCCCTTGAACACGGTCTTGAGAAGCTGCTCGCGATGCGCGTCGTCGCGGGCATATTCCGTCTTGGAGCCTTGCGTCATGCGATAGAGCGGCGGCATGGCCAGGAACAGATGGCCCTCGGCGATGAGCCGCGGCATCTCGCGGTAGAAGAACGTTAAAAGGAGCGAGGCGATGTGCGCGCCGTCGACGTCGGCGTCGGTCATGATGATGACGCGGTCATAGCGCAGGTCATCGCTGCGATATTTTGCGCCCGTGCCGCAGCCGAGCGCCTGCACAAGGTCGGCGAGTTCCTGGTTCTGCTGCAGCTTGCCGGCCGCCGCGCTGGCGACGTTCAGAATCTTGCCGCGCAAAGGCAGGATCGCCTGCGTCGCGCGATCGCGCGCCTGCTTGGCGGAGCCGCCGGCGCTGTCGCCTTCCACAAGGAAGATTTCGGTTCCCGCCGCCGCATCGCGCGTGCAATCCGCGAGCTTGCCGGGCAGGCGCAGCTTGCGCGTCGCCGATTTGCGCGCGGTTTCCTTTTCCTGGCGTTTCTTGAGACGGTCCTCGGCCTGCTCGACGACGAACTCGAACAGCTTGTCGGCTTCCTGCGGATTCTCGGCGAGCCAATGGTCGAAGTGATCGCGCGTGACATTCTCGACCAGGCGTTGCGCGTCGGGCGAGGACAGCTTGTCTTTGGTCTGACCCTGGAATTCCGGCTCGCGGATGAAGACCGACAACACGGCGCAACACGCAGCCATGACGTCGTCCGCGGTGACGAGGGCGGTTTTCTTGTTGTTCGTCCGCTCGCCATGGCTGCGCAGCGCCTTGGTCAGCGCATTGCGCAGGCCCTGTTCATGCGTTCCGCCCTGCGAAGTCGGGATCGTGTTGCAGTAGGAGTGCACGAACGGATCGATCATCGGCGTCCAGGTCACGGCCCATTCGACCGCGCCCTTGCCATCGCGGTTTTCCGTGCGGCCGGAAAATTCGCGCGAGGTGACCGTGCTGTTGCCGACGACTTCGGAGCGCAGGAAGTCGAGCAGGCCGCCGGGAAATTTCAGGACGTCCTCGGCAGGCGTCTCGCCCTTGATCAGCGAGGGATCGCATTTCCAGCGGATCTCGACGCCGCGGAACAGATAGGCCTTCGAGCGCGCCATGCGGTAGAGCTGCGCCGGCGAGAAATGTGTGTCCTTGCCGAAGATCTGGAAATCGGGCTTGAACGAGACGATCGTGCCGCGCCGATTGACGGCGCCCAGATCCTTCAGTTTCCCGGCGGCGTGGCCGCGCTCGAAACGCATCTTGTGCGCATGCTTGTCGCGCGCGACGTCGACTTCCATCCACTCCGACAGCGCATTGACGACGGAAGCGCCGACGCCGTGCAGTCCGCCTGACGTGTCATAGACCTTGCCGCCGAATTTTCCGCCGGCATGCAGCGTCGTCATGATGACTTCGAGCGCGGACTTGTTCTTGAACTTGGGATGCGGATCGATCGGAATGCCGCGGCCATTGTCGCGGATCGTCAGGATATCGCCCGGCGCGAGCTCCATCTCGATGCGGTTGGCATGTCCGGCAACGGCCTCGTCCATCGCATTGTCGAGGATCTCTGCCGCCAGATGGTGCAGCGCGCGCTCGTCCGTGCCCCCGATATACATGCCCGGCCGGCGGCGGACGGGCTCCAGACCTTCAAGGACCTCGATATCCTTGGCGGTGTAGCCCTTGGAGGAAGGTTCTCCGGCGTCGAACAGGTCAGGTGCTTTTGCCATCGTCTCTTTGCGGACAAGTTGGGTCAGGGCGCGATTCGCGACGTTTTCCTACGTTAACGAAAACTCCCGGGCGCGAAATGCTTTTGACCGGACGGGCGTCAGAACGCCAGACCCCGCGCGCAATATAGCCGGACAATCGACGCATCAGCGTCGAATGCCCGCCAAAGCCGCGGCTGACACGTCGTCACGTGGGGTCCTTTACCGGTTATTAGGCATGACAACCTTGAAACAACCTGAGTGGTGACCAGAACGATTACGCGTCTCAGAATATTTTAAGACACCGCCCTTACGATCCCGGAAGTTCCACAGAAAGTGGACGGGCAGCAGGGGCGTCGATTGGGTTTCGGTCAGCAACTGAGAGTGCGGCGGAGTGCGGACGTGCGCGTCCTCAGTGCTCAGCTCGACCTCATTGCTGGCGCGATGCGCACCACGCGCTTCACCTCGCCCATGTGGGCATTGGTCCTCGCCTGGCTCGGCTCGGATTCGTTCGGCTATCTCGGTCACCGCCCGTTCGAGCAGGCGATCCTCCTGCCGTGCATCGTCGCGATCACGATGTTCCTCGCCTCGAACGTCATTTCCTACTACCAGACATCTACGGCCGGCCAGACCGACTACGAAGTCGTGCGCCCCTGGTTCAGCCGCATGACGATGCTGCAGATCTTCATCAGCGCCGTCTGGGGTCTCATTCCCTGGCTGTTGTGGGATCCGTCGAGCCAGCTCAACCACATCTTCCTTGCCGGCGCGACCATGGCGATGCTCGCCGGTCTTGTCGTCAGCCGCGCCAGTCACATGGACATGTTCCTGGCGTGCCTTGCGCCGATCACCGCGGTCGCGGCACTGCGCTTTGCGTTCGGCGATACGGTGGTCGACTACGGCACCGCGGTGTTCATTCCGGTTTTCGCGGCGCAGATATTCTATGACGGCAGCCGGCTCGCCCGCCGCGTCGACGAAGATGCGCGCCTGCGCTTCCAGGTCGAAGATCTTGCCCGCGAGCTGGAAGAGACGCGCGACGAAGCCCTGCGCAAGCGCTTCGAGGCCGAAACGGCCAACGCTTCCAAGACGGCGTTCCTCGCCAACATGAGCCATGAGCTGCGCACGCCGCTGAACGCCATTCTCGGTTTCTCGGAAATCATCGCCGAGGAATGCTTCGGACCGGTCGGCTCCAAGCGCTACAAGGAATATGCCGGCGACATCCATTCCTCGGGCGCCCATCTGCTCAGCCTGATCAACGACCTGCTCGACGTCGCCAAGATCGAAGCCGGCAAGATGGAGATCGCGCCGCATCCGCTCGATGCCAAGCGCACCTTCGACATCGCCCTCAAGCTGATCGGCGCCAAGGCACGCGAACGCAACCAGACGCTGGCGATCGAGATCGATCCCGCATGTCCGCCGCTGTATGCCGACGAACGCGCGCTCAAGCAGATTCTCATCAACCTGTGCTCCAACGCCGTGAAGTTCACGCCGGAAGGCGGAAAGATCACCGTGCGCGCCGAAGCGGCACGCAGCGGCGGCTTCCAGATCTCCGTGCAGGACAACGGACCCGGCATCCCGCGCGAGAAGCTCGACAAGATCTTCACGCCGTTCAGCCAGGTCGACAATCGCTACGACCGTCAGGCCGGCGGCACCGGTCTCGGCCTCGCGCTCGTGCGCGGCCTGGCCGAATTGCACGGCGGACGCGCCTGGCTGGAGAGCGAGCCGGGCAAGGGATGCTGCGCCTATGTCGTGCTTCCGATCACCGCGCCGGAAGCCAGAAGCGAAGACGACGCCGTCGCCGCGGCCTAGGTCGCCAGGATGGCAGTCTCAGCCCCTCAGTTCCAGGTCACCTGCGCCTGAGTGCCGTCCTCGTTCTTCACGACGATCACGTTCACACCATGCTTCGATTTTGTGTCCGAGGCGCTGAACGTCGTCGTGTCGCCGGACGTCATGTCGAGATTGTCCTTGAAGCCGGCGTCGGCGACCGACTTTTTGTAAAATGCGATGACCGCGTCCGGCGAGGCCGAGGTCTTGAACACCACCATGCCGCCGCGGTCGGGCGTGGTGACGGTCGTCACGACCGTCGATCCGGGAAATGCCGGCGCGTAGGACGGCATGCTAGCCGTCGTGCCGGAACTGGCGACCGTGACCGTCGCGCCCTTATTGTCCGTTACGGTAACGGTCGACGATCCATCACTCTGCGTCTTGGTCACGACCTTGGGCGTGTCGTCGCGGCCGCAAGCTGCAAGGCTCACGGCGGACAGGCTCATAACGGCAATAAGAACTGCGCGGCGCATGGAATCTCTCCCCTTCGTGTTTTCATCGAGCGTCCCCTAACTTACAGCGCTTCGCAAGCTGCGGCGGATGGGGCGGACCGCGACCGGTTGGCCCCTTGGGCCGGTCTTCCGACTCCGTTCGCGCCGCCCGGCAAAGAGAAAGGGCGCGGCCTTGCGACCGCGCCCTTTTTCCAACTGTCGTCGAAACGAACTCAGACCGAATAGTACATCTTGAATTCGATCGGGTGGGGCGTGTGCTCGAAGGCATACACTTCACCCATCTTCAGCTCGATATAGCTGTCGATGAAGTCGTCGCTGAATACGCCGCCCTTCTTGAGGAAGGCGCGGTCCTTGTCGAGATTCTCCAGCGCTTCGCGCAGCGAGCCGCAGACTGTCGGCACCTGCTTGAGCTCTTCCGGCGGCAAGGCATAGAGGTCCTTGTCCATCGGATCGCCGGGATGGATCTTGTTCTCGATGCCGTCGAGGCCGGCCATCAGCATCGCGGCGTAGGCGAGGTACGGGTTCGCGCCCGGATCCGGGAAACGGACTTCGACGCGCTTGCCCTTCGGCGAGGCCGAGTAGGGGATGCGGCACGAAGCCGAACGGTTGCGCGACGAATAGGCGAGCAGAACCGGGGCTTCGAAGCCCGGGATCAGGCGCTTGTAGGAATTCGTCAGCGGGTTCGTGAAGGCATTCAGCGCCTTGGCATGCTTGATGATGCCGCCGATGTAATAGAGGCACGTGTCCGAGAGATCGGCATAGCCCGAGCCTGCGAACAGCGGCTTGCCGCCCTTCCAGATCGACTGATGCACATGCATGCCCGAGCCGTTGTCGCCCAGAACCGGCTTCGGCATGAACGTCGCCGACTTGCCGTACGCCGCCGCTACCTGGTGGATGACGTACTTGTAGATCTGCATGTAGTCGCCGCACTTGGTCAGCGTGTTGAACTTGAAGCCAAGCTCATGCTGCGCGGTTGCGACTTCGTGATGGTGCTTTTCCGGCTGGATGCCCATGTCGCCCATGATGGCGAGCATTTCGCCGCGCATGTCCTGCGCAGAGTCCACCGGCGGGACCGGGAAATAGCCGCCCTTGACCGCCGGGCGGTGACCAAGATTGCCCTGCTCATATTCCGTTCCGGTGTTGTAGGCGCCTTCGATCGAGTCGATGTAGTAGAAGCCCTTGTTCATGCTGACGTCGAAACGGACGTCGTCGAAGATGAAGAATTCGGCTTCCGGACCGAAATAGGTCGTGTCGCCGACGCCGGACGAATTCACGTACTTCTCGGCGGCCTTGGCGATCGAGCGCGGGCAGCGGCCATAGCGCTGTCCGGTCGTCGGCTCGACGACGTCGCAGATCAGCACGAGCGTGGTCGCCGCGAAGAACGGATCGATCACTGCGGTGTCCAGATCGGGCACCAGCGTCATGTCGGATTCATTGATCGCCTTCCAGCCGGCGATCGACGAGCCGTCGAACATCGTTCCGTTGGTCAGGAAGTCTTCGTCGACCATCGACAGATCGAACGTCACGTGCTGCCACTTTCCGCGCGGGTCGGTGAAACGCACATCGACGAACTTGACCTCCTTGGTCTTGATCATCGACAGAATGCTTTGCGGACTATTAGCCATGGTCTTCGGTCTTCCCCTTTTAAGAAGTTGTCTTACCCAATATGGGATTTCAGATTGCGTCCGCGCCGGTTTCACCGGTGCGGATACGGATTGCTTCCTCGACATTCAGGACGAATATCTTGCCGTCGCCGATGCGTCCCGTGCGCGCAGCCTTCTGGATCGCTTCCACGGAGGCTTCGACACGGCCGTCGTCGACCACGATTTCGATTTTCACCTTGGGCAGGAAATCGACGACATACTCAGCGCCGCGATAGAGCTCGGTATGTCCTTTCTGTCGGCCAAAACCCTTGGCCTCGGTGACGGTAATTCCCTGAACGCCAACCTCCTGCAGCGCCTCTTTCACTTCGTCCAGTTTGAACGGCTTTATGATCGCCTCGATCTTCTTCATCCATGTCTCCTCGGCGGTTTAGATACACCGCTCCGTTAAGGATTTAGCAGGACTTGTGCCGGTTTTTCCGCAGATGCACACAAGTCTTTTCAAGGGCTTACAAGGGGAGATTCCAGAGAGCTAGGTGATACTGCACAACTTGCAGGCAAAGTGCCCGCAAGTTGTGCAGTTGTCGCACCCGCTTAGCGGCCGTGCCGCAGGACCATTCCGGCACGCGCGCCGGTGCTCTGATCGTTGAGGACGTTGACCTGGCCGTTGACCAGGGTCGCCTTGTAGCCGCGGGCCCTTTGCGTGAAGTGCGCCGCGCCATGGGGGAAGTTGTGGACGATTTCCGGCTGAAGTTGGGTGAGGCGATCCAGGTCGATGACGTTGACGTCCGCGCGCTTGCCGGCCGCCAGCACGCCGCGATCCCTCAGGCCCATGACGCGCGCAGCGTCCGACGTCATGCGGCGGATGCCTTCGCTGAGCGAATAGACGCGGCGTTCCTTCACCCAATATTTCAGGACGAACGTCGCCCAGTCGGCATCGATGATCTGCGAGACATGCGCGCCGGCGTCGCCGAGGCTCGGCAGGACATGGCTGGTGCTGCGCAGCAGGTCGCCCAGCTCGTCGAGGTCGGCGCAGAAGAGACGGAAGTTGAACAGCGCGCGTCCGTTCGTCTCGCGCGACAGGCGCAGGAACATCTCGACGAAGCTTTCGCCGCGCGCCGCCGCCTGATCCTTGACGCTTTCATTACGCGCCGCCGTGAGGTTCGGCGTCTCGCCGTCGCCGATATAGTAGGTGTGTTCCAACAGCAGGCGCGTCTCGCCTTCGGCGATCAGCTTTGCCGCGGTCTGCGGATCTGAGATCGCCGCGACGCGGCCGGCGAGATCGAGCGCGCGCACTTTTTCCCAGGTCTCGCCGCGGAACGGCAGGCTGCATTGCAGGCCGAACATGAAGCCCGTGCCCTTGACCTGGCTGATCGCAGTCATGTCGCGGCCTTCGCACAGCCTGTCGAGCCCCTCCGCGGATTTGACGCCCGCGCCTTTGTCGGAGCCGACGCCATAGCTGAACAGAACACGGCTGCCCGACTGGTCCGCGATGGCTTTGAGCACATCGCCTGTCGCACCGACCGCCTGCATCAGGCCGTTTCGTGCCGCGACGGCCCTGCCGATCTCGACGAGTTCGGAGGCATCGGCAAACGTGCCGGGGATCGAGCGGCCATCAGGCGCCTTGTGCGGCGCAAAGCGGTTGGTGGAGAATCCGATCGCACCGGCATCGAGCGCCTTGGCGACGATGTCCGCCATCTGCGCCTTCTCGGCATCGCTCGCCTGTTCGGCGAAGGAGCGCTCGCCCATCACGTAGTAGCGAACCGCGCTGTGGCCGACGAGGCCGGCGATGTTGATCCCTGGACGCAGCTTTTCAACCGCGTTGAGGTAGTCGCCGTAGTTCTCCCAGCTCCAGGGCAGGCCGCTCATGATCGCCTGGCGCGGGATGTCTTCCACCGACTCCATCATCGCGGCGAGGAACTCGCGGTCGGCGGGCTTGCAGGGCGCGAAGGTCACGCCGCAATTTCCCATCAGTGCCGTCGTCACACCGTGCCAGCTTATCGGCGTCAGGTCCGGGTCCCAGCCGATCTGCGCATCCAGATGCGTGTGCAGGTCGATGAAGCCCGGCGAGACGACATGTCCCTCCGCATCGATTTCCTGAGCCCCCTTGGCGGCGATCCTGCCGATTTCGGCGATACGCCCATCGGCAATGCCGAGATCGCCTGTAAAAGGTTCTGCGCCTGTGCCATCAACGATGGTGCCGCCGCGTATCACGATGTCATGGGGCATCTGGGTGTCCTTCCCGATATTTGAATATTGTTATGGCCCGCAGTTTAGGGGCTTGGGGCCGCGACGCAATGACAAGACGCGGTAATGCCAGTTGAAACGCCGCCCTCCTGCTTGCGAAGGTAGGACATGTCCAATCCCGTATTCGCCGGCCAGGGCACGACCATCTTCACCATCATGTCGGCGCTGGCCGTCGAGCATGGCGCCATCAATCTCGGTCAGGGATTTCCCGACGAGGATGGACCGCTGGCGCTGCGCGAGGCGGCTGCGCGCGCCCTGATCGAGGGGCCCAATCAATATCCGCCGATGAAGGGGCGCGTCGAGCTGCGCCGCGCCATCGCCGGGCATGCCAAGCGCTTTTATGGTCTGGAGTTCGATCCGGAGAACGAAGTTCTCGTAACGTCAGGCGCGACCGAAGCGTTGACCGCATCCATCATGGGGCTGGTCGGTCCGGGCGACGAGGTCGTTCTCATCGAGCCGTCCTACGACTGTTACCGGCCCATCGCCGAAGCGGTCGGCGCGGCGGTGCGCAGCGTCAAGCTTGCACCGCCGAACTGGCGGCTTACGGAGCTCGCGTTGCGCGAAGTTGTCGGACCGAAAACGCGCGCGATCCTCATCAACACGCCGCTCAATCCGATCGGACGGGTTTTCGACCGCGATGAAATCGCGACGCTCGCAAAGGTCGTTCTCGGGACGGATGCGGTGGTCATCTGCGACGAAGTCTATGAGCATCTCGTGTTCGACGGAATGCTGAGCCCGCCGCTCATCAGCTTGCCGGGCATGCGCGAGCGTTGCGTGCGCATCGGTTCGGCCGGAAAGATGTTTTCCCTCACCGGCTGGAAAGTCGGCTGGGTTACCGGTCCGCAGCCGCTGGTCGATGTCGTCACCAAGGCGCACCAGTTCATCACGTTCACCACGCCGACGGCGCTGCAGCTCGGCGTCGCTCACGGCATCGAGCATCAGATGGCCTTCACGCTCGAACTCACGCGCGAGCTGCAGGCGAAGCGCGATCTGCTGTCGCGAGGCATCGCGCGGCTAGGCTTCAAGCCGCTGGCCTGCGAGGGCACCTACTTTCTCACCGCGGACATCAGCGGCCTGACCAACGAACCCGATCGCGTGTTCTGCGAGCGGCTGGTGCGCGAGGCGGGCGTCGCACTTATTCCGCTCAGCGTCTTCTACAAGGACGGCAAGCCCGGCAACCTCGTTCGCTTTGCCTTCTGCAAGAAGCGCGAGGTGATCGAAGAGTCGATCCGCCGGCTCGAACGCTATTTCGACAAGAAGAGATCCTGACCATGGCTGACATCGATCCCCGGACGCCCATTCTCGTCGGCGCGGCGCAGTTCACGCAGCGCACGGCGCGTGAAGGCAAACTTGCACAAAGCCTGCACCCCATCTCGATGCTGGAAGAAGTTTCGCGCCGCGCCATCGCGGATACCGGCGCGAAAAATCTTGCAGAGGCGCTCGACACTGTCACGGTGGTGCGCTTCACGGCGGACTCGCCGGGCGATCAGGGCAGGCTGCCGAAAAAGCTGTTCCGCAATCCGCCGCGCAGCCTTGCCAACCGCCTCGGCGCAAAACCGCGGCGCATGTTCTACACGGCGACGGGCGGTAACACGCCGCAGTGGCTTGTGAACCGCACGGCCGAAGAGATCGCGAACGGCGAATGCGACGTCGCGTTGCTCGCGGGCTCCGAATATATCGCTTCGCTTCTCGCCTCGATGAAGCAGGGCGTCGACCTCGGCTGGAACAGCGGACCCGATGTCGATCCGGGAGACGACCCGGTAGAGATCGGCGATATGCGCCCGGGCGTCAGCGAGTATGAGCGCCGCCACGGCTTCGCGTTTCCCGTCAACGTCTATCCGATGTTCGAGAACAGCCTGCGTGGCGAACGCCACCGCACGCCGGTCGAGCATCTGAAGTGGCTCGGAACGTTCTTCTCGCCGTTCACGAAGGTTGCGTCGCAGAATCCGGATTCCTGGTTTCCGACCTATCGCTCGCCGGAGGAAATCTCGACGCCGAGCGAGAAGAACCGCTTCGTCGGCTTTCCCTACACGAAATATCTCAACGCCGTGATCGAAGTGGACATGGCGGCGGCGGTGGTGATGACAAGTGTTGCCAAGGCGCGCGAGCTCGGCATTCCGCAGGCCAAGTGGGTATTCCTGCACGGCAGCGGCGATGCGAACGACATATGGAATGTGAGCGAGCGCGTGAACTATCACTCGTCGCCGGCAATCCGCACGGTGGGAAAGACGGCGTTCGGCATGGCCGGGATCGGCGTCGCCGATCTTTCGTTCATCGATCTCTATTCGTGTTTTCCCTCCGCGGTCGAAATCGGCTGCCAGGAACTCGGCATCGCACTTGATGATCCGCGCGGATTGACGATCACCGGCGGGCTTCCATACTTCGGCGGACCCGGAAACAACTATGTCATGCACTCCATCGTGCAGATGGCGGGCAAGCTGCGCGCCGCGCCCGGCAAGTTCGGGCTGTGCACCGGCAATGGCTGGTACGTGACCAAGCATTCAGCCGGAATCTACTCGACGACGCCGAAACTGGGCGCATGGAAGCGCGAAGACCCCAGGGCATACCAGAAGGAACTGGATGCCATGGCGCATCCCGAAGTCACCGAAAAGCCGAACGGAAGGGCGAGCGTTGAAACCTACACCGTCGTCGTCGATCGCCGTGGCAAGCGTTTCGGCATCGTGATCGGGCGTCTGGAGGACGGAAAGCGTTTCCTGTCCCATACGCAGGACGACGACGCGACGCTCGGCTGGATGACGCGCGAGGAAATTCTCGGCCAGCGTGGCACGGTTACGGCGGGCGATGTCACGAACCTGTTCAAATTTACGTAGGAGAATCTCTTTTCCGGCGTTGAACATTCCGGACATAATTCCTATTTCGGCCTAGCTAGGTGCAGATGAGTTGGAGAATGCTTTTGGGCCGAGGAACTATGAAACGTCGAATTTCGCCGAACAATTATGTTGCACAAGCGGTAGACGCGATTGTGGACGAAGCCGAAATTTCGACATTCGAATGTACGCGCCTGTAGAAAAATCAAGGCGTTAAGTCAGAGTGCTCGCAACGAGGACCGACGACGCGATCAGGGCGGACGCCGAACGGCCGCACAACTCAGGAAAGAACGATGGCACGCATTTACATGGTGAGACACGGCAAGGCGGAAGCTGGCTTCGGCGAGGGGATGGACCCTGGTCTCGATGCGCTCGGGCATCAGCAGGCGCAGGCTGTCGCGCAGAAGCTGCAACCGCTCGGCCCGCTCACCATTCTCTCGAGCCCGCTGCGCCGCACGCAGGAGACTGCGCAACCGCTCGCCAGGCTGTGGAGTCGCACGCCGATCATCGAGCCGGCTGTGGCGGAAATTCCTTCGCCCAAGGGCATGACGCTCGAAGGCCGCGCGATCTGGCTGCGCAACCTGATGGCCGGCTCGTGGCGCGGCGTGACGCCGGAGCTTGCGGAGTGGCGCGAGGCCTGCATCGCTTCGGTCGCCGGACTGACGGACGACACGGTGATCTTCTCGCACTATGTCGCGATCAATGTGCTGGCCGGCGGCGCGACCGGCGATGACCGCGTCGTGACGTTCTCGCCGGACAATTGCTCGGTCACGACATTCGAGACGGACGGGGTTATTCTGCGTCTCGTCGAAAAGGGCGGCGAGGCGCCGCTGACGAAGGTCAACTGAATCATGTCCAAAGAACCGCATGAGATGACGGCGTCGGAGCTGTCGGCGCTGTTTGCGTCGCGGGATCTCTCGCCGGTCGAAGTCACGGAAGGATGCATCACGCGGATCGAGGCGCTGGACGCGGAGATCAACTCCTTCTTTCACATGGATGGTGATGCCTCGCGCGCGATGGCCGAAGCCTCCGAGGCCCGCTGGCTGCGGGGCGAACCGCTCTCGCCGCTCGACGGCGTGCCGGTCGCGGTGAAGGACCTTCTCATCACCAAGGGTTGGCCGACGCTTCGCGGTTCGCGCACCGTCGATCCCAACCAGGCGTGGGACGCCGACGCGCCGAGCGTCGCGCGCCTGCGCGAAGCCGGCGCAGTGCTGATCGGCAAGACGACGACGCCGGAATTCGGCTGGAAAGGTTCGACCGACAGTCCGCTCACCGGCATCACGCGCAATCCGTGGAACAGGAACAAGACTCCTGGAGGCTCGTCTGGCGGAACGTCGGCCGCAATCGCCGCGCGTTTCTGCCCGATCGGTCTTGGCACCGACGGCGGCGGCTCGATCCGCATTCCGGCAAGCTTCTCGGGCATCTATGGACTGAAGCCGAGTTTCGGCCGCGTGCCGGCCTATCCGCTGTCGCCGTTCGGCACGCTCGCCCATGTCGGTCCGATGAGCCGCACGGCACTCGACAGCGCGATGCTGATGAACGTGATCGCGCGCCCCGATGCGCGCGACTGGTATTCGCTGCCCTATTATCCAACCGATTATGCCGCCGAGATCGAAGCCCCGCTGGCCGGCAAGCGCATCGCCTTCAGCCCGCGCATGGGATTTGCGGACCGTATCCTTCCGGAGATCGAAACCCTCGTGGCGGCTGCCGCAAAACGTTTCGAGCGGCTCGGCGCGCATGTCGAGCAGGTCGATCCGCCGGGCGGCGATCCCGGGCCGACATTCCGCACCTTGTGGTGGTCCGGCGCGGGAAGCCTGCTCGGCGATTATCCGGATGAGAAGAAAGCGCTGCTCGATCCCGGCCTGCGCCAGATGGCGAAGGAGGGCGTCGCGATTTCCAAGAAGGACTATCTCAACGCCAACATGGCGCGCGGCGCCTATGGCAGCGCGATGCGCGTCTTCATGGAGACGTACGACTTTCTCCTGACGCCGACGCTTGCGACGACAGCGTTCGATGTCGGACAGGTTTCGCCGCTCGACGATGACGGCAATGCCTGGATGGCGTGGACGCCGTTCAGCGTGCCGTTCAACCTCACGCAGCAGCCGGCCGCCAGCGTGCCGTGCGGGTTCTCCAAGGACGGTCTGCCGGTCGGTCTTCAGATCGTCGGCCGGATGTTCGACGATGCCGGCGTGCTGGCCGCGTCCTACGCCTACGAGATGGCCGATCCGCAGTACGACGCGGTGCCGAAAGGGTTCTGAGGCATCTTGCGCTCCGGGTCTTTTTGCGTATCTTGCCCGCCATGATTTCGAAGAGCGCATCCTCGCGACGCCGTACCACCTTCCGATGGGGTGGTTGAGCGCGCGCGTTTTTCGCGATGACTTTCACAAAGCCCCGCCGGATCGCGCGGGGCTTTTTCGTTTAGTGGGTTCCTCGCTGTCCGGTTCTACCAGAATGGAGAACGACATGGACATGCCGAGATTGCACACACAGGTCGAAGAAACCTGCATGAACGCCTGGCCGGCGCTGAAGGAGATCTTCTACGACGGCTGGCTGATCCGTCTTGCGAACGGCCAGACGCGCCGCACCAACTCGGTGAACGTGATCGGCAGAGGCGCTCGCGCGCTTTCCGACAAGATCACCTATTGCGAGGACATCTACCGCTCGCACGGTCAGCCGCCATATTTTCGAATCCTGTCGACCGGTCCGAAGGATCTCGACCTTGCTCTCGACGCACGCGGCTATGCCAAGGAAGACGAGACGTGCACGCTGTTCATGAACTTCAAGCGAGACCATCCGCCCGATCCTGACCAAAGAGTTGATGTCGACATTCACGAGGGGCGTCCGACGGCGAAGTGGCTCAAGGCGCACCAGGTCCTGTCGCGCCGCACGCCGCAAGAGGCGCGGGCGCTCCATGCAGTGCTCGACAGCCTGGCGATCCCGGCTTTCTTCGGCGAGGCGCGGGACGAGGACGGCAATATTGGCTCGGTCGCCTACGCGGCGATTCATGAGCGGATGATGTGTCTGCAGTGGGTCGTTACTGATCCAGAACAACGCCGCCGCGGCCTCTCCCGGGCTACGCTTTCCGCGTTGCTTCAGCGTGGCCAGCAAATGGGCGCGACCGGAGCCTGCCTGCAGGTCGTGGCGGCGAATCTCTCTGCCATTCGGCTCTATGAAAGCTTAGGATTCAGCTGCGAACTGTACCGGTATCACTACAGGGTGCGATGACTTCGGAAGTCCTGACCGTCGAAGAGATGTACGCCGCCGACCGCTTTGCGGCCGCGCACGGCACGCCGTCCTTCGCGCTGATGGAGCAGGCCGGCCTCGCGGTCGCCAACGAGATCTGCAAGCGCTGGACGCCGCGGCCGTGCGCCGTGCTTTGCGGACCCGGCAACAATGGCGGCGACGGTTTTGTCGTCGCCCATCATCTCAACGCCCGTGGCTGGGACGTGTGGGTCGAAACGCTGACCGACATCGCGTCGCTGAAGGGCGACGCAGCGCTGATGGCGCGGCGCTGGACCGGCGATACGATTTTGCTCGATGACAGCGGACGCGTCGCCGAACTCTATGTCGATGCCCTGTTCGGCGCGGGACTCTCGCGGCCGCTCGAAGGCGCGGCGCGGCGGCTCGCGCTGAACTCGGGCGCCGACAAGCACCGCATTGTCGCCATCGATGTGCCCAGCGGCATTCACGGTGACAGCGCCAGGTCGTTCGACGGCGTGGCGTTTCATGCCGCCCTCACGGTCACGTTCTTTCGCAAGAAGCCGGCGCATCTGCTCATGCCGGCGCGCGAGTTCTGCGGCGAGGTCGTTGTTGCCGATATCGGCATCCCGGACTCGGCGGTTGAAGTCATCAAGCCCAGACTGTTCGAGAACGGACCGGCGCTCTGGACATATCCCTGGCCGAAGACGGCCAGTCACAAATATGCACGTGGCCATTGTGTCGTTGTCAGCGGACCCGCTCATGCGACCGGCGCGGCGCGGCTTGCAGCGCGGGGCGCGTTGCGTATCGGGGCAGGGCTTGTCAGCGTCGCCAGTCCGCAGGATGCCGTTGCAATCAACGCCGCTGCCCTAACCGCGATCATGGTCAAGCCGTTCGCCGGCGCCGGCGGGCTCAGCGCGTTGCTCAAGGACAAGCGCTTCAACGCCATCGTGATCGGTCCGGGATGCGGCGTCGGCCGCGCAACCAAGGAGCTTGTGGCGGCTGTGATCGAGAGCGGCGCGTCAGCCGTCCTCGATGCTGATGCGCTCAGTTCGTTTCAGGACGAACCGCAGGCGCTCTTTGCGCTGTTGAACGAAGACGTCGTCCTCACGCCGCATGACGGTGAGTTCGAGCGGCTCTTCCCCCGTGCGCTGCAGGAGTCGCTCAACAAGGTCGAGGCTGCGCGCGCCGCCGCTGCGATGGCGAAATGTACCGTTCTGCTGAAGGGTGCCGACACCGTCGCTGCGTCTCAGGATGGACGCGCGGTCATCAACAGCAATGCGCCGCCTGCATTGGCGACTGCCGGCGCGGGCGATGTACTGGCGGGCTTTATCGGTGGTTTGATGGCGCAGGGCGTAAACGCCCTCGACGCGGCCGCGATGGCCGCCTGGCTGCATGGGGAAGCGGCGAACATGTTCGGACCGGGTTTGATCGCGGAAGATCTTCCCGAGCAATTGCCGGACGTACTTCGTGCGCTGAAAGACAATGACTGACGTCGCGATCCGCTATGTGGAGCAGGGCGATCTGCCCGAGCTTCTCGCCATCTACAATCACTACATCGTCAACACGCCAGTTACGTTCGATCTCGAGCCGCGCACGCTGGCGCAGCGCCAGGAATGGCTCAACGGATTTTCGAGAAGCGGCCGGTACCGCTGTTTCGTCGCCGTGCGCGACGGTCGTCCGATCGGCTGGGTCTGCTCGGCGCCACTGAAGGAGAAGGCCGCCTACGAGACCAGCATCGAGACAAGCGTCTATCTGGCTCCGGGCGAGGGCGGAAAGGGGAGGGGCCGACGACTCTACAAAACCCTGTTCGATGCCCTTGCCGGAGAGGACATTCACCGTGCTTTTGGCGGCGTGACTTTGCCCAACGAAGCCTCGGTGCGGCTGCACGAGGCGGCCGGGTTCAGGCATATCGGCACCTACAACGAAATCGGCCGCAAGTTCGGCAAGTTCTGGGATGTGGGACTTTATTTGAGGCCGATGCCCTAGGCCCTAGCACCTTGAGAAAACCCCTGTTATAGGGGCGCCCTTCCGGCGGTTCGGCCTCAAAAATCGGCCCCGGCATGGCTCGGACGCGGACGTGGCGGAACTGGTAGACGCGCTGGATTTAGGTTCCAGTGACGAAAGTCGTGGGGGTTCAAGTCCCTCCGCCCGCACCAATCGGAGCAGGGATTAGTCAGGGATTGGAATTATGCAAATCACATCGACCGTTTCCGAAGGCCTGCGCCGCGAGTTCAAGGTCGTCATCGCTCAAACCGACCTCAACGACCGTCTCACCGGCAAGCTGGAGGAGATGAAGCCGCGCCTTCATCTGAAGGGCTTTCGTCCGGGCAAGGCGCCTGTCTCCTTCCTGAAGAAGACCTACGGCAAGTCGATGATGAACGAGATCGTCGAAGCGGCGGTCAACGAGTCGAGCCAGAAGGCCATTACCGACAACGCGCTCAAGCCGGCGACACCGCCAAAGGTCGATCTGGTCAGCGAGTACCAGCAGGTTGTCGACGGAAAGTCCGACTTGGAGTTTACGGTCAAAGTAGACTTGATGCCTGAGTTCGAACTTGCCGACGTGTCCAAGCTCAACGTTGAGCGCTTGGTGAGCGAAGTGCAGGACGCCGACGTCGAAGAGGCGCTGCAGCGGCTCGCCGAACAGGCCAAAACCTATTCGCCGCGCCAAGAGGGCGCTGCATCCGAGAAGGGCGATGTCGTCGTCATCAACTTTGTCGGCAAAGTCGACGGCGTGGAATTCCCCGGCGGCAAGGCAGAAGACTTCCAGCTCAACCTCGGCAGCGGCCAACTCATTCCCGGCTTTGAGGACCAACTCATCGGCGCAAAGGCCGGTGACGTGCGCGACGTGAAGGTGACGTTTCCAGCCGACTATCCCGAGGCGACACTGACCGGCAAAGACGCCGTTTTCGACGTGACCGTGAAAGAAGTGAAGGCGCCCGATCCGGTGGCGATCGATGCCGAACTCGCCAAGAAGATGGGCTTCGATGACCTCGGCACGCTCAAGGAGCGCGTTCGCGATCAGCTCAAGTCGGACTTCGCCCGCGCCAGCCGCTTGCACATGAAGCGCCGAATTCTCGATGCGCTCGACGGCATGCACTCGTTCGAGCTGCCCCCGGCGATGGTGGAAAGCGAGTTTGAAGGCATCTGGAAGCAGGTCGAGGCCGAGCTCAAGCGCGAAGGCAAGACGGCAGAGGACGAGGGCAAGAG
>Ga0265339_10000764_pt1 | contig 24904 bp, 28 predicted proteins | sample 4CB219metaG_FD_202085 | JGI IMG/M metagenome (GOLD analysis project Ga0265339, IMG submission 202085) | Rhizosphere microbial communities from Carex aquatilis grown in University of Washington, Seatle, WA, United States - 4-CB2-19 metaG | ecosystem: Host-associated > Plants > Roots >... | reverse complement strand
ACATCGATATTAAGTGAATTATCGTTTGACATAGTGCTCGCGCAGAAAATGGCGGCAACAACTGCATTCCGACTTGAACCAATCGGATTGCAACTGATAATTATCATTTGTTAAGCATAATATTGCTTTGGAGCGGTAATTGGGAGTGGAACATGCAGTTGAAGCTCAAATCCATCGGATCATTTTTGTCGGCGTGCGCGCTGACGGCGGTTCTTGCGACATTCTCCGCACCGGCAAAGGCGACGCTGATTGTTGCGGGGGATACGGTGATCGACCCGACAACGAATCTTCAATGGCTCGACGCTTCCTTCACTAGAAACATGTCGCCGAACCAAGCACTTGCCGCCAATCCCGGCTATCAACTCGCGACCTGGGCCCAGGTCCAGACCATGTTCGAGGACAACGGTATCCCGGCATCGGTCCTTCCCAACACGCTATACGATCCGAGTAATTTCCTGGACCTCGCCGCGCCGCTGCTGTCGTTGTTTAATTACTCGATCCTCTCGTCGGGTCCGCCCGCGCTTCCCCCGCTCGGCTCAAGCTACGAGACGCGGGGCAATGTCCTCGATACTTCCGGGACCACCTCGGACTTGGTGGATTTCACCGTCGAAAACGCCCTGTTCCAGCAGGGGATCCTGATCAAGCTTCTAGCCGGCAACAACCTGGACAATTCAGGCGGAGATAATTTCGACTTCCTGGTGCAGGCGACACCGGTTCCCCCGAGCCTTGTGTTGTTCGCTTCGGGGCTCTTGGGCTTGTTCGTCCTGCGGCATCGCCGCCTCGTGGCGTAACCGCCGCGGACGGCGTTCGCCGCTCCCGCGCATCCGCAAGCTGCCATCGATCGCCTGCCCCGGATCAAAATCCGGGGCAGACTTTTTTGCGACGTTGCGTTGGCACTTGTTTCACCACTCGCCGCCGGTCTTTGTCGTGCCTAAAGTCCGAATGCACCGAGGCCCGACCCAATCACGGCTCCTTGGCATCGATCAGGATGAACGCCACGCGGCACGGCTCCTTGCCGCGGTTGATCCATGCGTGGTTGGTCGCCTGCTGGACGAGAACGTCGCCGGCCTTGAGATGCACCTCGCTGTCGTCGAGCAGCATGTCGATTTCGCCGGACATGATGAGCGCATAATCGAGCGTCCGCGTGCGATGCATCATCGCGTGGCGGGGCGGCAGGCCCCGTTTCGCCGCGCTATCGCCGACCGCTTTCATCATGGTGTTGACGTCCATGCTGTTGACCTTCTCGCTGGTCGGCGGGAAATCGACGATCCGGAACACGGTTCCGCCGTTCGGCGGGCTGACGCCGACCTTGGTCTCAGCCCGATCCTCCTTTGCCGAGTAATCGGTGGGACTCGCGGTTGTCACCCACATTTCGCCGGCCGGATTAGGCGAGCGCAGCGATTTCAACGGAACCACGCCGTCGAACAGCGCAATCGCCTTGCCGTTGGCATCGAGCGCGGTCACCACCCGGCGAACCTCCGGCTCTTTCGCGCTTTGGGCCTGGACGCTTGCTGCAAACAGCATCAACGGCAAAACGAAAAGCAATTTCCTCATCGGCGTTCTCCCTGTCTGATTTGGTCTTTTTCGTTACGCGTCACATCGCCCAGCGCACCGATGGTCGCGCCGCTCTGCCCACGGACCAAGGATGAGAAGCGCTGGACTGCTGATTGTTGCCATCATCGGCGCAATCCCGCAACGATGCCCGAGCGCCGCGCGAGCTGAATTCGCCATCGAGGAGACTTGCGGTTTGACTGTTTGCTGAATTTCTCGAGCGGGCATCCGAAAGATGCCGACGAAAGCAGCGAAGCCACGACGTCCGTCATCCCGTCGACGTTGCGGCGGCCTGTCGTTTGGGAATCGCGATGAAACTTCGACGCCCTGTCGCACCCGGCATGGCGCCGAGCCTTCATGGAGCGGCAGTGGGTGATCCAACCGGCATGTCCGACACCGCCACCGGAACCATTTGCTGCGGCAGCGAAGCCCAATTTCCCCAGAATGTATCGAGGCTGGCAACCAGTCGGTTGAAACTGCCCAACTCCACCGGCTTCTTAAGGTAGCAATTCGCGCCCAGTTGGTAACATTGTTCGATGTCCTCAGACGACGTGGTGAGAATCACGGTGGGAATTGTTTTCAGGCATTCATCGGCTTTGACTTTCGCCAAGACCTGTTGGCCCCCCAGCTTCGGGAGATTGAGGTCGAGCAGGATCATGTCAGGACGCGGGGCGTTGGCGTACTCTCCTTCGCGTCGCAGAAAGGCCATGGCGTCCGCGCCATCCGTCACCACGTGCAGGACGGTGGTCTGGTTGATCTCGCGGAAGGTCTCTTGCGCCAATCGGATGTCGCCGGGATTGTCCTCGACCAGTAAAATGTCCATGGGATCTGGCTTTCTCCGATGGAGTTGCTCGCGGCCATCGGCACCGGTCCATTTTGGCACCACTTCGGTAACGCCGCGGCCGCAATGCTCCGACAAATTGCGTCAACTTACGTGCATCCCACGAAAGTCCGGGCGTGGCGGCGGTCCGAGCCGCGGTGTCTTCGCGCGATGAGAGGGCAGAGTGAAAACTGGTCCTGACCCGGCGGAGGCATGCCGAGGACGATCTTCGATCCGCGGCCGCACTTGAACGACTCAGCTATCTGCATCTGTCGTCTGCTGCTGCGGCAGCTTGACCTTGGTCAGCCAGAAATCATTGATGCTCTTAACCAGGCTTTCGAATGCGTCCAATTGAACCGGTTTGCTCAGATAGCAGTTTGCCTGGAGCTGATAGCTTTTGACGATATCGGATTCCGCTTCCGATGTCGTTAGAATGACCGTCGGAATTGTTTTCAGGCTGTCATCCTCCTTGATCTTCGCCAACACTTCGCGGCCATCCATTCTCGGCATGTTCAAATCCAGCAGGATGAGATCGGGACGCGGCGCATCCTTGTGATTTCCCTCACGCCGCAGAAAGGCCATGGCTTCCACACCGTCCGACGCCACATGCAAACGCACCGACCCGTTAGCGTCGCGGAACGCTTCACGGGTCAACCGCACATCGCCGGAGCTGTCTTCAACCAACAGAACCTCGATAGGCATACCGCCGTCTCCGATCGGTTTCATACCCTCATCCTCGCTGTTAGCGCTGGCGCTGGCGCTGACACCAATCGGACTGGGAGCGCATGCGGCCAGCGTGCATTTGCTGCGCCGCCGCTCGTCATGTCGCAATTCACGCATGAACACTGAGGGTCAACGAATTGGTTGTGAAATAAATCAACGCCTCGTCGCCAAAGAGGGAAACGATGTTAACGTTCTGCGACTTCCAATTTGAATCAAGGTGTCGACAATTGGCTTCAGTGAAAAGGCGTGGCGACAGCTGATGGGGTGCGCGCACGCCCCACGATCGATCGCGCAAGCCGGGACATTCGTCATGCAGCCACAATCGCGCCGTGGGCTTTCAGCGCTTGCTGCCGTGCTCCAGCGATCCCGTCGATATCGAATGGGTCACGCTGCGGATTGAAATGCCATGAACGCTAGGGCTTAGCTTTTTGCTTGGACTGCGCCGCGTCCTGGGCGCGTACATTTCCCCACGGATCGGTCTTGGGAGGCGCATCCGGCTTGATGCCCTTCAGCGCGTCCTGGTAGGCCTTTTCCCTGGCGGCTTCCTTTTCCTTTTGCGGCCGATCCAGCATGTCGTCGAGCGGGCTGTCCTGCCGGCTGCCGACGGACTGAGCAAGAGCAGGAACTGTCGGCACCGTGAGCAACGTCAGCATTGCTGCGGCGGCCAGCACTCTCATAGGGTGCACTCCCATCAAGTCGGGCGAACACAAATCAAACGAATGTGTGCCCGCCGCAAAGTACCGCAATTCAGAACTGACTGCCATATTCAAACCGGGCGGCTGCCCGTTCGCGAACACCGCGTTTGAGTGTCATGATGGAGGGCTCTCGAAAGGCGCACCCATGATCGATCGCTCCACTGCCGCCGTCGCCATCCGCTGGTTTCTCTACGGCGCCATTCTCGGCGCCGTCGTCGATGTCGGGAGGATCTTGACCGCAAACGCCGACTGGCAGCGCGACGCCGGAGGGCTTGCGACCACCCTCGTCGAGTTTGCAATTGTCGGCATGCTGCTTGGGCTGTTCCGCCATCACCTGGCGAAACGCTGACGCCGGTGCACTTTCCCTGAGATTCGGAATCGAGCCGTCATGAACCACGATTCCCGCGCGAATCGGGTGGCGGTATCATGATTAGTGAATGGTTTCTCGCTACCTCTATGATTCCAAAAGGCGGATTATAGTAAGCTCCGCAGGCGCTGCCACCCACCAAGTGTGTTGCGTTGCGTAACAAGCGATGTGACCCCTCTCCAGTTGCGGCGCCTGCACTCCCTCACATCATCGCGAGCCAAGTCGATTGCAGGGGATATGTCGGCAATCGCCGAGGTTCCATCTGTGGAATTTGATATCCTCCCCCCTGCAGGCACTGCGCGCGCTCACTCGCGACCTCGCGACCGGAAGCCATCCACCCGCGGTGCCTGCATCCCAACCGCGACCCCGCACGACGTTGATGCTGGTTGATTCTTGCTTCCTGACGCGGCACGCAGTGCGCCCAAAATTCTGCTCCGACATTTAAGTTCCGACAATTTCAAGCGAGGACGGCCAGAGACGCGCGCAGAAGTTTGCGTGCGCGCACCGTGCGCGTCATGCGAGTCGGTGACGCGATCAATTGCGCTCGCTGCGCGTGCGCGCAAAATCTTTTTTAATTTGCAGCGCCGTGCACGACGTCTGCGTCCGCATGCGCTCTCATTTCGCCCAATTCTCGCACGAGCCTTTCGCTCCAGGAGAAAGGCGATTCGTCGATGTTTCGAACAGACATGCTTGCACGCCACGGGATTCAGGATCGCTCGTTGACAATCGAACCGGTGCGAAGCGAGATCGACGGCGCCTGGCGCATCAGGATCACGCCGCAGGGCGGCCGCTCGCAATATTTCGATGTCGGCGCCGCCGCCAAGTTTGCCGAGGAGTTGCGCAGCGGCGGCGAGCGTCTGCTTGCCACCCGCATTGAGATCGGCATCGAACAGGCACGGCGTTTGGCGTCATCCGAACGTGCGGCATGATGCCATCGACCGCGCGCGCTGCGGCTCAGGTTTCCGCCATGGATTTGCTACCGGACTTGGTGCTGGCGCGCAGCGCTTCATAGGCAGCGTCCGCCGCGCGGCGGAATCGCCGCCGGCCATGCTGCTGCGCCTCGGCGGCATCCTGCGCCATCGCCGCCAACCGCAGCAGGTCGTCCTTGACCGCCTCATAGGGCGGCTGAAAGCCGCGGATCCGCATCTCGGCTTGAATATCTTCGCGCAGCTTGTGGTCTTCCGGACTGGCGGTCTTGCTGCTCCACAGCGCCATCTGCGCGATCCAGTGCCGCCGCAGCAGCGCATAGTCGCGACCGGCGAGCGCGCGACCGCGCGCCAGATAGTCGGCAATCTGCTCCAGGACCTGGCGCTCGATCCAATTCCGAATCAGCTTGCACTGGTCATCTGTTTCCATCACGCGCCGCGTAGCATTGCGAAACGGCAATCTCGTGACAACGATGGCCGTGCGTGCGTTTTTCGCCGCGCGCCCCGCCGCAGAGAGACCGTCTGCAACCCTGGCCAAGATTAGTTGCACATGTCACTATCATGCCCAGAACGGCCCGGTTTCGAGGCCTGAATGACGCCCGCTTCGGCCGCTTGGCCGCAGACGCGCCAGGGGAGAGAGACATGCAGATCAGCCGCCGTTCGTGGCTCGCCGGCACGTTCGCCGCCGCGCTCGCGGGCACCGCCCGCGCCCAGAGCTATCCCACCCGTCCGATTCACCTGATCGTCCCCTACCCGCCCGGCGGCGGCACCGATTTCTTTGCCCGCCTGGTGTCAGCCGCCATGGGCGAAAGCCTCGGCCAGCCAATCGTAGTCGAGAACCGACCCGGCGCCGGCACCAATATCGGCGCCGAATACGTCGCCCACATCGAGCCTGACGGTTACACCTTCCTGCTCGGCGACACCGCGACCTTTGCCGCCAACAAGAGCCTCTACCAGAAGCTCTCCTACGATCCGGACCAGGATTTCGCGCCGATCTCCCTCACCGGCCGCTTCGCCATCGTCCTGCTGGTCAACACCGACAAGCTGCCGCTCGGCTCGGTGGCGGAACTGATCGCGCTCGCCAAGAAGGACCCCGGCAAAATCGACTATGCCAGCGGCGGCGTCGGCAATCCGTTTCATCTCGCCTCCGAGATGTTCGCCCAGGCCGCCGGCATCAAGATCAATCACGTGCCGTATCGCGGCGCCGGGCCCGCGCTGCAAGACCTCGCCGCCGGCCAGGTCGGCATGATGTTCGTCGACTTTGCGACCGCGCGCGGCCAGCTCAGCAACAAACAGATCAAGGCGATCGCGGTCGCCTCCCCGGGCGAATTCTACGGGCTTCCCGGCGTCCCCCCGGTCGCGCGCGACGTGCCGGGATACGAGGCATGGGCGTGGCAGGGCTTCGTCGCCCCGGTGAAGACCAAGCCCGACATCGTCGCCCGGCTCCGCGAGGCCTATCTCAAGGCGGTCAATGACGCCGACATCAAGCAGAAGCTGATCGGCGCCGGCATCGATCCGCTGCAAAGCACGGCGCCGGAAATGGCGGCTTACATGCGCAGCGAATCCGCCAAGTGGGAAAAGGTCATCAAGACCGCCAACATCAAGGTGGAGTAGGTTTTGCCATGAGCACACTCAAGACCGTCAAGCCCGGCCCCTCGCAGCACATCAGCGCGGAAGAATGGGAGGTCCGCGTCCAGCTCGCGGCCTGCTATCGCCTCGTGCACATGGCGGGTTGGACCGACCTGGTGTTCACCCATATTTCCGCCCGCGCCCCCGGCAACGAGGAGCATTTCCTGCTCAACCCGTTCGGCTATGCCTTCGACGAGGTCAGCGCCTCCAACCTGGTGCGCATCGATCTCGACGGCAACGTGGTCGACGGCAGCGGCGCGCGCATCCACAAGGCCGGCTTCGTGATCCACAGCGCGGTCCATGCCGCCCGCGCCGACGCCGGCTGCGTGATCCACACCCATTCGATCGGCGGCATGGCGGTGTCGATGCTCAAGGACGGCCTGCTGCCACTGTCGCAGCATGCGCAGCTGTTCTATCAGCGGCTTGGCTATCACGACTACGAAGGCCTCGCGCTCGAGCTCGATGAACGCCAGCGCCTGGTGCGCGACCTCGGTCCGCATCCGGCGATGATCCTGCGCAACCACGGCCTGCTGGTGGTCGGCAACACTGTGCCGGAAGCCTTCAGCATTCTGCATCACCTGGAAAAGGCCTGTCAGGCCCAACTTGCGGCGCAGGCGACCGGCGCAACGCTCAATGTTCCCCCGGAAAGCGTCAGTCGCAAGACCGCCGCGCTTGGTTTCGGCAGCGACGGCGCCCCGTTCGGCGAAGTCGAATGGCCGGCGATGCTGCGGCGGCTCGATCGCGTCGATCCCGGGTATAAGGACTGAGCGAGCCTCAAGCCCGAAGCCGACGGCTGGGCGGAAACCATCCGGCGCGGAAACATCAAGCTGGAGTGACTCTGACGCCGCGTCGATCAGCGCCGCACTACACCGTTGCGACGGGTCGGTTCGTCATCACGTCGGGGTTCGCAAGGCGCAACGGCTCGCGTCTTTCATACGCGACGATTTGCTCAAAGGCTTCCCCGAAATAGAGTTCGAAGTTCTCCCACTCCGCCCAGCCGAGGTGCGGCAAGCACAACGCGTTCGGCAGCGCGAGCAGCGGGTGATGACCGCCGATGATCGGTTCCTGTTCGTAGACATCGACCGCCGCATAACCGGGCCGCCCCAGGCGCAGGGCCTGGACCAGCGCGCCCGGTTGAATCAATTCGGCGCGCGCGACATTGACGAGCAGCGCCGACGGCTTCATGCGGGCGAGATCGTCGGCGCCGACCGCACCGCGTGTATCGGGGGACAGACGCAAATTCAGCGACAGCACATCGGCGCGCTGGAACAGATCGGCCTTGCTCTCGGCCACGGCATAGCCGGCTGCACGGGCTCTGGCCTGGGAGTTCTCCCGGCCCCAGACCAGGACATTCATGCCCAGTCCCCTGCCCGCCTCCGCGACCAGCGCTCCGATATTGCCGAGCCCGAGAATTGCAAGCGTCGATTCCCGCAGCCGATGCGACAGCGTGCAGGGCCACTCGCCCCGCTTCATGCGTTCCGCCTCAAGCGCGACGTTTCGTCGGGACGCCAGCATCAGTGCGATGGTCAGCTCGGCCGGGGCATGCGGAGAATTGCTGGTCCCGGTCGACACCATGACGCCATGCGCGCTGCAGGCGGCGTAGTCGATGGTCGCTGCACCCCGCCCCACCAGCGCAATTAACTTCAGTTTCGGCAGCCGGGAGATCAGCGCACGGTCGAATGTGACGCGTTCGCGAATGGCCACGATCACCTCGGCGTCACCCAGGCGCTCGACCAGATGATCAAAATCTCTCGCCGGCTGGCGATAACGCGTGACGTCGTGGTGACGGATCAGGGAGAAACACGCGAGCTGATCGACCATGTCTTGATAGTCGTCAGGAATGACAATTTTCAAAGACCAACTCCAACATCGTCAAGGATGCGAACGGCCCGCTTTTTAGCGTGGCCGCTCTCGCCCTGTAAACGGGAAACGACGGGATCCACGCGGCCGCCGGCCGCGCCGGCGAATGGCATCCGCCGAGCGCGATCTACGCCGCGTCCACGTGCCTGGCGTCGACGGCGGGCTCCAAGCCCGCCGCGACCGCTTCTTCCAGCCGCTCCAGCCACACGAACTCGAGCTGCCTGCGCGCCTGCTCGGGGATATCGTCGTAGTCGCGGCGATTGCGCGCCGGCAGCATCACCCGCTTGATCCCGGCTTGCGCCGCGGCCACCACCTTTTCCTTGATGCCGCCGACCGGCAGCACCAGGCCGCGCAGGCTGATCTCGCCGGTCATCGCGGTATCGCTGCGGATGGTGCGTTCGGTCATCAACGAGACCAGCGCCATGAACATCGCGACGCCCGCGCTCGGACCGTCCTTCGGAATGGCACCGGCCGGAACGTGGATATGGATGTCGCTCTTCTCGAAGCGAGCGGCATCGATCCCGAGCGCGGCCGCGCGATTCTTCACCACGCTCAACGCCGCCTGCGCGCTTTCCTGCATCACCGCACCGAGCTGGCCGGTGAGGATCAGCCGTCCCGACCCCGGAATGCGGGTGGCCTCCACGAACAGGATGTCGCCGCCGACGGGGGTCCAGGCGAGCCCGGTCGCGACGCCCGGCACGCTGGTGCGCATCGCCACTTCGTTCTCGAACCGCCGGGCGCCGAGCACCGGCGCCAGATCGCCGACCCCGATGCGGGTCGCCCCGCTCTTACCTTCGGCGATCTCAACCGCGGCATGGCGCAGGACCTTACCGATCTCACGCTCGAGATTCCGCACGCCGGCCTCCCGGGTGTAGAAATTGATGATGTCGGCGAGCGCCGCGTCGTCGATCTCGACTTGTCCGGGCTGCAGGCCATTCGCCTCGAACTGCCGGCGCAGAAGATAGCGGCGCGCGATCTCGAACTTCTCCTCTGCCGTGTAGCCCGCGAGACTGATCACCTCCATGCGATCCCGCAGCGGTCCCGGGATGGTGTCGAGCATATTGGCGGTGGTGATGAACACCACCCGACTGAGATCAAACGGCACCCCGAGATAATTGTCGCGGAACGTATTGTTCTGTTCGGGGTCGAGCACCTCCAAGAGCGCCGCCGAGGGATCGCCCTGGATGCCGGCGCCGAGCTTGTCGATTTCGTCCAGCATCATCACGCAATTTCGGGTGCCCGCCTTGCGGATGCCCTGGATGATGTTGCCCGGCAGCGCACCGATATAGGTGCGCCGGTGGCCGCGGATTTCCGCCTCGTCGTGGACGCCACCCAAGCTGACGCGGATGAATTTCCGCTTCATCGCCCGCGCAATCGATTGCCCGAGCGAGGTCTTGCCGACGCCGGGCGGACCGACGAAGCACAGGATCGGCGCCTTGCCGTTGGGCGCGAGCTTGCGCACGGCGAGATATTCAATGATTCGCCGTTTGATCTTGTCCAGGCCGTAGTGATCCTCATCGAGAATGCGCCGCGCCTCGGCGATGTCGATCGGACTGTCCTCCGGCAACGCCCACGGCAATTCGATCAGCCAATCGAGATAGGTGCGCACCATGCCGTATTCGGCTGCGGATTCCGGCATGCGCTCGAGCCGCCGCAATTCCTTGCGCGCCTGTTCTTCGATCTCCTTCGGCATCGCCGCCTTGGTGATGGCCTCGCCGAGCTCGGCCATCTCGGCGGACTTGCCTTCTTCGCCTTCGCCCAGCTGGCGCTGAATCGCAGCCATCTGCTCGCGCAGCAGCACCTCGCGCTGGCGATCGTCAAGCGCCTTCTTGGTCGAACGGCCGATCTCCTGCGACAGCCGCAGCACCTCGATGCGGTGCCCCAGCATGCGCGAGACCTTCTCCATGCGCGCGCCGATATCGATGGTCTCGAGGATCTCCTGCTTTTCCTCCGGGCTCACGTCCATGTAGGCGGCCGCGAGATCGGCGAGCGCCGACGGCGAGGTCGCCGAACGCATGGCATTGACCAGTTCCTCCGGCACCTGCGGCAGCAATTGCACCGCTTCCACCGCCTGGCTCTGGAGATGCAGAAAGCGCGCCTCGATTTCGGACGTGCGCGTCTCGGGCTCCGGAATCCGGATCGTCCGCGCCACGAAGAACGGCCACCCGCCGACGAATTCGCTGACCTGAAAGCGCTGCTCACCCTGGCAGACGACGTGATGGGTGCCGTCTGGCGCGGTGACGTAGCGCACGATATTGGCGACGGTGCCGACCCGATGCAGATCGATCGCGGTCGGATCCGCCATCTCGGCGTCGCGCTGCATCAGAATCCCGATCGGGCGCTGCTCGCGCACCGCCTGCTGCACCGCCGCGATCGAACGCGGGCGGCCGACTGTGATCGGCATCACCGTGCCCGGAAACAGCACCGCGCGTCGCACCGGCACAATGATCAGCGCATCCGACGGCACATTGGCCGGCGGTGTGGCGCCGTCAGAATTCGATTTTGCGTTCAAGACATCCTGGTCAGCCACCGAACGCCCCCATTTTTTGCAACGAGATCAGCAGGCAGCCGTCGGCCGCCGCCCGGCGAATGGCGCCGTAGCGTCCGGCCGGAAGCCGGATGCGCCGCTCGAACCGTCCCTGCGGGAGTTCGAGACGATGAATGATGGCGGTGCGCAATTCGCTCGGCAGAATGCGCGCGCCCGCCAGCAGCAGATAGCCGTCGGCAATCACCGCATCGACCCCGCTCGGGTTCACCCCCGGCAGCGCCACCAGGATCAACACCTGCTCATCGGTCTCCAGCACGTCGACCGGCGGTTCCCAGGTGGGAATTCCGGACGCCGACGCCACAGGTCGGAAAAATTCACCTTGCAGCCGTTCAGCGCGCGCCAGCATCGCGCACGCCTCCGACCACATCCAGCCGCGCAGTACATTGGGATCCATGAGGTCCATCCATCAGCCTGCCATCATTTGAGGAGTCGACGGCGGAATTTCAATGGTCCCGACATTGGGGACGGCGGGCACGTGGGACACCGTCATTCCGGATCGGCGCTCAGCGCTGGATCCGGAATCGCGCGCAACACGCGTCGCCAACAGCCCCGCTTGCCTGCGGATCGAAGGATCCCCATCATAGGCGGTGCCAGAGACCAGATCAGCAGGGATGCCGCGCGATGGCCGAAGACTCGAGCCAGGCTGCCGACACGATATCAGCGGCGGTTGGCCCCCGCTTTGATCAGACGTTTCCGACGCTGCCCCCGGCTGACATCGACCGTCTGCGCCGATTCGGCAGCGTTCGTAGCTTTGCCGACGGCGAGCGGTTGGTGGAAGCCGGAAAAATCAGCCCCGGCATGATCGTCCTGCTCTCCGGCCACGTCGCCCTCACCCAACGCGACGGATTAGGCCACGTCACGCCCCTGCTCGAAGAAGGCCCCGGCCAGTTTATCGGCGAAATCGGACTGCTCTCGAACCGCCCGTCGTTCGTCGATGTCATCGCCGAGGGCGAGGTCGAGGCGCTGGTGATTCCCTCCGACCGCGTCCGCAGCTTGCTGGTGGCGGAAGCCGATCTCGGCGAGCGGATCATGCGCGCCATGATCCTGCGCCGTGTCAGCCTGATCCAGAGCGGCCAAACCGGCCCGGTGCTGATCGGTCCCGCGACCGGGAGCGACATGATCCGATTGCAGGGCTTTTTGACCCGCAATGGATATCCGCATCATCTGCTTGACCCCACCACCGATCCCGACGCCGCCGATCTCATCGTGCGCTATGCCGGCCGCGATCTGCCCCTGGTGGTGTGTCCGGATGGCGCGGTGCTGTGCAACCCGCACGAAGTCGAATTGGCGCGTCAATTAGGTCTGGTCGGCCGCTCGACCGGCCAGACGCTCTATGACGTGGCCGTCGTTGGCAGCGGCCCGGCTGGTCTTTCCACCGCCGTCTACGCGGCGTCGGAGGGATTGTCGGTGGTTGTGCTCGACGCCCGCGCCTTCGGCGGCCAGGCCGGCGCCAGCGCCAGAATCGAAAACTATCTCGGATTCCCGACCGGCATTTCCGGCCAGGCGCTCGCCGGGCGAGCCTTCGTTCAGGCACAGAAATTCGGCGCGGAAATGATGATCCCATCCGAAGTCAAATCGCTCGACTGCAGTCGCTCCGACGGCGCCTTTGCGCTCCGGCTCGATTGCGGCGACCGGGTGCGGGCCCGATCGGTGGTGGTGGCGAGCGGGGCGCGCTATCGGCGCCCGGCCATCGATAATCTGAGCACGTTCGAGGGACACGGGGTCTGGTATTGGGCCTCGCCGATCGAGGCGCGGCTGGTCGCTGGCCAGGAGGTCATTCTGGTCGGCGGCGGAAATTCCGCAGGCCAAGCCGCGGTGTTTCTCGCCGGCCACGCCAGCAAAGTGAAAATGATGGTGCGCGGAACCGGTCTTGCCGCCAGCATGTCGCGCTACCTGATCGACCGTATCGCCAACACCGAGAACATCGAGCTGATGACCCAGACCGAAATCGTCGCGCTCGAGGGAGAGAAGAGCCTCGAACGCGTGCGTTGGCGCGATCGCAAGAACGGCGCCGAGACCGAGGGCGCAATCCACAATGTGTTTCTGTTCGTTGGCGCCGATCCGGCCACCGGATGGCTCGAGGGCTGCGGGGTCAATCTCGATCGCACCGGTTTTGTGGTAACAGGCGCGCCGTTGGATTCCGATCAGGGCCGCAGAGTCCCGGCGCTCGAATCCAGCGTGACAGGCGTGTTCGCCGTCGGCGATGTCCGGGCCGGATCGATCAAGCGCGTCGGCGGCGCCATCGGCGAAGGCGCCCAGGTCGTCGCCGCCCTGCACGGTTTTCTTGCCGACGCCGCGTCCCCAACGCTTTAAAAAGAGGAGCACAGTGTCATGGCCAAACATTGCACCCATATGGCAGGCGTCCGCGACGTCACCCCGAGCGCGCGCGGCTGCGAGGAATGTTTGAAAATCGGATCGACCTGGGTGCACCTGCGCCTATGCCGGACCTGCGGACACGTCGGCTGCTGCGATGATTCCCCCAACCGGCACGCCACCAAGCATTTCCACGCCACCAAGCATCCGATCATCGAGGGCTACGATCCGCCGGAGGGCTGGGGCTGGTGTTACGTCGACGAAGTCGTGTTCGATCTGTCCGACCGTGCGACGCCCCAGCTCGGGCCGATCCCGCGCTATTATTAGCCGCGCTGACTTTATTGTCCCAATGATGGAGACACGCGCCGGTGCGCTCCCTCCCCCTGCAAGGGGGAGGGTCGGGGTGTGGGTCCAAATACGTCCGTCTTTCCCAACCAGATAACATTCGCGATACGCCGATGACCGATGAACAAGATCCCACAAAGTCCTCCGCCGGTGCTCCGGAGACCAAGCTCACCCGCACTAAGCGGCGCTGGGCGCAAGAGGGCCGCTTCCTGACCGGTCGCACCGCCCGCCCCGAAGCGGAGCGACTTCCGCCCGGGCAACATCTGGTCAAGGATTGGCCGGTCCTCGATCTCGGCATCGAGCCCGAGGTCACGCGCGAGAATTGGCAGCTCGATTTTTTCGGCGCCGTCGCGCGGCCGCTGGTCTGGGACTGGGCGGCGTTCCAGGCGCAACCCCAGAGCAACGAAACCACCGACATTCATTGCGTGACAACCTGGTCGCGCTACGACAATGCCTGGGAGGGCGTCGCCACCGCCGACGTTCTGGCCGCGGTCGAACCCAACCCGGACGCGCGCTTCGTGGTGCTGCACAGCTATGACGGTTACACCACCAACCTGCCGCTCGCCGATTTTGCCGCACCGGATGTAATCCTCGCCCATCGCTGGCAGGGCGCCCCGCTCACCGCCGAACACGGCGGACCCGTGCGCCTCGTCGTTCCGCATCTCTATTTCTGGAAAAGCGCCAAGTGGCTGCAGCGCATCGAGTTCATCACCGCCGACCGGCCGAGCTTCTGGGAAACCCGCGGCTATCACAACCGCGGCGATCCCTGGGCCGAGCAGCGCTATTCCGACGATGACCTTTAGCGCGCGCGAGGTGATTCATGCGCCCCGCGTCCCAAGCGCCTTGAAGAAGGTGTAGCAGAACACGCCGTCGGCTTCGGCTGTTCGGTTGAGCGCTTGGATGCCCGCATCAAACAGCTCGGGCGTGACAATTCCCGCCGCGAGTGCCGAGGCCCGAATACCCGCGATCATTGCGGTGAACGTCTTGCGGGTAAAGCCGTCGACCAGTTCCGGCTTGCTCGCGTCCGCATACACCATGCGCGGCGAGACCTCGACCGCATTAAACCCTGCCTGTTGCAGCAACGGAAAAAGTTGTCGTCCAATCAGCGCATTGCCTCCGGCCATCCGCTGCAACGCGACCTGGCATTGCACGGCAGCTTGGGCTGCTTCGCTGTCGGGGTGGAAGTAGGCCGAGCCGTGATCGCCCTCGACAACGGTGATGCTCCCGCCCGGCCGGAGCAATTGCCGCAAAATGACCAATGCTTCGCGCGGTTGCGCGAGATGCTCCAGCACGAAACAGACGAACAGATGATCGAAGGACCGCGGCTCGAACGGAAGTGCGAACAGATCCGCTTGCCGGAAGCTGACATTGGTCAGGCCGGCGGCTCGCACGGCCGTCTCGGCCTGCGCGAGTGAGTCCGCAGAGATATCGACGGCGGTGATCTGCGCCGCCGGGCTGTTGCGCGCAAGCGACAATGTCTGGGCACCGACGCCACACCCGACCTCCAACACCGAACAGCCCGCGGCATAGGCCGTATCGCAGTGGAGAAGATCCACCAGGGTCCTGGCCTGATCCTGCAGGCGAACGCTCTCCGGGCGGTCGTATCCATGCACATAGCGTTGGTTCGTCATTCGGCTTCCGTCCGTCGCCGCACATCCATGTGCAATGGTCCACAAACAATGCGACGTGTCTTGAACGGAATTGCAGCCGGCCGTCCGGCCTCAGCCGCGGAGCGACCGGTAGCGTCCGGGCGTGATGCCGAACTGTCGGACGAAGGCGCGGGTCATATGGCTTTGATCGGCAAACCCTGTCCGTAGCGCCGCCTCAGCCGGCGAATGGCCATCCGCCAGCAATCGCCGAACCAGGCGAACCCGGCGTTGGACAAGATAGGCGTGCGGCGTCGCGCCAACCTCGCGGGCAAATCCGCGCAGCAGCTGGAAACGGCTCACGCCCGAGAGTGCGGCCAATTCGGCGAGCGACGTCGCCAACTCAGGCACAGCATCCAAACGTTGACGCGCCTTCGCTACGCATGGCGACGACTTGACGTCCGTCGGTCGGCGCGCGCCGTGCTCGCGCATGACCCTCATGAGGGTCCACAGAAGGCTCTCCTCGGCCGCCAACCGATCCGGTGACGGAGTTGTTGCGTGGATGAAAAGCTGTTGCAGCGATGCAGCGAGGCTTGGATCGCGCAAGGCCGGCTTCGCGATTTCAAATCCGCGGAGATCCTCTCCGGCGAGTTCCCGAGCCACCAGGATGGGATCGAAATAAAGGATCCACCATCCGCGCGCGCGTCCCCTCACCGGCAGGCCGTCATGCATTTCGCCCGGATTCACGGTAATGATGTCGCCCGCTTGAGATTCCACCGGCCCGATGCCGCTCCACGACCGCTGGGCGCCAAGGGTCATGATCCCAATGCCGAATTGGTCGTGGGAATGACGGGGAAAGGCGTGGTTCGAGTACAGCGTCATCGCTTCGACGCCGGCAATCGCCGACCGATGCTGCGCCACGCGATGCGTTCGGTCCCTCATGGGTGGTCCTTCCTGAAGCGCCTTGGTAGCATCAAATGCAACCCTGCGGCAGAAGCCCGCCGCAACGCGTCGATTTGCAACGGACAAGTGGCGGCACCGGCTCGACATCGATAGCGAGACCGGCTCCAATTGCCGCGCCGGCGACGCGACCCGCCGGGCATTCATTGGGATCGCAGGAGAGAGCTTTCATGAAACTGGTTGCCATGGTGTTGGGTTTGGCGTTCGCGGCGCTCGCGGTCGCGTATTTCATCGTACCGGCGGGATCGCTGCCGAGTGTCCTTCCGGGCTTCGAGCCGGGCTCCGCACGAATCCACATCAAGCACGGCGTGATCTCCGCCGCGCTCGCGGTCATATCCTTCGGCATCGCCTGGTTCGGAGCCAGATCATCCGCCTAGCGTCGCGGCGACCCATCGCGCGATCGGATACCCGCTCATGCCTGTGAACCAGCCCGATCGACGCGGCGTCATGCGCCTGATTCTGGCGACGCTCTATGTCGTCGCCGGAATCGTTCACCTCGTCTCGCCCGACAGCTTTCTGCCGATCGTGCCGGACTGGGTGCCGATGCCGCGCGATGTCGTTCTTGTCACCGGCGTTTGCGAACTCGGCGGCAGCATCGCGCTGATGACGCAACGATGGCGCCGCGCCGCCGGATACATGCTCGCGCTCTACGCGATCTGCGTATTTCCCGCCAACATCAAGCACGCCGTCGACGGCATTCATCTGTCGCTGATCCCGGACAGCTGGTGGTATCATGCGCCCAGGCTGGCGCTGCAGCCGGTTCTGGTCTGGTGGGCGCTCTATTGCTCTGACATAATCACGTGGCCGTTTGCGTCGGTCGCGATGGGACCTCGACGATAGTCGTCCCTCTCCGCCGCTGCACGCGGAACAACGCCAGACAAGAAAATTTACAAAAATAAAAGACGGCGCCGTGAACAACGCGGCGCCCAACGCGGCCAAGGGAGAAATGCCATGGAGCTCGTCATTGGGCTTGCCAGCTTGCTGTCCATTTGGATCCTGGTGATCTGGGGATCGCAGGTCTTCAACCGGAACGTCCGCTAGCGTTGCGGCCTTGGGGCCGGCGCCAAGGCGGCCCTATCAAGGCACCATAAAAACACGATCCGAGCCGTGTTTTCCCTTGCGATGGGAGCGGCGCGCTCGCTCTTTGGCGAAACCATGCCCGCTTCGGGACTAGCTTGTGGAGAATTGCCGCAAACCGCTGGCCAAGGGCTTTCGGGTGGCTTTCTGTCTCTTCACAGTGCGGTGGCGCAATCGCGTCCGCGCGAGGGGCAACGATAACCGCTAACGCGGCCCACAACGCGGCCCATGTCAAAAGTCCGTTCCGTACGCTTTCAGCCGTCGCGTTGGGCCCGCTTCAGCGTTGAGAGACGTGGCAGCTGGGGATGGCGTACGTGAAGGCATGTGTCGTCGGTCGCCTCTGCGCGTCGACGGCCGTGCTGTGTCTTGCGCTGGGGCTCTGTTTGCACACGACCGCCGCCCGCGCCGAGACGCTGATGGAGGCGCTGGCGCGCGTCTACCAGAACAATCCGCAACTCAACGCGGCGCGCGCGCAGCTTCGCGCCACCGACGAGACCGTACCGCAGGCCTTGTCCGGCTATCGCCCGACCCTCTCGGTCGGCGCGCTCGCCGGCTACAATCCGACCAAGAACACATTTCCCGACAACACCCAGCAATACGCCAACCTGCGTCCGTGGATGGCCGGCGTGACCCTGACACAGCCGCTGTTCAACGGCTTTCGCACCGGCAACACCGTGCGCCAAGCGGAAGCCCAGGTCCGGTCGGGACGCGAAGGCCTGCGCAATATCGAACAGACGGTGTTCGTGGCCGCCGTCACCTCCTACATGAATGTGCTGGCGGATCAGATCCTCGTCGATGCTCAGCGCGCCAATGCGACGTTCCTGCGGGAAACCCTCGACTCCACCCGCAAGTCCCTCGATGCCGGCAACGTGACGCCAACCGACGTCGCCCAGGCGGAAGCGCGGCTCGCGCGCGGCCAATCCGACCTCAACGCCGCCGAGGTCGCACTGGCGATCGAACAGGCGAATTACAACCAAGTCACCGGCGCACCGCCTGGCCGGCTGGTGGCGGCCGAACCCGCCGACCGCGTGCTGCCGAAGGCACGCGAGGAAGCGCTCGCGATCAGCCGGCGCGAGCATCCGACTGTCGTCGGTGCGAGCTTCGACATCGACGCCGCCGAGGCCGCGGTGAAAGTTGCCGAAGGCGCGCTGCTGGCAACCGTCAATGTGCAGGCCACCGCGTCACATTCCTCGCAGACCGACACCACCTTCGGCACCGCGCGCACCGATCAGGCCGCCGTCATCGGCAATGCCACCATTCCGATCTACGACGGCGGATTTGCCGCCGCGCAGGTCCGCGCCACCAAGGAGACGCTGGGCCAGATCCGCATCGTGCTCGACCAGGTCCGGCTTGCCAACGACACCGCCGTCATTACTGCGTGGGTGCAGAACGAAGGCGCCAAGACCGCGATCAAGGCGGGAGACGCCGAGGTGCGCGCCGCCACCCTCGCGCTCGCCGGCGTGCAACGGGAACGTGCCGCCGGCCAACGCACCACCCTCGACGTCCTCAACGCCGAGCAGGACCTGATCGCAGCCAAGGGACGGCTGATCTCCGCACAGCGCGATCGCGTGGTGGCGTCCTATACCTTATTGAGCACGATCGGACGTTTCGATCGCAAGCGGCTGGAACTGCCGGCGCCCGATTATGACCCGCAGACACATTACAATCAGGTCCGCGATGCCTGGTTCGGTCTGCGCACGCCGTCGGGCCAATGATCCTGTGATCGCGCGCCGTCGACCGGCGTACGCTCGGCTCACAGTCAGTTGATCGTATTGACCGGACCGTTCAGCCGCAGTTCACGTTGCCAATCGGACCATGAGGATACCCTGGGGGCGACTCAGGAGGAAAGCGATGTTACGGAAGTTTGCGATTGCGCTCGCGGCGACACTCGCCATTGGCGCCGGGGTCACCGCGACCGGAGCCTTGGCCTTCGGTCACGGAGGCCATGGCATGGGCGGTCATGGCTTCGGAGGCCACGGATTCCACGGAGGGTTCGGTTTCCGCGGCTTCGGACCCGGCATCGGGTTCTACGGCAGTCCTTATTATGGCTATGGCTATGGCTACGGCGACGGCTGCTATCAGTTGCGCCGGGTTCCGACCCCTTACGGCTGGCGCCTGCGGCGCGTGTGGGTTTGCGGCTAAACACGCACGATGAGCGGCAAGCAACCCGCCGGACACGTCCGGCGGGTGGTTTGTTTCACCTCGCCGCCGGTTGCGGACAAGTCCGCGGCGCATCGAATAGACATTCCATTGCAGCGGGCTTTGAGTCACAATGAAGGCCGGCCGCGCAATTGCGCGACCGCTCACGGGCCGTCCTCTTGCGCACGACACGCATCAACCCTGGCAAGCGTTCCTGGCGACAGCTGACAGGCTGCGTCGGCGCCTATGTCATCGCGCTTTACGCCATCCTCGCCAGCTTCATGCCGCTCGCCGCGGTCGGCGCCTCGGTTGATTCGTTCGGCGTCGAGATCTGCCACCACGACGGCGCCGATCCCGCACTCCCCGCGGATCACTCCGACGCCAACGGCCATTGCAAGCTCTGCATCGGCACTGGGCACGCGCCCGTTGCGGCGCTGCCGCGCGCGCCGTTGCCGTTCGTCGTCGCCTACAGCGATCTGCGCTGGAGCATTCCGGCCGACGATCTTCCCCCGCGTCCCACCGCGTTCAGCGCGCAGCCGCGAGGTCCTCCGCTTCAGGCGTAGTGCGTGGCGGCCTCGGCCGCCTATCGGCATGTGCGTTTTGAAATTTGCGGAGAGTTTCCATGTTTCGTTTCCTGCACGACGCGGGCGCACGGGCGTTCGCATCATCCCCTGCATCGAGGTTTTCGCTACGATTTTCGCCGGGATTGTCGTTGGGCGTGCTGCTGGCGCTCGCGTTTGCGTCCGATGCCTCGGCGCATTGTTTCGTCGGCCAGCGGTTTCTGCCGGCGACGCTGGCCACCGACGACCCCTGCGTCGCCGACGAGCTGTCGCTGCCGACGGTGACCTACAGCAAGACCGCGGATGTTCCGCCGGCGACCCAGCTCGACATTTCCGGCGAGATCTCCAAACGCATCACCGAGGACTTCGGCGTCTCCTTCGGCGAGACCTGGACCCACATCAGTCAGCCGGGAAGCCAGAGCCTCGCCGGCTTCGGCAATCTTGAGACCACGTTCCAGTATCAGTTGCTCAAGGACGGCCCGCACGAACTGGCGCTGCTGCTTGGCCTCGTCGTCGAGTGGGGCGGCACCGGCGCCACCAATGCCGGGATCGGCACATCCTACAGCGTGCTGACGCCAACGTTCTATTTCGGCAAGGGTTTCGGTGATCTGCCCGACACCGCCGGAATCATGCGGCCGTTCGCGGTCACCGGCCAACTCGGATATGAGATCCCGAGCAGTTCCTTCGACCTGGTTGCAGACGCGCCGATCCCGCAAAACCTCGTCTACGGCGGCTCGCTGCAATACAGCATGCCGTACCTGAAAAGCAGCGTCGTCGACCTCGGGCTGCCGGACTTCGTCAACCACCTGATCCCTCTGGTCGAGGTGCAGTTCTCGACGCCCGCGGCGAATAATTTCGGCAACAGCTTCGTCACCACCGGCACTATCCAGCCGGGCGTAATCTGGGTCGGCAGCTATTTCCAGGTCGGGGTCGAAGCGGTCATCCCGGTCAACGGGCAATCCGGCAGCACCATCGGCGTGATGGGGCAACTTCACCTCTATCTCGATGACATGTTCCCCACCACGGTCGGACAGCCGCTGCTCGGCAAGTCGACCGCGTCCCCGCGAACACCGTTCGGAGGTTGATGCCATGCGCACACGTATGATTATCGCCGTGGTGCCGTCGCTCCTGTTCGGAGCCGTGAGCGCCGACGCCCACGCCTTTCTCGATCACGCCAATCCGCGCGTCGGCAATGCGGTGCGCACCGCGCCACGCGAAGTGACCTTGTGGTTTACCCAGGACCTCGAACCGGCATTCAGCACGGTCGAGGTCAGCGACGCCTCCGGCGCCCGCGTCGACAGCGGCAAGGCCAGCGTCGGCCCCGGCGACCGCAAGGTTTTGCGGATCGCGGTCAAGCCGCTGCCGCCTGGGTCCTACAAGGTCAGCTGGCGCGTGCTCTCGGTCGATACCCACACCACCGAAGGCACCTTCACCTTTCGCATCGGCGACTAGGGGCCGGATGCCGACACGGTAAGATGGTGACCGATCTCCTGATCGCGGCGCGCGCCGTCCACTTCGTGGCCACCACGATGGTGGCCGGCACGCTGTTGTTTACCGTGCTGGTCTTCGATCCCGCCATTGGCAATGTCGGCGCGGCCGCGCTCACGCGGCGGCTTCGCCGCCTGCTGACCGGCAGCATCGGCATCGGCCTCGCCACCGCCGTTCTCTCAGCGGCCGCATGGCTGGTGATCCTGTCAGCCGAGATCAGCGGCCGGCCGTTGGCGGCAACGCTCACGAGCAACGTCGTCTGGACCGTGCTGACGCAGACCCAGTTCGGACACGACTGGCAACTGCGCGGCGCGCTTGCCGGCCTGCTGGCCCTGGTGCTTGTGCTCGAGCATCGGGGCAAGCCCGCGCGCTTCTTCGCCGGCGCCAAAGGTGGGCTCGCGGCCGCGCTGGTGGGATCGCTGGCCTGGGCCGGACACGCCGCCGCCACCGAAGGGATCAGCGGCGATCTCCATGTGGTCGCCGATGCGCTGCATCTCCTCGCCGCCGCCGCCTGGCTCGGCGCGCTGGCGCCGCTCGGCTATCTGCTGACCGCCGCATGGCGCGGTCGCGACCCCAGAGACGCCGATCTCGCGCGCGCGACCACGATCCGGTTTTCGACCCTCGGCATCATCAGCGTCAGCACGCTGCTGGCGACCGGCATCGTCAACACCTGGTTTCTGGCCGGCAGTCTTCCGGCTCTAGCCGGCACCCGCTACGGACACTTGCTGCTGATCAAGATCGCGCTGTTTCTCGCCATGCTCGCCCTCGCCTCCTTCAATCGGCTGCGGCTGACGCCTGGGCTGGCACTGCCATTCGATAGCGCCGAAGCTCGCAACGCCACGCACCAACTCGCCCGCAACAGCGTCATCGAACTGATCCTCGGGCTTGTCATTCTGCTGATCGTCGCCGCGCTGGGAACGCTTGCACCCGGCCTCCACGTGCAGCCGGTTTGGCCGTTTCCCCTGCGTCTCATCGATGGCGCCATCGCCGCCCCCGCGTTTCAGATCGCAATCGTTTTGATCGCGGCGGTCCCCGCCGCCGTCATTCTGCTGCTGCGCGGTCGTATTCTGCCACGGAGAATGCTGCCGGCCGCCACTCTGGCCGCGACCGTCGTCCTCGCCGTCATCGTCGTCAGCCTGCGCAGCTTTACAGTGCCGGCATTTCCAACCAGCTATCAGGCATCGCCGAACGGCTACACCGCAACCTCGATTGCGCACGGACGCGCCCTTTTCATTCGCCATTGCGCGAGCTGCCACAGTGACGGGCCGACCCAACGTCCCGCCCGCATGGCGAGCGATCTGACCGCCGACCACATGGCTCGCCACACCGACGGCGATCTGTTCTGGTGGATCTCCCATGGAGCCGGCAAGGCCATGCCGGGATTTGTGCAATCGATCGACGACGACGGCCGCTGGAGCCTCGTCGACTTCATTCGCGCCAATTTCGACGGCGCGCATCTGCGCCGGGAGGAGGCGCCCGGGCACGGCTTTGCGGTCCCGGATTTCACAGCCGATTGCCCCGACGGCACCACGATAGCGATCAGCGACCTGCGTGGCAGCGTCGTTCATCTGGTCGTCGCCGGAGCCAATGCGACCGAGCGCCTGCAAGACTTGGCGCGCGCGCCGAGCGCGCCCGACCTCGTGACCATCGTCGTCGAAACCGAGGGCGCGCCGGCGGCGACCGCCTCGTTCTGCACGACGCGGGATCGCAGCGTGTCCGAGACCTTCGCGCTCTACGCGGGCGGCGAGCCCGACGCCGAATTCCTGATCGATGCCGGCGGTCAATTGCGGGCGTTCTGGTCACCTGGCCGCGCGCCGGCCTGGACCGACATCGCGGTGCTGCAACAGCAAATTGCCGCTGCGCGTGATCCGGCCGCAGCGCGCGCCGCAGTTTTGCACATGCATCAGCACTAGCGCCGACGCAATCTGCGACGCTTCTAAACTGCTGCGCTTCCAAACTGGCAAACTGCTGCACTGCAACGACGAACTTTACAAAAAGTTCATGCACACGCCATTCTCGCGCCGCATACGACGCGTAGCGAAAGCATGGGATCGCGAGGGGAAGATCGCTGTTACGGAGACGTCACCGGAGGACGTGATCATGAAGCTGCAATCCGCGACACGGATAAGCCCCCTCGGCGTGCAACGATACGGCCGCTCGTTCTGCCCGCAATGCAACGACATGTTGCTGGCCCCCGCCAAGTCCGAATACGTCAGCGAATCCCTGGTCCGGCATTTCTGGTCGTGCGACGCCTGCGGCCACGAATTCCGCACCTCGGTCAAGTTCAAGGCGCTGTCGCCGCGTCGGCGCGCCCGCCCGCTGTCCTGACCGCAATCCACTGCTGTCACGCTCTCGGCCTGTCGTTGAGGCGCGCCGCCGGGCGCCAGGGCCGTGGCGTCTGCGCGATCATACCGAATCGATACCGCTCCCGGCGTCGCCGCCATCCCCCGTCGATATCAGCGGCGGGGGCGACAAACCGCCATTGACCCCGTAAGTTCCCGTCCAGACTATGGAACGGCCCCGGCGTTTCGCCGGACCGTTTCGACCGATCGTTGTCGCCATCACAACCTCGTCTGGATCCCCATGCTGTCGACCCTGATGACCACAAGACGCTTCGCACCGCTGTTCTGGTGTCAGTTCTTCAGCGCCTTCAACGATAATTTCCTCAAGAATTCGCTCGTCTTTCTGATCTTGTTCAAGCTGTCGGGACCGGATTCCGAGGCGCTGATTACCATTGCCGGCGCGGTTTTCATTCTTCCCTATTTCATCCTGTCCGCGCTTGGCGGCGAGATCGCCGATCGCTTCGACAAGGCGTTCGTCGCCGAGCGGCTCAAACTGATCGAGATCCTGGTCGCCGGCATCGCGGTGCTCGGCTTTCGCGCCCACTCGGTGCCGGTGCTGTTTGCGGCGCTGTTCTTGTTCGGCGTGATCGGCGCCCTGTTCGGCCCGATCAAGTACGGCATCCTGCCCGATCACCTGTCCGAGCCGGAATTGCCCAGCGGCAATGCCCTGGTCGAGGGCGCCACCTTCATTGCGATCCTGCTCGGCACCATTGTCGGGGGCCTCGCCGCCAAGGACGGCGGTGACCCCGCCTCCTTCGGCGCCCTGATGATGGTGTTCGCGGTGCTGTGCTGGGTATCGGCGCGGTTCATTCCGGCCACCGGGGAAGCCGCGCCTGAGCTCAGGATCGATGCCAACATCGCGCGCTCGACCTTCAAGCTGCTGCGCGAGCTCAAGGCGCAGCCGCGGCTGTGGTGGGGCGGCCTGGTGGTGAGCTGGTTCTGGCTGGTCGGCATCGTGGTGATGTCGCTCTTGCC
>Ga0265339_10000762_pt1 | contig 24924 bp, 21 predicted proteins | sample 4CB219metaG_FD_202085 | JGI IMG/M metagenome (GOLD analysis project Ga0265339, IMG submission 202085) | Rhizosphere microbial communities from Carex aquatilis grown in University of Washington, Seatle, WA, United States - 4-CB2-19 metaG | ecosystem: Host-associated > Plants > Roots >... | reverse complement strand
CCTCCGTGGCTCCGTGCCTCTGTGGTGAAATTCTTGCTTCGCGGAGGAAGAATGGCGAAATTGTGTGAAGGACGCGTCTGCATCATCACTGGCGCCGGGCGCGGCATCGGACGCGAGTACGCGCTGATGTTGGCGGCGCACGGCGCGAAGGTCGTGGTCAACGATCTCGGTGGGTCGCGCGACGGGACGGGTAACTCGACCGGCCCGGCGCAGGAAGTGGTCGACGAGATCACCAAGGCCGGCGGCGAGGCGATCGCCAACGGCGACGACGTCAGCGACTTCGCCGCCGCCGAGCGCATGGTGCAGAGCGCCGTGCAGCGCTTCGGCAAGCTCGATGCGGTGATCAACAACGCCGGCATTCTGCGCGATCGGATGCTGGTCAACATGAGCGAGGCCGAGTGGGACGCGGTGATCAAGGTGCATCTCAAAGGCACCTTCGGTCCGGCGCGACACGCCGCGGCGTACTGGCGCGACCTGGTGAAGCAAGGCCAGAAGGTCGATGCGCGCATCATCAACACCACGTCCGTCTCCGGCATCTACGGCAACGCCGGCCAGACCAACTACGGCGCCGCCAAAGCCGGCATCGCCAGCTTCACCATCATCGCGGCGCGCGAGCTGCGCCGCTACGGCATTACGGTCAACGCCATCGCGCCGGGCGCGCTGACGCGCATGACCGAAGACCTCGGCATGGGCCAGACCAGCGACGAGATGAAAGAGCGCATGCACCCGCGCTGGATCGCGCCGATTGTCACGTGGCTGGCGAGCAGCGAGTCCGCCGGCGTCACCGGGCGCGTCTTCGAATCCTCCGGCGGGGTGTTTGCGATCGCGGAGAGCTGGCATCGCGGCCCGCGCGCGCAGCCGGTCGACGATCCGACCAAGATCGGGTCCGGCGTGCACGAGCTGGTCGGCAAGGCGCGCAAAAACGCCGACATGAACGGCGAGGATTTCGACTAACGGCACCGCATCCGACAACGGCGGCCGGCGACCGCGGCGAGGCGTTGCGTCACCTCGCCACCGGCGCGCCGGTGCTGCGCGAGGCGGAGGACGCCTTGTCGCTCGAGTTCGACGATGGCGTCGTGCAGAGCCGCATGTCGCACGCCGAGCCGACGCGACTCGTGCTGGAGTACACGCGGCTGATGATGGGCTTTCTGCTCTTTCAGCCGCAGCCGGCGCGCATCGCGATGATCGGCTTGGGCGGCGGCTCGCTGGCCAAGTATTGCCGGTCGCGGCTGCCCGAGGCGGACTTCACCGCCGTCGAGATTTCGCCGGCGGTCCTCGCCCTCGGCGACGTCTTCGGGATTCCGCGCGCCGGGTCGCATTTCCACATCCTGTGTGAAGACGGTGCGGCGTTCGTCCGCCGGGCCGGCGCGACGCTCGACGTCTTGTTGGTCGACGGCTTCGATCGCGATGGACTGCCCCCAGAATTGTCGAGCGTCGCGTTCTACGATGCATGTCGCGAGCGGCTTGCCGCCGGCGGCGTCCTGGCGGTCAACCTGCATCGCGACGACCCGGCATACCGAACCTTCATCGAACGCATCGGCACGGCGTTCGCCGGCCAACTCGCAGTGATCGAGGCCGATGCGAGCGACAACGCGATTGCCTTTGCGACCGATGGCCGTCCGCCATCGTTCGAGGTTCTGGTCAGCCACTTGCGACGGCTCGACGCCGCGCATCCTGTCGACCTCGGCACGACCTTGCGCAAGATCCTGCAGCAGCGGCCCGAGCGCCGCGCGGCGCGGCAACGACCGCGCAAGCAGCGCCTCAACGGCTGATCGCCGCGCGCATCTCCAGCAGCGGCGCAGCGTCGTCGGCGCCGTGCATCGCTTGCCGCGAGGCGTCGTCGAGCTGCGGGTCGAGATACCGGAGACGCGCTGATGGCGGCGTAGAGACGAGGCGAGGCCGACCGCGCTGGTGGCGCCGCGGTCGGCCTCGTCGGTCAGGCGCAGAGCGTCTGCGACTACTTGCTGAAGTTCGCCTGCGCGGTGGCGCTGGCGTTGACGCGCACGGTGCACGTCGCGGCGCTGCCGGTGCACGCGCCGGACCAGCTCACGAAGTTGAAGCCGGCGTCCGGCGTGGCGGTCAGCGTTACGCTGCTGCCGACGGCGACGTTGGCGGTGCACGTCTTGCCGCAGTTGATTCCGCCCGGTGCGCTGGTGACTGTGCCCTTGCCGCCGGCGGTCTTCACCGACAGCGTCGCGCTGGCCGTGCCGCCGCCGCCACCACCGCCGCCGCCACCGCCACCGCCGCCACCACCACCACCGCCGCCGCCGCCACCGCCCGTGGGCGCGGCGGTGAAGGTCGCGCCGACGTTGACCGCGCCGGTTGCGTTCACGGTGCAGCTTGCCGCGGCGCCGGTGCAGGCGCCCGTCCAGCCGGTGAACACGCTGCCGCTGGCTGCCTTTGCGGTGAGCGTAACGGGCGTGCCGGCGTTGTATGCCGCGACGCACTTGTTGCCGCACGAGAGCAGCTTGTCCGACGAATCGACCGTGCCGTTGCCGGTCTTCACGATCGTGACGGAATTCGATTGCACCAACACGGCGGTCATTTGCGTGCTGAGCAACTCGCCGATCTCGTCGGCCGCCGGCGCGGTGCAGGTCAGGTCGGCGCACAACGCTTCATGCGTGACCGGATCGTAGTCTCCGGTGAAGGCCCACAGCTCGATGCGGCGCACGACGGTGCGCGTGGTGGGCAGGAGATCGCTGCCGTTCTGCTTGCGTTTGCGCTTGCCGTTTCCACCGGCGGCCGGTTCCTGCTGCAGGATCGAGTAGTCGCTCTCCAGCTGCCCCGGGTTCATCGGCACGATCGCCGGATCGTCGGCGACCAACTCGTCGAGCGTCGCCTCGAACGGCAGCTGGGTGGTGAAGATGCGAATCCACTGCGCGTCGCCGAACAACTCCGGCGCCTCGGGCGGCTCCGGCGCCTCGACTTCGACGACGATCTGCGGCGGATTGCCGGCCTGCACGGGCGGCACGACAGAATACGCCGGCATCGGCACGGCGGTCGGGGGATCGTTTGGAATCAGCACGCCCGGATGGTCCGGATCCTCGCACAACCAATGGGCGCGCGCGGCGCTCGGATTGCCCGTCGCGCCGGTGCCGAAGTGCTCGCAGCCCGAGTCTTGATAGCTGGCCGGATTCCACTGGTAGCACTGGCCGGGAAACCACGGCACCGTATGCGGCAGCGTGCGTTCGGCGAACTGCTGCGTGCTGGGATCGTACGGGCTTTCCCAGCGCACGCGCACGCCGGTGGCGGTTGCCGAGACGCTCGGTGCGCCGTAGCGCTCGGTCGAGAACGAGTACGGAACCTGCGCCGGCGTCAGGCCGTCGAGCTCGACTTCGAAGCCGTGGCAGACCTGTCCGGTGTCGTTCGAAATGTCGAAGTTTCCCAGCGACCCGTAAATGATCGCCGACTGCGCCGCGGCGCTGCCGGGTCGGATCAGCGCCACGAGCGCCAGGGCCGCGACGCCAGCCCCGCCGCGCCTGCCGCGCGCCAGCCATCGCCCTCTCTGCATGGTGTTGCTCATCGTTCCTCCTCCGTTTGCGCTCAGATGTGAGCGGATTCGGAAGGGCGTTGAGCAACGCCTATGCCCGCTCGCGTACGGCGCGGCGCGGCGCGGATTCATCGCGCGCCAGCGAGCCTCCCTGCGGCTTCTCGCTCAGCCCTGTGTGAAATGGCCCGGCCGGCAGGGCGTCGGTGAGGGTGTCAGGTGTCTGCTCGGTCGTCGGCGAAGGCTCTGATCGACCCCCGGCAGCAGAGGCTTGGAAACCATCGGTGTGAGGCCCGACGGCAGACGTCTGCCTCGCCGCGCTGGTAACGCTCGAGATCGGCGGGATCGAAGCCGATGTTCGCGTCGACCAACTCGTCGCGCATGAAGTCGGTGCCCGGGGCCGGAGTGGTGGCGCGGCGCAGCAAGCGGGTCAGGAAGCGGTCCAGCCAGCCGCGGCGCTTGCGGCCGGCGCTGCGCACCAGACGCAGGCCAAAGCGGGCGCGACGCACGCGCTGGCGGTAGAGCTTCTCGGGCGCCGCCGCTTGGCTCATGGCGTCGTCTCCGCCGCGAGCGGGCGGATGCGGCACGGCAGACCTTTCAGATGGGGGATGCCCTGCTCGCGATCGCGATAGTCGACGTCGTCGCGGGTGATCTGCGCGTCGGAGAATTCCCACGCGCCGCTGAGCGTCTCTCGTCCCTGCGGCATCTCCGGCTTCCACCAGCCGTGCGGCACGCGCACCAGGCGGCGCGGCATGTCGGAGCGCACGGCGAGCTTGCCCTTCACGCGTCCGGTCGGCGTCTCGACCGCCACCCATGCGCCGTGCGTCAGCCCATAGTGTTGCGCGTCGTCGGCGTGCACGAAGATCTCCGGCTCGGGGCGGCGCCGGCGCAGCTCGGGGATGTGGCGCTGTCCGGTTTGGAAGTACTCGTCCTCGCGCACACCCATGAACAGCTGCAAGGGGAACGCGGGATCGGGCGGCGGGTCCTCGCGGAAGTAGGGCAACGGATCGAAGCCGAGGTCCGCCAGCACGCTCGACTCGAGCTCCACCTTGCCGGACGGCGTGGCGAAGCCGCTTCGTTCGTACTTCCGATGCTCGATCGGCGGCACGTACCATTCGTAGGTGTTCTCGAACTGGCGATACGACATGCCGGTGCGCTGCACCCGATGATCGTACAGCGCCTCGATCGTCGGCCACGGGAAGTGCGCGGCCAAGCCCATGCGCACCGCCAGGCTGCGCCAGAAGTCGTACACGCCACGGCATTCGCCGGGTGGCTGCATCGCCTGCTCGGAGATGCGCACGATCGATGTCCAGCCCCACGCGTCGTGCAGCTGCCGGCGCTCCAGCCAGCTGTCGCCGGGCAGGACATAGTCGGCGAGCTGCGCGGTCGGCGTCATCATGTGCTCGTGCACGACGATGAGGTCCTGGTTCATCATGCCGCGATAGATCGTCTGCATGTCGGCGAAGCCCATCAGCGTATTGTTGCCGAGCGAGAACAGCGCCTTGACCGGGTAGGGCACGCCGTCCGCCATGGCGCGAAACACCGCCGACGGATTGGCCATGTAGCTGCCCATCAGCAGGTTCACGTACGGCCGTCCCCAGACGCGGCGCGTCGGCTCGGTGAGCGCCGCCATGCCGCGATAGGTGAAGGCCGGATGCTCGTCGGCGCCGAGCTGCTTGGCCTTCTGCGTCTCGCTGATCTGATCGTGCAGCTCCAGATCCGTTTCGGCAACGATGTCGGGATTGAGGCCGTGCAGCATCTCGCCGCCGGGCACGTCGAGGTTGCCGGTGACGGCGCGCAGCGTGCAGTGCAGGCGGATGGCCGACGTGCTGTTGCGCTGCTGATCGGTGATCGGGGTCCACGGGATTACCGATGGGCCGTGCGTCGCGTACAAGCGCGCCGCGGCGCGGATCTGCTCGGGGTCGACACCGGTGAGCTGGGCGACGCGCGCCAGCGGGAACTCGTCGACGCGTCGGCGCAACGCCTCGAAGCCGACCGTCCAGTCGCGCACGAATGCCTTGTCATAGAGCTCTTCGTCGAAGATGACCTTCAGCCAGCCGAAGCACATGGCGGCGTCGCTGCCGGCGCGCAGCGGCAGCCAGATGTCGGCGCGCTCGGCGCTCTCGCTGCGACGCGGATCGAGCACGATGAGCTTGGCGCCGCGGCCTTGCGCGCGGCGAATCGCGTTGTAGATCGGCGTCCAGCTGTGCCGGCGCGGATTGTGGCCGAACAGCACGATGCAGCGCGTCGCCGAGTAGTCCGGCTGCGGGAACCAGCCGTAGACCATGCGGTTGACGGCCGCTGTATTGCCGGCGCACAGCGCCACGCCGCTGATCCAATTCGGCGCCCCGAGCAGATTCATGAAGCGCCGTCCGGCGCCCGACTCCGTTGACGTGTTCCATTGGCTGGTCGACACCGCGAAGCCTTCCGGGCCGTAGGCGTCGATGACGCGCTGCAGGCGCGCCGCGATGTCGTCGAGCGCGTCGTTCCACGACACGCGCTCCCACTGCGCCGAGCCGCGCGCGCCCACGCGGCGCAGCGGATGCAGGAGGCGCTGCGGGTGGGCGAAGCTCTTCGGCGCGTAGATGCCCTTCATGCAGATGTTGTCGCGCATGATGGGGTTGTCGGAGGCGCGCACCCTGGCGACGCGCCCGTCGCGAACCTCGGCGATCAGCTGGCAGCCGATATCGCAGCTGGCACAGATCACCGACTTCTCGCTCGCCCGCTCGCTCCTGTCCGCCATTTCGTACCTCCGTCGTTCCGCGCTTGAATAATACATACATATGTGTATGTATGTGGCCGGAGATTATGGTGGCACGACGGCGAAAGCAAGCGCCAACTCGGTGTGCGCCCGCGGCGGCGCGACCGACGCAGGGCGAGCGCAGCGCGGCGATGCGCGCCCGCCTCACCGAGGCGGCCATCGCCGCATTGGTCGAGCGCGGTTGCGCTGGCACGACCGCGCTGGCGGTGTGCGCGCGGGCCGGCGTCACGCGCGGCGCCTTTCACCATCACTTTCCCAGCTTGGCGGCGCTCTACGCCGCAGCGTTGGAACGTCTCTATCGCGATCTCAGCCAGGCGCCGGCCGCGCGGCAGGTAGCGCGAGCCCATCCACCGCTCCGCGCGCTGGTGCGGCGCTTCGCTGCGGCGACGCAGCGGCCCCAGTTCAAGGCGGTGATCGAGATCTGGCTGGCGGCGCGCAACGACCGGGTTGTCGGGGCCGAGCTCGCCCCGGCGATCGAGCAGCTCAGCCGTATGTTCAGCCCGGACGATCCGCGCGTTGCCCGCCAGCTTGGCAGCAGCCGCAAGGCCGCGGCGTTCTATCGCTTGCTGATGGAGGCGACGATCGGCATGGCGCTCGGCCGCGCCGTCTCGCCAACCAATCGCCCGCTGGCGCACGAGGCGATGGTGCTCGATCTGCTCGAACAGATCGCGGCTGATTTGTAGCCCGAGAGCGGTCGCGACCTTCGTGTCAGGCGGTCGTTTCCAAAGTGGACAGGCCCCTGTTCCGGGGGCATGCTGCGCCGCGTGGACACCACGTGGTTCATGCTGTCGGCGCTGTTCTCGCTCATCGGCACGGCGGTGTTCGTCTACGGGCGCAAGCAGCGCACCGCGACGCACACCATCATCGGCCTGGCGCTGATGATCTATCCGTATTTCGTCAGCGGCACGCTCGCCCTCATCGGCGTCGGCGCCCTGCTGATCGGCGGAATGGTGGTCGGCAATCGCCTCGAGAGCGATTGATCCCGGTACCGAGCCCACCGCCGGCGGGTTGATTCACGTGCGGGCCTGGTATCGAGTGCGGGGCCATGGCGAAGCACGAGCACGGACCCGGCTGCGATCATGACCACGAGCACGAGCATGCCCACGATCACGGTCCGCCGCCCGAGCCGGTGCGGCGCGCCGAGCCGAAGATCGGCCGCAACGATCCGTGTCGCTGCGGCAGTGGCAAGAAGTTCAAGAAATGCTGCGGCGTGAACGGGTAAGCGAGTGCGTCACTGCCAGCTGCCGGTCGGATCGCCGAGCAGAATGGCGGTGAAGTCCTGACCGGTCGCGTCACCCGCGAGCGGCCCGTACGCGATCGAGCCCATCGTGCAGGTCGAGCCGGACAGTGAGGGCGACACCGTCGATTGATTCGGTGCCGGGCTCGGACTGGGAACGAACAGCCAGTCCGAGTTGCACGCCTGTGCGGCGGGGAAGGGGTTCGGCATGCCGACGGCGCGCTGCAGAATGAGCGCGGCGTCGAGCGTGCTGATGGTGCCGTCGCCGGTGACGTCGGCCGCCAGGCGCTGCTGTGCATCGAGCGTGCGCAGCCCGGCGATGGCTTGCAGGACCCACGCGGCATCGAGCGCGCTGACACCGCGTGCATCGCCGTTCTTGCGCGGCAGCAGCTGCCACAGGCCGTGCGGCACTCCGCTGAACGCGTAGGCGCCGCCGGCATCGCTGCTCGCCGATTTGCTTGTGGCACCGCTCAGCGTCAACGCCGCGCCGGGGATGGCTGCGCCGCCGCGGAAGTAGTGCAGCGTGCCGCCGAGGCTGTACACGACGGTCGCGGTCGGCGTCGGAGCGGTCGGCGTCAGCGTCGGTCCCATCGGCGTTGGCGTGGCCGGGAGCGGCGTTACCGTCGGCGGAGCCGGCGTCTGCGTCGTGGCGGCCACCAACTCGTAGGCGCCGATGTCGAATTTAGCGCCCTGCGGCCGCGTGACGCCGGCGAGGTCGGTGGGCAGATCGATCAGCGGCGTGCCGGCGTCGCGGGCCGGGCTGGTGGGGCTCAGGTGGTAGTCGTCCGCCGCGGCGTTGACGAAGACCGCCGCCGCGCTGGCGACGATCGAGTGCGGATCGAAATCTGCGCTGAGCGCCCGCCACTGGGCGAGGGTGAGGAAGTTGTCGTCGTCGGAGAAGCGGTTGTTGACGATGTTGTAGTCGGATTGCAGGCCGACCTGACTCGACGGATCGGCCTCGATGCTGCCGCGCGCGCCGAGATGCAGCAGGATGTTGCCGAAGATCTCGTTGCCGGTGCTGCCGTCCTTCAAGCTGATGGCGAAGCGTGCGCTGCTCGGCTGCACGATGGTGTTGCCGACGATGCGGTTGTCGCGGGAGCCGAACTCGTTGCCGTCCCCGTCGTCCCACGCCGCGATGCCGGTCGATTGATTGTCGTAGATGAGATTGTTGCGGATCACCGAGCTGCGCACGGTGGCGAGGTTGATCGAGGCGCCGCCGGCGGCGCCGTTGTCGTGGATGATGTTGGCCTCGACCAGCGCGTCCTCGATGATGCCGTCGCCCTGCGGATCGTTCGGATCGTCGCCCATCTCCGCCGCGTCGGCGTTGAGCTGGATGCCGGAAGCGTTGTTGTGGTGCGCGTGGTTGCGCCGCACCGTGGGGCGGTCGCCGCTGTTCGAGACGTAGATGCCGTGCTCGATCGCCGAGTACGACGTCTCGTTGTCTTCCAGGAGCAGATCGCGCGCAAAGCCGGTGAAGATGCCCCAACGAGAATTGTGATGGCAAAAGCAATGGCGGATGACGACGCCGGTCGCGTTGGCGTCCGGCTCGCCTTGCACGGCAATGCCGGCGCGCGGTGTGCCGGTGCACTCGAAGCCGTCGATGACGACGTAGTCGACGTCGCGCACCCAGATGCCGTCGCCGTTGCTGTTCGCCGGTCCGGCGGCATTCACCACCACCCCGGCCTGGGCGAGAAACGTGACCGGGGCGTTGGCGGTGCCGGAGTTGCGGGGGCTGAAGCCGACGTAGGTGCCGGGCAGAATATTGACCGTATCGCCAGGACCGGCGACGTTACCGGCCTTCTGTAAGGTCTTCCACGGCGCCGCCTGCGTCCCGGCGTTCGCGTCGGCGCCGGTGCTGGCGGAGACGTAGTAGCTCGTCGCGCCGGCCGGCCCGGCCAATGACAGCGCGCATGCGATCGCGGCGCACGCGCGACGCCACGTGCGCGCGCCCCGGTTCGCCAATTCCCCCTCCGACCGCGCCATCGCGTCGTCCTTCAGCAGGGAGCGTACCCTGACGACGGCTTCCGCCGGCTCGACATCGCTGCGCACGTCGACAGGGATGTGGCGACGCGTCAGTATCTGTCGCCGCCGGCTGGACGAAATGGGCGCGCAGCGAACTATCCGATTCGCGGCGGTCTGCTATGGCTGGGCGCATGCGCAGCAAGCCGTTCGGCTGGACGCAGGTGCCGGTCGCCGTCATCGGCCAGGGCACGTGGCGCATGGGTGGCGAGTCGACGCACGCGGCGGAGGTCGCGGCGCTGCGCTACGGCCTCGAGCTCGGCATGACGCACCTCGATACCGCCGAGCTCTACGACGGCGCCGAATCCGTCATCGCGCAGGTGCTGCGCGACTGCCGTCGCGACGATCTGTTCCTGACCTCGAAAGTCATGCCGCGCAATGCCAGCCGGCGCGGCACGATCGCCGCTTGTGAGGCGAGCCTGCAGAGGCTCGGCATCGCGCATCTCGATCTCTACCTGCTGCATTGGCCCGGCCCGCTTCCAATCGGCGAAACCATGCAGGCGATGGAGGAGCTGGTCGCCGCCGGCAAAACGCGCTTCATCGGCGTCAGCAACTTCGATGTCGACGCGGTGCGCGCGGCCATGGCGGCGCTGACGCGCGAGCGCCTGGCGAGCAATCAAGTGCTGTACAATCTCGCGCACCGCGGCATCGAGTGGGATTTAATCCCATTGTGCGCGCGCGAGGGCATCGCGGTCGTTGGCTATACGCCGTTCGGCAATTGGCCGCGCGGCCGCGTCCTGGCGACGCTGACGGCGATCGGCGACCGACAAGGCAAGACGGCGCGACAAGTCGCGCTGGCGTTCCTGACGCGCCAGCCGAACCTTTTCGCCATTCCGAAAGCCAGCGACATCGCGCATGTGGGCGACAACGCCGCTGCGGCCGAGGTCGAGCTCAGCGCTGCCGACCTCGCCGCGATCGACGCGGCGTTTCCGGCGCCGCATCGCAAAGTGCCTCTGGCGACCGCCTGACTCGCCGCCTGCGAGCGGGCCGCGCAGCACGTCACGCGCGCGTGACACGCGCAACGCCGCGAAGGATGGGCGCTCGGCAACCGCCTCGATGCCAGAAAGACGGTCTCAGTGCGGCCGTCCACTGCACATCCGCACCCCGGCTCACCAAGAAACGCTGCAAAGCGAATTGAAGTGCCGTGCGGTGCAGCAAAAGCCGCCGCGCCGCCATCTCGTCGAGACGGACAGGGGGGCCGTTGGCGCGGTGGGATTTGGGGGCGCCGAGCCGGGAGGAGACAGGCCCAGGTATGCGCAAAAGGAGGCCGGAGGTCGCATCGATCGACCAGGTCCGCATCAGCCGCGACGGCGACGACGCGGTCATCGAGTACACCGATCCGACAGTTGCCACGACATATTTTCACATCGGTCCGACGCTGCGGCGGATGAGCGACCAAGATGTGTTGGACGCGTTCAACGCCGTGCTCGATGCCGATGCGGCGCAGCCGTACGAGCACGTCGCCGTCGAGATCCCGCCGGGCCGGCCGCAAATCGTCTATTTCGCTCCGGCGGGGCAGTGGGCGCCGCGCGGCGCCGTGTTGCGCTGTGTCGTCGACGACGGCGGGCCCGACGGCGAAGCGGTGATCTACATCGACGAGCAGGCGTTGTCGTTGGCCGAGTTCGGCCGTTTGCTCTGTACCTACGCCGGCTGGGGGATGCGCATTGCCTTCGTGCCGGAGGACGCGCTCGGCGACGAGCCGACCATCGAGGTGTGCGAGCCCGACGACAGCTGAGCTGCGAGCGCGGACGGCTCGCTCGCCGGCAGCGTCCCCCGCTGCCGACCCCCCGGTGACAGCGGGCGAGTCGTTCGCCCTTGCTATTGCGGCTCTTGCTGCGGCGGCAGGTGTGCCCCTTCGCAAGTGCGGCGCGGCGCTCGCGGGGTCGTGGAATGCCGGTCCGTGTGACTAGGCGACGCGCATCGCGCGCAAGCAGTCGTTGACGGCGGCGCGCTCGATGCGCGATGGCTCGTGGTGGAGGGCACGATGTCAAACCAGCCTGCCGAGCGCGTTCACTTCCACACCTGCCCAATCTGCGAGGCGACCTGCGGGCTGGAGATTCGCACGCGCGGGCGTGAGGTCGTCGGCATCCGCGGCGACGCGGACGACGTATTCAGCCACGGCTTCATCTGCCCAAAGGGCTACGCGGTCAAAGAGCTCGACGCGGATCCGGATCGCTTGCGCACGCCGCTGATCAAGCGCGGGGGACGCCATGTGCCGGCGTCGTGGGACGAGGCCTTCGCTGAGATCGAGCGGCGCTTGATGCCGATCATCGCGCAGCACGGACGTGATGCGGTGGCGGTCTATCTCGGCAATCCCAGCGCGCACGCGCTGGCGCTGATGCTCTACAACCAGGTGCTGCTGCGCGGCCTGGGCTCGCGCAACGTCTATTCGGCGAGCACGGTCGACCAGATGCCCAAGCAGGTGTCGGCCGGTTTGATGTTCGGCACCGTGCTCAGCGTGCCGGTGCCCGATCTCGACCGCACCGACTACCTGCTGGTGCTCGGCGCCGATCCGTTCACCTCGAACGGCAGCTTGATGACCGCCCCCGACGCGCCGGGACGCTTGCGCGCCATTGGCGCCCGCGGCGGCAAGGTGGTGGTGATCGATCCACGCCGCTCGCGTACGGCGCAGGAAGCGGACGAGCATCACGCCGTTCGGCCCGGCGCCGACGCGTATCTGCTGTTCGGCATGGTGCACACGCTGTTCGAGGAAGACCTGGTGCGACTCGGACGCCTCGCCGAGCACGTCGAGGGTCTCGACGTGTTGCGGTCCCTGGCACGCGACTTCGCGCCGGAACAGGTGGCTTCGCGCTGCGATATCGCCGCCGCCGACATTCGCCGCCTGGCGCGCGAGCTCGCCGGCGCGGCGCGCGCGGCCGTGTACGGCCGCATCGGCACGTGCACGCAGTCGTTCGGCACCCTCACCAGTTGGCTGGTCGACGTGCTGAACGTGCTGACCGGGCACCTCGACCAGCCAGGCGGCGCGATGTTCACCCGCCCGGCCGCCGGCGCGCCGCATACGCGCGGCACACCGGGGCGCGGCAAAGGAGTGCGCTTCGGCCGCCGCCACAGCCGCGTGCGCCACGCGCCGGAGGTCTATGGCGAGCTGCCGGCAGCCTGTCTGGCGGAAGAGATCGAAACGCCTGGCGAGGGACAGATTCGCGCCCTCATCACCATCGCCGGCAACCCGGTGCTCAGCACGCCGAACGGCGCGCGCCTCGACTCGGCCCTGAACGGCCTGGAGCTGATGATCAGTCTCGATATCTTTCTCAACGAGACGACGCGCCACGCCGACGTCATCCTGCCGGGGCTGTCGCCGCTCGAGCAGTCGCACTACGATGTCGCGCTGCGCAGCCTGGCGGTGCGCAACGTCGCCACCTATGCGCCGCCGGTCTTTGCGGTGCCGGAGGGCCAAGAGCCCGAATGGCGCACCATCCTGCGCCTGCTCGGCGTGCTGATGGGGCAGGGGCCGAACGCCGATGTCGACGGCCTCGACGACTTCGTCGCCGGACAACTGGTCGAACAGACCGTCGGCGCCGGCGCCTCGCCGATCGCCGGCCGTGCGGCGCCGGATATTCTCGCCGCCCTGGCACCGCGCCGCGGTCCGGACCGCTTGCTCGATCTAATGTTGCGCACCGGACCGTACGGAGACGGCTTCGGCGCGCGGCCCGACGGCCTCACGCTGGCGCAGCTGGAAGCGCAGCCGCACGGCATCGACTTCGGCGCGCTCGAGCCGCGCATTCCGGACGTCCTGCGCACGCCGTCAGGGAAGGTCGAGCTGGCGCCAGACCTGTTGGTGGCGGACGTGGAGCGATTGCGCACCGGGCTTGCCGACGGCGCCGGCGGCATGGTGCTCATCGGCCGGCGCGATCTGCGCTCGAACAACTCGTGGCTGCACAACGCGCCGGTGCTGGTGAAAGGCAAAGCGCGCTGCACCATGTACGTGCATCCAGCCGATGCGCAGCGGCTCGGTCTGGCGGACGGCAAACTGGCGCGCGTGCGCTCGCGCGCCGGCGCCATCGACGTGCCGGTGGAAGTGACGGACAACATCCGTCCCGGCGTCGTCAGTATCCCGCATGGCTGGGGACACGATTTGCCCGGCATGCAGCTCGGCGTCGCCTCGGCGCATGCCGGGGTCAGCTGCAATCGTCTGGTCGACGAGCAGAGCATCGATCCGCTGTCGGGCAACGCCGTGCTGAACGGCGTTGCAATCACCGTCGAAGCGATCTGAGCTGCGCCACGAAAAAGGGGCGCGGCTTGCGGCCGCGCCCCCCGAGGTCGGGTGTGTCCCAGCGCCTAGCGCCGGCGGCGCCGTAGCAGGAGCGCGGCGATCGGCAGCAGCAGCACCAGAGCGGAGCTGCGGTCACGCGGTGCGACTACCGCGCAGCTATCGTCGTCGGCGCCTGTCGACTTCTTGGTGCGCGTCGCCGTCGGCGTCCCGGTGACCGTCGCCGTCGGCGTGGTCGGCGTCGCACCCGTCGGCGTTGCCGTCGGGGTCGGTGTCTCGGTAACCGTCGGCGTGACGGTGGTGGTTGCGGTGATGGTCGGAACGACGCCGACCACGGCCTGGCCGTTGACGCAGTGGGCCACCAGGGCGCCGCCGAGCGGATCGAAGGCGGTCGGGTTGCTGCAGTCGAAGGTGTAGGTGCCGGGCTCGACGCTGCTGTCGATCGACACCGAGCAGGTGTAGAGCACCGCGCCATCGGCGATCGGCGTTTGGTTGTCGTTCGACTGAATCGTCGCCGCGATACCGGTGCAGTCGCTGCCGACGGTGCAACCGGTCGGCACGAAGACGAAGGTGGAATCGCCCTTGTCGATCGTCGGATTGACGCTGCACTGCGGCACGCCGTTGATGTCGGCGAGGGGGAAGATGCCGAGCGGGAAGAGGATGCTGTTGCCGACCTTGGCGACGTCGGCCTCGCCCGCGTTCAGCGTCACGCTGAGCGGCTCCACGCTGTCGGCGGGCCCGTTGATCGAGCCGACGGTGATGGTGACGTCGGCCGGAACGGCAACCGTGATGGTGCCGTTGCTGCAATCGACCCCGACGCGATCGCCGTCGGTATTGCCGGCGCCAGGGTTGCTGCAGGTCAACGGATAGGCTCCGTCGGCATCGGCCGCGAGCGCGATGTGGCAGGTGTAGAGGACCGAGTCGCTCGGGATCGCATCGAGATTGCTGAGCGACAACACCAGGGCGCGGATCGCGGTACAGGTCTCGCCCGGTGTGCACCCCGACGGCAGGTACGCGAACGAAGTATCGCCCTTGTCGATGTCAGGATTGACCGTGCAATCCGGCTTGCCGTCGTTGTTCGGCGGGATCGAGGTCGCCGGCTCGAAGGCGATGTCGTTCTGCGTTCCGGCAACCATCGCGCTGGTGGAGAGCTTCACGTCGAAGCTGATCGTCGCGCCGGGCTCGCCAGTGGCGCTGCCGACTTCAATCGAGGCGACCACAGGCAGCGGCGTCGCGGTGACCGTGGGGGTGCTGGTGATCGGCGGGATAGTCGGCGTGCTGCTGTTGGTCGGCGTCGGCGAGTTCTTGGTCGCCGTCACCGTGGCGGTGGCGGTCGCGGTTCCGGTTGGCAGACCGGTCGGCGTCGAGGTGGCCGTGGCGGTGCCCGTCGGGATGCCCGTCGGCGTATCCGTCGCGGTCGCGGTGCCGGTCGGCAGGCCGGTCGGCGTGAACGTCGCGGTCTCGGTCGGCGTGCCCAGCGCCTCGGTCGGCGTGCTGGTTGCCGTCGCAGTTCCTGTCGGCAAGCCGGTCGGCGTAGACGTGACTGTCGCGGTGCCGGTCGGGACGCCGGTCGGCGTCTCGGTCGCGGTCAGCGTGTTGATCGGCGTGGCCGTGTCGGTCGGGAGGAGCAATGGAGTGTTGGTCGCGGTGGCCGTGGCTCCCAAGGTGGGCGTATCGGTCGCAATCTGGACTGGGGTGTCGGTAGCGGTGGCGGTCGCGGTGCCGGTCGGCAGACCGGTCGGCGTCTCGCTCGGCGTGGCCGTCGCCGTAGCGGTGCCGGCCGGCACGGCTAGGCAGTTGCCGTCGGAACAGACGCTGTCGCTGGTGCATTCATTGAAGTCGTCGCAGCTCGCGCCGTCGTTCGCCGGCTTGCAGGAACCGGTCTCGGCGTCGCACGCGTTGCAGTCGCCGCACGGTATCGGCCCGAGGTTCTCGCACTGGCCGGTGCTGACGTTGCAGAAATCGAGTGTGCACTTGTTGTTGTCAGAGTCCGGACAATCGAGGAACGAGCCGATGCAGATCGTGCCCAGGCAGATATCGTTGGTGGTGCAGTCGCCGAATGAATCGGTACACGAATCCAGCTGTTTGTCGGGATCGGGAAGGCAGAAGCCCTGAGCCGAGCAAGCGCCTTCGCAGCCTTGCTGACCGCACACGGCGCCGACGTCTGGCGTGCCCTCGCACTTGCCGCTGACGCAGGTGTCGTTCTTGGTGCACGGATTACCGTCGTCGCAGCTGCCGCCGCTGATCGGCGTGCCTTCGCACGTGCCGTTGGCGCAACTGTCGTTGGTGGTGCAGACGTTGCCGTCGTCACACGCGCCGGCGACCGGTGTGCCGGTGCAATTGCCGTCGGCGCACGTGTCGGGGTTGGTGCAGACGTTGAAGTCGTTGCACGACTGTCCGAAGGCGTTGGCGGAGGACAACACCGCAACCAACCCCACCGCACCCAAGATCTGCCAGGCTCGCGATCTCATTAGGATTCTCCCCTGCCCCCGCAAAGTGATGGGCGGAACAGGCCACATATTGCCGCCGAGGTCAAATTTTTCTTTGCCGGTGTGATTCCATACAACCGCTCGATACACCCATGTCCCGACCCCGCGCGCCCGAAACGCCGTCCACTGATCTGATCACGCGCAACCTCGTCTGCTATCTCGCCAGCCGCTTCTGCGGTGGAACGGCGATGACGATGCTGCGCGCCGCGATCGCCTGGCACGTCTATGCGCTGACCAATTCGGCGTTTCATCTCGGGCTCATCGGACTGGTGCAGTTCGTGCCGGTGCTATCGCTGACATTGGTCGGCGGCGCGGTCGCCGATACGTACGAGCGGCGTCGGGTCATCATGCTGGCGCAGCTGGTGCCGCTGACCTGCGCCACGATCCTCGGCGTCGCGACGCACGCCGGTACCATCACCGTGCCGCTGCTCTACGCCATGGTCTTCGTCATCGCCTGTTCGTCGGCGTTCGAGAATCCCGCCCGCGCCGCGATGCTGCCGACCTTGGTGCCGCGAGCGCAATTTGCGCGCGCGGTGACGCTGGCCTCGACCGGCCAAGCGCTGGCCTTCATGAGCGGGCCGGCGAGCGGCGGCCTGATCATCGCAGAGCTCGGCATCGGGGCGGCCTACGCCAGCTACGCGGTGCTGATCATCGGTTCGCTCACCGGCCTCGCGCTGCTGCGCCCGCAGCCGATCAGCGGCGAACGCCGCGCCATGAGCTGGACGGCGGTGCGCGAGGGGCTCGCCTTCGTGCGCCGCAACCCCGTGGTGTTGGGCTGCATGACGCTCGACATGTTCGCGGTGATCTTCGGCGGCGCCGCGGCACTGCTGCCGATCTATGCCAACGACATCCTCAACGTCGGCGCGCGCGGCTACGGCGTGCTCAGTGCCTCGCTCGAGGCCGGCGCGCTGATCTGCTCGCTGGCGCTGGTCATGCTGCCGCCGGTGCGGCGCGCCGGTCGTGCGCTGTTGATCGGCGTGACGGTGTATGGGCTGGCGACCGTCGCCTTCGGGTTGTCGAAGTGGTTCCCGTTGTCGATCGTCGCGTACATGATCTGCGGCGTCGCCGATCAGATCAGCGTCGTCATGCGCAGCACGGCCATCCAGCTGTCGACGCCCGACGATTTACGCGGACGTGTCAGCTCGGTGAACTTCATCTTCATCGGCGCCTCGAATCAGCTCGGCGCGGTCGAGTCGGGGTTTGTCGCTGCGCTGACCAATCCGGTCTTCGCCGTTGTCAGCGGCGGCATCGGGACGTTGATAGTCGTCGCGCTCGTCGCCTGGCGCCTGCCGGCCTTGCGCCGTTATCGATCGAGTGACCACTGAGGCGGGCCGTCCAACGCGACGGACGCACCACGCGGGTTCGGCCGCTCAGTCCGCTGTCTTGCGTCGCTGGTCCGGCGTCGCGCGAGCGACTTGTCGATCGAGGACGCGCGCGACGATGCCGGGAAAGAAGCGCTTCATGAAATAGCCGAAGCGCGCTTCGCGACCCGGGATGATGAGAAAGCGGCGCCGCGCCAGGCCGTCGAGCAATGCGTCGGCGACCTGCTCGGCTGTGAGAATGCTCGCGCCGGCGGACGCCGCTTGGGTTTCGGGCGGCTTGGTGCGGTTCTCGTGCTCGAAGCCGGGCGTCTGCGTATCGGGCGGACACAGGACGGCGACGCGAATGCCGTCGCGCGCGACCTCGTTGCGCAACGCCTCCGAGAAGCCGACCAGCGCGAATTTCGAGGCGGCGTAGTCGGTGTAGCCGAAGAGGCCGATCAAGCCGGCGAGCGAGGAGACGTTGACGACGGTGCCGCTGCCGCGGCGCCGCATGTGCGGCAGGATGGCCTGCGTCGCGTGCCAGGCGCCGCCGAAATTGATGCGCCACGTCGCGTCGAGCTGCGCGGCGTCGACGCGTTCGAAGTAGTCGGGCAGGGCGCGGCCGGCACAATTGATCAACAGCTCGGGCGTGCCGAGCTCCGCAACCGCAGCGCTCAGCACGCTGTGCGTCTGCGCCGCGTCGCCGACGTCGAGCACGGTCGCCACGACGCGCTGCGCCGAGCGCCGGCGCTGGCTCTCGATTGCAGCCTTCGCCTCCGCCAGCACGTCGGGCCGGCGCGCAAAGATCGCCACGTCGGCGCCCAGGGCGGCGATCCGCTTGGCCGCCGCCAAGCCGATGCCCGCCGAACCGCCCGGAATGAACACCAGGGCACCGTCGAAATCGGCGCGGCGCATCAGGCGCACTCGCTGGAGGTGATCATTTCGCTACGCATGCCTGCCGATCTGGTCGTGATTTTTCAACGCCCGGCGGCTCAGCGCTGGTCTTGCGATGCTCGACCCCGACCCGCAGACAGCCTGGTTGGGCACAGCCGACCGCCAGGCGCGGGACCCGCGCCGGCGCGCCCGGTCGTAGTGGCGCAGCGAGTGCGCTAGGCAGGAGGCGTCATGCGAAGGGGCACCGCAGACGTCGTGGCCGCAACCCTCGGAGCGTTGTTGCTCGCATCCCCGAGCGTTGCCGTTCCGCCGGGATCGGTGAGCGCGACCGAGGCGCTCGCCATCTGCGACCAGGCGGACACCATGCCGCAGGCCGCGCGCGAGGCGGCGCTGGCGCGCGGCGAAGCGATAGCGCGGGCCGCGCTGGCGGCGGATCCCTCCGATGCACGCGCCCACTTCGCGCTCTTCTGCCATCTCGGCCGCCGCATGAAGCACGCCGGGATCGGACTGTCGGCGCTGTTCGACCTGGCGCCGCTGAAGCGCGAGATCGACACGGCGCAGCGCCTGGCGCCGAACGACGCCGATGTATTGGCGGCGAAGGGCGCGTTGCTCCTCGAGCTGCCGCGCTTGTTTGGTGGCGATCCGATCGAAGCGGAACGGTTGCTGCATCGCGCGCTGGTCATCGAGCCCAGCAACACCGATGCACGCTGCTTTCTCGCCGCGGCGTTGCGGGCCCGCGGCGAGACGCCATCCGACGTTCCGCCGGACTGTTAGTGCAGAGTCGCGACGCTGCGCTACAGGAGCCCGCATGTCCCTGCAGACTCTGACTATTTTCAGCACGTGCTGCATCGTGCTGAGCGGCGTGAGCCTGTTGGTGGGCTGGTGGTTCATCCGCCTGCGCCGCGATCGCGACAACCATCGCCGCGCCATGCTCAGTGCCACGGCGCTGGCCGGCTTGTTTCTCGTCTTCTACGTCACGCGCTGGTCGCTGTACGGCTCCAAGGCCTTCGCCGGCATCGGCGGTTGGCGTACGTTGTACTTTTCCATCCTCATCCCGCACGTGCTGCTGGCGATCGCGGTCGGCCCGCTGGCGATAAGGCTGATCCGGCTGGCCTTGGTGAAGCAGGACTTCGTCGCGCACCGGCGTATCGCGCGCGTGACGCTGCCCATCTGGCTGTACGTCGCCGCCAGCGGCTGGCTGATTTACTACCTGCTCTACGTCCGCACGTACTAAAGACTGCGTGGTCTTTGCGGCGCAGCTTCGCTAGGCTGCAAAGCGGCGACTTCGCCAACCACGACTGCCATGAATCTCGACGGGAAGGTCGCTCTGGTCACCGGAGCCGGATCGGGTATCGGCCGAGCGATCGCCGAGATGCTGGCGTGCGAGGGCGCGATGGTCGCCGTCAATGACATCCGCGCCGAGGCCGCCGACGAGACTGTCGCTGCGATCGAGGCGGGCGGCGGCCGCGCGCTGGCGGTGCCCGCCGACGTCGCGGACGGGCGCGCGGCGCTCAAGATGTTCACCCGCTTCCTCACCGTCTGGGATACGCTCGATATCGTGGTGAACAACGCCGGCTCGGTCTTCATGGCCCCGCACGTGATCGCCAACTTCGAGCTCATGGCCGGTGAGATGGCGACCGGCGGCCGGCCGACGACGGCGCTCGGCGCGACGACGACAATGGAAGACGGCGTCTGGCGGCGTACGCTCGCCGTGCATCTCGACGGCACGTTTCATTGCACGCGCGAGGCGCTCAAAGTCATGGAAGTGCGCCGCAGCGGCAAGATCATCAACATGGCGTCGGTCGCCGGCACGACGGGACTGGCCGGATCGCCGGACTACAGCGCTGCCAAGGGCGGGATCATTGCCTTTACCAAGTCGGTCGCCAAAGAAGTGGCGCATCTCGGCATTCAGGTGAACGCCATAGCGCCCGGCTTCATCGACACACCACTACTCGACGCGCTGAGCCCGACGATGCGCATGACGGTGACGGCGCAGACGCCGCTCGGCCGTCTCGGCACGGTGGCAGAGATCGCGGCGGCGGCCCGCTATCTCGCGTCGCCGGAGGCGGATTTCGTCACCGGCCAGGTGCTGAGCCCCAACGGCGGTTACGCGATCTGAGGCAGCCGCGCGTATGGATGCCGCCTCGGAATCGCACCTCGCCGCCGACCGGTCCCGCGCCCAGCGCTGGCTGATTGCGCAGCTCAACGAGCTGGAGGTGCTGTACGACACGGCGCCGGTCGGCTTGGGGTTGGTCGACGCCGAGCTGCGCTTCGTGCGCATCAACGAGCGCCTGGCGCAGATGAACGGCCGCTCGGTGGCGGCGCACATCGGCGCGACGATCCGCGCCGTCGTGCCGACGCTGGCCGACGTGTTGGAGCCGATCTACCGCCGCGTCTTGGACAGCGGCGAGCCGGTGCTCAACGTGCAGATCCATGGTGCGCAGCCGGCGGTGACCGGCGAGGTCGGCGATTGGCTCGCCAGCTATCGCCCGATGCGCGCTGGTGACGGCCGAGTGCTCGCCGTCAGCGTCGTCGTGCAGGAGATCACCGACTTGCAGCGCGCGCGCCGCGCGGTCGAGAATGCGCAAGCCGTGCTGGAGCAGCGCGTCGCCGAGCGCACCGCCGAGTTGCACGAAACGACCGAGCGCCTGCGCAGCGAGATCACCGAGCGCGAACGGGCGCGCGCGGCGCTCGGCGCCTCGGAGCAGCGTTATCGCGAGCTGATCGAAACGATTCGCGACGCGGTGTTCACCGTCGATGAGTGCGGCCGCTTGACGTATGTCAGCCCGGTGTTCGAGCTCATGTCCGGCTATCGCCCGGACGAAATGATCGGCCGCCCGTACACCGATGTGTTGCACCCCGACGATCTCGCCGCTGCCGCGCGCAGCTTCGGCCAATCACTGGCTGGTGCCGGCCAACCGTTTGAATGCCGCGTGTTCACCAAGAGCGGCGCGGAGCGCTGGGTGCGCACCTGCAGCCGCCTGGTGCGCAACCCGGATGGCAGCGCGGAGCTGCGCGGCGTCCTGACCGACGTCACCGACCGACGCCACGCCGAGCAGCGCGCGCACGTACAGCTCGGCGAGCTGGCGCACGTGCAGCGGATCGCGACGGTCGGCGAGCTGACCGCCCAGGTGGCGCATGAGGTCAATCAACCGCTGGCTGCCATCGTGAACTTTGCCGACGGATTGGTGCTGCGCTTGCGCGAGGAGGTCATCGATCGCGCCGCGATGCGGGACGTCGCCGCGCAGATCGCCAGCGAAGGGCGTCGCGCCGCCGAGGTCATCCGCCGCTTGCGCGATTTCGCCCGTAAGGGCGCGATTCAAGCTGAAGCGACCGACGTCAACGGGCTGGTGCAGGACGTGGTGCGCCTATGCGAATCGGACGCGCAGCGGCAGGGCATCGCCATTCACCTGCAGTTGGATCCTCAGTCGATTACGATCTGCCTCGATCGCATTCAGATCCAGCAGGTCGTGATGAACCTGCTGCGCAACGGCCTCGATGCCGTCAGCCATGTCGGCGCGCGCGAGCGCGCGGTGATGCTGCGGACGCGCGGCGACACGGACGGCGTCTTGTTGAGTGTGCGCGACGGCGGCATCGGCTTGCCGCCGGGCGCCGTCGAGCAGGTGTTCGACGCTTTTTTCACCACCAAGCCCGACGGGCTTGGCATCGGCTTGGCGATCAGCCGCTCGATCGTCGAAGCGCACGGCGGCCGTGTGTGGGCCGAGCGTAACCCATCCGGCGGCACGACCTTCCACGTCTCGCTCCCCAGCGCTCCGGCCTGAGCCGGCGGCTGTTCGCCCGGTGTGGCGAACGGCGCTTGTACAATACCAGCCAACCGGCTTTGATCCGGCGCTGCCACGGAGGAACCCATGTCCAGCACGCGTTCTCTGCTCGTCCGCAAGGCCCGCATCGTCGACGGCACCGGTGGCCCCGCGCGCCAGGGAGATGTCGCCGTCGTCGACGGGCGCATCGCCGCGGTCGGCCCGGATCTGCCGCGCAGCGGATTGGCCGACGGGACTCGCGAGGTCGATGCGCGCGGTCGCGTGCTGGCGCCGGGCTTTATCGACGTGCACACGCACTATGATCCGCAGATCTGCTGGGATCGCCTGGCGACACCGTGCATCGAGCACGGCGTGACCACCGTGCTGATGGGCAATTGTTCGCTGTCGCTGGCGCCAGTGCGGCCTGCCGATCGTCGTGCCCTGGCCGGCATGTTCAAGCAGATCGAAGACATCCAACTCTCCACGTTCGATGCCGGCGTGCCGTGGAATTGGGAGAGCTATCCGGAGTATCTCGACACCATCCGCGCCGGGCTCGGGATCAATGTCGCCGGCCTGGTCGGCCATTCGCCACTGCGCACCTACGTCATGGGCCCAGCGGCGCAGGAGCGCGCCGCGACCGAGGCCGAGATCGGCGAGATGTGCCGCGTGCTGCAGGACGCGATCCGCGGCGGCGCGGCGGGCCTGTCGACGTCGTACGTCGACATCGACGAAGAGATGAAGCCGGTCCCGAGCCGCTGGGCGACGCGTGACGAAGTGATTGCGCTGGGCCGCGCCATGCGCGACGCCGGCCGCGGCCTCATTCAAACGGTGCCGGTGTTCTACAATCCGCCGGAGCAGCTGCAGAACATCCGCGACCTCGGCGACATCTCGCGCGCCACCGGCCTGATGTGCAGCGTCGCGCCGATCGTGCACAACGCGCTGGCCGGCGATCTCTGGAAGGATTCGCTCGCCGCGCTCGACGAGGAAGCGGCGCGCGGCGCGCGCGTCTTCGGACAGAGCATGCCGCGCACCTTCGACATCAACCTGCGCCTGTCCGAGACCTCGTTCTTGCTCTACGGGGCGCCGGCATGGGCTGAGATCATGCGCCTGCCGCTGCCCGAGCGGCTGGCGGCGTTCCGCGATCCGGCGCGGCGCGAGGAACTGCGTAATCACGCCATGCTGCTCGGTCCGCTGCTGCACGTGATGGTGATTGGGCAGACCGCCTCACCGCGCCACGCGGCGTTGCAGGGGCGGATGCTGGGCGACATCGCCGCGGAGCGCGGCGTGACACCGGCCGACGCGATGCTCGATCTCGCCTGCGACGACGAGCTGAAGACGGAATTCTCGCTGCGCAACATCATCCACGCCGACCCGGACGGCGTCACCGCGATTCTTTCGCATCCGCGCATTCACATCGGCGCCAGCGATGCCGGCGCGCACATCGCGCAATTCTGTGGCGCCGGCGACACCAGCTATCTGCTGGCGCGCTGGGTCCGCGATCTGAAAGCCTTCACGCTCGAGCAGGCCGTGCATCGCCTGACCGGTGAGCTGGCCGACGCATTCGGCATTCGCGGCCGCGGCCGCATCGCCGTCGGCCAGGCGGCGGATTTGGTCTTGTTCGATCCCGATACCATCGACCGCGGGGGCGAGGATTTCGTCAACGACGTCCCCGGCGGCGGCAATCGCTACGTGCGGCACGCGACGGGTATCGACCTGGTGGCGGTCAACGGATCGGTCATCTGGGAGCAGGGTGCGTACAGCGAGGCGCGCAGTGGGGAGATCGTTTAATCGCCGTCATTCGTTCCGCTGCTGAGTTGTTAGGCACTTAACTTGCGGCCCTGCTGCGATTGCGCTAGACGACCGCAAGCGACAGGGAAGCACGTACAAGGGTGGCATCACGGCGGACTGCACTTCAAAGGCACAACCGCTCGCGCAGTCCCGAGCACGCAACTTCCCGCGTAACACATTGAAAGGAGGGAAGTAGCGATGGCTCAAGGAACTGTTAAGTGGTTCAGCGCCGAGAAGGGCTACGGATTCATCAGCCGCGATGACGGCGACGATGTGTTCGTGCACTTCAGCGCCATTGGCGGCGACGGGTTCAAGACGCTCGAACAGGGCGAACGCGTCGAGTTCGATGTGACCGACGGCCGCAAAGGCCCGCAGGCCGCAAACGTCACCAAAGCCTGACGCTCCATTCGTCGGCTGATCGAACGCCCTGCCGGTATTTCCGGTGGGGCGTTCGTGTTTCTACGTCCGAGTTGCCTGCTCGCCTTGCCGCCGGAGCGCTGCTACAGCCGGAAAGCCGCGCCGCGCGCGATAAGGAGTAGTCATGGCATTCGACCCGAAGCACCGCAGCCGCGCCATCACCGATGGCCCCGACCGCGCCCCGGCGCGCTCCATGTTCAAGGCCATTGGGCTCACCGACGAGGACCTGGCCAAGCCGCTGATCGGTGTGGCCAACACCTGGATCGAGGTCATGCCCTGTAACTTCCACCTGCGGCGCCTGTCGGAACGGGTGAAAGAGGGCATTCGCGCCGCCGGCGGGACGCCGATTGAGTTCAACACCATCGCCGTATCGGACGGCATTTCCATGGGCACCGAAGGCATGAAGGCGTCGTTGGTCTCCCGCGAAGTCATCGCCGATTCGATCGAGTTGGTGACGCGCGGCCATCTGCTCGATGCCGTGGTGGCGCTGTCCGGCTGCGACAAGACGATTCCCGGCACCATCATGGCGCTGGCGCGTCTCA
>Ga0265339_10000761_pt1 | contig 24928 bp, 20 predicted proteins | sample 4CB219metaG_FD_202085 | JGI IMG/M metagenome (GOLD analysis project Ga0265339, IMG submission 202085) | Rhizosphere microbial communities from Carex aquatilis grown in University of Washington, Seatle, WA, United States - 4-CB2-19 metaG | ecosystem: Host-associated > Plants > Roots >... | reverse complement strand
AGACTGAGACCGCATCGTCTCGCGGTTGCGCCCTGGCCGCCGACAGATCACCAATGAAAGGGCTTAGCATCAACGCAAGGCATAGTGGGACGCGGAAAGCGCGGTGCATTTATGAGCATTCCCCAGTGACCGATACGATGAGAGAATGCAATTCTTGCGACGACAGGAAGGTGACGGGAGCTGAGACCCGAAGCAAGCCGTGGATGCCCGGCACAAGGCCGGGCATGACGAAGGACAGACATGCGGCTAGCTTTTCTTCGGCAATTCCAGCCGGATGTGCAGTTCCTTGAGCTGCTTGGGTGTCGCTTCCGACGGCGCGCCCATCATCAGGTCTTCGGCGCGCTGGTTCATTGGGAACAGCACCACCTCGCGCAGGTTCTCCTCGCCGGCGAGCAGCATGACGATGCGGTCGATGCCGGGCGCGATGCCGCCGTGTGGCGGGGCGCCGAGCGACAGCGCGTGCAGCATGCCGCCGAATTTCGCCTCCAGCACGGACTCGTCGTAGCCGGCGATGGCGAAGGCCTTCTTCATCACCTCGGGTCGATGGTTACGGATGGCGCCGGACGACAGCTCGACACCGTTGCAGACGATGTCGTACTGAATTGCCTTGAGCGACAGCAGCGTGTCGCTGTCCTTGGGATCGAGCGCAAGGAAATCATCGACCGTCATGTTCGGCATCGAGAACGGGTTGTGCGAGAAGTCGATTTTCTTCTCGTCCTCGTTCCATTCGTACATCGGGAAGTCGACAATCCAGCACAGCTCGAAACAGTCCTTGGCGATCATCCCAAGCTCGGTGGCGATGCGCGTGCGCGCCTCGCCGGCGAACTTGTATTGCTTGGCCGGAACGCCGCCGACGAAAAACACCGCGTCGCCGGCCTGGAAGCCGTTGGGCCGCAGGTCGGCATATTTGCGGATGAACTCGCCGGGCAAGCCGACCGCCACCTTGGCGTGCTCGCTCGCGTGCGCGCCGAAGAACTTCCTGAGTAGCGCGGTTCGCTCGGGTCCGAGATTCTTCGCCACCGGACCGGCGCCGTCTTCCTCGCCTTCGCGCCAGAACACATAGCCGAGGCCCGGCTGCCCCTCGCCTTGCGCCCACGAATTCATGCGGTCGCAGAAAGCGCGGTTGCCGCCGCCCGGCGCCGGGATCGCCCACACTTCGTAGGCCGGGTCGGCCTTGATGGCATTGGCGAAGATCTTGAAACCTGAATCGCGGAAGATGTCGGTGACATTCGCCATCACCAGCGGGTTGCGCAAATCCGGTTTGTCGGTACCGAAGGCGCGTTGCGCCGAGGCGAACGGAATGAGCGGAAATTTCGGCGTTACCGTCTTGCCCTTGCCGAACTCCTCGAACACGCCGCGGATCACCGGCTCGACCGCGTCGAACACGTCTTCCTGCGTGACGAAGCTCATCTCGAGGTCGAGCTGGTAGAACTCGCCGGGTGAACGGTCGGCGCGCGCGTCCTCGTCGCGGAAGCACGGCGCGATCTGGAAGTAGCGGTCGAAGCCCGCCACCATGATGAGCTGCTTGAACTGCTGCGGGGCCTGCGGCAGCGCGTAGAATTTCCCCGGATGAATGCGCGACGGCACCAAATAATCGCGCGCGCCTTCCGGCGACGATGCAGTGAGGATCGGCGTCTGGAATTCGAAAAAGCCGCCCTCTTTCATGTGCCGGCGCAGCGAATCGATGATCGCGCCGCGCAGCATGATGTTGTTGTGCAGATGCTCACGGCGCAGGTCGAGGAAGCGGTACTTGAGCCGCGTCTCCTCCGGATACTCCTGATCGCCGAACACTGGCATCGGCAGGTCGCCGGCTGGCCCAAGCACCTCGATCTCGTCGATATAGACTTCGACCAAGCCGGTGGGCAGTTCCGGATTCTCGGTGCCGGCCGGGCGCAGCCGCACCTTGCCCTCGATGCGCACCACCCATTCGGCGCGCAGCTTTTCCGCGAGCTTGAACGCCGGGCTGTCCGGATCGGCGACGACCTGCGTCAGCCCGTAATGGTCGCGCAGGTCGATGAACAGCACGCCGCCGTGGTCGCGGATGCGGTGGCACCAGCCCGACAGACGGACCGTCTTGCCGACGTCGCCGTCGCGGAGCGCGCCGCAGGTATGGGAGCGATAGCGATGCATCGTCGTTTCTGGCTTATCCGGCGCGGCGTTTCATGTGCGATGAGGGCGGGAAAAGCGCATGGGGGGTGCGCTTTGTCAAGGCAACAGCCTCGACAGGCTCGGCCGCAATCTGCACACTTGCGATTCGCGAGTAGCCGGATTGTTCATGCCCAAGACCAAGCGCCCGAAAAAGGCCGTTTCCCCAGCAACCCAGATGACCACCGGCGAAGCGACGGTCGCAACGTTGCTCGCCCATGGCTTCGATACCATCTACGCCCTGCCCGGCGTCCACAACGACCACCTGTTCGATGCTTTCCACAAGGCCGGCGAGCGCCTACGCGTCGTCCACACGCGGCACGAACAGGGCGCGGCTTATATGGCGCTGGGCGCGGCGCTGGCGACCGGCAAGCCGCAGACCTACTCCGTCGTGCCCGGACCGGGACTGCTGAACTCCGGCGCGGCGCTGCTCACCGCCTACGGCATGAACGCCCCAGTGCTGGCGCTGATCGGACAGATTCCAGCCGATGCCATCGGCAAGGGTTTCGGCCACTTGCACGAGATCCGCGACCAGGCCGGCATCATCGCGCGCCTGGTCGACCATCATTCCCGCATCGACGGACCGGCCGAGGCGCCGGCCAAGGTCGCCAAAGCCATCCAGTCGATGCGCGAGGGCCGCCCCGGTCCGGCGGCGCTCGAATGCGCGATCGACGTCTGGGGCAAAAGCGGCAAGGTCGCGCGCATCCCGCCGCCGAAGCCGCCACGAACGCCGCGCATCGACGAGAGCGCCGTGCGCGCCGCGGCAAAGCTGCTCGGCAACGCCAAGCGCGTGCTGATCGTTGCCGGCGGCGGCGCGCAAGATTCCTCTCCCGAGGTGACATTGCTTTCGGGCATGTTGCAGGCGCCGGTGATGGCCTACCGGCGCGGGCGCGGCGTGCTCGACGGCCGCGATCCGTTCAGCGTCACGCTGCCGGTCGGCCACGATCTGTGGGCTGAGGCCGACGCCGTGCTCGCGGTTGGCACCAAGCTCAACCCGATGACGGCGTGGGGCATCGACGGCAAGCTCGCCATCGTGCGCATCGACGCCGACCCACAGGAGCCGGCGCGTTTCCGCAAGCCCAACGTCGCGCTGATCGGCGATGCCGCACCAATTCTTAAGAGGCTGATCGACGAGCTCGCCCGCTTCAATCGCAAGCGCGCCTCACGGCGAGACGAGATGCAGGAGCGCCAAACCAAACTTCGCCAGCGCCTCGCCAAGATTGCGCCGCAACTGTCGTTCATCGACGTGATCCGCCGCGAATTGCCGGAGGACGGCATCTACGTCGACGACGTCACACAGATCGGCTTCGCCGCGCGGCTGGCCATGCCGGTCTACAAGCCGCGCACGTTCCTCTCGCCCGGTTTCCAGGACAATCTCGGATGGGGCTACGCCACCGCGCTCGGCGCGCAGTCGGCGCGGCCGGACACGCCGGTGCTGTCGATCAGCGGTGACGGCGGCTTCCTCTACACCGGCAACGAGCTTGCCACCGCGATCCGTCACCGCATTCCACTGGTCGCGGTCGTGTTCAACGACGGCGCCTTCGGCAACGTGCGGCGTATCCAGCAGGAGCGCTTCGGCAACCGGCTGATCGCCTCCGATCTCGCCAACCCGGATTTCGTCAAATACGCCGAGAGCTTCGGCGCCGCAGGGCGCCGCGCCCGCAACCCGGAGGAACTCGGCGCCGCGCTGCGGCTTGCTTTCGCGCGCCCCGAACCGACGCTGATCGAGGTCCCGGTCGGGCCCTTCCCGTCGCCGTGGGAATTCATCCACATGCCGCCGGTGCGCGGCCGCTCGAAGCGCTTGCCATGACCGCCACCGGATCGGCTAGGCTCTCGGGCCCCATGGATCTGATCACCCGCACTGAGGACCTGGCAGCGGTTTGCGCCCGCATGGCGCGGCATCCGTTCGTCACCGTCGATACCGAATTCCTGCGCGAGACGACCTACTACCCCCTGCTCTGCGTGGCGCAGATGGCGTCGGCGGATGAGGCTGTCGTCGTCGACGCACTTGCCCCCGGCATCGATCTCGGGCCGTTCTTTGCGCTGATGGCCGACGAAAAGATCGTCAAGGTTTTCCACGCAGCGCGCCAGGACATCGAAATCGTCTGGAACATGGCGAAGAAGATTCCGCACCCGATCTTCGATAGCCAGGTCGCCGCCATGGTGCTGGGCTACGGCGACTCGATCTCCTACGACCAGCTGGTACAGCGCATCACCGGCGACATGCTCGACAAGTCGCACCGCTTCACCGACTGGACACGGCGCCCGCTCAGCGACGCGCAGGTCACCTACGCGCTGTCCGATGTGACGCATCTGCGCGACGTCTACCTCAAGCTCGCCGCCGATCTCGAAAAACGCGGCCGCACCAGCTGGGTCGAGGCGGAGATGAGCGTCCTCACCTCGCCCGAGACCTACCGGATGGAACCGGAAAGGGCCTGGGAGCGGCTGAAAACCCGCGTGCGCAAGCCTCGCGATCTCGCCGTGCTCATGGAGGTTGCCGCCTGGCGCGAGCGCGAAGCGCAGACCCGTGACGTACCGCGTTCGCGCGTGCTCAAGGACGACGTGGTGGGCGACATCGCCACCCAGGCGCCGGTGAGCCTGGATCGGCTCGGTCACGTGCGCTCGCTGCCGCGCGGTTTCGAGCGCTCGCGCTGGGGCGAGGCCATCATCGACGCGGTCAAGCGCGGGCTCGAGCGCGATCCGAAAACGCTGCCGAACCTCGACCGTTTCCGCCCGGCGCCGAATGGCGCGGCCACCGTCGAACTGCTCAAGGTGCTGCTGCGCATGACCGCGGAAAAGCACGGCGTCGCCGCCAAGGTCATCGCCACCGTCGATGAGCTCGATCGCATCGCGGCCGACGACGAGGCCGACGTCCCCGCGCTCAAAGGCTGGCGGCGCGAGCTGTTCGGCGAGAAGGCACTGGCGCTCAAGCACGGCAAGCTGGCGCTGTCGGTGGAGAAGGGCCGCGTCGTCGCCGTGGAAAAAAACTAAGCCACGCGACTTTCGCGCGGGCCTCGCCGTTTTTCTGCGGGTGAATTAGCATCGTTGCTTGCTGATTCGAGCCCGAATTCGGTCATGAACCGCCCGCAGGGTCGCGCCTCTACAGGAGAACGCGCGGCATCAGCGCCGACGGCGGCAGCCGAGTTCGCGGCGGCAATCCAGAACCATGGTGCCGGACGGCTGCACGAGGCTGAAGCGCTCTATCGCCGCGTCATAGCTGCACAGCCGAACCATGCTGAGGCGGCTTTCAATCTCGGCGTCGTCTTGCGGCAGCTCGGCAAGGTTGACGAGGCGATCGCCGCATATGGTCAGGCGCTTCGCGTCAAGCCGGACTACCCCGAGGCGCATTTTAATCTTGGCAATGCATTGATGGCCGTGGGCAAGGCCGGCGAAGCCATCCTGGCCTACACCGACGCGCTCCGTATCAAACCGACTCACGCGGGCGCCGCCAGCAATCTTGCCGTCGCCTATTCCTATCTCGGCGTCGCGCTGACGGAGCAATGCAAGTACGATGACGCGGCCGCTGCGTTTTTTGAATCGCTTGCTCTCAAGCCGGACCTTGCGGCAACGCACTACAATCTTGGCAACGTACGAAAACACCAAGGCCAACTCGACGATGCGACCGCCTCGTATCGCCAGGCACTCGCCCTCGACCCGAATCTCGCGGAGGCGCAATCCAACCTCGGCAACGTTCTGGCCGAGCTTGGCGGCTTCGACGACGCTATCGCCGCCCACACCAAAGCCGTCACGCTGAGAGTCGACTCCGCTGAGATGCGTTACAACCTTGGCAATGCGCTCAAGGATTTCGGCAAGCTGACGGCGGCGGCCGATGCCTACGGCGAGGTGCTGCGTCTCGACCCCGATCACGCCGGCGCCAATGCCAATTTGGGCGTTGTGCTGATGAGCCAGGGCCGGTTCGATGAAGCTGTCGACGCCTATACCAAAGCGGTCGCGCTCAAGCCTGACGACACCGACACCTTTTCCAATCTGCTGTTCTGCCGCAATTACGACGGCAGCCTCACCCCCCACCAGCTGTTCGCCGCGCACTGCGAATGGGACGAGCGTTACGGCGCCCGCGCGCCGCGAGCGGAAGGCCACATCAACGACCGCACGCCCGGGCGCCGGCTCAAAATCGGCTACGTGTCGCCGGACTTTCGCACCCATTCGGTCGCCTATTTCCTGACGCCTCTATTCGAGGCTCACGACCACAACACCGTCGAGCTGTTCTGCTATGCCGACGTCATCCGGCCGGACGAGGTCACCGCCCGTCTCCGCGGCTTGGCTGATCATTGGTTCTCAGCCATCGGCATGTCAGACGACGCTCTCGCCGACCGCATTTGCGCCGACGGCATCGACATCCTGGTCGATCTCGCCGGCCACACCGCCCACAACCGGATGGGCGTCTTCGCCCGCAAGCCGGCGCCGTTGCAGGTGACATATCTCGGCTATCCAAGCACCACCGGCCTGCGGGCCATCGACTACCGGTTCGTCGACGATGTCACCGATCCTCCTGGAACCGCCGATGCCTGCGCGACCGAAACCTTGGTGCGCCTGCCGGGTTGCTACCTTTGCTACGGCGGACCGCAGCACGCACCGCAACCCGCAGCGCCGCCGTGTCTCAAGACAGGCGCGATCACCTTTGGCTCCTTCAACAATCCGGCCAAGGTGTCAGACGAAACCTTCGATGTTTGGGGCCGGCTGCTGACGCGGCTGCCCAGCGCGCGCCTGCTGCTCAAAGGCAAGCCGTTCGCCGATGAAGCCACTCGCGCGGAATTTCTGGCGCGCTTGACCAAGCAGGGCATCGATCGCGAGCGTGTTGAAATGGTGGCTTGGCTACCAAGCCGGAACGCGCATCTCGGGCTCTATGAGCGAATCGATATCGCCCTCGATCCGTTTCCCTTCAACGGCGTAACCACGACATGCGAGGCCCTATGGATGGGCGTGCCGGTGGTGACGCTCAAGGGTGATCGTCATTCCGCAAGAATGGGCGCCAGTCTCCTGGGCCAAGCGTGCATGACGGACTGGATCGCCAACTCAGTCGACGATTACGTTGAGATTGCGCTGGCGCTCGCGGCGAACCCGGCAAAGCTGCATGACATGCGGCTTGGATTACGCGAGCGTATCGCGGCCTCGCCGTTGTGCGACGGCACCGGCTTTGCCCGCAAGATCGAAAACGCCTACCGCACGATCTGGCGCAGCTGGTGCGAAGCACCGCAGACCCGATCATAAGCTTGGCGGCGCTTAGACCTCGATCATCGGCTCGCGGCCGATCAAGCGCGCGCACTGGCGCAGGCGATTATAGAGGCGGTCGCTGGCGAGGCGCGAGAGCTTGCCCGGCAAGGTCAACACCAGCTTGCCGCGCTTCACCCGCATCGGCGTCTTCGGCAGCACGCCCCCCTGCCCGGCCGTGATGATGTAGGCAACACGCATGGCGGCGCCGAGTACGCGCGCGCGGTCGAGCATGCGCGTGGTGGCGAGCTCGCGCAGCCGCGGCGACAGATCCTCTTCGCTCAGACCGGCATGACGGAAATAGACCGAGAGCGCGAGATAGGCGCGGCCCGGATGATCGATGGCGACGAAGGCGCCATGGGCGATGATGTTCATCGACTGCTCGCCGCGATAATCCGGATGGGCGCGCCAGCCGATGTCGCCGAGCAGGCAGGCGGCATGGCGCAGCCGCCGCTCGTCGGCCGTCTCCTCGAGACCCGACGAGGCGATGAAACTATCGGTCCAGCCGATCAGTTCCTCGCCGTGATGCGGCGAGCGCGAGCGCAGCACGTTGAGGTCAGCGGCAGCCGCAATCAGCGGGTCCCGCACGCGCTCGTTCAGCTTCAGCAGCGAATACAGCAACCCTTCGCGCACACCGAGCACCGAGATGATCACCTGACGCGGCTTGATCGTGCGCACCAGGTTTTCCAGCACCAGCGCCGCGTAAGCAAGCAACGGGCGCCGCGCCGCGTTGACGACTTCGATCTTCGACAGCGTGTCGGTGTCCACGCGATGCACCAGCCGCGAGAACTCGAGCGCCTCGCGCGCGGAAATCCGGTAGTTGTGCATGACGTGGAACGGATAGCCGGTCTGCCACATGTGCAGACGGGCGAGCGCGCGCCAAGTGCCGCCGACCGCATAGAACGTGCGACCCTCGCCCTCCTCCAGCATATCGATATCGTCGAGCGCGTCCTCGACAACCTTCTCTGCCTTCTTCAGCGATTTGCCGGCGAGGTCCTGCAACGCGAGGCCGCCGAGCGGCAGTGTCAACCCCGCTCGCACGCGGCTGCCGTGGATGTCGACCAGTTCGAGCGAACCGCCGCCGAGGTCGCCGACGATACCGTCCGGCTTGTGGATGCCGGAAACGATGCCGAGCGCGGTCAGATGCGCCTCGCGCTTGCCTGACAGAATCTGGATCGGCGTCCGGCAGATCCGTTGCGCCTCGGCGATGAAGGCGCGACCGTTGCGCGCATCGCGGCACGCCGCGGTTGCAATCGCCCAGATGCGACGCACGTGCAAGATATCGCACAAGGCGCGGAAGCGCTTGAGCGCATCGAAGGCGATGTCGATGGCGTCCGGTGCCAGGAGACCGGTGGTCTGAACCTGACGGCCGAGGCCGGCCAGCACCTTCTCGTTGAAGATCGGCGTCGGCGCCCGCGTCAGCCCCTCGTAGACGACGAGGCGGACCGAGTTTGAGCCGATATCGATGACGGCGATCGGCGGTCCGTGGTCGAGCCGGCCCTTGAAGTTGTTGGCAATCGCAGACGGGTGCGCGACGGCGCGCGAACGTTTACGCCCCTTCGATGAGGCGGCGTATAAGACTGCGCGGCGAGGACTCTTTGAGCGATTTGCCACGGCCCGACAAACTCGGATTTGTCATGAAATACTTGTGGGCGTTGAACGGTTCCTCGCCCGGCGCGGCCTTTATGCGCGTCGAACTGCCGTCCGGCAAGAGCTTCCAGCTTTGCTCATTATCCTTGAAGTTTGCGACCATGATCTGGCCGAGCACCTGCTCATGCACGGTCGGGTTGAGAATCGGGCACAGCACCTCGACGCGGCGATCGAGATTTCGCGGCATCATGTCGGCCGACGAGATATAGACCGCGGCCTTGGGGTGCGGCAGCGTGTGCCCGTTGCCGAAGCTGTAGATGCGGCCATGCTCCAGGAATCGGCCGACGATCGACTTGACGCGGATGTTATCCGATAGTCCGGGAACCTCCGGACGCAGACAACAGATACCGCGCACCACGAGATCGATCGGGACACCGGCGGCCGATGCGTCGTAGAGCGCGTCGATGATGCCGGGGTCGACCAGCGAATTCATCTTCATCCAGATCGCCGCCGGCTTTCCGGCTTTGGCATTCTCGGCTTCTCGCGCGATGTGATCGAGGATGCGCTTGCGCAGGCTGATCGGCGAGATCGCCATCTCCTCGAGCTCGGCAGGCTCGGCATAGCCGGTGATGTAGTTGAATATCCGCGCCACGTCGCGCGCGATCACCGGATCGGCGGTGAAGAAGGACAGATCGGTATAGATACGCGCGGTCACCGGATGGTAGTTGCCGGTGCCGACATGCACATAAGTGGCAAGCGATCCGCCCTCGCGCCGGACCACCAGCGACAGCTTGGCGTGCGTTTTCAGTTCAATGAAACCGAACACCACCTGCACGCCGGCGCGTTCGAGATCGCGCGCCCAGCGGATATTGGCCTCCTCGTCGAAGCGCGCTTTCAGTTCGATCAGCGCGGTCACCGATTTTCCGGCCTCGGCGGCCTCGATCAGCGTCTTGACGATCGGCGACTGCGCCGAGGTGCGGTACAGCGTCTGCTTGATCGCGACCACGTCGGGATCGCGCGCCGCCTGCTGTAGAAACTGCACCACCACGTCGAAGGATTCGTAGGGGTGGTGAACGACGAGATCCTTCTGCCGGATCGCAGCGAAGCAATCACCGCCGTGATCGCGGATGCGCTCCGGATAGCGCGGATTGTACGGCACGAATTCGAGGTCGGGGCGGTCGAGCCTTGTGAGCTGGGCCAGATCGTTGAGCGCGAGCACGCCGTCGACCTTGAACACCTCGTCGTCGGCGACGGCGAGCGCGCGCTGCACGAAGCCGCACAATTCGGCCGGCATCTTCGCGTCGAGCTCGAGCCGGATCACCGAGCCGCGCCGACGCTGCTTGAGCGCGGTCTCAAAGGTGCGCACGAGGTCTTCGGCTTCTTCCTCGATTTCCACTTCCGAATCGCGCAAGGCGCGGAACGACCCCTGCCCCTTCACCGTGTAACCGGGGAACAGGCGGCCGATAAACAGCGACGTCGCCTCTTCGAGCGTGATCAGACGGATGTTCTGGTCGCTGCCGCTCGGCAGGCGGATGAAGCGCTCGATCTTCTGCGGCATGCGGATGAGCGCGTTCATCGTCTTGCCGTCTTTGGCGCGCATCAGCTGCAACGCGATCGAGAAGCCGAGATTGGGAATGAACGGAAACGGATGTGCCGGATCAATCGCCAGCGGCGTGAGCAGCGGAAAGACGTGGGTGAGGAAGCGCTCCTCAAGCCAGGCGCGCTCGGCCTTCTTCAGGTCCTCCGCTTCGATCAGCACCACGCCGGCCGCTGCAAGCGCGGGACGCAGCGCCAGCCACTGCCGCTGCTGGTCGCCGGCGAGTTGCGCCACCGCCTCGACGATACGATTCAACTGTTCGGTCGGCGTCAGTCCGTCCGGGCTTTGCGTGGTCACGCCCTGCCGCAGCTGGCCCTTGATGCCGGCGACGCGCACCATGAAAAATTCATCAAGGTTGTTGGCGGATATCGAGAGGAAGCGGACGCGCTCGAGAACCGGGTGGCTCTCGTTGGCGGCTTCCTCCAGCACCCGGCGATTGAAGTGCAGCCAGGACAGTTCACGGTTGATGAAACGCTCCGGCCGCGACCGCAACAATGCGTCGGCGGCCACTTCCGCGTCCGCGGAGCCCCCGATTTCTTCAACCTGCGCAATAGCTTGACCGCGATCCGCCATCTCAAATCCAAAACCGCAAATGGAGCGCTATGACTAGCAAAACAATGTCGCTAACCCCCTAACATAGCGCTTGGATAACATTCCGCGCCTTGGCGGGGCGGCCGTCAAGCCGAAGGCGTGCGAAAGAGCTCGGCAGCCAACGATTTGGTTACCGGCCGCTGCAGCCGCAGCGACTCCTCGTCGAGCCGCAGAACCGCGGCACGGGCCGCGGCGAACGAGCGCTCGATGCGGTTGGTGAGGTAGCCGACGATCGCCTCATCCATCACCAATTGCCGGTCGGCGCCGAGCTTGAAGATCAGCGCCCGTAGCAGCGCGTCGTCCGGCGGGCCGACCGACACCACCGGCACCGCGCGCAGGCGCGATGCGAGATCGCGGATATCGACCTCCAGCATGGCAGGCGCGATTCGTGATGTGAGCAGCACGTAGGCTTTCTCTTCGCGCGCCAGGTTGAGCAGGTGGAACAGGGCGCGTTCGTCGAACCCTGACTGTTCGAGATCCTCGACTACCAGTGTGCCGGTGGCGAAGGCCGCCGGCACGTCAATGTGCGCAAGCGACCGCGCCGAGATCGTCCGCGCACCCGCCTCCGCCGCCCATATCGAAGCAAGGTGGCTTTTGCCTGACCCTTCCGGGCCGACTAGCGCCATGACGCGGTCCGGCCAATCGGGCCAGCGATCAATCAGTTTGAGCGCGGCAGCGTTCGATGGCCCGGCGAGGAAATCATCGCGCGCGAAACTCTCCGCGTGATCGAGCGCAAGCAGGAGTTGACGCGGACTGACTGAGGCCGTCATTGTCTATTCCGCCGAGGCGCCGGTATAGAGCGAGCTTTCGCGATAGCGCGCCAGGGCGAAACGCGCGAGCACCCCGATAGTTGCGGCAAGCGGCACCGCGACCATTAGCCCGACGAAGCCGAACAGGTAGCCGAACGCAAGCAGCGCGAAGATCACCCAAACCGGATGCAGGCCGACCCGCTCGCCGACCAGTTTCGGCGACAACACGTTGCCTTCGACGAATTGTCCGAACACGAAGATGCCGAGCACAATCAGGATCGAGCCCCAGTTTGGCCAGAATTGCGCCACCGCAACACCAAAGGCGAGAATGAGGCCTGTCAACGAGCCGACGTAAGGAATGAAGGTGATCAGTCCGGCGATCAGCCCGATCAGCAGCCCGAAATTGAGCCCGCTGATCGTCAGCGCGATCGCGTAAAAGGTACCGAGGATCGCGCACACCGCGGTCTGCCCGCGCACGAAACCGGAGATCGCCTCGTTGCAGTCGCGCGCCAGCCGCCGCACAGTCTCGCGCTGGTGCACGGGCACGGCGTTGTCGACGCTACGCAGCATCCGGTGCCAGTCGTACAGCAGGTAGAAGGCGACGACCGGTGTCACCACGATCAGCGAGAACACGGAGATCAGCGCGCGCCCCCCAGACCACAATGATTTCAGGAATGTGGACAGCCAGCCCATGCCTTGCGTGACTAGATCGCTGATGCCCTTTTCGGGGGTGAAGCCAACGCCCACGAGTTTCTGCACCCACGGCCGGCTCTGATCGGACAGCAGCGCCTGAAGCTTGGTGACATAACCCGGGATATTCTCGATGAACGACGACAGTTGCGCGCCGAGGATCGGCGCGACCAGCAAGATTGCCAGTACCAGAACCAAAACCACCAGGACGATGATCGACAGCGAACCGGCCAGGCGGTGGATGCCGGCGCGTTCGAGGCGGTCGACCAGCGGATTGAGCAGGTAGGCGATGGCAAGGCCCGTCACGAACGGCAGCAGGATCTCGCTCAGCAACCACAGCAGCAGCACGAAGCCGACGAAAGCCGCGCACCAGAACAGCATTTGCCGGCGGAATTCCGGGCCGCCGACTTTCGCGGCCGCCCGGTGCGTGGTCGTGCGGGGACGCGTGCTCACCGTCGTATCGCCATCGAGTTCATGTAACGCACCCATTCGCGCAAGTAGGCGGCAATCGACAGCAACGTCAGCGCGGCGACCAGACCCATCAGCACCACGACCAATTCTCCTGCCTCGATGTTAAAGCCGAGGGCGCCGAGCACGACGCAGGCAAAGACGATCTGCGCAACGGTGTTCAACTTGGACACCAGCAACGGCTTCACCTTCAGCGGCGTGCCGATCAGCCAGGACAGCAGGAACGCGCCGATGATCATGATATCTCGCGATACCACCAGGATCACCAGCCAGCGCGGGATAAAATTGTTGATGCCGAGGGTGAGGTAAATCGACACGATCAGCGCCTTGTCGGCCAGCGGATCGAGATAGGCGCCGAGTTCGCTCGTCATACCGTAGCGCTTGGCCAGGAAGCCGTCGACCGCGTCGCTGACGCCGGCCACCAGGAACAGCACGAACGCGATCCACATGGCGCCGGACGAGATCGCCCACACCACGATCGGCACCAGCAGAATTCGCCCCAAGGTGATGAGGTTAGGAATACTCACAGGCAGGCGCCCCGCATCGCCGGCGCGTCCCCGGGACGCGCCAATTGGCCGAAGCTGAGTATAACGGGGCGCGCACCGTTGCGCGACTTGCGAATGTGACGTACGACCCGGCCGAAACGAGGGCCTTATGGCAGAAACGCGGCGCGGGCTCACTTACGCGCAGGCGGGCGTCGATATCGACGCCGGCAACCGGATGGTCGAGCTGATCAAGCCGCTGGTGCGCGCGACCGCCCGCCGCGGCGCCGACGCCGAGATCGGCGGCTTCGGCGGCCTGTTCGACCTCAAGCCGCTCGGCATGAAAGACCCGGTGCTCGTCGCCGCCAACGACGGCGTCGGCACCAAGGTTAAGATCGCCATCGAAACCGGCCGCCACGACACCATCGGGATTGACCTCGTCGCCATGTCGGTGAACGACCTTGTCGTGCAAGGCGCCGAGCCGCTGTTCTTCCTCGACTACTTCGCCTGCGGCAAGCTCGAGCCGGAGATGGCCGCGGCGGTGATTGCCGGCATCAGCATCGGCTGCCGCGAGGCCGGCTGCGCACTGATCGGCGGCGAGACCGCGGAAATGCCCGGCGTCTATCACGGCGACGACTACGATCTTGCCGGCTTCGCCGTTGGCGCGGCCGAGCGCGGCGAGTTGTTGCCGCGCGGCGACATCGGCGAAGGCGACACCATCATCGGCCTCGCCTCTTCCGGCGTGCATTCGAACGGCTACTCGCTGGTGCGCAAGATCGTCGCCAAGAGCGGGCTTGCCTGGACCGCGCCGGCGCCGTTCGACGAGGCGGCGTCCCTCGGCGATGCCATGCTGACCCCGACCCGCATCTACGTGAAGGCGTGCCTCACCGCGATCCGGGAAACCAAGGCAGTCAAAGGCCTGGCGCACATCACCGGCGGCGGCTTTCCCGACAATATTCCGCGCGTGCTGCCCAAGGGCCTCGGCGCTCGCATCGATCTTGGCCGCGTGATGATGCCGCCGGTGTTCAAGTGGCTGGCCGACGAAGGCGGCATTGCCGAGCATGAAATGCTACGCACCTTCAATTGCGGCATCGGCATGATCGTCATCGCTGCCGAAAAAGATGTCGCGCACGTCGTTGCCGCCTTCACTGCAGCCGGCGAGAAGGCGGTTCAGATCGGCAAGGTCGTGTGCGCCGACGCCGAACCGCGCGTCGTCTATGACGGCAAGCTCGCGCTCTAAGCCATGAGCCGCAAGCACGTCGCGATCCTCATCTCCGGCCGCGGCTCGAATATGTCCGCGTTAATCGATGCGGCGAAAGACAAAAATTATCCGGCCGAGATTGTCGTCGTCGTGTCCAATCGGCCCGATGCCGGCGGTCTCGACCGCGCCCGCGACGCCGGCATTGCAACCGAAGTCGTCGACCACACCAGATACGGCAAGGATCGCGCCGCGTTCGAACGCGCGCTGCAGGCGGTGCTCGAGAAACACCGCGTGGACATCGTCTGCCTCGCCGGCTTCATGCGCCTACTCACCGGCGACTTCGTGAACCTGTGGCAGGGGCGCATGCTCAACATCCACCCTGCGCTGCTCCCCGCGTTCAAAGGGCTCGACACGCATAAACGCGCCATAACCGCCGGCGCGAAGCTGCACGGTGCGACCGTGCATTTCGTCGTGCCGGAAATGGACACCGGGCCAATCATCGCGCAGGGCGCTGTTGCAGTGCGAAGCGACGACACCGAAGAGGCGCTAGCGAAGCGCGTGCTGGATGTAGAGCACCGGATCTACCCGCTGGCGCTGAAGCTGGTGGCGGAAGGCCGCGTGCGAGTCACCGATGGCCGCTGCCTGATCGACGGCAGCCCGGTTCCGCAGCCGGAACCTTGAGCGTCGACGAAACTTCCCTGTCTACGTCTGCATTGAAACGTCTGCTGCGGTGTTAGCTAACGTCGAATGCCGCCAGAGAACGGTCAGGCAACAAGGGGAATTTCATGCCGGGTTTGACGCGCAGTGAGCCACGACTTCTGTTTCCGGGACTTGCCGGATTCTACGCTAAAGTTTCCGACCTCTGGTATCCGCTGATCCGCGCCACGGTCGGCGGGTGCATGATTACCCACGGCTGGGCGAAGCTCATGTCGGGCATCGCGCCGGTGGCCGCAGGAATGGCGAAGAACGGCTTTGTCCCGGGCCTCGCCTTCGGCTACACGGCGATGTTTCTCGAAACGGTCGGTGCCGTCTGCATCATCGTCGGCTTGTTCACGCGCTTCTTTGCCGCCGCGCTCGCGATCGAAATGGCGCTGATCACTTTCATCGTGCAGATGCCGCAAGGTTTCGGCCGCATGGAATTGCCGTTCATCTACGGCCTCGTGTTCTTCGCCATCGCCTTGCGCGGCGGTGGTCCTTACTCGCTCGATCGCGTGATCGGCAAGGAGCTCTAGCATCAGCAGAGAACACACCGCGGGCACCCGCCCATCGCGATGATGGCTCAGCCATCATTGATGCGCTGCAGCGCACAAGCAACCGGCGCTTCCGCGTTGTCGGTCCAGAGTCTATAGTTCCACAAAACAACCAAGCCTCGGGGGGAGACTATGTCCATGCAATCCAATTCGTCGCATCCGTTGCTGTCGTGCACTGACAACATTGCTGCAAGCATGAGCGGCGTGCTGCTGCTGATCGCCCGCATTCTGATCGCAGCCGTATTCCTGATGACGGTAACGACCGGCGGCCCGGCACCGGCCTATCTTCAGTCACTCGGCTATCCCGCGCCCGATGCCATGAGCACGCTCGCGCACGTCGTCGAGTGGATCACGATCGTGTCGCTGATCCTCGGTGTTGGCACGCGTTACGGCGCATTGCTCGGCCTCTTGTTCGTGGTGATCGCCTTCGCGACGGCCCACCGCTACTGGGAATTTCCGCAGGCCGCGCAGACTCTGCAATACGTGTTCCTCAGCAAGGACCTCGCCATTACCGGCGGTCTGCTAGCACTGTTCGTGACCGGAGCCGGCAGCATCAGCGTCGACAACATGCTGGCCAAGAAGGGCTGACGCCCGCTCACGGCGCGCGCCGCACCCACACTTTGTTGTCGTGGAAGGCGGCGCCGCCGTAAGGCGCAACTGAATCCGCGCCAGTCAGCGAATTGATGCCGCAGCCGTCGGCGTAGGCCGAGTTCGGCCAGATCGATTCCGCGATCAGCACGCCGCGCTGCACGCCGTCGAACAGCCTGGCGTGCAGGCGCACTTGTCCGCGCGCATTGCCGAGCACGACGAAGTCGCCCTCGCCGATGCCCAGCGGCGCAGCGTCCTCGGGGTGCATCATCACAGTCGGCCGCTGCTCCTGCGCGAGCGAGGTCGGCGTCTCGTTGAACGTCGAGTTGAGGAAGCCGCGCGCCGGCGACGTCGCCAGGCGGAACGGATGCTCGGCGTCGGCCTGCTCGATCGATGCCCAATGGTCCGGCAGCGCCGGCAGTTGCTCGACCGGTCCGCTTTGGTACGGGCTGCGGAACGGCACGTTCGGCCAGTCCGGCTTGAACCGGAACTTGCCGTCGGGCCAGTGGAAGCCGTCGAGGAAATGGGCTTTCTCGAACGGCGGCTGGCAATCGATCCAGCGATTGGCTTCGAACGATTCGAGCGTGCCCCGCTTCGATACCTGCAACATCTGATCGATCAGCTCGCGCGGCGTCATGTTGAAGCCGCGATGCTCGGCGCCGACGCGCTGGGCGATCGCCGCGATCACATCGTGATTGTTGCGGCACTCGCCGGGCGGCTCGACCAGCTTGGGGCCGAGGATCAGATACTGATGGCCGCCGCCACGGTAAATGTCGTCATGCTCGAGGAAGGTCGTCGCCGGCAGCACGAGGTCGGCAATCTTCGCCGTCTCGGTCATGAACTGCTCATGCACGCAGACAAACAGGTCTTCGCGGGAAAAGCCGCGCTTGACCTGGTTCTGATCGGGCGCGACCGACAACGGGTTGGTGTTCTGGATGATCATCGCCGTTACCGGCGGGCCGCCGCGCAGTGCGATCTTGTCGCCGAGCAAAATCGGGCCGACGTGGCATTGATCGAGCACGCGCACCGACCGGTCGAAAGCGTCGAGCCCTTCGATCACGGTCTTGTCGAGCTTGTAGATGTCGGCGTTGATGTGGAAGGCACCGCCGCCCTCGAACTGCCAGGCGCCGGTCACGGTGGGGATGCAGCTTGCGGCGTGCATGTTGGCGGCGCCGTTGCGTGAGCGCGAAAAGCCATAGCCGAGGCGGAAGAAGGCGCGCTTGTGCTCACCGATCAGCCGCGCGAACGCCTCGATGGTCTCGACCGGCGTGCCAGTGATCGCGGAAGCCCATTGCGGGTCGCGCGTGCGCAGGTGCGCCTCGAGTTCACGCGGCGCGTCGGCGTACTTGTCGAGATAATTCCAATCGGCTTTGCCGTCGCGGAACAGGCAATGCATCACCGCGCAGGCCAGCGCGCCGTCGGTGCCGGGCTTGACCAGCACCGGCAGGTCGGCCTGCTCCATCGTGCCGTTCATGTAGATGTCGACCGCCGCGATCTTGGCGCCGCGTTCTTTCCGCGCGCGGATCGCGTGCGTCATCACGTTGACCTGGGTGTTGACCGCGTTGGTGCCCCAGATCACGACGAGATCGGATTTCGCCATTTCGCGCGGATCAACGCCAGCGACGGCGCCGGTCCCGGCGGCGAAGCCGCTGTAGGCCGGATTGACGCAGATCGTGCCGTGGAAACCCGAATATTTCTTGACGTGACGCAGCCGGTTGATGCCGTCCCGCATTACCAGGCCCATGGTGCCGGCGTACTGATAGGGCCACACGCTTTCGGCGCCGTGGCGCCGCTCGGCCTCGAGAAACTTCTCGGCGACCAGATCGAGCGCGTCATCCCATGAAATCCGCTCGAACTCGCCGGAGCCCTTCGGGCCCTTGCGGCGCAGCGGATGCATCAGGCGCCGCGCGTGATGCTCGCGCTCGGCGTAACGCGCGACCTTCGCGCAGATCACGCCCGCGGTGTAATCGTTTTCCTTGGAGCCGCGGACCCGGCCGATGGTGCGCTCATCGATCAGCTCGACTTCGAGCGCGCAGGTCGAAGGACAATCATGCGGGCAGGCGGAATAGCCGACCTTCGTCTTCGAGCGAGTCTCGCGCAGGCGGACGGTCTGGTTCATCGGCCCTCTCGCGGCGTCACGCCTCTCCCAGAGATACGTGATGCCGTCGCCGCCAAATATAGCCGCAAATCACAACCAACGCTGCACCGATAATCTGCGCCGCCAAATCCACCGCAGCGGGCGCAAAATCGCTGAAAATGCCGAGGACAATGGGATCGCTGGCGAGGATATCCCCAGCGACCCAACCGAGAATCGCCGCCCCGCCCCACACCAGAACCGGGAAACGCTCGAGCAGCGCCAGGATGATGGCGCTGCCCGCGATCACCACCGGGATGCTGACGGCCAGGCCGAGGGTAAGCAGGACATATTGGCCCTTGGCTACGGCGGCGACCGCGATGACGTTATCGAGGCTCATGACGATGTCGGCAATGACGACGATGCGCACGGCGCGCCACAGGTCTTCGACCGCCTCAGGCGTGTCTTCGGCATCGTGCGGCTGCGGCGCCAGCAGCTTCACGGCGATCCACAGCAGCGCGATCGCGCCGGCAAGCTTGAGGTAAGGCAAAGTCATCAGCATCGAGATGACGCCGGTGAAGACTATTAGCAGCACTGAGGCGAACCCCGCGCCGATGACCATGCCCCACAGCCGCTCGCGCGGCGGCAGTCCGCGACAGGCCAGAGCGATGACGACCGCGTTGTCCCCGGACAGAAGGATGTTGATCCAGATGACCTGAAGCACCGAAAGCCAGAAGGCCGGCTGCGCAATGTCGGCCATGATTACCTGCACGGCCCATCCCCACTGGCTCGTGAAAATCGAGCTTTCAGTCTAGTGGCTTTGGCGAGAGCTTGGCTAGTCAGCCGACGATCTCGTTGCCGGCAAAGAACTGGGCGATCTCGCGCGCCGCGGTGTCCGACGCGTCCGAGCCGTGCACGGAGTTCTCGCCGATCGACTTGGCGTGCACCTTGCGGATGGTGCCGGCCGCGGCCTTGGCCGGATCGGTCGCGCCCATCACCTCGCGATACTTGGCAATGGCGCCCTCGCCTTCGAGCACCTGCACCACCACCGGACCCGAGATCATGAAGTCGACGAGCTCGCCGAAGAACGGCCGCTCCTTGTGCACGGAGTAAAATTGCTGCGCCTGCTCGCGGGTGATGCGCACGCGCTTCTGCGCGACGATGCGCAGGCCCGCTTTCTCGATCATGGCGTTGATCGCCCCGGTCAGGTTGCGCTCGGTCGCGTCGGGTTTGAGAATCGAAAAGGTGCGCTCGACCGCCATCGGATTTTCCTTCGCCGGATTGCAGGGGAAAAAAGGTTAGCGCGCGGCTTATAGCGGGAGCGATTTCAGCGGGCAAGCGCGGCCGATCTGCCCCCCGACTTCGGGGGGATTGCATCGCGCTGCTGCGTCGGCCACAAGGCGCACATGCTCGTCATCGACGATATTACCGTCCGCGTTGCGGGCCGCGCGCTGCTTGAGGGCGCTAGCGCGCGTATCCCGACCGGCGCCCGCGTCGGGCTGGTCGGGCGCAACGGCACCGGCAAGACCACGCTGTTCGGCGTGATCACGGGAGACGTCGCACACGAGCAAGGCGATGTGGAGATGCCGCAACGCTGGCGCATCGGCCGCCTCGCCCAGGAGGCGCCGGACGGGCCGGAGACGCTACTCGAGGTGGTGCTGAAGGCCGACGCCGAGCGAAACGCGCTGCTCGCCGAGGCCGAGACAGCTCAGGATCCACATCGCATCGCCGACATCCAGACCAGGCTCGCCGATATCGGCGCCCATTCGGCGCCGGCGCGGGCCGCTTCGATTTTGTCCGGTCTCGGATTTTCGACGAACGACCAGCAGCGCCCGTGTTCGGAATTTTCCGGCGGCTGGCGCATGCGCGTCGCGCTCGCCGCCACGCTGTTTGCCCAGCCGGATCTTCTGTTGCTCGACGAGCCAACCAACTACCTCGACCTCGAAGGCACGTTGTGGCTGCAGGAGCACCTTGCTCGCTATCCGCACACCTTGATCGTCATCAGCCACGACCGCGATCTGCTCGACAACGCGGTGGGCCACATCCTGTCGCTCGAAAACCGCAAGCTCACGCTCTATCGCGGCGGTTATTCGGCTTTCGAGCGGCAGCGCCGTGACCGCCTGGTGCTCGACCAGAAGATGATCAAGAAGCAGGAGGCGCAGCGCAAGCATATCCAGGCCTTCGTCGACCGCTTCCGCGCGAAGGCAAGCAAGGCGCGGCAGGCGCAATCGCGCCTCAAGATGCTGGCCAGGCTCGAGCCGGTCGCCTCGCTGATCACCGACGAAGTGCGTCCGATCGTATTTCCACCGCCGGAAAAACTGCTGTCGCCGCCGATCATCGCGACCGATGACGTTTCGGTCGGCTACGAGCCTGGCCATCCGATCTTGTCCGGGCTGAACTTGCGCATCGACAATGACGATCGCATCGCCCTGCTCGGCTCCAACGGCAACGGCAAATCGACGCTGGTCAAACTTCTGGCCGGCCGGCTCGCGCCGATGAGCGGCACGATCACGCGCGCGGCGACGCTCAAGGTCGGCTACTTCGCTCAGCACCAACTCGACGAACTCGAGCCCGAGGAAAGCCCCTACGATCACGTGCGCCAGTTGATGCCCGACACGCCGGAAGCCAAAGTGCGCGGCCGCGTCGGCGCAATCGGCTTTTCCGGCCTCGCCGCCAACAACGCCGTGAAAACACTATCCGGTGGTGAAAAGGCGCGGCTGCTGCTTGGCCTTGCGACGTTCGCGGCACCCCAACTCATCATTCTCGACGAGCCGACCAACCATCTCGATATCGACAGCCGCGCCGCGTTGATCGAGGCGATCAATGACTATCCGGGCGCGGTCATCCTGGTTTCGCACGACCGCTATCTGCTCGAAGCTTGCGCCGACCGGCTTTGGCTCGTACAAGGCGGCAAGGTGGCGCCGTTCGACGGCGATCTCGACGACTACCGCCGCGCCGTTCTGTCCGGAGGCAACGAGGGACACACCGTTGGATCGAAATCATCGGCGCGGCAGAATCCCGGCGACGCCCGGCGCGCCGCCGCCGACAAGCGCGCCGAAACCGCGCCGCTGCGAAAGCGGATATCGGATGCCGAGGCTGCGATCGCGCAGCTGACGCGCCAACTCAAGAAACTCGATACCACCCTCGCCGACGGTGAATTGTTCACCCGCGAACCGGCGCGCGGCGCTGAAGTTGCCAGAACGCGTGCCAACGTTGTCGCCGCGCTGGCCAAGGCTGAGGAGGAATGGCTCGCCGCCAGCGCTGCTCTGGAAACGGCGTAAGCGGGAAATTACTGAACAGTTCTGATTTCGGTCTGTGAGGTCTTCGCCCCGGCCGGTTTTTTCTTGGCCGTTTTCTTTTTCGGCGGTGGCGCTGCCGGCGCTGGCGGCACTGGCGCCGCGTCGATTTCCTTCAGCCGGCCGTCGGAAAAACGATAGATGCCCGGCCACGGGCCGCCGAGATAGGTCAGTACGACCTGACGCTGGCCTTTGTCGCCCGCGCTCATGTTGACGTTGCTGGGCTGACCGCCACGCTGGACCGCCTGACACTCGGTCATACCCAGCGCGATGCTGCCGAGAACCGGCGGCGCGTTTGCCGCGGGAGACGCCAAAGCCGCGGGCGTTGCCGGCGCCGGCTGGCTGCTCAACTCGCCGGCCATGCCGCCGGCTGCGTTCCCTCCTTGCGCCTGAGCCGGAGCCACCGGCGCAGCCGCGACCGGCGGCGCCGGGGGGGCGGCGGCGGCACAGCTGCCGTCGGCGCTAACGAGATCATCGGGGCCGACTGGACCACTGGCGAGCATGTCGTTTGCTGTCACGGCGGGCCGCGCCCAATCCGGCTTGGCGAAAATATCGACCGGCTTCGAGAACCAGCTACCCTCGTTCTTGTCGAACATGCCGCCTGAGCAGCCGGCAACGGCCAGCGCCAAAAGCGCGCCCACGGCAATCCTCAATGTGCAGCGATGGACCGGCAAAGGATCTCCCCCGGGACGATTGTATCCCGTTGTCCTTAAGCGAATATTTTGCGTCAGCACGATGGCGGGGGGCAAGCAAAGGTTTGCTGGGCCAATGGCCGATTCGGGCAATGGCCTAGCCTTTAAGCCGAGCCTCAGGCCTTTTCACCCAGCGGCCGTTGGCATCGGGCTGCCAGTAGGTCGCCTCGAAGCCCTTGGCCTTAGCCTCGGTCCAGCGCCCGCGCGCGGCCGTGACCGCGTCTTCGTCCTCGCCATCGAATAGCAGCACGATGCGCTGATAGCTCTCGGCATCCACCGGCACCGGCGCGCCTTCGATCAGGAAGCGCACATTGGCGCCGTTCGGATTGCTGTCGGTCAGCGTCAGCAGTACCGGCTGCTCCGCCGCTTCCGCCTCGCGCCAGGTGCCGTGCGGCATGAAGCCGTCGTCGCGGTAGGTCCACAGATGCGCGTCGAGCGCCTCGATGCGTTCCTCCGAAGCGCCCTGCACGATCGCCCGCCAGCCGCGCTCCAGCGATTTCTCCAGCAGCGCCGGCAACACGCCTTCGAGCTTCTGGCCTTGCAGGTGATAGAAAAGAATTTCGGTCATGTTGGCCGCTTCCTCGCCGCTACTTCTCGTAGAACTCCGACACCAGCCGGTCGAGCAGGCGGATGCCCCAGCCCGAGCCCCAGCTTCGATTGATTTCGCTTTGCCGCGAATCCATGCCGGTGCCGGCGATGTCGAGATGCGCCCACGGTGTCTTGTCGGCAACGAAGCGCTGCAGGAACTGCGCCGCGGTGATGGCGCCGGCCCAACGCGTGCCGCCGGTATTCTTGACGTCGGCAAATCTTGAATCGATCTGCTTGTCGTATTCCGGTGCGAGCGGCATGCGCCACACCAGTTCGCCGGTGTCCTGTCCAGCCTTGACCAGCCGCTCGGCGAGCTTGTCATCGTTGGAGAACAACCCGGCGTTCTCGTGACCGAGCGCGACGATGATCGCGCCGGTCAGCGTCGCAAGATCGACCATGAATTTCGGCTTGAACCGTTTGGCAGTGTACCAGAGCACGTCGGCGAGCACGAGGCGGCCTTCGGCGTCGGTGTTGATGATCTCGATGGTCTGCCCCGACATCGATTTGACGATGTCGCCCGGACGCTGCGCGTTGCCGTCGGGCATGTTCTCGACCAGACCGATGACGCCGACCGCATTGACGCGCGCCTTGCGCGTCGCCAGCGCCTGCATCAATCCGACCACGCAGGCCGCGCCCGCCATGTCGCCCTTCATGTCCTCCATGCCGGCGGCCGGCTTGATCGAGATGCCGCCGGTGTCGAAGCACACGCCCTTGCCGACGAAGGCGACAGGCGCCTCGTCCTTCTTGCCGCCGTTCCAGCGCATCGCCACGACTCGGCTTTCGCGCGTCGAGCCCTGGCCGACGCCGAGCAGCGCGTTCATGCCGAGCTTCTTCATCGCGGTGATGTTGAGCACTTCGACTATGACGCCGGCTTTCTTGAGCGCGCCGGCACGGCGGGCGAATTCCTCCGGATAGAGCACATTGGCCGGCTCGTTGACGAGATCGCGCGCCATGTCGACGCCGTCGGCCACTGCCTGACGTGGGTCAAAGGCCGACTTCGCCGCCGCCACGTCGCTGACCGCGATGGTGACCTTGACGTTCGCCCGGCGGTCTTCGTCCTTGCGCTTGGTCTTGTAGCGGTCGAAAGCGTAAGCGCGCAGTCGCATGCCCTGCGCGAAGTCGGCCGCGCGCGCCGCGCTCATGGCCCCGCCCGGCAACTCGGCAAGCACGGTCGCTTCGGTCGCGCTGGCAGGCAGTTTGCCCATCACGGCGCCGCCGAACTTGAGGAAATCCTTGGGCTTGAGTTCATCCGGTTTGCCGATGCCGATCACGATCAGTCGTGGCAGCTTCAGACCTTCCGGCACGATCAGCTCGAGCGCCGAGCCATTCTTGCCGGTGAAGCGCTCGGCCTTGGCCGCCCTGGCCACCAGATCTCCGGCGGGCGCAAGCGCCTTACGGCTGGCGGAGCCGAACTTGAGGCCGTCGTCGCAGAACACGACGAGAACACCCTTGGGCGGAGTGGCTAAGCTGCTAAAGCCCAGCGTCAGGGCGTCAGGCATTGGAGAAATCCTCATCGTAAGGATATTCGGCTGGTCCGGCGTTGTAGCAGTCCATATGGCCTGCGACCGCCCTGGCTGCAAAGCCCCTGAACGCCAAGCCGGCGCTCGTCCCCAGCCGGTTGAACGGGGTCCAGCTTGAGCCATCCGCCCTTGCCCCCCACAGCCGGTATCCCTATGCCAGAATCGGCTGGCTTTTTGG
>Ga0265339_10000759_pt1 | contig 24936 bp, 17 predicted proteins | sample 4CB219metaG_FD_202085 | JGI IMG/M metagenome (GOLD analysis project Ga0265339, IMG submission 202085) | Rhizosphere microbial communities from Carex aquatilis grown in University of Washington, Seatle, WA, United States - 4-CB2-19 metaG | ecosystem: Host-associated > Plants > Roots >... | reverse complement strand
GGATGCGCGCCTTTCTCATTCCGTCGTTGACATAGCGGGCGCGTCTCTCAACGCAACTCCGTCGTCGGAATCGCTTGATGTAAAGGCAGCACAGATGGCTGCACAGGAAGAAGCGAAAGAGGCTGCAAGGTCAGAGCAGGCAGCACTCAAGCGGGGCGATCGGCTGCACGGCATTGCCTCCTGGTATGGAGGAGTATTTCAAGGACGCAAGACAGCCAGCGGCGAGCGGTACGATATGTATGCCATGACGGCATGTCATCCGACGCTGCCATTCGGCTCTCTGGTGAGGGTCATCAACCATCGCAATCACCGTTCAGTTGTGGTCAAGATTACGGATCGCGGAGACCTGGTGGAACAGGATCGAATCATTGACCTTTCCTTCGGGGCCGCGCAAAGGTTGGCGATGACCAGGTCAGGACTGGCCAGCGTTGATCTGGAAGTGTTGGCGCTGGGCAGATCCCAGTAGTGAGCAAAGTTTGAGCAATAAAACGGCCAGCCGCGAAGGCTGGCCGTTTTGCGTTTGGGATAGGACAGCCACTTGCCGCTAGCCGTCCAACTACTCGCTATCCTCCCGGGCATAAGGCTTTTGCAGATACGCTCTGGCCTGGTTCACTGCTCCCTGGGTGTTGTCGTTGGTCTGGATGGCCAGGCGGTACTCGTTTACGGCGCGATCCCGTTGGCCGGTGAGGTCGAAGATTTTGCCGATCTGAATGTGGCTCCAGACCTCGGTCCAGCGTGGCTCGTCGTCGCCGCGTAGCGCGTCGCGGTAGGAATTGACGCTGGCCTGGTAGTTGCGCTGCGTGTAGAGCACTTCGCCAATGCGGTAGCTGGCGAGCGAGCTTTGCGGATTGGCTTCCAGGGCCTTCTTGTATTCGACGAGCGCGCTGGCAAGGTCGCCCTGCGCCACCAGCTGCTGTCCCTTGAGGATGGCGATGCGTACCTGCAGGTCTGAAGTGGATTTCAGAACCCACTGGTCGGGGTCGACGTTAATACGCCGCGGCCGGCCAAATGTATCAACGACGAACTGAGTGCTGGTGCCCACGACTTCCACTTTTTTATTTTCGGTCTTGCCGTCGGTTTCCACACGCAGGTCTACCGGCATGCTGAACAGGTCGAGATCCTGCTGGATTTCGCCGATGGTGCGGAAGCCCTTGTTATTTCCCAGGCGATAGACGGCGTACTTGTTGGTAAAGCGAGGAGCGCCAGTGCCGTCAATCCACTGCGCGAAGAAAGGAGTGAGTTGCTGCTGGCTTTGCGACTCGGCGACTTTCTCCAGATCCTGTGCGCGGATCGAGTTGTCAGTGAACTGGCTGAGTGTGCCTTTGAGCGTGGCGAGAAATGCCTTGTCGCCGATTTCGCCGCGAAGCATGTGGAATACCATGGCGCCTTTTTCCAGCGTCATGGATTGAAACTCGGGCGAGAAGGGAGCCAGCCTGCCTGAGCTCGACAGTGGGATAGTGTCGTAAGCCAGCGCACCGGCGGAAACATCTTCAAGAGCCGCGCGCATGGAACTCTTGCCACTGTCTTCTTCCAGGTACATCAGCTCGCCGTAGCGCGACATGCCGTTGGTGATCCATGCGTCGCTGAGCGTGCGCGGGCTGACCTCAGAACCCCACCACTGGTGCGCGATGGTGTTGGCCAGCAGGCGTATGCCGCTCTTGTCGCCCACGCGCGAGCCCTGAATTGCGGCGATCTCCGGCGCCCAAACGGCGGGCAGGGTGTCGTCGGGGATTTCGATTACATTCAGGCGGGCGCCTTCGTTGCCGCCAAACGCGTCAGTAAAAAAGTCATACTGCTTGCTGGCGGTTTGGGCAAGCTGGTTGGCAGAGGCCTGATGGCTGATGGTGAGGAACACTCTCACATTGCCCGCGCCCACTGAGACGGGGCCCACAAAGCGGCCTGCGATTACGGTTCCCGGAAAGCCGGGCTTGGTCCAGTTGAAGTCGTATTGGTCACCGGGTTTGCCACCGGTAAGAGTGACGGGATGCGATGCTCCCGTACCGCCGCTGGCAAACACGCGCACGCCCTGCGGAACGCGGATATGCATTTCAGCGGTGAAGCGGTCAGTCATGTAGCCGGTGGTGGGGAACCAGCGCGCCGGGTAGAGCAGGTAGCTGATCGGTTCCTGAATGGCTGCGAGCTTCAGCCCTTCAACCGGGCCATCTTCGCTGCCGGTCAGCACGCCCTCGTATTCAAAAGTCCACTTTACGGGCTGGCCGGGGACGATGGGCGTGCCTGCGGTAACGCGAATGGAACCGTCGGCGGTGCGTTCACCATCGAGCAGCTTGCCGGCGGCGTCAGTGATCTTTGTAATCTTCAGGGCTGGATGAAAGCCGAAGTTGACCACTTCAAGATTTGGCGGTGCGGTAAAGGTGACCACCGTCTTTGCGGAGATATGGTGCGTGGCCGTATCGAGTTCGGCATCAATAACGTAGCCGGTGATGTCGAGGGACGAGCGCTCGGCCCGCTGCGCCGATAAGGGGGCCGCGACCGCGAGAACTGCGAAAATGGCCGTCAAAATGGCTCCGGGCGCCGCGGCAATGCGCAGGGCGTTCGGGAATTTGTTTGACCGCCGAAAGTGCTTACTTTCTGTATGCATAGCAATCATCCTTGCCTTGCGATGCTGCCGCTCAGGCGGCAGTCATTTGCTGGTCAATTTCGATTTCATTCAGGATTGCACAATCAACTCGGCCGGCGATGGGGAACCCGATGAAATTTCGCCGATCGTGATGGCTGCTGCTCGTTCAATGGCGCCCGACTCCTTGCGCCCCTTGTCGTCCTGGTGCGCGTTCAGTGCTTTGCGGATCGCGCGCAGGTCCTTAATCATGGACTCGCGAGCAGGCCCATCCGGTAGCAGAAGGTCTAGCTGTTGGACGATATTTGCGGCCGTGAAGTCGTTCTGAATCAACTCCGGAACCACGCGCTTGCCGGCGATAAGGTTGGCCATGGCCACATGCGGCACTTTGACCACGCGCTTGGCGATGGCATAGGTAAGGGCGGAGACTCTATATACCACCACGAATGGATTGCCGATCAGCGCGGCTTCGACGGTGGCGGTTCCGCTGGCCACCATGGACGCACGAGCATGGAAGAGCGCGGCGCGGGCTTCTTCAACCAGGCGCACGGTCAAGCCGGTAGCGAAGTTCTGGATGATGCGATGCACTTCAGCGCGTTGAGCAGTGTCGAGCGTGGGTGCCAACGGTACGACGAACTCGAAAGACTGCGCATGGCCGTGCGCCAGGCTTCGCGCGGCATCGAGCATGGTTGGCAAGTGATCGCGGATCTCGTGCGGACGGCTGCCGGGCAGGATCCCGATCCACGTTCGGGTGGGGTCTAGCGCGTTTTCTTGGGCGAACTGCTCGCGTGTAATCGCGGGCCGCGGCATCTCGGCCAGTGGGTGGCCTACGAACTCGGCCTCCACGCCGTGCTCCTTGTAGAAGGCCTCTTCAAACGGGAAGATGACCAGCATCTTGCGAACGTACTTCTGCACCAGCCGGATGCGGTGTTTCTTCCAGGCCCACAGTTGCGGGCTTACGAAATAGATGACGGGAATGCCGAGCCGGTGAAACTCGCGCGCAAGGCGAAAATGGAAATCGGGAAAGTCAATGAGCACGGCTACATCAGGCCGCCGTGCGCGAATGGCCTTCTTGAGCTTGCGGAACTCGCCGTAGATGCGTGGAAGATGAGCCAGCACTTCCGTCAGTCCCATGACGGATACGTCTTCTGAGCGGACGATGCGTTCTACGCCGGCGGCCTGCATGCGCTCGCCACCCATGCCAAACAACTCCGTTGTTTCACCTTTTGCAGCAAGTTGTTGCCGGATTGCAGCGGCCAGCAGGGCGCCGTAGTGTTCGCCGCTTGCCTCGCCTGCCGAGATGAAGATGGTTGGGGACATGAAGTCAGGGACTTTCCGCGTCCCGAGACCATGATAGCTGCTGGTTGCGGAAATGCGGTTCGGCAACCAACTGAGGTGGTGGCTAGGCATATGGAATCAAGCGACGCGGGGGCATTGCAATCTGTATCGTGTAGCGTTACACTACTCGCATGATCAAGAGCTTCCGGCACGCGGGAATCGAGAAGTTCTTTTTCACGGGTAGCAAGGCAGGAATCCAGCCGAGTCACGCCAATAAGCTGAACTTGCAATTAACGACGCTCAATAAAGCTAAAGGGCCGACCGATATGGCGCCGCCGGGTTGGAAGCTTCACTCGCTTTCTGGCGATCTGAAGGGGCACTGGACCGTGTCGGTGAACGGCAATTGGCGGCTAACGTTCCGATTTGAAGGCGAAGACGCAATTCTGGTGGATTATCAGGATTACCACTAAGAGGTGGATTATGGCGCAAATGTTCAATCCGGCACATCCGGGACGCGTGCTGCGCGAGTGGCTTGGCGAGATGCAAGTATCAGCGGCGGCAGCACACCTGCGTGTTTCGCGGGTCACATTGTCGCGCGTTTTGAATGGTAAAGCTGGTATTTCCGCAGATATGTCGTTGAGGCTCGCAGAAGCGTTAGGAACTAGCCCTACACTCTGGATCGATTTGCAAACTCAGTATGATCTTTGGCAGGCGAGCCGGAAACGGCGGCCCAAGATCGGACTGCTGAAGAAAGTGGCGTGATACGGTTAGCTCTAAATCAATTGCCGGTGCGACGCACGCATAGCGCACGAATTTGGCCAGAGTAACCGGTCGGGTCCTCGTGCCGCCTTCCACCCCAAAAATCGAACTCCAACCCATATCCGCTACGGTGCCCTCGATCATCCAATATTGGGCTGCTGCTCCAATGATGAGCACCTGTCAGAAGCAAACCGCCCTTTGGCTTACCAGCGATGATGTATTTAGAATGATCGTGGGTGGACGCGCTCCCGTCGTAGATTCTCTCGAGTTCCTCGATTATCGGTAGACTCCAGTCGGAATTCCCATTCAACCGCAGATCACGACAATACTTGGCTGCATTCTTCCAATTTACGTCGTTACCGTTGTCCTTAACAGCCCACATAAGTCCGGTAGACGGATCGACCCAATAGCCGTGTTCCTGCGTTTGTTGAGCGACATTTCGATCTTCAGTCGGAGATTGTGCGGGCGCCGTCAGGTAGGCGCCGGCCAGAAAAATTAGTGCGATTCTTGGCAGCCAGTGCACGATACGCTTCATGATAGAGGAGCGGCTTGCGCAGAACGCGACAACAAAGCAGATCCTTTGCTATGCCTACCCCAGAATCGCCATACGATTCCGGGGTCCCAAACGCGCTGCGCTCGGGATAACACTTCGATTGGTTGGGTGTTTCTTGTTGCTTGCAGGGTGATTCGGCCTAGCTGTTTCTTCTTGTGCGCACAGCGCCGGCCAGCTCAGTTAACAATGTGCGGGTTTCTGCGAAGTCGATGCAGGCGTCTGTGATGCTCTGGCCGAAGACGAGTGGCTGGCCGGGAATCAACGGTTGTGCGCCTGCTACCAGATTGCTCTCGATCATCACCCCGATAATGCGATTATCACCAGCGGCCACCTGCTCGGCAACGTCGTGGCAAACCTGCCCCTGGCGGCGGTAATCCTTGTTGCTGTTGGCGTGGCTGAAGTCGATCATGATGCGCGGCGGCATCCCGGCCTTCTCCATTTTTGCGGCGGTATCGGCCACGCTGGCGGCGTCGTAATTCGTAATCTTGCTGCCGCCACGCAGAATCATGTGGCAGTCCGGATTTCCTGTCGTGACAAAAATTGCCGACTGACCATGCTTGGTGTGGCCAAGGAACGTGTGTGAGTTGGCGGCCGATTGAATGGCGTCGATGGCCACCTGTATATCGCCGGATGTGCCGTTCTTGAATCCCACCGGGCACGAAACGCCGGAGACGAGCTGGCGATGCACCTGGCTCTCCGTTGTGCGCGCGCCGATGGCTCCCCAGCTCACCAGGCCGGCGATGTACTGCGGCGAAATCATGTCGAGGAACTCGGTGCCGGTAGGGACGCCCATTTCCGCTAGGTCGATCAACAGGTGCCGCGCCTGGCGCAGGCCGTCGTTGATCTTGTACGACTGGTCGAGATACGGGTCGTTGATCAGGCCCTTCCAGCCGATGGTGGTGCGGGGCTTTTCAAAATAAACGCGCATGACGATGCGCAGGTCGTTGGAGTGTTCGGCGATGGCGTCCTTGAGCAGCGCACCGTATTCGCGGGCGGCCTTGGTGTCGTGAATGGAGCACGGCCCGACCAGCACAAGTAGACGGGTGTCGCGCCCGGCGAGGATCTCAGCGATCTCATGACGCGTTGTGAAAATGGTCTCGGTGGCGGCCTCGGTAACGGGGAACTCTTCTTCGAGGAAGACCGGCGGAAGGACCACCTTGGTCCATTGAATGTGTATGTCTTCAGTGTTGTGAAACATCATGCTTTCCTGGTGCTTCCTTGAATAGGGAAGATTGCCGGGCACCTATAGTTGACCGGAGGGCTCTAGTTCAAGGTTATCAGTTTGAAGCACGGGGGAGCAGCATTCAGCCCATGAAGCGAGTTAAGGCAAGGGAGGGGCAGCAACCTCCAGGCTCCAGCTCCCAAGGCTGTTTGATCGGGCATATCCGTAAGCTTAGGAAGCGGTCGCTGCGCTCAGAACGGCAGGTGGAAGCGGCTGTGCGACTCCGAGTCTTTGCCGATATAGGTTTTGCCCTTCTCTATATCGGTCACATCGCTGTAGGTGTGTGTCTCATCGGTGTTGGAGTCAGAGTTGGTAAACGAGAAGCTGTTGTCTGACAGTTGGCCCAGCTTTCCGTTGCTGTCGCTGCCATCGCGAAAGCGCAGGTGCAGAAATGCTCCCTTGGGGAATCGGGCGAGCTTGCTCTCTATCTTTTTTGCCTGTTTCTCAAGGCCTTTTGCGGAAACGGCGTGACCGGATGGCGCGCTTAAGCTGCAAGCGAGAGCCAGCGTCACACATACAAGCGATTTTCTTGCGATGGAGAGAATCGTCATAACGCCTCCAGAACTCCAGCTAAACAACTTAGAGAAGGAATTGTACTGCGATTTTTCTCCGGCTGTCTGGCCTAAAACGGACGCCTCGTTATCTTTCGTAACATTTCTCTCCCGCTTTGATCTCCGTTTCGAGTTGGTTCTGCTTGGGCGGCAGCGGGCAGGTGGCGAAGTTCGTATAGGCGCAGGGCGGGTTTTCAAGCTGGTTGAAATCGAGCACCAGGTTGCCGGGCTCGTTCAGTCCTCGATCGGGCAGCCCAGTGTGCAGAAATCTTCCGCCGCCGTAAGTCGTGGTTTTGCTGGTGTCGTCGCGCAAAATAAAAAAAAGTGTCTTACCGGCCGGGTCTTCAATCACCGGCTCAAGCTGCATGATTTTGCCGTTGAGCATGAACATGGCCAGCCCCGGCGCCGGCAGCTTGAGCATGGTGCCAATCACGGTGGGGATCTCCTCAATGATGGCTGGCTTGAAAGGAATCCAGCGCGCGGTCACCAGGTACACGGGGTTCGGTGCATACCAGTTGAGCCCTTTGAAGCTGGTTCGCATGACTGAATCGGCATCCTTGATGCGCAACACAAGCCGGTCGCCGCGCTTCAGAATTGCGAAACTCAAGCCACGCCACGCCATGGTGGAGGCATTGGCGCCATCCACTTGCACTGAGCCTTCGCGAGCGGGTTTGCCGTCCACGGTAAAGTCAGGCTGGAATCCACCTGCCGGCGAAAGAAGCTGAACGACGGAGTCTTCCGCGGACTTCGCGTTTGCGGCAGTGTGCGCGCCACCCATGATGGTCAACATCGCCAGGTGGGCCGGGGCCTGCTGCGGCAAATGAATTGAGTTGTCGGCTGCGGAGCCGATGGTGTTCACGCCGGGCTTGAGCCATTCCAGTCCAGCCAGCGTCAACCAGCCATCCCGCGCAGAAACCTGCATCTCGCGCTGCGTGCGCCACCCCGCCAGGTTTTTCTGCCACGATTGCATTTCGAGCGTAGGAGAGGATGACGCTGGAGCCGACGCGGCTTGCGTGCGCGCTACCTGCGCTGAAAATGCAAGGGCAACGGCGCACAGAATGGCTGCGGCATGCGAAGAAACTTTGTAGGGTCGTTTCAAGTTTGGATCCCGCATAGGGCGTGTGCAACCCCATCTTCTACTTTCCGACTGCCGACGGCAATAAGTTAAAAGGTTGAAAACCAGATAGACGCGCAGGGAGCGGTGTAGCCCGTTTTATTAAAGGTATTTCAGTTTGAATGTGAGGTGCTGTTCAGGATGGAGTTGTTCGCAATTACGTTTCGCTTCCGGCGTTAATCCATGAATGCCTTGATCGACGCAACTGGGATTAAGACGAGAAAGCAGACCCCGAATGCCCAATGCTTGAGATTTAAGGCCAATAACAGCGACATCAAGCCAAAGCTTAGCAATACGAATTGCAGGAATCTCAATTCGGATGCGGAGTTAACTCGGCACATTGCCATGCCTGACATATTCTCACCGGGCTAGTGGTCAGGCAAGCTGGAAAATGTCCGCGCCGGCCTGGCAGAGCGATATCCGAATTGAGTTGTATTCCGTTGGTTCCTTGACATAGCACTTGGAGCGTACCTACAATTTAATTAAAGGACGGTGTATTCTCCTCTATTAATTGCTTTGCCGTCAAAGGTTTAGCGGATATGTCCAAGGTTGCAATCAGAAGTTGGCCAGAAGCTTTTGTGCCGCTGAACGCAGCCCGGATGGAGAGCTGGGGAAATGCCTGATCTACGCCTGAGCCCGCGCGAGCGGATGGTATTAACAGCGGTCATCGAGATGTATATCGCTACAGGCGAACCGGTGGCGTCGCAGGCGCTTGCCCGCCTTTTTGCGGACCGCGAAGGCCTGAGCTCCGCGACGATTCGCAACGTGATGGCTGTACTGGGCGAGACGGGTTTGCTTGAGCAGCCGCACACTTCTGCCGGACGCATTCCTACGGCAGCAGCGTTTCGCTACTACGTGGAGCAGCTTACGCAGTCCACACGAATGGCTACTGGCCATCAGTCTCCTTCCGCGCCTGCGCCGCTGAGTGACGCACGCCTTGAGCAAATTGAAGAGAGCTTTTCTGGCGTGGCCAGTTCGCATGATTATCTTGAGCGGACGTCGCATGTGCTTGCGCTGATTTCGAAAGGCCTGGGCGTGGCGCTTGCCAGCTCGACCGAGCAGCAGATTCTGGAGCACATTCATTTTTCGCGCCTGGCAACCGGCAAAGTGCTGGCCGTGGTGGTAACGCAGGGCGGAGCGGTTCAGGATCGCGTGTTGATGCTGGAGCAGGATCTGAGCCATCTGGAACTGGAAACCGCGTCGCGCTATCTGAATGAGAATTTCCGCGGGTGGCCCATCGATCGCATTCGTGCTGAGGTTACGCGGCGCGTCGACGTGGAACGCGAAGCTTATCGGCAGTTGCTGGATTCGGTGGAGGAACTGTGCCGCAGCGGTGCCCTTGTGGCATCCGAGACAAGCCCGGCGATCTTCGTTGATGGCATGGCGAACCTGATTACGAATGAAGTGGATCGCGAACGCCTGCGCCAGATGCTGTTGGCCCTTGAGGCAAAGCAAAGGTTGATTGAGCTGTTGAATGCATATGTGGATGGACGCCAGCAGGAAGTGCGCGTGGTGGTAGGGCTCGATGCAGCCTCGCCGGCCATGCAGGACCTGGTGCTGATTGGCGCTCCGGCGCGGCTGGGTGGGGCCAGCCTGGGCACGGTCGCGGTTATCGCGCCCACCCGCATCCAATACCAGGAGATGATTCAGGCAGTGAGCTACATTGCCCGGTTATCAGAGCGTCTGCTCGACACCCCTGCAGACTAGCGGCCGGCAGGCTAATGAATCGGTTTTGTCCCGGATGAATCCAAGGGGTTACGCGTGCGGAGTCGGTCCCCGCCCTACCGGGCCGGGTACTCCTAAAAAATCGCTTGAAAATACAATGGAATCAGGCGTTGCCGATTTCTTGAGACAATAAAGACTGATGAAAAGAGTTATGCACAAACATAAAACAGAGTTGGCGGATTTAGAGACGCCGGAGATTGCTGCCGGGTCCGTTGATGGAAGTGCCAGCCCGCAGGCTACAAATGGCCCGCAGGTGGTCCAGGAACCGAATTCAGAATCGAACATTGAAGCCGGCGAACCCGTTTCGCGTGCGGAATTTGAGCAGATAAAGGTCGAGCGCGATCAGCTTCTCGACCGCATGGCACGCATGCAAGCGGAGTTCGACAACGCCCGTAAGCGTGCCGAACGCGAGAAGGTGGAGTTTCGGGATATTGCCACCGGCAACGTGGTTGATCAGTTTCTGCCGGTCATCGACAACTTTCAGCTGGCGCTTAATGCGAGCGGCAATACCGATCAGCTTCGTTCCGGCGTGGCACTTATCGTCAAGCAGATGGAAGAAGTGTTGCAGAGGATGCAGGTGACCGCAATTCCCGCAGTCGGTGAGCCGTTTGATCCGCGCGTACATGAGGCTCTCGGTTCCGTTGAGCGAGAAGACATGCCCGATCAGCATGTAGCGGAGGAGATTCGCCGCGGCTATCGGCTGCGCGACCGCTTGCTGCGACCTGCGCTGGTGCGCGTGGCCCACAATTCAAAACAAACGAGCGAATGAGTCCAAAGACAACAGTGAGTAAAGCAGATTATTACGAGGTGCTTGGCGTATCGCGCGACGTCAGTGACCAGGAATTGAAAAGCGCATATCGCAAGCAAGCGATGAAGTTTCATCCCGACCGTAATCCTGGGGATCACGGCGCGGAAGAGAAATTCAAGCAGGCAAGCGAGGCATACCAGGTGCTGAGCGACGCTGACAAGCGCGCCGCGTACGATCGCTACGGCCATGCGGGCGTCAGCGGCCAGGGCTTTGGTGCCGGCGGGCCGTTCGGTGGCAGCGTAGACATCGGTGACATCTTCGGCGATCTGTTCGGCGAAATGTTTTCGATGGGAAGCGCAGGCGGACAGCGCGCTTCACGTCAACAGCGCGGCGACGATTTGCGCTTCGACATGGCCATCAATTTCGAAGATGCTTTCTTCGGCACTGAGACTGAAGTAAAGTTGCGGCGGCTCGACGTTTGCGGCACATGCAAAGGCACCGGCAGTGCATCAGGACGCGGACCGAATGTCTGCAGCTCGTGCCAGGGACGTGGCCAGCTCCGCTATCAACAGGGCTTTTTCTCTGTTGCGCGCACTTGTACGGCGTGCGGCGGCACGGGAACGGTGATCACCGATCCATGCTCGACCTGCCGCGGCGATACGCGCGTAACCAGCGAGATCAAGCTCAAAGTTAAGGTGCCGCCCGGCGTTGAAGACGGAACGCGCATTCGCTATGGGGGCGAGGGCGACGCGGGACGTGGCGGCGGCCCGAAGGGCGATTTGTACATTGTGCTGACCGTGCGGGCGCATGACTTCTTTGAGCGCCAGGGTTACGATCTGCATTGCGTCATCCCCATCAGCTTTCCGCAGGCGGCCATGGGCGCGGAGTTTGAGATTCCCGGCATCGACGGCCAGGTCAGCATCAAGATTCCGGAGGGCACGCAGAGCGGACGCGAGATCCGTGTACGCGGACGCGGCATTCCTTACCTGAACGAACGCGGCCACGGCGACCTGATTGTCAAGGTTGTTGTGCAGATTCCCAAAAAGCTGAGCCGCGCGCAGCGCGAGCTGGTGGCCAAGCTGGCTGAGACCATGAGCGTGGAAAACAAGCCCACGTCTCCAGGGTTGATCGAAAAGATGAAAGACCTGTTCAGCTAGGTACGCGTTTATTCACCAAATCAAAAGGCATGTCGCGGTTTCGCGTCATGCCTTTTTCGTTGCCGGCCAGCGGAGCGCAAACGGTTGTAAACTATCCTCACTTTCAAAATTCAATCGAAAGCGCGACCGATTCCCCAGTCGGACAGAAAGGTGGAGTCCGTATGGTTTCACGTCGGAGCATTCTAAAAGTATTGGGCACATTATCGGCGGCAGGCTATCTCGCAACCAGCCGTACGGCATGGGCAGAGGTGCCAAAGCCAAAACTGCCTCAGCGCTTGTTAGGGCGAACTGGTCGCTGGGTAACACCGCTGGCCCTGGGTGGGCAGGCCTCACTGCAATGGACGGCTCCGGGCATTGATGCGCCGGACATCATTGTGCGCGCCGTGCAACTCGGAGTGAATTATCTCGATTCGGCAAACGTTTACGGGCCAAGCCAGATGAATTACGGCGAGGCATTCCGGAGGCTGCACCTTGTGCCGGGAACTCCCGATTACAATGCCCCACTCCGCGCCAGCCTGTACATCGCCAGCAAAACGCGCGAGCGTTACGGACTTGGACCGTCGAGCCAGGCCGCGACAACGCCGGCTGCAACGGCAGTATCAGATCTCAAGCGCACTCTGACTCAGATGTTCGGCGACGGTAAAGGCTATATCCCCGAAGGCGCGTACATTGACGTCATCCAGATGCATGCCATCCAGGATATGGAAGAAGTGGATCAGATGTACGGGGGCATGGCCGAACGTGGCGGCAAGATGCCTGATCGCATTGGTTCAATCACGGCCATGCTCGACTATCGCGACGGCACCAACTATACGGGCCTGAATCCGGACCACAAGCAGTATGTGCGCCACATCGGCGCAACCGGGCACTTCAGCTCGCCGGTATTGATGGAAGTGCTGCGTCGCGATGCCGGCAACAATCTTGACACGCTGCTGGTTGCGCTCAATGCGAATGACAAACTGTACACATCGCACGAGTACAACGTGCTGCAACTTGCCATGGCGCGCGGCATGGGCGTCATCGCGATGAAGGTGTTTGCCGACGGAGTGTTCTACGGCAAGGATCCGCATTTCTCGCGTGTGCCTGAGGATGTGATTCGCAGTGTAGGCAAGCCGGACAAGATCAGTCACGAAGACCTGGTGCGCTATACGCTTTCGATTCCTGGCGTTTCGTGCGCCGTCACTGGCATTGGGCAGATTGATCGCACCAAGCCTGAGAACGATCAGCTGGTCACGAATCTCGCGTCGGCCACGCAGGATCCGGCATCTCCCGCGGAGCGCCGCAGGATCGAAAATGAGATGGCACAGCGCTACGGAGCCACCACGAATTACTTCCAGCTCAAGCAGGAAGGGCTTGTGCATCCCACTGAAGTGAAAATCGACAAGGTGGCCGGCAGCGACCAGGTCACGGTCCGCTGGAACACCGCTATCGCCGCAACAAAGCCGATTACTGCATACGAGATCAAGAGCAACGACAAGCTGCTGCTTTCGGTTCCGTATCGGCCGCAGCTTACGACGGACCTGTTGTGGGCAAGCGTGCCGGCGGGGGCCGTTGGCGATGGCAAAGTCACGGTCACGGCGAGAGAAGCTTAACAGGAACAAGAAAGGCTTCACGGCGACAACCGTGAAGCCTTTTTACTTTGATGAGACTCAGCAGAAGCAGAACGCCGGGGGCTGCGAACTCGCGACCGTCCGAGCAGCCTGCTACTGCTGTATGAAGTCCGCCCACACGCCGATCTTTCCGTAGTAGATGCGCATGCTGCATTGCGTGGGTTTCATGCGGGGGATGGCAAGCTGAAACGGCTGCGAGTCAGGCAGCTGTCCAGTTTCCAATGGGGCACGAAGCAGGTCCTGGCCGGGGTCATATACGTTTCCCGATACATCCTTATTCACGATCATGATCCACTTGTCTTTGGTGGGAAGAATCCGGAGCGAGTAAGCTCCCGGAGGAATCGCGGTACCGCCCAACGTGACGCGACCGTCGACAAACAGGATCATTGGCTGGTCGTTGGGAGTCCACATCTTGTCTCTCTGCAGATCTCTCTTCTTCGGGTTGTCAGCTATCGCTGAGTAGCTGATCCGAGTCTGTTTTCCATCCTCGAACATGCAAGTAGCATTGACAGGCGTTGATGTAGCGGGCTGTTGAGCGAATCCAGTGATGGTGAGCAAGGCGTAAAGGCTTGCAACACTTGCAGTCTTCCAACGCATGAGTCCTCCTCCACACAAACAACATCGGCGCTGTCGATCCGAGTGAGCCCTCAACGAATTTTCATCGTAAAGACTGTTGGTCCCCCGGACGGGCTCGATTAAGCGAACGATTTCCTTGAAGCGCATTATACTCAAACGCGGCAAAAAGGGCTTCACGGCAAGGAAACCGTGAAGCCCTTTCATGTTGAGGGAGGGATTCTTAGAACGACAGCTTTGCGCCGAACTGGATTTGGCGTGCCGTGGTTGAGGTTGCGGTGATGACGCCAGCGGTGGGCGAAATCCCTGAAGTCGCTGAGGAGTACACCACCGGATTCGGAGTAAGAAAGTTGGTGTGGTTCAAGACGTTGAAGAACTCGGCGCGGAATTGAATGCCAAGTCCTTCGGTAATGTGCGCGCTTTTGGCTGCTGAGAAGTCGACTTCTGTCGAACTTGGTCCCACCAGCGAATCACGCGAGACATTGCCGTACGTTCCGGCGGCGGGTGGCAGAAAAGCTGCTGGATTGAACCACTGTCCCGGTGTGCGCGGATAGAGATTGCCGGTGAAGTTCGGATTCAGATTTGGCCGAACCGGATTGCGGGTGTCGCCGTTGCCGGTGGGGTTGTAGCCAAGCTGTGGCGAGAAGGGGAAGCCCGACAACACACTGCCAATGGTGCTCACGGTCCATTCACCGATGAATGCATTCACCGGTTTTGAAGCCTGACGCAGGAAGTGGCGATGGCGGCCGAACGGCAGTTCATAGCTCGCATTGAATGATCCAATGTGGCGAAGATCGGTTGCTGCCGGACCCCAGTCGGTTCCCGGTTTCAGGGGGAATGAAACAAACGCTGGTGTATTGGCACTTACGCTTGTGTTCCATGCTGAACCGTCGTCGAGATTTTTTGAGAAGGTGTAGTTGCCGCGGAACTGAAGTCCACCGGCAAAGTTACGGCGCAAGTCAACAACAAGCGCGTTGTAGAATCCCACGCCTTGCGATACCCACGAAGTGGTATTAGCCAGGCTGGGATTGGCAAATGGAGCATTAGCTGGAAAGAAGGCGGTTCCATTCGGAAGGAAAGTCGGAACCGGTTCGTTCATGTCCTCAGAGAGGATTTGGTGGTAGCTGTGCGAGGCCACGTACCCCAACGTGAGCGAGGTATGCGGAGCAACCTGCTGCTCAACGCGCAGGCTCCAGCCGATCACAGCAGGGGTTGCAATGTCAGGCTGCACGTTGCTGGGCGAGACCTTTGTGCCGGTTGGTGGCGGTGTGCCCGGAGTGAAGCTCAAAGTCGAGAGGGCCACATTGCTGATTGACTGCGCTGTATTGAACGGAGCAGTCTGACCCAGGCGATAGTCAAGCGTATCGAGCAAGCCGTAGTAGAGACCGGCACCGCCGCGAACGGCGGTCTTTCCGTTACCCCAAACGTCCCAGGCGAATCCCAGACGGGGTGCGGGTAAGAACTTGGCGCGATTATCGGTAAGCGCTGAATTGCCGACGACGGGGTTGGTTTGCAGGACGCCGTTCACAATTGCGTAGTTTGAGGCGCGGCCCTGCGACTCATTCCATCCGTTGGTGGACTCAGAGCGGAAGCCTGCGCGAAGCTCAAGCCGCGGCGCTAACTTGATGGTGTCTTCAACAAACTCCGCAACCTCAAGCGAACGCCAGCCCAGCTCGGTGGGCGCAGGAACAACTGTGAAAGTCTTCACTGTTCCCTGCAGGAACGACTGCAGCGTAGCGAAAGACGCCTGTCCATACTGGTATTGTGCAAGCAGATCGTTGGCCTGAATTCGTTGCACCCAGACGCCTGCCTCAATCTGCTGCCTACCGCGCGACCAGTAAATGTGATCGTCGCCCGTGAACAAATTACGCGAGGACGAATTGTTGCTGCCCACGTTTGCCCCGGCGCCGGTAATCTGTGAGGCGCCGTTGGATGCGGTGCTTCCAGCCACAACGATGGCACCCACCGGCTTGCCGGCAACCCAGCCCGTGACGCCGCTGACCGGATAGTAGCCCGTAAAGAAGAAGCTGGCGCGCGAGAAGCCGAAGCGCGCCGTGTTCAACAACGAAGGCGAGAAGACGTGCTGTTCCTGGATGCTGGCCACCTGCGCGCGCAAACTCTCATTCACGCGGCTGAGTGGATTCTGCGAGGGCGTATCGGCGGTGCTGTCGTCGACCGTGTAGACGGCGAAGAGCAGATCCTTGTTGCTGGGGTTGGTATCAAAGCGCGTAGTGCCGAAGTCTTCGCGGATAGTCTGCTTGGGATGGCTGAACGCCTCAGCAATGCCGCTGGCGTTTCCATTACTGAGCAGCTCGGGGCCGTTGGCCACAGGCCACAAGGCAAGCAGAGGCTGCACAGAAGCGTTGACGCCGACGTACTGCTCCACTCCTGCAGAGTTGGGCAGGTAGCCGAGCCGCGCCTGGGCATCAGGTACGAGTGTCACCGCACTCAAATTCCAGTTCTGGCGGAACCCTTCGTAATTGCCAAAGAGAAATGCCTTGTTGTGGCGGATGGGACCGCCGAGGGAACCGCCAAACTGGTTGCGCTGAAAGGGCGGAATCGCGCCGACGTCGAAGTAGTTGCGGGCATCGAGCGCGCTGTTGCGCAGGAATTCGAATCCGGTGCCGTGGAACTGGTTGGTGCCGGATGAGGTAACGATGCTGACCTGCGCACCGTCGCGCTTGCCGTAGCTTGCTCCATATGAATCGGAAGCGACGTTGAACTCGCGCACTGCGTCTACTCCGAGCAGCTCGCCGCTGGTGCCGCCGGGCGTAACGTTGATGAGTGAAGCGCCGGTGTATTCAATGCCGTTGAGCAGGAACAGATTGTCCTGAGGGCGGCGTCCGCTGACAGAGAACATGTTGCCGACGGATGAGTTCGATGTGCCGATTCCGCCAGAACGCTGATTGGTGTAGTTCACCGTGGCGGGATTCAGCGTCAGCAAACCGTCGTAACTACGGCCGTTCAGCGGCAGCTCTTTTACCTGGTGCTCATCGACCAGCCCGGCGGTCTGCTGCGTTGTGGTGTTCACGTTGTCGGGCTGGGCATCAACAATGACTTCCTGTTCCACTTTTTCAACGCCAAGATCGAAGTTCACTTGCAGGCTCTGGCCAATGGCGAGTGAAATGCCGCTGCGCTGATCGGTTTGAAAACCCTCGTGACTGACCGTGACAACGAAGTTTCCGACCGGCACTGAAGGCGCGTAGTAGCGTCCATCAGCATCGGTGGTCAGTTGCCGGCTGGCGCCGGTTTCAATTTGCCGAACATTAACGGTTGCTCCCACAACGGCAGCACCGGTCTTGTCGCGCACAGCGCCGCTGATGGTTCCTCCCACAATCTGGCCAAAGATCGGCGAGACTGCGCCGATGAAGATTGCGAGCAAGAAGATGTTTAATTTTCTGAACGACATGATGAAGACCTCCTGAAGTCTGAGTGCTGCGACTGCTCCGCATGTGAAATCAATGCGGCTGCAGAATGAAATCGCGCGATTCTACCTGCGTGACTGAAATTGAAATGGGATTGGGATTAACAGCTACAACAACAACAGCGCCGCCGGGAGGTGGCAGTTGCGAGCCGTGATGGGGAGTGCAATTGCATAATCGAACTTCGTAATTCTCAAGGTTCGTGGTGAGCAAATTTAGCCTGAAAATACAAAAGCCGCGTCAGCTAAGTTGCTGATTCGCGGCCTTGTAGAGACTGTCTGGTTTATTACCAGTTCATCCGCAAGACCAGCGCAGCGCGCAAAGACACGCACAACAGCCGGCCGGGATGAACATCGAACCCATATCGCGAATATAACGCAGAGCTAAATTGGAGTCAATATGTCGGAAAGTTGGAACGGTCAATCCCGTGATATGCCGGCCGTCGGCTTGCCAGCCTCCTAACCAGGTAACTTGCTGCCACGTTGTACACGTTATCTTTTCAGCGCAGCGGCGGTTTTCGCGCTAGGATGGGTGCGTCTCTATTTCACACATCCCAGTGAATGCTCCCGTAACCAACTCTGCAGCAATGTCCCCGCGCCCGGATATGTCGTGGCTGCGTTGGGCTGCGTTTGTCCTTACGGCTGCGGTCATTTTTCTGCTTGCTGCGGCGGGTGTCAGCGGATGGCGCGTTCTGCGAAGTTCTCGAAGCCTAAGACCCTCGACGGCAGTACGAAATCCTGTCGCTGTCGTATGGACAGATCGATTCGGCGATGGCACGCCGGATTTTCTGCGCTTGAGCGACCCGGCCGATCAGGCGGCGTTTCGCCGCTGGTTCACGCTGATCGCCGAGTACCAGGCAATCCGTCCCAGGGCAGCGCTACCGGCCGAGATCACTGATTGCGCAAGCCTGCTGCGCTATGCCTATCGCGAAGCTCTCAAGCGGCACGACGAAAATTGGTTTATCACGACCGGCATGGAGATTACAGCACCGCCGGGCGAAATACACGCGTGGAGCTATCCACATTCGCCGCTTGGCACAGCGCTGTTTCGAATTTCTCCTGGCCCTTTGGCGGCAGGTGATTTCGAGCGCGGCGCGTTTGCGCAGTTTGCCGATGCAAAAACCCTGGTCGAGCGCAACGCGTATCTCGTCAGCCGTGACGTGCGGCAGGCCCAGCCCGGAGACCTGCTGTTCTACCGGCAATTCGGTCAGTTGTCACCGTGGCACTCCATGATTGTCGACCGCGTGGGAAACGAAACTCTGGTCGTCTACAACACCGGCGAAGATCATTCACCCCACGGACGAAGACCTGTCCGCGGGGGCCCCGATCACGGCGCAGCAGGCGAAATGCGCCGCGTCGCTATGAGTGAGTTGATCGATCATCCACAGCCGCAATGGCGTCCGCTACCTGGCAATCCGAATTTTCTTGGTGTGTACCGCTGGAATATTTTGCGAGGAACCCAATGAACTTGAGTAAGCAGCTGCTCGCTGTTTCACTGTTGCTGATTTCCGCCGCTGCACAGGCGAACGATGCACCGCGCTCGTTTTCGCTCAGTACCACGCGCACATTTGCGCCTGGCGAGAGCGTGAAGGTCCAGCTTTTTGCACGCAACGTGCCTGAGCTGGAGTTCCGTGTGTACCGCGTGAACGACGCGCAAAAGTTCTTTGCTGGATTGAAGGACCTGCACAGCTTTGGCATCGAGAGCTCGTCGCCCGTTGAGCAGATTGATCAAAAAACCTGGCTGGAGAAGATTCACGACTTCAAAGCGCATCTATGGTGGGTCATGCGCCACTTCTTTCGCAGCCAGTTTACTGACGAGGCGCGTGACAGCTTTCGCGAGCAGCAGGGCAAGCTTGGCAAGAGGAGCCGCGTAATCGGCGCAACACAGTTTGCGCAGGTTCCTATCCTGAATGCGAGTCAGCTCGTCGCGCGATGGAAGCTTGTGACGCCGCCCGCGCTGGTGAGCGAGACTCAGCAGTTGCCCATCGATGGACTCGACTCCGGCGTGTACCTGATTGAAGCGACCGACGGAACTTACAAGGCCTACACGGTGGCCATCGTCACCAGCATCGCAATCGTGGAGCGGGCAATGCATGGGCAGGCCGAGCTTTACATTGCCGATCGCAGAACAGGCGCGCCGGTTGAGAAGGCCGACGTGGTGATGTGGGCGGGCGGAAAACAGCAGGCATCAGGCGTAACCAACGCAGACGGCATGGCCTCGCTGGGCATGAACTGGCGCGGCGCAACGCAAGGCGCGGAGCCGGAGAATTTGTGGATCATGGCGCGGCATGGCGCCGACGCAGCACTGGTCACGCCGTGGGGATATTCTTTCGGGCAGCAGTCGCAACGCGACGCACGCGCGTACATCTACACGGATCGGCCCGTCTATCGGCCGGGGCATACGGTACACATCAAGGCAGTAGTCCGCATCAAGAAAGGCGACGCGTTTGAACTGCCGCAGGCATGGACGCCCACGCTTGAAGTTACAGACAGCAACAACAAAACGATCTTGTCAAAAGGAATTGCACCCTCAGTGCACGGCACGCTTTCCGCGGATGTCGAACTGCCATCAGACGCCGCGCTGGGCTACTATTCTGTGCGGTTGGGCGATCAGGGTGCGGAAGGCGGCGGCAGCTTCTACGTGGAGGAGTACAAGAAACCCGAGTACCAGGTGTTGGTGAAATCCACTGTGGCGCATCTGCTGCAGGGCAGTGCGGCACAGGCCACCATTGAGGCTCGCTACTTCTTTGGCGAGCCGGTGGCAGGCGCCAAGGTCAAGTACGTTGTGCACACGTCAACGCACTATTGGTGGGATCAGGAGTCGGGCGAAGGCGATGGCGGCGACGCGGAAAGCGATGACACCGAAGGTGAAGGCGGCGAAATCGATGACACCTGGGGCCAGACTGAGCAGCAGGAGCACGAAGGCGTGCTCGATGCCAACGGCCGCCTGCAAGTGAGCATACCCACGGCAATCGACTCGAAGCATCAGGACATCGACTATCGCATTGAAGCACGCGTTACGGATGCGGCAAATCGCGAGGTGAGCGGACATACGACCGTGCTGGCAACGTATGGATCGTTCCGCGTGAACGTTGAACCCACAAAATATCTGTATCAAAGCGGCCAGCCGGTGCGTGTCAAAGTTACAACGCAAGACTACGAGAATAAGCCGGTGCAGACTGGCGTCCACGTGGCCGCTGCGCTCGTAAAGTGGGATTCAGTAACGCACCAACGTTCAACGACAACCGTTGCCAACGCCGACGGCACGACCGCCGCCGATGGGACCGCGACAATCGATTTGCCGATGAGTTCAGCGGGCAGCGGCGACTTTGAAGTAACGGTAAGCGCGCAGACGCCGGAGAATCGCACAGTTGAGGGCCGCACATGGGTGTGGATATGGAATGGCGCGGGCGCCTGGTACCAGCCGAATGCGCAAGCGCAGATCATTGCCGATAAAAAAACCTACGAAGTCGGCGATACTGCGCACCTGCTGCTTGTCACTGGGCTGAAGGAATCGTGGGCGGTCGTTACGGCTGAGGGCGAAGCAGTACAGTCGCGGCGATTGATGCATGCAACAGGAGAGAGCTTTGCCTTCGACGTGCCCATTACGCAACAATCGCAGCCGAACTTGATGGTCAACGTGGTCATTGTGCACGACAACCAGTTGATGACGGCACAGAAAAGCTTGAAGGTTCCGCTGCTGGAGCGCACGCTTACCATTACGGCCACGCCGAGCAAGAGCCAGTATCTGCCCGGAGAAAAAGGCAGCTTCGATGTGTATGCAGTTGACTCGGACGGCAAGCCGGTGCAGGCAGATTTGAGCTTTGGCGAAGTGGATGAGGCCCTCTACCAGGTGCGGCCCGATTCGAGCGGCGATATTGTGAGCTACTTCTATCCGAAGCGTTATTCATATCTTGAACCGCAGACATCGTTTGATTTCTATTTCTCAGGCGAGGCGGGAAAGAAAAGTCCCCTGCTTGCGCAGATGTCTGCAGGGCTTTTCCATCCGCGCATGGCGCAGGTTAAACCGGGCTCCGACCTCGTTGTGCCCAAGGTGCGCAAGGCGTTTCCCGATACGGCCTATTGGAATCCCAACGTGCGCACTGGTGCTGATGGACATGCGCGCGTCGAGTTTAATTTCCCTGATGCGCTAACAACGTGGCGCACAACTATCCGCGCCATGACGGACGATAGCAAGGCTGGCGGAGTTGTCACCCGCGTGCTGGTTCGCAAAAACCTGATCGTGCGGCTGGCTGCGCCACGGTTCTTCCGCCAGGGCGACGAGACGGTGCTGCGCGTGATCGCACACAACTACCTGACCTCGGCCAAGGATGTGACTTTCGCGCTGGATGTGAACGGCGCTGAAGTGATGACCGGGCAAACGCAAAAAGTCAACGTTCCATCCAGGGGCGAAAGCTTCGTTGACTGGCGCGTGAAAACTCGCGCAACAGGCAACGTTGTGTTGACCGCGAAGGCGCTCACCAATGAAGAGTCTGACGCGCTTGAAATGACCCTGCCTGTGTTACCGTACGGCGTAAAGCAGAAGCAAGCCGGCGCGGGGGTGCTGTTTTCAGGTGCCGGGCAGAACCAGTGGTCGTACAACATTCCGGCGTCGTCCGATGCGAATTCGCGGGCGCTGACGATCACCGTAGCGCCGAGCGTAGCCGGCACAGTGTTCAGCGCGCTCGGCTATCTCACCAGCTATCCGTGGGGATGCACCGAGCAAACCATGTCGAGCTTCCTGCCCGATCTGATCGTGAGCCAGGCGATCGAAAAGCTGAAACTCAAATCGCCCATCGGCAAGAAGCAATTGGACGATATGGTGCAGGCGGGAATTGAGCGTCTCTACAGCTTCCAGCACGACGATGGCGGATGGGGTTGGTGGCCCGACGATCAAAGCCGCCTGTTTATGACCGCGTATGTTGTGAGCGGATTGGGGCAGGCGAAAGATGTCGGCCGCACCATCGACGATGACAAGCTGAACAAGGGACGTGCATGGTTGCAGAAGACACTGGCGACGCATCCCAACATGATTCCTGATCTGCATGCCTATACGGTGTTCGCGTTGGCGACAACCGGCGGCGCACCGAAAGACGCGCTGGATAAGGCATGGGGAGATCGCGGCAACGTGAGCGACGAAGGGCTTGCGCTCATCGGGCTCGCGCTCGACGCTGCGCAAGACAGTCGAGCACACGAAGCGGCAACGCTGCTCGAAAAGAAGGCCCGCGTGAGCGACGTTGATGCGCACTGGGAAGGCAACTACGACGGCATGCTTGAATACTGGGATGACACGTCAAGCGAGACCACAGCGCTGGCGTTGAAGCTGCTCATCAAGCAGGATCGTTCAAGCGGTCTGCTAACGAAGGCGGCTGTGTGGTTGGCTGGTCATCGCAGCGGCGATTACTGGTACTCAACCAAGCAGACCGCAATGGTCATTCAGGGGCTGACGGATTACGTCGCAATGAGTGGCGAGCTTGCCAACTCTTCCGATGTTGAAGTTCTCGTAAACGGGGTGAGTGTTGGCAAAAAACATTTTGGCCCTGGCGATGGTTTTGCGTTGCCGTGGCAGATTAAGGTGGCCGCCGCGCAAGTGGGCAGCGGTGGCCAGGTAACGGTGCGCAAAGACGGCAACGGCATTATCTACTGGTCCGCGGAAAACGGATGGTATTCCAGCGATCGAAAGCTGTTCCAACAGGGGCAACTGGCGCTGAACATCACGCGCGACTATTACGTCCTCGCAAAGCGGCAGGACAAGCCTACCGATCCGATTACGTATGATCTGCAACCCATCAAAGGCGTCGTGCACGTTGGCGACACTGTTGCGGTGCGGTTGGCGCTCAACGGAACGGACTGGAAGTACCTGCTGGCCGAGGATCCGATTCCGGCGGGTACGGAGTTCCTGAGCGAAACCGGGCTCTACAAGTTGAACAACAAACCGGATTGGTGGGCAGACTGGTTTACGCGCAAGGAGTTTCACGATGACCGCGCGGCATTCTTCAACACCGAGTTCAGCAAACGTCGGGAGTACGTCTACCTGCTCAAGGTGGTCAATCCCGGCAAGTTCGTCATCAGCCCGGCGCAGGCAGGGCCCATGTATCAGTTGAATGTGCAAACCACAACCGATCCCGCAACGCTGGAGGTGCAGCCGTGAGTTACATCAATGATCTTTTCTTCAGGCTTCGCCGCAGTTGGATCTGGGTGGTGCTGCAGTTCGCGCTAACGCTGGTCTTAATCGTTGTCGGATACGGCTGGACGCGTATCGGTGAAAAGAACTGGTGGCAAGTGGCGCTCACGCTGCTTGTGCCGCTGATTCTCGCCATTTCGCTGCTGGAACTCGAAGCAGGAACAATGCGGTCGCTTTCCAACGATGATAGCAAGCGCGTAAAGCTGGTGTGGGGCGCTATGGCGCTGCTGGTGTGGGCGGCACTGTTGCTGGCGCTGTGGGCACTGCTCGATTGGTGCGATGACCGCATACCGCTGTGGGCTGGGTATCTTAATTCGCGGGCATCGGCAGGCGGTCGCGCAACGCTTTTCACTTACCCGCATCTGGTGCTCTGGTTTACTGACATTGAGTGGCTGCTGCGCTGGGTGGTCATTCCCGCCAAGTTGATACCACATGCAATGGCCTCAGCGCAGTGGGGCTGGCGCTTGCCAATGCGCAGAATCATTCGTCTACTGCTCAACTGGCAGTGGTGGCTGGGGGCAATTGCGGCCGCGCTGGTTGGCGTGTCTTTGCCGGGGCACTTCTTTAACGGCGCACCAAGTGGAACAGTGTCGCACCAGGTGTGGGCAGTTGTATTCAAAATGGCTGGAGCGTATCTGCTGCCGGTTGCCGCATGGGTGGTCCTGATTGCATGGGCAGCAGTGCTGATGGCGCAGCGTAAGCCCGGCCGAAACGAGGAGCGCGACGACGAAGCAAACGTATTGGCGCCGGTAGGGTCGGGCCCATTACGCGTGGATTCAGTAAAGCTACCGCTGCCCGAGAGTGGCGACGACGCCGACCGGAACGCCTGAGCGGAGCCATTCAACAACGCGCTCACGACCATAACGCGCAAGCAGGCGCGATGCGTAACCAGCCGCAGCGCGATGTGCGACTGCCGAGTCAGACTCGGTTGCCGCATGAGCGAGCATGGCATCAAGCGCGTCGATCTTGATCGTCATCGTAGCCGCGGTTTTGGCGTTAGGCTCGGCCCACACTTCGACCAGTCCTTCTCGCAACCATAGCGGCGCTGCAGGGCCGGCATGCTGTTCAACCAGCGCGTGCATGAATTCGTGGCGCATTGTTTCCTCGAGCAGATGACGCGAAGCCAGTGTGCGCAGGGCCTGCGCGCCAATCCAATCGCCTTCAGTAAACGCCGCCATCCATCCGGGCGCGCCGGTTGCGTTGCGAAACGCCGGCGTTGAAGCGAATGCCCGCACAGTAATGGGCCCGGGCGTATTCAGTCCCGAACGTTGTGCCGCTTCAACGCGTGCACGTTGGAGTTCAGGAAGATAAGCAGCATCGGCCGCATCAAGCGACTGCAGAATGATTCCCTCACGTGCGAACAATTGCCAACTGCGCCCGGCGAGTTCATCGGCAGGCTGCGCGCCGGGAAAATATTGGCCCAGAATTTCAGCAGCGGTGTGATTCTGCGCGGCCATTGCGGTCGC
>Ga0265339_10000757_pt1 | contig 24968 bp, 16 predicted proteins | sample 4CB219metaG_FD_202085 | JGI IMG/M metagenome (GOLD analysis project Ga0265339, IMG submission 202085) | Rhizosphere microbial communities from Carex aquatilis grown in University of Washington, Seatle, WA, United States - 4-CB2-19 metaG | ecosystem: Host-associated > Plants > Roots >... | reverse complement strand
CCAAGGCGCGGCTGTGCGCCGCGGCCAGCGCGTCGAACCCGGTGCCCTGCACGGCCTCGCGCGCCAGCGTGTGCCCGGAGTCGGTGCGGCCGCTGGCCGCTTGGTGCACCACCCAGACGGCGTCGAGCACCGCCGCCTGACCGTCGATCGAGTCGAAGCGCTGGACGGAGATGGTGACCCGATAAGCCGGCTTGAAGTGGGCCAACGGCGCGGTCGCCACGTCGGGCGAAGCGAGCAGCTGTGCCAGATCGCCGGCAACGGTGCGGGCGATGCTATCGCTCAACGGCGCCGCCCAGCGATTGAATTCATCCAGTCGCACCTGATTCGGCGCCACCTGCACGACGAACTCGGGACGATCGACGCTGGCCGGCACGCTGACCGGCCCGACGATGACGGCATAGCGTGCCGCCGGCGCAGTGCTCGGCGGCGCCACGGCGTCGAGGGTGTAGAAGCGCGACGGCGGCGAGGCGCCGCAGCCCGCCGCAGCCAGGCTCCCGACCAGCCATAGCGCCATCACGATGCGAGGCATCATGGCTTGCCCTCCTCGGTCTTGCCGCGAATCAGCGCCTCCGGATGGCGCTCCAGATAGTCGGTGAGTACCCGCAGGCTGCGCGCCGCACCGGTGACCTCCTGCAACGTCGTGGCCAGCTCGGTCCCGAGCAGCGAATCCGGCGCGACCATCTTGTCGGCGTTGATCACCAGCTTGTCGGTGCTGTCGAGCGTGCCGCGCGCACTCGTCATCGTCTTGTTGAGGCCGGCCAGTGTGAGGCGCAGGTCGTCGCCGATCTGCTTGTAGGGCACCTCGTCGAGCTTCTTCATGATGCCGACAGCGCGCGCCTCGATCGCCGCCAGATCGCTCGGTATCGTCGGCAGTCGCGGCGGATCGTGCGACCAATCGACCGTCGCGGGCGGCGCATCGGGAAAGAAGTCGAACGCGACGAACAGCGCGCCGGTCAACAAATTGCCGCTTTGCAACTGAGCCCGCACGCCGTGCGCGACCAAGCTGTCGATCACCTTCCGGCGCAAGACTGCCAGGTCGGCGCCGGGATCGATGCCCTCGAGCTGAACGCCGAGCCGCTGCGCATCGAGGCGGATCACCACGGGCGCGGTGAAATTCATCGTCTTGGCGTTGAGCTGCGCACGCACCTGCAACACCTCGCCGATCGGGATGCCGCGCAATTCGACCGGCGCGCCCGCGGTGAGCCCGCGCACCGACTGCGTGAAGTCCAATTCGATATCCTGCGGATTGGCCGGCGCCAGCTGGAACGCCTTGGTACGGTCGTCATAGAGGGTGAACGTCGTGTTGGTCTCGGCCTCCGGGCCCGTCGCGGTGCCGGAATTGGTCTCGAAGGCGATGCCGCCGATCAAGATCGACAGCAGCGACTGCGTCTGGACGCTCAGGCCGTTGGCATTCAGTGAGAGGTCGATCCCGCTGGCGTTCCAGAAGCGCGTCTCGGCGGTGACGTACCGATCGTACGGCTGCTTGACGAAGACCTTCACGCTCAACCCACCGCCGTCGTCATCGAGCGCGTACGACGCCACTTCGCCCACCTGCAGACGGCGGAAGAAGAGCGGCGTGCCGGTGTCGAGGGAGCCGAGCGTCGGCGTCCTGAGCATGAAGAACCGGCCCGGCGTATCGCCGGCGACGACCGGCGGGGAATCGAGCGCGACGAAGTCGCGCCGGCTGGCGGTGGCGTGCCCGATCTCCATGCCGACGTACGAACCCGAGATCAGCGTCCCGAGGCCGCTGATATTGGCGCCGGAGATGCGCGGGCGCACCACCCAGAAGCGCGTATCGTCGAGCAGAAAGTTCTCGGTCTTGGGAGCCATCTGTGCCGTCGCCACGACGCGCAGGTGGTCGTCGGACAATCGGATCGTCTTCAGCGTGCCGACCGTCACACCATTGTAGTGAATCTCGGTCTTGCCCGCCTCGAGCCCTTCGGCGGACGCGAACACGATGGTGATCGTCGGCCCCTCGCTCAGGATTCTCGTCAGCGCGACCCATCCGCCGACCGCCGCCGCGGCCAGCGGAATCACCCAGACGAGCGAGATGCGCGTGCGTTTTTTTGGCACCATACGCGACGGCGGAACGGGCGGCAGCGGCGTGTCGCGGTCAGGCATGGCGGACCTCTCCGAAAGCGGGGCAATCCCAGATCAGGCGCGGGTCGAACGATTCGACCGCGAGCATCGTCAGCACCACCACCGCGGCGAAGAAGAACAGCCCCGGCGCCGGCGAGACCGACATCAGCGGTTGCAGCTGCACGAGCGACACGGTGAAGGTGTCGACGAAGACATCGATCATCGACCAGCGGCCGATGATCGCGACGATGCGGTAGAGGCGCATGCGCTCGTGATGATTGTGCGCCGAGCCGCGCTGCACGCTGATCAGAAGGTAGACGAGCGCCAGAATCTTGGCGCTGGGAATCATGATGCTGGCGACCAGGACGATGATCGACAGCGGCCAGCCGGTCGGTGACCACAACAAGACGACGCCCTGCAGAATGGTGTCGGAGTCGGAGCCGGTGGCGGTCGTCGTGGTCATCACCGGCAGCAAGTTCGCCGGCACGTAGCAGATTGCCGCCGCGATCACGAAGGCCCAGGCGCGCTCGACGCTGGCCGGCTTGCGAAACGTCAGCTCCTCGTCGCAGCGCGGACAGCGGCCCTCGTCCGCAGCGGCCGGCGGACGTGACAGCAGGCCGCACGCCTCGCAGCCTTGCAGACCGAGCGCCGCCGCACTGGCGTCGCTCACGGCGCCACCTCGACCGCCGCGTGCAGCTCATCCGGCGGCGCCGCGCCGGCGACCCATTCGACACGCTGCCACACCTCACGGCGGTCGAAGCTCGCTTGCAGGCCGGCGAGCAGGAACACCAACGCGCCGAGCGCGAACAGCGCCGTGCCGGGAACCACCGTGGCGTAGTCGGCGATCTTGATGAGCGCCACCAGCACGCCGATGATCATGACCTCGATCATGCTCCACAGGGTGGTGGTCGGATGATGGCGCAGCAGCATCGCGACCCAGCGGCGCGGCCGCGCGCGCCGCGCGCCGAGCCCGATGACGAGCATCAGCACGATCTGGAGTCCGGGCGCGACGACGGCGGTGAACAACACCAGCGCCGCCACGGCCTCGCGCCCGTCGTGCCACAGTTGCTGCGCGCCGCCGATCACGGTCGTCGAGGCGCGATGGCCGACGGCGTCGAGGCTCAGCATCGGCACGCTGTTGGCGACGACGTAGAGGATCGCCGCCGCCAGGCTGAGCGCGAGCGTGCGCTCCAGCGAGCGGTCGCGCCGCCGCCAGAGCTCCCGGTCGCAGCGCGGGCAGCGCGCCGAGGCGCCGACGGCCAGATCCGGCAAGCGCTGCACCAGATCGCAGTCCGGGCAGGCGATGAGCTGCCGGTCGGCGAGCGGCTGATTGTATGCGTCATGAGTCAGAAGGCAGGCCTCCGGGCCGGTCCCATAGCGCAGTTTTGCTAGCCTGTCCGCAGCGCGATGACCGGAAACTCTTCGGTAAGTTTGAGGAAATCCATGCCCTCGGCCGCCGCGGTGCGGCGAGCCCGCCTCTAGCCGATCTCCGCCAAGCCCAGCCGTCCTTTCCAGCGATGCTCCAGGACCTGGCGCAGGGCGGCGGATTCGGGGCTGCGCAGATGCGGGTCGAGGCTGAGCCACTGCTCGGCGGCGTCGCGCGCTTCGGCCAGCGTGCGCGTATCGCGAATGAGACTGGCGACGCGAAAGTCCGGCAGCCCGTGTTGGCGCGTGCCGAGGAAGTCGCCGGGGCCGCGCAACTCGAGGTCGACTTCGGCGATCTTGAAGCCGTCGTTGGTCGCCGCCATCGTCTTGAGGCGCCTGTAGGTGTCCGATTCGCGATCGCCGAGATACGAGGCGACCAGAAGGCAGCTGGCGTCGGCGCTGCCGCGCCCGACGCGGCCGCGCAACTGGTGCAACTGCGACAGGCCGAAGCGCTCGGCGTGCTCGACGACCATTACCGTCGCATTCGGCACATCGACGCCGACCTCGATGACCGTCGTGCTGAACAGCACCTGTAGGTCCCCCGCGCGGAAGCGCCGCATGATCGCCTCTTTCTCGTCGGCTTTCATGCGGCCGTGCAGCAAGCCGACGCGCAAGCCGGCGAACACGGTGGCGCCGAGCTCGCGCGCGTTACTGGTGGCGTCGCGCAGATCTTCCTTCTCCGACGCCTCGACCAGCGGGTAGACGATATACGCTTGGCGGCCCAACGCCAGCTGCTCTTTGACGCGCTGGTAGACCTCTTTGCGCGCCGACTCGAACACCACCTGCGTGCGCACGGGCGTGCGGCCGGGCGGCAGCTCGTCGAGCAGCGAGACGTCGAGGTCGCCGTACACGGTCATCGCCAGCGTGCGTGGAATCGGCGTCGCCGTCATCAGCAGGATGTCCGGCGACGGGCCGTCCGCCTCGCCGCGCAGCTTGGCCAGCGCGGCGCGCTGCAGCACGCCGAAGCGGTGCTGCTCGTCGACGACGCCGAGCGCGAGATGCGGCATGCGCACGCCGGCCTGAATCAGCGCGTGCGTGCCGACCGCAAGCTGGATCTCGCCGCTCTCCAGCGCCGCGTACATCTTCTTCCTGCCGCTGCGCACCGCATCGCCGGTGAGCAGCGCCGCGCGCACCCCGAGTCCTTCGGCGAAACGCGCGACGGTGGCGTAATGCTGCTCGGCGAGCAGCTCGGTGGGCGCCATGAATGCGGCTTGCCGGCCGTTCTCGATCGCGACCAAGGCGGCGAACAGCGCCACCATCGTCTTGCCGCTGCCGACGTCGCCCTGCACCAAGCGATGCATCGGATGCGGCCGCGCTAGGTCGACGTACACCTGCTCGATGACGCGCTGCTGCGCGCCGGTGAGCGCAAAGGGCAGCGCCGCGGCGAGGCGATCGGTCAGCGCGCCGCTGCGCGGCTGCGCCATGCCGTGCTCCAGCACTGCCTGACGCCGCTTCAACCCGAGGCCGAGCTGCAAGAAGAAGAGCTCGTCGAAGACCAGGGCGCGATGCGCCTGCGTCGCGAAGCGGTTCAGCCGGTCGACGTCGGCGTCCGGCGCTGGCGTGTGCAGCGCGTGCAGGGCGGCGGCCGGATCGGCGAGTTGCGCGCGTGCCACGATCGCCGCCGGCAACACGGCCGGCGCAAGCGGCGCGTATTCGGTCGCTGCCTGCTGCGCGATCTTGCGCATCACGCCGACGCTCAGAATGGTCGGCTTTTGGTAGATCGGCAGGATACCGGCACCGGCGTCCTCGTCGGGTTGCGGATCGACGTCGGGATGCACGATGCGCTTGCCGCCGCCCGGCGAGCGCTCGACCTTGCCGTAGACCAGCACGCGCTGACCGACTTTGTAGCGCGAGCGGAAGAAGGTCACGCCGTTGTACCAGGTGAGACCGAGCAGTCCGCTCGCATCGCGCAGCACGCCTTCGAGAATGCGGCGCTGGCCGCCGCGGCCGATCGAGCGATCGCCCAGATGGGCGATCTCACCGACGATGCCCACCTCTTCGCCGAACTGCGCGCTGGCGATGTCGCCGAGCTTGCGGCGGTCCTCGTAGCGGAACGGCAGATGATAGAGCAGATCCTCCACCGTCTCGATGCCGAACTTTTTGAGATACGGGGCGCGGCGCGGCCCGACATCGCGGGCGAACTGCACCGGTTGGCTGAGGAGTTTCAGCGCCGCGCCGATGTCGCCGCTGGCGGCGCGGTACTCCGGCGCAATGTCGCGTCCACCCTGCCCTGCCAGCGCGTCGAGCTGCGCGCGGCAGTCCGCGACCAGGGCGGTCTTGGCGTCGGGCGCGGCATCGTCGAAGCGCTCCAGATACTCGCACAGTTGATCGAGCGCGTGCTGCCGCGCGCCGCGCACACCGCCGCGCAGTGCGCGGCCGCGCGCCGCGAAGCCACGCCCGTCGACGCGGGTGCGCGCCGCCGCCGCGGCTCCGGCGCCGCTCAGATAGTCGAGCGGCCGGCGCACGTCGGCCAGGAACTGTGCCAGCGCGTCGACAGGCGGCGACGTGACTGGATCAGACATGACGAGCAGCGCCGCCAGGCTGGCGACGCGCGCGGGCGCTGCCGCCCGCCGGCGCGCGAACATGCCGTGCGCTGGCGCGGCGCGTCGCTCGGCGCGCTGCGCGGTCGCTGCGGCGACCGGCTCGACCTCGTCGCGGCATCTGGCCCTCGTCGGCATGTGCGCTCATGCGACTAACGCGGGAGATAGACGGTACGGGTGCGCGCGGCAACGCACTCCGGTGCGGCAGGTGGCGCCGCGGCCGAACGCGATCCGAGTCGCATCCAGCCGCGGCGAGTCACCTCAGTGCTTGATCTTGAGACTCACACCTTCGGCCGCCAGCGTCAGGCTCACGCCCTGCGTGGTCGACAGGAGCTCGATGCGCACGCCATTTTGATTCTTCATCACCGCGGCGCTGCCGCCGCCGGCGGCCGTCGCTCCGGCGTCGACTGCGGTGTAGATGCCGTCGAAGTTCTTGATGTCCTTCAAGCCGAACACCTTGCCAGATGCGGTCGCCTTGTCGATGCCGACCGAGCCCACCGACAACCCGGTCACAGACAGCGGATAGGTCTTGCCCTTGTAGTGCAGCGTGCCGCTGCCCCAGCTGAATCCGATGCCCGCGGCGATGGATCCTTCCTTCAGTTTCACGGTCGCGTCGGGGGCCGGTTTCGATGCGGCGTGTGCCGCGCTGACCGAGAAGACCAGTGCCGTTGCCATCGCCAGTGTCAGAAGCCTGCGTGCCATCCTCGTATCCCTCCGGTTGTGGGTGGGCGGTTTGCGGTCACTCGAAGCTGAAGATGCGCTTCCAGTCGTTCTTCATGCTGATGACCGTCCAACCGTCTTTCTTTGCTTCGTCGTCGAGCGCCTGCGAGAACGTGCCGATCTTCGTATCCGGCAGCCCGCGCGCGGGGCCGTAGGCGAACTCGCGCTGCGCATCGTCGTGCAGCACTAGCATCATCAATCGTATCTTGTCTCCTGCGCCGGTGTACTCGAGCATCTGTCGGTCGCCGTCCGAATTGCCGAACGCCGCGACCGGCCGACGGCCGATCATCAGATTGATCCCCTCGGGCTTGCCCGGACCGTCATTGATGAGCAGCACGTTGGGCATCTTCGTCAATACCGGCTTGCCGGCCTTGTCGTAGCCGAACTTGGTGGAGCCGGCGGATCCGACCACCTGTTCGCGCGGGACACCGTAGACGCGGTTGGCATACACGCGGACGAAGTCTTGGCCGCCGCCGGTTGCGATGTACGTCTTGTAGCCGTTGGCGCGCAGATACTGCATGACCTCGAGCATCGGCTGGTAGATCAACGACGTATAGAGTTGATTCCAGCGCGGGTGCTTGGCGCTGGCGATCCAAGTCCGCACCTCGGCGCGGAACTGCTTGACCGTCATGCCGCTCAGCGTGGCGCCGACTATCGTTTCGAGATCCTTCATCGTCAGCTTGGCGATCGCGGCCCGATCGCCGGACAGTACGGTCTTGAAGGGCTCGACGTTCTTCAGTGCGGGCTTGGCCTTGACCAGCACCGGCACGCGCTCGAGGCAGTACAACATCTGCGTGTAGATGGGGTGCTCGACCCACAGCGTGCCGTCCTGGTCGAAGGTGGCGACGCGGCGTGCGGGTTCCACGAAGTTCGGGTTCGCTTGATCCGTCGTTTCCTGCACGAAGCGCACGATGGCCTGCTTCGCGGCCCCGTCGTTCCACGACGGCAGCGGATCGCCCTGCGCCTGGGCGTGCAGCGGCCAGCCCAGGGCAGCGGTGATCGCCGCCATCGCTGTCAAGATCCCGATCCGGAACCGCGTCGCGATCATGTGTGCGGGAATGATGGGCATCCAACCCTCCAATACGTGCGTCTCGTCACTCGGAGACATGTGGGGCGGATTTGAGCTGATCCATCACTTGCGTGAGGTTGTAGCTCGCCGGCGCCTGCAGCGGCGGAAACGCCTGCAAGGTCTGGAACCATTCCATCCAGAGCTGTTGACCGATCGGCAGCATGTTCCAGTCGTATTGGAAGGCCGTCATGGGCGCGGCGAGGGCGCCGCCCATGCTCATGGCGCTCTTCTGCGACAATCCGACCGCCTGCTCGAAGGGGTCGCGCTTGATGTTCTGCACCAGCGTGAAATGGAACGGCACGAGCGGCAGGATCCAGCCGTCCGCGCCCGGCTGCGACATGGTGTAGTACATCTTCCAGTTCTTGTAGCGCACGGCCGAGGGCGTGGCGCCGGAGAAGTAGTAGAAGACCTCGCGCGAGGACTTCGGCTGCTGGCCGGTGAGGTAGTCGAGCTGGTCCATACCGTCGAGCGTCGTCTTGACGATCCCGGGGTACTTGCCGCCTTCGATCTGCTGTTTGAGCCCATCGCCCTTGGGCCCGCCGGCGGCGTCGACGAGCGTCGGTACCCAGTCGAGGGCAGCGAACATGTCCTTGTACAGGGTCCCCGGCTTGATCTTGCCCGGCCAACGGATGACCGCCGGTGAGCGGTAGCCGCCCTCGTAGGCCTCGCCCTTCTGCCCCTTGAACGGCGTCATGCCGCCGTCGGGAAAGCTGATCGACTCGGCACCGTTGTCGGTCGTGAAGACGACGATGGTGTTGTCAAGCTGCCCCATGTCCTGCAGCTTCTGCAGCACGGCGCCGATGTTGTCGTCGAGCTGCTTCATGCCGGCCTCGTTGACGCCCCAGTCCTTGCCGCCCTTCTCGCCCAGCATCGCCTCATACTTGGGCGAGAGGACGGTGGTGACGTGCATGCGCGCCGGGTTGTACCAGACGAAGAACGGCTTGTTGGTCTTCTTCGGATCGTTGCGGTCGAGGAAGTCGATGACTTTGGCGGAGATTTCCTCGTCGACCGTGCGCGAGCGATCGAGCGTCAATGGACCTTCGTCCTTGCAGGTTTGATTCTTGGCGCTGCCGTCCGAGGACGTGCATGCCAGCACCGGGCGCGGCGGTGTCAGACACCTGGTGGTCAGCGGGTCGACGGCCCCGGGCACCTCGGGCACGCCGGGGATCAGCGTGTTTTTGCACGGCGGCGCGATGCCCTGCTCGGTCGGCGACTTGTTGATGTCGGGAAAGCTCACCTGCTGCATGGCGTCGAGGTGGTAGAGGTAGCCCCAGTACTCCTGGAAGCCATGCGCCGTCGGCAGCGCGTCGGTGTGGTCGCCGAGATGGTTCTTGCCGAATTCACCCGTCGTGTACCCGAGGTCCAGCAAGAACTTCGCGAGGGCTGGTGTCCCGGGCTTCAAGTAGGTCGGGCTGCCCGGCAGCTGCGGCGGAATCATGCCGGTGCGCAGCGGGTACATGCCGGTGAAAAACGCGTTACGCCCCGACGTGCAGCTCTGCATCGCGTAGTAGTCGGTGAACATCCCGCCTTCGCTGGCGAGGCGGTCGATGTTGGGTGTTTCACCAAGCGCCAGGCCGCGGTGGTAGGCGCCCACCTGCATCCAGCCGATGTCGTCGCCCATGATGAACAGGATGTTGGGCTTGTCGGCGGCGCGGACGACGGCGGGGGTCCCCAGACCCGTCGCGACGATGACTGCGAACAGTCGGCGTACGATCTTCCAAGCGGTGCGCGGTCTCATGGCGATCACTCCTCTTCGATCCAGCTGTGATGCATTCGCAGCAGCGCGCGCGGCGCGCCGACGATAGCGGGCGTCAGTTCACCGGCGAGGACAGCGCCTCGATCTGCTTGAGCCGCTGCATGGCCTGCATTGCCGCCAGCGAGTCATAGTTGATGCCCGCCGCGTTCAAGCTGCTGCCGCGTTGAAACGGAAATTCCGGCAAGGTCAGCAGAAAGTCCTTGAGCTTCTGTTGCACGGGTACGAACAGCCAAATGTTGTCGGCGTACCAGCGCAAATAGAGCCCCGACTCTTCCGGCGCCTTCTCATAGGGATCGGCGCGCAAGTTGACGATCACCGGCCAGCCCGGCACCTCGCGCGTCGCCGTAGCGATGTTGCCGTGCGTCACGGCGAAATGAACCTTCCAGTCGTTCCAGCGGATGGCGTTCAGCTCGCCGCCCTGGCCGAAGTAGAAGATCTCCTCGCGCGGTGCTTTCGCGTCCTCGCCGCGAAAGAACGGCAGGAAGTTGTAGCCGTCGGCATGGACGCGGAACGTCTTGCCGTTGGCCGTGTAGCCCTGCTTGAGCTTCTCGACGATGTTCGGCTCGCCGGCGGCGGCGAGCAGCGTCGGCAACCAATCCTCTTGCGAGAAAATCGCGTTGACGATTGAGCCGGGCTTGATGACGCCCGGCCAGCGCACCAGCATCGGCACGCGGAAGCCGCCTTCCCAGGTGCCGCCCTTCTCGCCCTTGAACGGCATGGTGCCGCCGTCGGGCCAGGTGCCGGTCTCGGCGCCGTTGTCGGTGCCGTAGACGACGATGGTGTTGTCGGCGATGCCGAGGTCGTCGAGCTGCTTCAGCACTTCGCCGACCATGGCGTCGTGCGCCACCATGCCGTCGGGATACAGTCCGATGCCGGTGACGCCTTCCTGCGCCTTGGTCAGGTGCGTCCAGACGTGCATGCGCGTCGTGTTGAGCCAGACGAAGAACGGCTTGCCGCTCTTGGCCGATTGCGCCACGAAACGCGATTCGGCGGCGTGGATTTCCTCGTCGACGGTCTCCATGCGCTCACGGGTGAGCGGCCCGGTATCCTCGATCTTCTGTCCGCCGTGACCGTCTGCGAAGCTGTGTAAGACGCCGCGCGGTCCGTACTGCTTTTTGAACGCCGGATCCTTCGGGTAGTAGTAGGTCTCGGGCTCCTCTTCGGCGTTGAGGTGATAGAGGTTGCCGAGGAACTCGTCGAAGCCATGCATCGTCGGCAGGTGCTCGTCGCGATCGCCGAGATGGTTCTTGCCGAACTGGCCGGTGACGTAGCCCTGCGCTTTGAGCAGATCGGCGATGGTCGGCGCCCAGTCGGGAATGCCTTGCGGCGAGCCCGGCATGCCGATCGTCAGCAAGCCGGTGCGGAACGGATGCTCGCCGAGAATGAACGAGGCGCGGCCAGCCGTGCAGCTCTGCTGCGCATAGGAATCGGTGAACAGCGCGCCCTCTTTGGCGATGCGATCGATGTTGGGCGTCTGGTAGCCCATGATGCCCATGCTGTAGGCGCTGATGTTGTCGCGCCCGATGTCGTCGCCCCAAATCACCAGAATGTTGGGTTTCTGCTCGGCGGCGCTCGACGTGCCGGCGACGCCCGAGACGATGGCGCAGACGGCGACTGCGGCATGCAGCAGCGCGGCGCGCAGTAAGTGAGTCGTCATGTCGTCTCCTCCAGCTCGTCGAGCAGTCGGGTCAGCAGGTCGAGCAGCTCTTGCGACGACTCGAAGCGCGCGCGACGGCCGCTGTTGAGGTGTTCGACGCGCCCGGCAAACACGCCGCTGCGGGCGTTCGTGGCTTCGCTGAGCTGCACCACGAACGCCTTCCATGGCGGCAACACCGGCGCGGCCGCGAGCGCGGTGCTAGCGGCTGACGCAGGCGGTTTGGCACGGCCGGAACTTGGACGCTTCACGCCGCATACGCTGGCGGCAATTGCCGTCGAAGTCCGGAAAGAGGGTGGAAAGTTCCTCGAAAGCTTGGCGGCCGAGCCGGCCGAGTTCAGCCCGCGCGCGCCAGCTCGCCGAGCTGCGCGCGCGCGTCGAGCAGATCGGCGGCGCGCGAATCGGCGCCGAATGACGCGATCGCCTTGCTCAGCGCCTGGCGTGCCTGCTGCGTGCGACCGTGCGAGTGCCAGGCGCGCGCCAGGCTGGTCGCGGCGCGCAACTCGAGCCATTTGGCCTGCATCGCGCGCGACAGCTCGGCGGCGCGCAACAAGCATTGCTCCGCTTCGCGCCACTGCGCCTCCGGCGCGGCGGCGCGTGACCGTGTGGCGCGAGGCCCGGACCGTCGTGCAGACGGGGCCAGCAACAGCTCGCCCTTGAGCCGCCACAACTCGGGGACGTAGGCGCGATCGAGACTCGTGGCGGCGATGCGCAGACCGCCGTCGACCGCGGCAAGGCCCGCCGTCCGCGCCGAGGCCTGCAAGAGGGTCTCGGCGAGAAAGACGTGAAAGTATGGCGTCAGCAGCAGCGTACCGGTCGACTGCAGATGCTGCAGCGCGGTCTCGATGTCGCGACCGCTCTGCCTGCCCTTGTTGTGCTCGGCGTGCGTGCGCGCCTGCAGCGCCGCGGCGATGGTGTGCCACATGGCGAATCCCTGCGCGGCGGAGAGCGCGACGGCCTCGGCCCCGAGGGTGTCGGCGGCGGCGAACTCGCGCATCATCAGATGGAGCAAGCTCGCTTGCGTCAGCGCTGCGGCAAGAAAGAACGGATTGCCGGATTCGCGCGCGCGCCCGACGGCGCGCTGCGCCATGTCGCGCGCGCGCTCACTCTCGCCGAGAAACCACAGCGCGCCGGCGCAGTGCCCCGACGCGGCGATGAGCGGGTCGACGCCGTAGGCGATCGGGACGGCGACGTCAGGGTGCCGGCTCAGTCGCGCATCGAGCGAGGCCATGTGGCGCACCGCATCGGCGAAGCGCGCATCATAAAACGCGGTGCGCACCAGAACCGAATCGGCCAACACGCCGTGCCCAGGCGTCGCCAGATGCGCGGCGAGCTCCGCCAGCTCCGCGGCCAGTGCCAGCGTCATGTCGCGTTCCGCCCGCATCACGTGCAGGTACCACCGCACGTACAGCGCCTCGAAGGCTTGCGCCGCGTTGCGCGTCTCGGCGCACAGCACCGACACCCGCGCGTAGTTCTCGCGGATCGATTCGGCCGCGAAGCCGTGCACCTCGCCGAGGGCGCGGCCGAGCGCCAGGCGCACCTCTGTCTCGCGCCGTTGGCCGTCGTCCGCATCCGCTACGCTGGCCACCAGCGCCAGCGCGCGCTGCAGGTACTCCACGGCTTCGCGACTGGCGAAGCGCTGATGCGCGCGCACGCCGGCGATGGTCAGGTAATGCAGCGCGCGCGCATCGTCGCGACCGCGCGTGAAGTGACCGGCGAGCGCTGCGGCGATGCCGTCGGCGCCGGTGCCGTACGCCGCTTCGAGGGCGCGGCCGATCGCGCCGTGCAAACGCATCCGGCGCCCCGCCGGCGTTTCGTGGTACACGATGTGGCGGCGCAGCTCGTGACTGAAGGCGTAGCGCTGGGCGCGCCCGCCGCTCGGCCACTCGACCGTACCGTCGACCTGCAGAAAGCGCTGGGCGTGCGCCAGGGTCTCGCAATGTTGCTCGACGACTCCGACGTCGCACTGCAAGGCGGCGGCGAGGATCGGCGCGGTGATCTCCTCGCTGGCGACGCTCGCGGCTTCGAGCACCGATCGCTCGATCGGGCTCAGGCTGCGGAACTGGCCCTGGATCAGCCGTCGCACATCGTCCGGAACGCCCAGGTCGATATGCGCCAGCGGCACGCTCAGCGCCCACCCCGGCGCGGTGTCCAGGATACAGCCGGACGAGACGAGCTGATCGAGCAAGGCGACCAGGAACAATGGCTGTCCGCCGGTGTGCGTGTGCAGGTGGTGCGCCAGGGCGGCGGGAAACGAATGATGCGGAAATCGCCGCGTCAGATAGTCGGCGACGTCCTGCTCGCTCAGATCCTGCAGCGCGAGCTGGTGACAGCGGCCCTGCACCTGCAGCGCGCGCACCGCCTGCGCCAACACGTGCTCGCTGACGGCGACGTCAGCCTGGCGGTAGGTGCCGACGATCATCAGTCGCGCCGGATCGCGCCGCTGCGCCAGCAGCGTGAGCAGATCGACCGTAGCCGGATCGCTCCAATGGAGATCCTCCAGTACGAGGACGAGGGTGAGCTCGGCGGTGAGGGCATCGAGCAGGACCGCCAGCTCGCGCGGCATGCGCTCAGGCCGCACCCCCAAGAGGGACTGTCGCAGCGCCGCCTCTTCCGCGTCGCCGAGCAGCCAGGGCATCTGTGCCAGCCACAGCGGCGCGGCGCGGCGCATCAAGGCGATCATGCGCTCGACGTTCGGCGGGCGCACAAGGCGCTGCAATGCCTCGAGCACCGGCATGTACGGCTCTTGCGGACCGTGTTGTTCGATGCACCCGGCGCGTCCGATCCACACCGGCAGGCCGTGCTCGCCGACCGCTCGCGAAGCGAGAAATGCGTCGATCAGTGCTGTCTTGCCGACGCCGGCGGGGCCGGTGACGAACACGACTTGCCGGTCGCCGGCGTGCGCCGCGGCGAAACGGTCGGTCAGATGGCGCAGCTCGGCATCGCGGCCAACGAAACATTCACTCGTCGTGGCGCGGAGGTCGCGGGCGGACGGTTGCCAGCCTGACGCGATCTCAATCGGCGGCGGCGATCGATCTGCCTCTTGCGTAACCGGGGCGATGAAACGAAAGCCGCGGCGGTGCACGGTCTCCAGGAAGCGCGGCGTGCGGCTGTCGTCGCCGAGCGCGCTGCGCAGCTCGCCGATCGACTTGTTCAACGTGTCGGGCGTCACCGCCACGTCCGGCCACACCGCGCCGAGCAAATCGTCCTTCGACACCAGCATGCCCGCACGCGCCGCCAAGTAGACCAGCACTGCCCACGTCTTCGGCCGCAACGGAATGGCCGTCGTGCCGTGGAACAGTTGGCTGGCTCTCAGGTCGAGACGGAAGGCGCCGAAGGCAAACAGCTCGGGCTTGACGCGCGCGGCGGCGGGATCGGGAGCGTCAGGCTTGGAAGCCTTTGGGGACATCGGGTGCAGGGCCTCGTTTCGAACGGGGCTAACCCGGAGCCAGTACCAAATAGGTCATGCGGCGGAAAGGCTCACTGCCGTTCGGCGTAGCGTTGTCGGTCAAAGTACTGCGACCAAACGCAGCGTCTGCACAGCATGTCGCGCAGCACCGCTGCTTGAAGTGCCGATTCGCAAGCCGCGCGGCCGATTGCACCGACCCCGCACATCCCCGCCCGGCCGTCCCAGCGCCCAGCACTGCGCTGTGGCTTGCTCGGAAGGGCGCGCCGCAACGGTGAACGCACAGCCTGTTACGCTGTTCACTGCCAGAGTCGCAGGAATGCCTCCTCCAGCCCGCCGACAGAGCCTTTCACCACAGAGGCACGGAGTGCACAGAGATGGCATGGTTGGCGATACTGCCCCTGAGGGCTTTCAAAACCGCATCGCCGATGGACTTCGGAAACCACGCCGATAGCCACCGGTTCTGTTCTCTCTGTGCGCTCTGTGGCTCTGTGGTGAAGTCTTCGGTGACTGCAAGGCAGAGCTTGCGTCGCCGCGGCGCCGATTAGGCGAGGCCGTGGTATTCCTGCAGCGAGCGGACCGTCACGCCGCCCTTCTGCAGCACCTCGATGCCTTCCGCCGCCGCCACGGCACCGGCGATGGTGGTGAAATACGGCACTTTCCATTCCAGCGCGGCGCGGCGCAGCGGGAATGAGTCGCGCTGCGCGCCGCTGCCCTTCGGCGTGTTGATCACTAGATGGATGCGCCCGGCGCGAATTGCATCGACCGCGTGTGGGCTGCCGTCCTGCACCTTGTTGATGCGCTCGATGGCGACGCCGCGTGCGGCCAGATACGCCGCAGTGCCGCCGGTGCCGATGAGACGGAAGCCGGCATGCGCCAGGCGTTGCGCGACCGGCAGCAGGGCGGCCTTGTCCGCGTCTTCGACGCTGAGGAACGCCGTCCCCTGCAACGGCAACACGGTGCCGGCGCCAAGCTGCGCTTTGGCGAAGGCGACGCCGAACGACATGTCGATGCCCATGACTTCGCCGGTCGATTTCATCTCGGGGCCGAGCAGCGTGTCGACGCCGGGGAACTTGGCGAACGGGAATACCGCTTCCTTCACCGCGATGTGCGACGGGATGACCTCGCGCGTCAGGCCGAGCGATTGGAGCGTGTCGCCGACCATCACGCGTGCCGCCAGCTTGGCGAGCGGCACGCCGATGACTTTGCTGACGAACGGCACGGTGCGCGAGGCGCGCGGATTCACTTCGAGGATGAAGACCTGACCTCGCTGCACCGCGAACTGCACGTTCATCAAGCCGATGACGCCGAGCTCCATGGCCATGGCGACGGTCTGGCGGCGTATTTCGTCGAGCACGTCCGCCTGCACCGAATACGCCGGCAGGGAGCACGCGCTGTCGCCCGAATGCACGCCGGCGCGCTCGATGTGCTCCATGATGCCGCCGATGATGACCGTTGTGCCGTCGCTGATCGCGTCGACGTCGAGCTCCACCGCATCTTCCAAGAACTGATCAACCAGCACCGGCCGGCCCGGGCCGATCTCGACGGCGCGATCCATGTAACTGCGCAGCGACGGCTCGTCGTAGACGATCTCCATGGCGCGGCCGCCGAGCACGTACGACGGACGCACCAGGACCGGGTAGCCGATGCGGCGGGCCGCATCGACGGCGGCGTCGACCGTCAGCGCGCTGCCGTTGTTCGGCTGGCGCAGGCCGAGCTTGGTGAGCAGTGCCGCGAAGCGCTCGCGATCCTCGGCGCGATCGATCGCGTCGGGCGACGTCCCGATGATCAGCACGCCGGCTTTCTCCAGCGGCACGGCGAGCTTGAGCGGCGTCTGGCCGCCGAACTGCACGATGACCCCGTCCGGTTTCTCGCGCTCGACGATGCTCAGCACGTCCTCGCGGGTCAGCGGCTCGAAGTAGAGCTTGTCGGACGTGTCGTAGTCGGTGCTGACCGTCTCCGGATTGCAGTTGACCATGATGGTCTCGAAGCCGGCTTCCTTCAGCGCGAAGGCGGCGTGCACGCAGCAGTAGTCGAACTCGATGCCCTGCCCGATGCGGTTCGGCCCGCCGCCCAGGATCATGATCTTCTTGCGGGCCGTTACCGCGCTTTCGTCTTCATGCTCGTAGGTCGAGTAGAGATAGGGCGTGTGCGCCTGAAACTCGGCGCCGCAAGTGTCGACGGTTTTGTAGGCGGGCACGATGCCCGCCGCGAGGCGCGCCTGGCGCACCTCTTCTTCGCTGCGATCGAGCAGATGCGCGAGGCGCACGTCGGAAAAACCCATTTGCTTGGCGCGCCGCAGCGCCTCAGGCGCGAGGTTCACCTCGGACTCCTCGGCGACGATCTGGCGTATGTTCTCCAGGAACCACGGGTCGATTTTCGACAACGCGAAGATCTGCTCGACGCTGTAGCCTTGGCGGAAGGCGTCGGCAACGTACCAGATGCGGCGCGCATTCGGGATGCGCAGCTTGTCATCCAGCTCGCGGCCGGCGGCGCGCGGTCCCCGCCCCTTGTCGTCGAACCCGTAGGAATCGATCTCCAACGAGCGCAGCGCCTTCTGCAGCGACTCTTTGAAGGTGCGGCCGATGGCCATCGCTTCGCCGACCGACTTCATTTGCGTGGTCAGGAAATCCGGCGTCTGGGCGAACTTCTCGAACGTGAAGCGCGGGATCTTGGTCACGACATAGTCGATCGTCGGCTCGAAGCTGGCCGGCGTCTCGCGCGTGATGTCGTTGCGGATCTCGTCGAGCGTGTAGCCGACGGCCAGCTTGGCGGCGATCTTGGCGATCGGGAAGCCGGTCGCCTTGCTGGCCAGCGCCGAGCTGCGCGAGACCCGCGGATTCATCTCGATGACCGCCAGGCGGCCGTTGTCGGGATGAATGGCGAACTGGATGTTCGAGCCGCCGGTGTCGACGCCGATCTCGCGAATGATCGCCAGCGAGGCGTCGCGCAGGATCTGATACTCCTTGTCGGTCAACGTCTGCGCCGGCGCGACGGTGATACTGTCGCCGGTGTGCACGCCCATCGGGTCGAGGTTCTCGATCGAGCAGATGATGACGACATTGTCCTTGGTGTCGCGCATCACCTCGAGCTCGAACTCCTTCCAGCCGGCGATCGACTCTTCGACCAGAATCTCGCTGATCGGGGACGCCGCCAAACCAGCCGCGGCGTAGCGATCGTACTCCTCTTCCGTCAGCGCGATGTTGCCGCCGGTGCCGCCCATGGTGCGCGACGGCCGGATGATCAGCGGTAGCCCGATCTGGCGCTTCAGCTCCATCGCCTCGTCCATGGTGTGCGCGATGCCGCTCGGTGGCACCGACAAACCGATCGACTGCATGGCGATCTTGAACAGGTCGCGATCCTCGGCCTTCTTGATCGGCCCGATCTTGGCGCCGATGAGCTCGACGCCGTAGCGCTCGAGAACGCCGGCCTCGGCGAGCTCAATGGCCAGATTCAGCGCCGTCTGGCCGCCGACCGTCGGCAGCAGCGCGTCGGGGCGCTCGCGCTCGATCAACTTCTCGACCATCGCCACGGTGAGCGGCTCGACGTAGGTGCGGTCGGCGAACTCCGGATCGGTCATGATCGTGGCCGGGTTCGAGTTGATCAATACGACGCGATAGCCCTCCTCTTTAAGGGCTTTACACGCCTGAGTGCCAGAATAATCGAACTCGCAGGCCTGGCCGATGACGATCGGGCCTGAGCCGATGAGAAGGATGGTGTGCAGATCGGTGCGTTTGGGCATCGGCTCAGCGGTCGCGGTCCATGAGTTCCACGAAACGGTGGAACAGGTAGTTGGCGTCGTGCGGTCCGGGCGACGACTCAGGGTGGTACTGCACCGAGAACAGCGGCAGCTCGGTATGGGTCAGCCCCTCGACCGTCTGATCGTTCAGATTCACGTGCGTCAGCTCGGCCTTGCCGCCGAGCGAATCGACGTCGACGGCGAAACCGTGGTTCTGGCTGGTGATCTCGACCTTGCCGGTGGTCAGATCCATGACCGGCTGATTGCCGCCGTGATGACCGAACTTGAGCTTGTAGGTCTGGCCGCCCAACGCCAGGCCGAGAATCTGGTGGCCGAGGCAGATGCCGAACATCGGCACCTTGCCGATCAGTCCGCGCACCGCCTCCGCGGCGTATGGGACGGCGGCCGGATCGCCGGGACCGTTCGACAGAAAGACGCCATCGGGCTTCATGGCCAGCACTTCGTCCGCCGGCGTACCGGCCGGGACGACGCGCACGCGATTGCCGCTCGCCACCAGGTTGCGCAGGATGTTGCGCTTGATGCCGAAGTCGTAGGCGACGACGAAGTGCTTCGGATTCGCCTCGCCTTTCACGTAGCCGTGCTCGAGCGTCCAGTGCGATTCGTCCCAGTCGTACGGCGCCTCGCAGGTGACGCGCTTGACCAAATCCAACCCTTCCATGCTCGGCGCTTCGCGCGCCAGGCGCACCAGACGATCGCGGTCTTGCTCGCGCGTCGACAGCACGCCGTTGAGATTGCCCTTGTCGCGCAACAAGCGCACCAGCGCTCGCGTGTCGATGCCCTGGATGCCGGGAATGTTGTGCTGCTTGAGATAGTCGCCGAGCGACTGTGTCGCGCGCCAGTTGCTCGGCGTCGCCCAGTATTCCTTGACGATGAAGCCTTCAACGTATGGGCGCGACGATTCGACGTCCTCGAGATTGACGCCGACGTTGCCGATCTCGGGATAGGTCATGGCGACCAGCTGCCCGGCATAGGACGGATCGGTGAGGATCTCCTGATAGCCGGTCATCGACGTGTTGAAGACCACCTCGCCGACGGCTGTGGTCTCGGCGCCGAATCCGGTGCCTTCGAAGACCGTGCCGTCGGCCAGGGCAAGCAGAGCTCTCATCGCGTTGCGCTGCGCTTTCTCCGCCCATTGGCGGCTGGCTCGAGCATGCGCCACTTCACCACGCCGCCGACGATGGTGGCGCGCGCCTGGCCGGTCATCTGCCAGCCAGCGAACGGCGTGTTGCGCGATTTGGACTGGAAGCGCTCCGGCTCCACTTCCCAGGTGGCGTGCGGATCGATCACCGTCACGTCGGCGGGCGCGCCTTCCGCCAGGTTGCCACCCGCGACGCCGAGCACGCGCGCGGGATTCGGGCTCATGGCGCGAATCAGCGTCTCGATCGCCAGCCCCTGCTCGCGTACCAGCGCCAAGCACAATGGAAGCGCGGTCTCGAGGCCGACGATGCCCTTGGCGGCGCAGTCGAATTCGACGTCCTTCTCGTCATGATGGTGCGGCGCGTGGTCGGTGGCGATGACGTCGATGGTGCCGTCGCGCAATCCTTCCAGCAGCGCTTGCACATCGCTCGACAAGCGCAGCGGCGGCGCCATCTTGGCGTTGGTGTCGTAGTCGCCGACCGCCTCTTCCGTCAGGCTGAAGTGATGCGGAGTGACTTCGGCGGTCACCGCCAGTCCGCGCGCCTTGGCGCGGCGTACGAGATCGACACTGCCCGCGGTGCTGACGTGCGCGATGTGGAGCCGCCCGCCAGTGCGCTCCAGCAGCGCGATGTCGCGCGCCACCATCGCCTCTTCAGCCGCCGCCGGCATGCCCTTGAGGCCGAGGCGGAACGAGGTCGGCCCTTCGTTCATGCAGCCCTCGCCGGCCAGGGCGAGATCTTCCTCATGCGCGATAACCGCCAGGTCGAACATGGCGCTATATTCCAGCGCGTGGCGCATGAGAGCGCTGTCCATGATCGGCCGGCCATCGTCGGAGACTGCGACGATGCCGGCTTCGCGCATCTCGCCAATCTCGGCCAGGCGCTCCCCCTGCAACCCGACCGACACGGCGCCGATCGGATAGACGCGCGCGAGATCGGCGGCGACCGATTTCTCGATGATGTACTTGGTCACCGCGCCGGTGTCGTTGACCGGATTGGTATTCGCCATGCACGCGACGGCGGTGAAGCCACCGGCGACGGCGGCCTGCGCTCCGGTCTGTACGGTCTCTTTGTACTCGTAGCCCGGCTCGCGCAGGTGCACATGCATGTCGATCAGACCGGGCACCACCCAGCATCCGCCGGCGTCGATCGTCTCGTCCGCCTCGCCGGCCTCGCCCGCGCCGCAGACGCGCGCGATCTTGCCGTCGACAATCAAGATGTCGAAGGCGCCCTGGCGCTGGCTGGCGGGATCCACGACCGTCCCGCCGGTGATGAGAATCGAGCCCATTCAGCCGACCTTGCGCCGCCGCTCCGGCGCCGCGTGCTCGGCCACGGGTACATCCGGCGCGGCGGCGCGGACGCGATTGACCAGCAGAAACAGGATCGCCATGCGCACCGCGACGCCGTTCGTCACCTGCTGCATGATCAGCGAGGCGGCGCCGTCGGCGACGTCGCTGGCGATCTCGACGCCGCGGTTGATCGGCCCCGGATGCATCACCACCGCGTCGGGCTTGGCCAGGGCCAATGCGGCGCGGTTGAGGCAGAAGTAGCGCGAATACTCGTCGAGGCTCGGTAAATAGTTGCGTCCCTGCCGCTCACGCTGCAGGCGCAGCATCATCACCACGTCGGCATCGCGCACACCGCTGCGCAGGTCGTGGTGTACCTCGCCCCAGGCCGCCGCTTCGGCCGGCAGCAAGGTCGGCGGACCGACCAGGCGCACACGGTTGCCGAGCGTGCGCAGTGCGTGCACGTTCGAGCGCGTCACGCGGCTGTGCAGGATGTCGCCGACGATGGCGACGGTGAGATCGTCCAGCCGGCCGACCTTGTCGCGGATGGTCAGCAAGTCGAGCAGCGCCTGCGTCGGGTGTTCGTGCGCCCCGTCTCCGGCATTGATCACCGGGCAGTCGATGCGTTTGGCGAGAAAGTGCGGCGCGCCGGAGGCGCTGTGGCGGATGACCAACGCATCCGGCCGCATCGCCGAGATGTTGCGTGCCGTGTCGAGCAACGTCTCACCTTTGCTCGAGCTGCTGGTCGGCGCGCTGATGTTGACGTAGTCGGCACTGAGCCGTTTCGCAGCGATTTCGAACGAGGTGCGCGTGCGCGTGCTGGCCTCATAGAACAGGCCGACGACGGTCTTGCCGCGCAGCGTCGGCACCTTCTTGATATCGCGGTCGGAGATCTCCTTGAACGTGCCGGCGGTGTCGATCAGGGAAAGGATCTCCTCGCGCGACAGCCCCTCGAGGCCCAGCAGATGGCGGCGGGTGAACATGCGTCAGCCCTCCTCTGCGCGAATGAGCACGACTTCGTCGCGCCCGTCGCGCTCCTTCAGCCGTACTTCAACCGATTCGTTCAACGCGGTGGGAAGATTCTTGCCGACGTAGTCGGCGCGGATCGGCAGCTCGCGATGGCCGCGATCGATCAGCACCGCCAGTTGCACGCTGCGCGGGCGGCCGAAGTCCATCAGCGCGTCGAGCGCGGCGCGGGTCGTGCGGCCGGTGTAGAGCACGTCGTCGACCAGCACCAGCGCGCGATCGTCGATCGGAAAGCCGATGGTAGTGCCATGCACCAGCGGCGTCTGCGAAGCGCGATGCAGATCGTCGCGGTAGAGCGTAATGTCGATGATCCCACTCGGCGGCCGGATTCCCTCGATCGCTTCCGCCTTGTCGACGAGGCGCTGCGCGATTTCGACGCCGAGCGAACGCACGCCGATGAAGACCAGGTTGTCGACGCCCTTGTTGCGCTCGAGAATTTCGTGCGCGATGCGCGCCAACGCGCGCTCGACTCCCAGTGCGTCGAGCACCTGCCGCTCCACGGTTGCCATGGCGAAAAAAAAGCCCCCTCGCGTGAGGCGGCTTTAAACTGTCGACCTATGGATTTGGTGGTGGAACATGCGAACCCTTTCTGGCCTCACCGGACCAAGTTAAAGGCAACGTCTTCGTAGCTGGGCACATCGCACGAGTCAATATTGCGTCGTGCGACGCCGTCGAACGGCACTGCGCATGGCGCTGCACACGGCGTCAACAATGCAGCAGCGTCGCAGTGATTTTGACGCGCGCAGCGCGATCGGCGAGCCCGTCGTCGGGGTGCAATGCGCGCCAAGCCGCGCCGGAGAAGCGCCAGCGGAGCGCATTTTCTCACCGGCGCCCTGGCACGCTCCTGGCTCGCTGTGCAGCTCGCGATGGCAGCCGTCACCCGGATCTCGCGCACGACCGATCGCTCTGGCGTCGCACCCGCGTCGGCGGGCACCGATTCACCGCCGCGGCCGCAGCTCGTCACCAGCGAAGCGCCGCGCGTCGCAGAGCGGCGGCCGCTCGGCATCGTGCCGTTGCTGCTCGTCGCCCTGGGCCTTGTGGCCCTGGGCTCGCAGGTTCAGTTCTCGTTCAGTCTCAATGCTGGGCTGCCGGTGGCACTGGCGATCGTCGCCCTGCTCGGGGCGGCCGCCTCGATCATCGTTCCGGCACTGAAGCCGCTGCTCTGGGTGCTCCTCACTCCTGAGCTGGCCGTCTTGCCAGTTGGCGCAGCGGCTTATGTGCTGAGTAGCCAGTCGCTCCCCGCCGGCGTGTTGCCGTTGCTCTTTGCCGCCGCAGTCGTCGCGTCGGGCTTGGCGTTGCCGCGCCGTGCCGGTCTGGCGCCGTTGCTCGCGCTGGCGATGGCGAGCGGGTTTGCCGCGCAGCAGACCGCCGCCGGCTGGAGCACGCTGCTGACCGCGCCAGCGCTGCTGATGTTCGCCGCGCTGGGCTTGAGCGGCACGGCCATCTTCGGTGTGACGCGGCGGGCGCGCACATCGGAGCGGCGGCTCGAGCTCGATCAGGACCGCCTGCGCGAAACGAATCAGCGCATCGAGCATGAGAACGCGGCGATCAAGGAGAACACCGAGGTGGCGACCGCGGTGCTGGAAGTCGCCAACGGCATCACCGCGGCGCTCGAGCCAAGCGCCATCGCCGAGCAGATCGTGCGCGGCACCGGTTGTCAGCTGCGCGCAGTCGGCACCGTGCTCCTGCTGTGGGACGAAGCCAGCGAGACCTTCCGCGTCGGCGCGATCCACGGCCAACACGCGCCCGGCGGGAGCGAGCTCCGGCAGGTCGAGGTGCGCGCTGACACCGTGCCGGCCTTCGGTCCGGCGCGCTCCGGTGAGGTCGTGCAACTGCCGCTCGCCAGCGTGCGTGAGCCGATGCTGCGCGGGCTCTTGCAACGCTGGCGTGCCACCGCCCTGCTCGGCGTCCGCTTGCACCGCGGCGATCAGCTGCGCGGCGTGCTATTGGCCGCACGCGCCGACAAGCAAGCCGAGTTCGCGGCGCGCGATTCGCGCATCCTCTCCGGCATCGCCGTGCACGCCTCGGCAGCGCTCGACCACGCCAACCTGATCGCCGATCTGCAGTCCGCCAATCAACTGAAGGAAGAGTTCATGGCGACGATGTCGCATGAGCTGCGCACGCCGCTGAACGTGATCATCGGCTACACCGATCTGCAGCTCGAAGGCGCCTTCGGCGATCTCGAGGCGGACCATCTCGACACGCTCGGCACCGTGCGGCAGCAAGCGCTGCAACTGCTCGAGCTGATTCAAGCGACGCTCGACATGAGCCGCCTCGAGCGTGGCCTGATGACCGTCGATCTGCGCGACATTGCGGTCGGGCAACTGTTCGAGCAGCTGCAAGTACAAATTCCGCCCGCGTGGCGTAAGCAATCGGTCGAGCTCAACTGGCGCGTCGCGCCCGGCTTGCCGCCGATTCGCACCGACCCCAGCAAACTGCAGATCCTGTTGCGCAACTTGATCCACAACGCGCTGAAGTTCACCCATCACGGCATGGTGACCGTGTCGGTCGCCGCGCAACCCGAGCGCAGCATCCTGACGTTCGTGGTGCAGGACTCCGGTATGGGCATCAAATCGGAGCATCTGTCCGATATCTTCGAGATGTTTCGCCAGGCGCCGGACGGCGAGCGCACGGCCGGCGGCGTGGGGCTGGGGCTCTACATCGTCAAACGTCTGGCGGCAGTGCTCGGCGCCGAAATCGAAGTCAGCAGTGCGCCCGGACGCGGCGCAACGTTCCGCATCCACGTCCCGATGGCCGGACCACTGGCTGCGCGGACTTGAGCGGGTCGCAGCAACCTGCTGTAAGGGCGGCGCCGTCTCCACCCGCCGCAAGAGAAGCTCGAGTCGCGCGATGCCGTCGAACCGCCTCATCTTGCTCGTCGAAGACAACCCCGACGACGTCGAGCTCACGATGCGGGCGCTCAAGAAGAACCGCATCGCCAGCGAGGTCATCGTCGTCCGACACGGCGTCGAGGCACTCGACTTTTTGTTCGCCACCGGCGGCTATGCCGGCCGCAACGCCGATCTCCAGCCCGATCTCGTGCTGCTCGATCTCAAGCTGCCAAAGGTCGACGGGCTCGAAGTACTGCGGCGCATGCGCGAGGATCAGCGG
>Ga0265339_10000755_pt1 | contig 24978 bp, 21 predicted proteins | sample 4CB219metaG_FD_202085 | JGI IMG/M metagenome (GOLD analysis project Ga0265339, IMG submission 202085) | Rhizosphere microbial communities from Carex aquatilis grown in University of Washington, Seatle, WA, United States - 4-CB2-19 metaG | ecosystem: Host-associated > Plants > Roots >... | reverse complement strand
ATCAGAACCAGCCTGATTTGGGAATCCCAAATGATTCAATCTGGTCGCGACCCGCTCTAGTGTCCCGAATCCGAAGTTCGCATCATTCCGCAGCATCTTCCTCAGCGAACTTCGGATTCGAAAGGACACTAGAAGCTTATGATTCCAGTGTGGTTTTGGTTCAGAAGTTCTCTTGGAGGACTCGCAGCGAAACTGAAGAGAACTTCTGAGCCACCACACCAGGCGCCCGTCGGACGAAAGTTCCGCCGGCCGGTTACCGCCGCCTCTCGTCCGGCCTACGCGGCGAACGCGGCGGTGAGGCTGCGGCCCGCGGATCGAATTTGAGGTCCATGCGGTTGGCGGCTTCGCTGATGTCCTGCAGCGTGCGCCGGCCTTCCTCCATCGCCGTGGCGGATTTCTGTCTGAAAGTATCGGCCATTTCGCGAAGCGACCTGACCTTCTCAAACAGCTCCTCGGCTTTTCCGTCCGCAAGGCCGGGCGCGATGTCGCCGAACCTGGCGAGGGCCCTGTCAAATCCCGCCACGGAACCTTCCACCTTGTCGAGGATACCGTCGATCGCCTCGCCCTTGCTCTTCAGCGAGGCCGTATAGCTCTCGAACGAGAGCATCGCGTCCTTCATCGTCGCCTCGTTGTCGACGATCATGCGGTCCACGTTGTGCAGGGTATCGGTGATCGATTGCTGCTCGCTCCAGTCGGCGGTCAGGACCGGAATGCCGTCCTTGTCCAGCGGCACCGCCGGCGCGGCCGCCGCGCCCCCGATAAGCGAAATCGCCGCGACACCGGTCAGTCCCTGGAACTCGATGCCGACAGCGGTGTCCTTGCGGATCGGGGCGCTCTTGTCGAGCATGACGAGGGCGACGATCTTGCGCGGACTCTCCAGCTTGATCGACCTGATCACGCCCGCCGGCACACCATCGAAATTGACGCTGCCGCCCTTGTGCAGACCGCTGGCCGAGCCATCGAACACGATGCGCAACGGGCTGCGCTGCTGGCCACTGCGCAGCTTCTGAACGGAGAGCATGCCGACCAACGCCGCGGCGAGCACCGCAAGCGTCGTGGTTCCGATCATCAGGTTCGATGCGCGCATCCTGGTCCCGGATTGAGCCGACGAGCCGCCGCCGATCGTGTCGCCGATTGTACTGTCAAAGCAAAGGCGGCGAAAGATCAGTGTCCGGCGGCGGTCTTGGCGGCGGCGTTGTTCAGAACGATCAGCGCGTCGACGGCGACGCCGCTCCTCGCGTTGATCAGGAACGGGTTGACGTCGATCGACGCGATGCGATTTTGCGCATCCGCAATCAGGTTGGACAACCCGACCAGCGCTTTGACTACGGACGGCTCGTGCAGCGCCGGCTTGCCGCGATAACCCCTGATCTTGATGCCGGCCTTGGTGCGGCCGATCAGCTTTCTCGCCTCCGTCGCATCGAGCGGGGCGCCGGCGAGTGCCACGTCCTTCATCAATTCGATGTCAATGCCGCCGGTGCCGAACATCACCACCGGCCCCATTTCGGCATCCAGCGAAGCCCCGACCACAAGCTCGAGATCGGCCCTGACCTGCTGCGCGATCAGGATGCCTTCGAGCTTCGGCCTGTTCTTCAGCTTCTTCACCCGCGCGGTGATGGCGTTGAAGGCTTTCTTCACTTCGGCGGCGCTGTTCAAATTCAGGACCACGCCGCCGATGTCCGACTTGTGCAGGATATCGGGGCTGACCACCTTGGCGACGACCGGGAATCCGATTTTGCGGGCGATCCTGGCGGCGTCCGCCGCGGTCTGCGCGACCGCCTCCTTCGACACCGGAATTCCGTAGGCCTGCAACAGCCTTTTCGAGGCGACCTCGTCCAGCGCCGCGCCCGCGGCATTCTTCAGCGTCTTCTCCAACAGCGCGCGCGCCCGAGCCTTGGAGCCCGAGACGATGTCGGGCACCTCCTTGGGCAGGCGGGCGTATTCGATCAGCGACTTGATCGCGCTGACCGCGCGATCCATGCCCTGCATGACCGCGATATGCGGCAACGACTTGCGCAAGGCCTTGGTGTGTTCCGTGAAGCCGATGGACATCGCGCTGATATAGATCACAGGCTTGGAGGCTCTTGCCGCCATCTCGTTGACGATCCGCAAGTTGCGTTCGCGCAATTCGTGCGGCGCCTTCGGCAGTTCCGCGTCGATGATGACGATGTCGGTGTCCGGATCGTCGATCATGATCCTGATCGACTGCATGTAGACGGACGGGTCGACCACCGCGGCGAATCCCGCATCCAGCGGATTGCCGACGATCGAGCCAGGGCCCAGCATCCTTGCGAGCTTCTCGCTGGCATCCCCGGTCAGTGGAGCAAAATTCAGTCCGGCGGAATGGAAGGCATCGATCAGCAGTCCGCGTTTCCCGCCGGACAGCGTCACCGCGGCCAGCCTGTCGCCCTTGGGCGGATCGGCGTGCACGAAACACTCGGTGGTTTCGATCAGTTCGTCCAGCCCGCGCACCCGGATCACGCCTTCGCGCGTCGAGATCGCATCGAAGGTTTCGATCGAGCCGGCGAGCGCTCCGGTGTGTGCCATGGCCGCGGCGCGGCCGCCCTCGGAAGCCCCGAGCTTGAGCGCAATGACCGGCTTGCCTGCGGCGCGCGCCGCCTTGCAGGCGTCACGGAAAGCCTTGGTGTTGCGTACGCCTTCGAGATAGACGACGATCACGCGGATGCCGGGGTCGGCGGCGAAATAGGCCATCAGATCCGTCGTTTCCAGCCCGGCCTCGTTGCCGGTCGTGACCATGTAGCCGACGCCCACGCCGCGATCCTCCAGCGCCTGCCGGATCGCCATCACGATCGCGCCGGATTGGCCGGCAATCGCGACAGGCCCGGCTTCCATGGTGACGACGCGGTCGTCGATATTGGTGAACAGCTTTTCCCCCGCGCTCAAATTGCCAAGGCAATTCGGGCCGGTTACGGCGAGCCCGGTTTCGCGAACGGCTTGCTGCAATTCCAGCGCGAGGCGCTGGCTGTGGTCATCCTGCAACTCGCTGAAGCCCGAGGTGACGATGGTTGCCGATCTCGCGCCGGCCGCCGCGGCCTCGCGCACGACCTGGACCGCAACGCGCGCCGGCACCAGGATCAGCACGTGATCGGGCTTTTCGGGCAGGCTTGCGAAATCCTTGTAGCAGGGCACGCCCCAGATCGTGTCGCGCTTCGCATTAACGGGGTAGAGGCCGCCTTCGTATTTGTACTTGATCAGGTTGTTCCAGATGCGCTCGGCATAGTTGCCCGGCTTGTCGGTGGCGCCGACCAGCACGATGTTGCGCGGGTGCAGCATCGCATGAATGCTCTTGACGACTGGGCTTGCGCCGGGCGGCGGCGACCATTTGGCTGGCGAAACGGACGCGGTCGAGACTTGGGCTTCCATAACCGTAAATCCTTCCCCTTGATCGTTTTTCCGTGCGGCGGTGAATTCGGGGGATCGCCGTCCCGCAGGTTTTCTTGTTTTCCTATTATGGGCAGTCGGGGAGGGTGGCAACTCACGTCAGGCGATGGGATCGGGCTTGCCTGACCGGTCACCAGACCGGCCGCGGGCGCGATGGCGAGGCGATGCCGGCGAGCAGGACGGCGAGGATGCCGGTCAGGAAGATGCCGTCGAAGGTGCCGGCACCGCCGATGGACGCGACCGGCGCGCCGAGCCCGCTGATCCTGCCGAGGTTGAGCAGATCGGCGCCGATCAACGTCCCCATCGAACCGCCGATATAGGCCAGCGGCGCCGCGTATTCGCGCGACAGGATGAAGGCCAGAATCGCTGTGGCGACCACCGGCGCAAAGACAGGCACCGCGATGCCGACCCCCTGCACGGGCGTCGCCATCGCGTGGATGACAACGGCGATGACCGCCACCGCAATCGCCGCCTTGACCCAGAGCTGGTACCTGATCACGAGATAGGCCGACATCAGCGTCGGGATCACGGCGCCGCCGATATTGACGGCCAGCACCGTCCCCGGCCATTGCGTGACCAGCGGTACGACATAGCGCATGCCGTAGAAGTCCACGACCTCGCCGTTTGTGATGGTGTGCCCGGGCAGCACGGTGATCGGAATATTGAAATAGCTGCCGATCAGCGAACCGAACAGAAGCAACAGGGCTGCGCCCGGTCCGACCCCGAGACGCATATAGGCGTAGCGCAAGATGCGAAGCTGGATCAGGATGATCAGCGCGGCAAACAGGATCACCAGGATCGCGAAGAAACCTGGCGCCAGCGGCAGGTAGTGGACCTGGGAATTCATCATCGGAACAGACCGGGTTTCGGTTTCAGCTAGTGTGGTGGTTCAGAAGTTCTCTTCATTTTTGCTGCGAGTCCTCCAAGAGAACTTCTGAACCAAACCACACTAGAATCATAGATTTCTAGTGTCCTTTCGAATCCGAAGTTCGCTAAGGAGGATGCTGCGAAATGATGCGAACTTCGGATTCGGGACACTAGAGACCATCTCACGAGATCGACGCCATTTCCAGCGCTAGTGGAGCGGATTTGACGTTCGCTACCCCATCTCGCTGCGAATCTCTCATGCGAACGTCAAATCCAAAGCTCCACTGGCAATGATATTTGGTAGTGGTCCTTTGATTCCAACATTCGCAAACCGTGTCTCCCCAAACAGTGGGCGAATGTTGGAATCGGATCACTAGCGCGCAAGAAACAGAAATCGCCCCGAACGGGGCGATTTCGCGTGTTTCGATGACGGTGCGAGCCGGTCGGGGCCTTCAAGATCAGCCGCCGGTCTCCGCGCTGATGATGTCGCCGAACAGCTCCCACCTGCCGCCCTTGAACTGCATCATCTTGAGCTGCTCGATCGGAGCGAAGTCGGTGGGGCCCGTCGTGATGCTGATGCCGGGGATCAGCGTATCCGCCGCAAAGCCCTTGAGACTGGCGGCCTGCTTCATCGCGTTTGCACGCGTCAGCTCGTCGCCGCACTGCTTCAAGACCTGCACCATGGTCTGCGCCGCCGCGTAGCCATAGACCAGGTTGCTGTCGGAGACGTTGGCACCCGGCATGTATTTGTCGACAAAGGCCATGAACTTCTTCATGCCCGCATCGTCCTTCCATTGCGGATCGGAGGCGTCCTTGAGGTAACCCGCCGACAGGATTCCTTCGGAAGCGTCGAGCCCGGCCGGTTTCATCACCGCGCCGATCGAGATCGAGACGTCGGTCATGACCTGCATCGGCTTCCATTCGAGCTCGGCGATCTTCTTGATCGCCTGCGCGGCGAACTTCGGCGTCGAGATGTTGACGAACACGTCGGCGCCGGTGCCCTTCAGCTTCACGATGTGAGAGTCGATCGAAGGCTCGGTGGTCTCATAGCTCTCCTCGGCGACGATCAGGCTGGAGGCCTTCTCGCCGAAAATGTCCTTGAGGCCGGCCAGGTAGTCCTTGCCGAAATCGTCATTGGCGTAAAACACCGCGATCTTGGCGTTGGGCTTTTCCTTCAGGATGTATTTCGCGAAGATCCGGGCCTCGACGCGGTAGCTCGGCTGAAAACCCATGGTCCAGGGAAAATCCTTCGGATCGTTCCACTTGCTGGCGCCGGTGGCGACGAAGAGCTGCGGCACCTTCTTGGCATTCTGATATTTCTGCACCGCAGTCTGGGTCGGCGTGCCCAGCGCGTTGAAGACCAGGAAGACCTCGTCGCTCTCGATCAGCTTGCGCACCTGCTCCACGGTCTTGGGCGGGCTGTAGCCGTCGTCATAGGAAATGAAGTTGATCTTGCGCCCGTTCACGCCGCCATTGTCGTTCACCATCTTGAAATAGGCTTCCTCGGTCTTGCCGATGATGCCGTAGGCGGAAGCAGGGCCGCTATAGGCCTCGACGTTGCCGATCTTGATTTCGGTATCGGTTGCGCCGGTGTCGTATTTCTTTTGCGCCATGGCGCTTTGGCTGAGCAGCACCGTGAAAGCGGCTGCGGCGGCGAGTAGAGCCAGTTTCTTGTCGTGCATCGAGAGCATTCCCTTCGTTTCTTCGAGGTTGCAGGCTTGAGGACAGGAAATTCGCAACCGGCGATCACCGTGGACGACGGTCACGAGGCGGCGGCCCCGGCCAGATCGGTGGCCGAGGCGACGGAGAAATTCTTGCGCAAGGTGAGTTTTGGATCGCGGAGGTGGGTCGCAAGGCGCGAAATGCGCGCGTCGAATTGTGCGTAGGTGAAGCGGCGTTCGCTGGAGAGATCTATGAGCGCCACCTTGTCGGGTGTCCGGCCGGCAGGATGCGCGATCCAGTCATGGTGCCGAATTGGCAAGATTTCCTCCCCTGGCGTAAGGCGATCTGCGCCGCCTTGATCCCTTGCGGGTCTTTGCACCATGCCGAAGTCGGACGAAACCCGCCAGCCGGACTTTTGGGCATGGTGCAAGCCTCACGCAGGTTGGCGCGGCCCGGCGGGAGGCTGTCTTGCGTTGAGTGGCTGTGGTCTGCCGAACGAAATTTACGACCACGCCCCAGCGACTGGACGCAAGTGGGACGGCTGCATTAAGGGTCATTAGAATGTGTAGGCTGTTGAGAGACGCGCTACCCGGATGAAAAGCCCATTCTACACCGCCGAACACGAGGCCTTTCGCGCGGTGATGCGCCGCTTCGTCGAAAAGGAGATCGAGCCTCATGCCCATGAATGGGACGAGGCCGGCGAATTTCCGCGCGCCCTCTATGAGAAGGCTGCGGAGATCGGGCTGCTCGGGCTCGGCTTTCCCGAGGAGTATGGCGGCGTATCAGCCGACGAGTTCATGAAGATCGTGGCGTCGCAGGAGCTCGCCCGTGCCGGTGCCGGCGGGGTTGGCGCCAGCCTGATGAGCCACACCATCGGTTCGCCGCCGATCGCGCGCGCGGCCCGTCCCGAGATCAAGGCGCGGGTGCTGCCCCAGGTGCTGTCGGGAAAGAAAATCTCCGCGCTCGCCATCACCGAGCCGAGCGGCGGGTCGGATGTCGCGAGCCTGCGCACCAGGGCTCGGCGCGACGGCGACCACTACGTCGTCAACGGCGAAAAGACCTTCATCACGTCGGGCGTGCGCGCCGACTACCTCACGGTCGCGGTGCGCACCGGAGGCGAGGGTGCCGGCGGCGTCAGCCTGCTCCTGATCGAAGGCGACACGCCCGGCCTGTCGCGCACCAGGCTGAAGAAGATGGGGTGGTGGGCCTCCGACACGGCGACGCTGCACTTCGATAATTGCCGCGTGCCGGTCGAAAACCTGATCGGCGACGAGGGCCATGGCTTTCGGATCATCATGCAGAATTTCAACAGCGAGCGCATGGGAATGGCGGCAAGCTGCACGGCTTATGCGCGCGTCTGCCTGGAGGAAGCGATTGCCTATGCGCGCGAGCGCAAGACGTTCGGCAAGCCGATCGCCCAGCACCAGGTGATCCGTCACAAGATCGTGGACATGGCGCAGAAAGTCGCGGCATCGCAGGCGATGCTGGAAATGCTGGCCTGGCGGCTCGAGCAGGGCGACAGTCCGGTCGCCGAAATCTGCATGATGAAGAACCAGGCGACGCAAACCATGGCGTTCTGCGCCTCCGAAGCGGTGCAGATTTTCGGCGGCGCCGGTTTCATGCGCGGCGTCAAGGTCGAGCGCATCTATCGCGAGGTCAAGGTCAATGCGATCGGCGGCGGCACCGAGGAAATCATGAAGGATCTGGCGAGCCGGCAGATGGGACTGTAATGCGCTGTCATTCCGGGGCAATGCGAAGCATCGAACCCGGAATCCAGAAGTCGAGTAGAATGGACCGAGATTCCGGGTTCGCTCGCAGTCGCAAGCGCCCCGGAATGACGAGGAAAAACTGAAAATGCTCTTCACCGCCGACCACGACGAAGTCCGCCGCTCCCTCCAGAAGTTCATAGCGAGCGAGATCAATCCCTTTGTCGACGAATGGGAGAAGGCGGATATTTTTCCCGCCCATGAATTGTTCAAGAAGCTCGGCGAGCTCGGCTTCCTCGGGCTCAACAAGCCGGTCGAGTTCGGCGGATCGGGACTCGACTACAGCTATGCGGTGATGATGGCGGAGGAACTCGGCGCGATCAGATGCGGCGGCGTGCCGATGGCGATCGGCGTGCAGACCGACATGGCGACGCCGGCGCTCGCCCGGTTCGGCTCGGACGAGGTGCGCCGTGAGTTTCTCAGTCCCGCGATCTCCGGCGATGCCGTTGCCTGTATCGGCGTCTCGGAACCGGGCGCGGGCTCGGACGTCGCCTCCATCAAGACCACCGCGCGCTCCGACGGCGACGACTATGTCATCAACGGCGGCAAGATGTGGATCACCAACGGCGTACAGGCCGACTGGATCTGCCTGCTCGCCAACACCAGCGACGGCCAGGTCCACCGCAACAAGTCGCTGATCTGCGTCCCGATGAAGACGAAGGGCGTGCAGGTCGCGCGCAAGCTCGACAAGATGGGCATGCGCTCGTCCGATACCGCGCAGATTTTCTTCGACAACGTGCGGGTGCCCAAGCGCAACCGGATCGGCGAGGAAGGCATGGGCTTCACCTACCAGATGGTGCAGTTCCAGGAGGAACGGCTGTGGGCTGCCGCCGCCTGCCTCAAGGCGCACGAGTACATCATCAACGAAACGATAGAATATACCCGCAACCGCAAGGCCTTCGGCCAGAGCATCCTCGACAACCAGATCGTCCACTTCAAGCTCGCGGAGATGCAGACCGAGGTCGAACTGTTGCGCGCACTGACCTATCGCGCCGCCGAAGCCTTGGTCGCGGGCGAGGACGTGACGAAGCTCGCAACGATGGCCAAGCTGAAGGCGGGCAGGCTGGGGCGCGAACTGACCGACGCATGCCTGCAATATTGGGGCGGCATGGGATTCATGAACGAGACGCCGGTCAGCCGCGCCTATCGCGACACGCGCCTGGCCTCGATCGGCGGCGGCGCCGATGAGGTAATGCTGACGGTGCTGTGCAAAATGATGGGAACGCTTCCTGGACTACGCGCAAAATAGAGGACGCCGATGATCACGCTTTATCATTGCGACGGGGCGCGTTCGTTCCGCCCGCTGTGGATGCTGGAAGAAATGCGGCTGAGTTACGAGCTGAAGATGCTGCCGTTTCCGCCGCGGGTTTTTGCCAAGGACTATCTCGCGCTCAATCCGCTCGGCACCATCCCCCTGATGATCGACGGCGACACCAGGATGACGGAATCTTCCGGCATCTGTCATTATCTCGGCACCAAATATGGCCCGACGCCCCTGATGGTCGGGCTCGACGAGCCGGCCTATGGCGCGTTCCTGAACTGGATGTATTTCAGCGACGCCACGCTGACCTTTCCGCAGACGCTGGTGTTGCGTTACAGCCAGCTCGAGCCGGAGGAGCGCCGCAATCCGCAGGTCGCGACCGACTACGCCAAATGGTTCCTGGGCCGGCTGCGGGTCGTCGAAGCCGCCACGGCGAACGCCGAGACGCTGTGCGCCGGCCGCTTCACCGCCGCCGATATCGTCATCGGCTATGCCCTGCGGCTCGCCGGCGCGATCGGCCTTGCCAGGGATTTCGGGCCGAACGTCACGGCCTATTGGGCGCGGCTGCGCGAGCGCGACAGCTTCAAACGCGCGGTCGCGGCGGAACAGCGCGCCGGGGTGGAACAGAACGTGGCGCCCCGCATCCGCGCCTGATTTTTGCCGATCCCGTTCCTCCGAAACAGTGGCATCCCGTTCGGGATTTGCGCTATGGTCGGCGCGGTCGTAGCGGCCAAAAAAGAGCCGCGCGAGGAGGACCTGCCATGGACGACAAGGGCCACGAATCCGGCCATCTGATGTTGATCACGCCGGAGCGCGTTTTTTACGCCGGGCTCCTCGGCCGTCCCAGGGAGCGCTGCCCGGGCTCGCTTCACATCTACGTCGCGATCAAGGACGGTCTGTGGCTTTCCACCGCGGACGGCCGCGAAGCCTATGGCGAACTGGTCGCCACCGCTCCGAACCTGCGGCATACCATTGCCAGCGACCACCGCTCCGCGATTTGCGTCTCCATCGAGCCGGAAAGCGTCCGCGCGGGTACGCTCGACGATCTCATCAGGCGCGTGTCCGGACCGGAACGCGAGTTTTTCGCGCGCCGCATTCGCACGGCCTACGAAGAGTTGCGCAGCCGGAAATGCGGCAACGACGTCACCAGCGCCGATTTCGATCAGATGTGCTTCGGCGAGGCCTTGCCGCGGCGCGTCCTGGATCCGCGCGTGGTGCGAGCGATGGCGCAGATCGGCAGATTTTCCGGCGAGCCGGTGACGGCGGCGAGCTGCGCGGCGGAAGCCGCGCTGTCCGCATCACGCTTCCTGCATTTGTTCAAGCAGGAGACCGGCATCTCCTTCCGTTCCTTCCGCGCCTGGAAGCGGGCGCGCCATCTCCTGCACTTCGCCAATCAGGATCTCAACCTCGCGCATCTGGCGCAGGACATCGGCTATCCCGACTCCACCCATTTCAGCCACTCGATCCGCAGATTTTATGGCCTGAAGCCGCGCGCGATCTTTTCGGGCTCGCGCGATCTGGCGATCTACCGCAGCGGCGAGGCCGCGTTTTCGTGAGCGGCAATCCGATTTGATCGATAGCGCCATGCGGCTGGTGCGCCGTCGCTGCGGCAAGCGCCGGTGGCTGCGGTTTCAATAGCCAGTCAACGCAAGCAGCCATGGCGGCAAATCTTTCATCATCCAAAGCTCGATCCCGCAACGACAATGAATAAGTCCATGAGCGACAAGGCCGTCATCACCTGCGCGCTGAACGGCGTGCTGACCGACCCGAAGCAGCATCATGTGCCGGTGACCCCTGAGGAGATGGCGCGCGAGGCGAAAGCCGCCTTCGATGCCGGCGCCAGTGTCGTGCATGTCCATTTGCGGCAGCAGGCGCCGAACAAGGGTCATCTGCCGTCCTGGGACGTCGGCGTTTCGCGCGAGATTCAGCAGGCGATCCGTGACGCCTGCCCCGGCATCATCATCAATCACACCTCCGGCGTGCCGGGCCCGGATTACGCCGGCGCGCTGGCCTGCATCCGCGAGACCAGGCCGGAGATCGCCGCCTGCAACGCGGGCTCGCTGAATTATCTCAAGGTCAAGGCCGACAACACCTGGGCGTGGCCGCCGATGATGTTCGACAACGCGGTCGAGAAGGTGCAGGACTATCTCGACGTCATGAAGGAGGTCGATACGATTCCGGAGTTCGAATGTTTCGACGTCGGCATCGTGCGCTGTGTCGGGATGTATCGGCAGACCGGCATGTATTCGGGGCCGCTCGAATATAATTTCGTGATGGGCGTCGCGTCGGGCATGCCCGCCGATCCCGAACTGTTGCCGATCCTGTTGAAGCTGAAACAGCCGGACGCGCATTGGCAGGTCACCGCGATCGGACGAGCCGAGATCTGGCCGCTGCATCAGCGCTGCGCCGATCTCGGCGGTCATTTGCGCACCGGGCTTGAGGACACCTTCTATCTGGGCGACGGCACCAAGGTGAGTTCGAACGGGCAGCTGGTCGAGGCGATCGCGGCCTGCGCGCGCCGCGCCGGGCGCGAGATTGCAAGTCCCGCGGAAGCGCGCAAGATTTTTGGAACCAAACGCTGACCGTCTTTCCGGGATGCGTGCGAAAGCACGCAGGCCCGGAATCCATAACCACAGGCGGGGCTATGGATTCCGGGCTCGCGCGTTCCGGGCGCCCCGGAATGACAATAGGATAGATCGAAGCCCATGGCTGTCATCGGCAACACCATCTCACCCTCCAGCGCGGCCTTCAAGGCCAATCGCGATGGCATGCTGGCGTTGATCGAGCGGATGCGCACTCTCGAAGAGCGCACGCGGACCGCGTCCGCAGCCGCGAAGGACCGCTTTCACAAACGCGGGCAATTGCTGCCGCGCGAGCGCGTCGCCCTGGTGCTCGACTCGGGCTCTCCCTTCATCGAGTTGTCGACGCTTGCCGGCTACATGTTCGACGTGCCGGATGCTGCGAAAAGCGTTCCCGGTGGCGGGGTGATTGCGGGCATCGGATTCGTCTCGGGCATCCGCTGCATGGTCAGCGCCAACGACGCCGGCATCGACGCCGGCGCGCTGCAGCCCTTCGGTCTCGACAAGACGTTGCGGGTGCAGGAGCTGGCGCTGGAGAACAAGCTGCCTTACGTGCAGCTGGTCGAGAGCGCCGGCGCCAACCTGCTGCGCTACCGCGTCGAGGATTTCGTCCGCGGCGGCAATATCTTTCGCAATCTGGCGCGGCTGTCGGCGGCGGGACTGCCGGTCGTCACGGTGACGCATGGGTCGTCCACGGCGGGCGGCGCGTACCAGACGGGCCTGTCCGACTATATCGTGATGGTGCGCGGCCGTACCCGCGCCTTCCTCGCCGGTCCCCCGCTGCTCAAGGCTGCCACCGGGGAGATCGCCACCGAAGAGGAACTCGGCGGCGCCGAGATGCACACCACGATCTCCGGTCTCGGCGACTATCTCGCCGAGGACGATCGCGACGCGCTGCGGATTGCGCGTGAGATCATGGCAAGTCTCAACTGGGACCGGCCGGCGCCGCCCAACATATCGTTCAAGCCGCCCCGTTACGATGCGGAGGAGTTGCTCGGCATCATGCCGATGGACCACAAGCGTCCCGTCGACATGCGGCAGGCGATTGCGCGCTTTGTCGACGATTCGGATTTCACGGAGTTTAGCGCCAATTACGGTCCGGCGACGGTGTGCGGCCATGCCCGCATCGAGGGTCACGCGATCGGCATCATCACCAACAACGGCCCGCTCGATGTCCCCGGCGCCAACAAGGCGACGCACTTCATCCAGGCCTGCTGCCAGACCCGCACGCCGCTTTTGTACCTGAACAACACCACCGGCTACATCGTCGGCCGCGCCTATGAAGAGGCCGGCATGATCAAGCACGGCTCGAAGATGATCCAGGCGGTCACCTCGGCGACGGTGCCGCAGATCACGATCTATTGCGGCGCATCCTTCGGCGCCGGCAATTACGGCATGTGCGGGCGCGGCTTCCATCCGCGCTTCTGCTTTTCCTGGCCCAACGCCAAGACCGCCGTGATGGGCGGCGAGCAGGCCGCCGAAACCATGGCAATCGTGACGGAGGCCGCCGCGGCGCGGCGCGGCAAGCCGATCGAAAAGGAAAAACTGGACGCGATGAAGGCGCAGATCATCGGCGTGTTCGACGGCCAGATGGACGTGTTCTCCACCAGCGCACGCGTGCTCGACGACGGCGTGATCGACCCGCGCGACACCCGCGGCATTCTGGCGGAGGTACTCGCGATCTGCCGCGAGGGCGACACCCGACAACCCCAGCGCATGCAGTTTTCGGTGGCGCGACCATGAAGCCGGGAAAAATGCAGCGGAAGCCGTTCTTCAAGATCCTGATCGCCAATCGCGGCGAGATCGCCTTGCGCATCATGCGCACCGCGCGCCGCCTCGGCTTTGGGGTGGTCGCGGTCTATTCGGATGCCGACCGCGATTCGCTTCATGTGCGCGAGGCCGATGCCGCCGTGCGCATCGGCGCGGCGCTGCCGGCGCAACCCTATCTCGACATCGCCGCGATCATCGCGGCCGCACGGGCGGGTGGGGCCGATGCGGTGCATCCCGGCTACGGCTTCCTGGCGGAGAATGAGGAGTTTGCCCTGGCCTGCCGTGAGGCCGGGCTGGTGTTCATCGGGCCTTCGCCGGAAGCGATCAAGGCGATGGGCCACAAGGCCGGCGCGAAGGAGATCATGCGCAAGGCCGGCGTGCCCTGCGTGCCGGGTTATCAGGGCGCGGACCAGAGCGACGCGGTGATGCTCGCGGAAGCCGAACGAATCGGCTTTCCCATGATGATCAAGGCGGTCGCCGGCGGCGGCGGGCGCGGCATGCGGCTGGTCGCGGAGGCGGGAGCTTTTGCTGACGCCTTGCGCAGCGCGCGCTCGGAGGCAAAAGCCGCGTTCGGCGACGGCAGCGTGATCCTGGAACGCGCCATCGTCGAGCCGCGCCACATCGAGATCCAGGTGTTCGGCGACGCCTACGGCAATGCCGTTCACCTCGGCGAACGCGACTGCTCCGTGCAGCGGCGGCACCAGAAGCTGATCGAGGAGGCGCCCTCGCCGGCGGTCTCGCCGCAACTGCGCGAGAGGATGGGCGCGGTCGCGGTCAGTGCGGTCAAGGCGCTCGCCTATGAAGGCGCGGGCACGCTGGAATTCCTGCTCGACCGGACCGGCAATTTCTACTTCATGGAAATGAACACGCGCCTGCAGGTCGAGCATCCCGTGACCGAGGCGATCACCGGGCTCGACCTCGTCGAACTGCAATTGCGCGTGGCGCGCGGCGAACCGCTGCCCCTGCGCCAGCAGGATATCACATTCTCCGGCCACGCCATCGAAGTGCGGCTGTGCTCGGAGGACGCGAGCCAGGATTTCATGCCGCAATCCGGCACGATGGCGCAGTGGCAAGTGCCCGACGGCGTTCGCGCCGAGCATGCGTTGCAGCCAGGCTCGGTCATCCCGCCGTACTACGATTCCATGATCGCCAAGCTGATCAGCCATGGCGCGAGCCGCGAGGAGGCGCGCGGACAACTGATCTGCGGCCTCGAGCAGATGGTGGCCTTCGGGGTCACGACCAATCAGGCGTTCCTGATCTCCTGCCTGCGCCATCCCGTATTCGCAAGCGGTGAGGCGACGACGGCCTTCATCGGTCAGCATCGCGCGGAGCTGCTGGCGCCGAAGACCGCTTCATCGGATACGGCGTTGGCGGCATTGCTGCTCTCCGTTACCGGGCCCTGCGCGCGGCGCTGGCGTGGCGGCCGTTCGCTGGCGGCGACGTTTCCCGTTCCGATGCGGATCGAGATCGATCATGTCGTGCACGATCTCGACCTGCTGCGCCAACGCGACGGGACCTACGTCGCGAGCTTCGATGGCGCGCAGGTACTGGAGATCGACGAGCTCGGCAGCGAGACCATCCGCTTCCGCAGCAACGGCGTGATGGAAACCGCAAGATTCCTGCGCCAGGGCGACCGGCTGTATTTTCTGCGCCATGGCATGACGCATTCGGTCTGCGACCTCACGCTGTGGCCGCCGGAATCGGCCACATCGTCGGGCGGCGACGGCAAGGTGCGCGCCGCGCTGAACGGCCGCGTCGTCGCGGTTCTGGTCAGGGAGGGCGAGCGCGTCGCGGCCGGTCAGCCGGTGCTGACGCTCGAAGCCATGAAGATGGAGCACGTTCACACGGCCGGCATTGCCGGCACGGTTGCGGCGATCGACGTCGCCGAGGGCGAGCAGGTGACGACCGGACGGATCGTGGTCGAGATCGAGGCGGCGTAAGGCGTTCGTCATCGCCGGATCTATTGGGCCCTTCTAAAGTGCGACGGCTTTCGGTTGAGGCGCCATCGCGCTTTAGGTTATTGTTCGCGCATGATCTCCGCGCAAACGCTTCGCGTTTGTCGCGAGGGAAAACCGCTACACACTTTTCCGGGTCATGCGCCAGCGTCAAACTGTCACAGACATCGGCCTTGTGAACGGCTTCACGTCCGCGTGCGCGGTCTGCTGTTATCCAATGGCGATATGGGACGAACCGGTGCATCACGGTCTGTCTTGTGTGCCGGTCCGATGCCGCTCAAAATGACCACGTCGGGGGCAGGTCATGTTCGAAGCCAATCGCGGACGGTGCCTTAACGCGATCTCGTTTCTCCTTCATATGATGACCGTTCGGCTTCGCGCCTGCGCGCTGGGACTGGCGCTGCTCCTGGTTCCGGTTTCCATGAGCGGGGCCGCGGATCGGACGATCATCCTCGCGGTCGGCTCCGGAACTGTGTTCACGCTTCCGCAGCCCTTCGAAACCGTGCTGATCGGCGATCCCGGCGTGGTCGACGTTCACACCCAGGACGACCGCTCGGTGATTCTGGAGCCGCTCAAGTCCGGGACATCGAACATCGTCTTCGTCGACAAGCGAAGCGTCGCGATCGCCAACATCAGGGTCGTCGTTCGCGACGCCGGGATTTGATCGGAAAGGCGGCAGCCCTCAATGCTTGGCGGTGTGGCCCCAGGCGGCATCCCAGTCCTGCCCCGCGGCGTCGATCACGCGGCCATCGGCCTCGAAGAACTTGTTGGGGACCTGGAAGATCGCAAGGATCAGCGCGCCGTCGGGACACCAGGCAACATGGCGGCTGCCCGCCTCGCGCCAGATGAATTCGCCGCTTCCGCACCTCATGCCCTTGGCCGGCCCTTCCTTGTCGACGAGGCTGCCGTCGAGAACGTAGGTCTGCTCGATGTTGACATGCTCGTGGTCGGGCAGAACCGCGCCCGGCGCGAACCTCATCAGGGCCGTCATCAGGCCGGTCGCGCGATCGAACAACAGCGTCTTGGCCTCGCAACCGGGAAAGCGCGTCTTCTGCCACTCCATGTTTTGCGGGCGAACCAGATGGGAATGCGTGTCTGCGGTCTGATGGCCGCTCTGCGTCTTGGCGTCCATGGCGGTGCTCCGATCCGATGAAGCTCAAGCCATTATAGCAGAAGTTGCCAATCCCGCTCCGTCATTGAGCAGGCACGCCACCTGATGTCGGGGCGCCGCCTCGCGCAACACCGGCCGTTCGCTCTTGCAGCGCGGCATCGCATGGCGGCAGCGGGTATGGAACGCGCAGCCCGAGGGCGGATTGACCGGGCTCGGCACGTCGCCGTCGACCAGCGGCTTCAGCCGCGGCGACCTGGGGTCCGCCAGAGGCACCGACGCCAGCAGCGCCTGGGTGTAGGGATGACGGGGATTTCGAAACAACTCGGTCTTGTCGGCGATCTCGACGATGCGGCCGAGATACATCACGGCGACGCGGTGGCTGATATGCGCCACCACCGCGAGATCATGGGCGATGAACAGGTACGAAAAACCGTGCCGGCGCTGCAGGTCGATCAACAGGTTGATGACCTGCGCCTGAATCGAGACGTCGAGCGCCGAAACCGGTTCGTCACAGACGATCAGCCTCGGCTCAAGCGCCAGCGCGCGGGCGATGCAGATGCGCTGGCGCTGGCCGCCGGAAAATTGATGCGGGTAGTTCTGCATCTGGTCCGGCCGCAGACCCACCTGCTCGAACAGCTTTGCTACCCGCTCCCGCTTCTCCTTGCCCGCGGCTAATCCATGCACGCTGAGCGGCTCGCCGACGATATCGCCCGCGGTCATCCTTGGATTGAGCGAAGCGAACGGGTCCTGAAACACGATCTGCATCGAACGCCTGATCGGGCGCAGTTCGGTCTTGCCGAGATGGGTGATGTCGCGGCCGTCGATCCGGATCTGGCCGGCGGTCGGCTCGACCAGGCGCAGCACGCTGCGTGCGACGGTCGATTTGCCGCAACCGGATTCGCCGACCAGCCCCAGCGTCTCGCCGACGCCCAGCGAGAAGCTGACGCCGTCGACCGCGTGCACGGTGCCGGCCGCGCGGCGTAGCACGCCGCTGCGCACCGGATAGTGCTTGACGAGGTCGGTGACCTCGAGTAGCGCGCCGGCATCGGTCATGGCAGCACTCCCGCTTCTGCCGCGCGCCAGCACGCCGCCCAATGACCGCCGCCCCAATCCTGCAACGGCGGATATTCGCTGCGGCAGCGATCGATCGCAAGCCGGCAGCGCGGAGCAAAGGCGCAGCCGGCGGGCAGCCGGCTCAAGGAGGGCACCGTGCCGGGAATTTCGGCGAGCCGGGCGCTGGCGGGTGCGCAATGCGTCGGCACCGCCGGGATCGAGGCCATCAGTCCGCGCGTGTAGGGATGCCTCGGGCTTGCGAACAGGGTTTTGACGTCGGCCTCTTCGACCTTCCTGCCGGCGTACATCACGATCACGCGCTGCGCGGTCTGCGCGACCACGCCGAGATCGTGCGTGATCAGGATCAGGCCCATGCCGAGCTCTTTCTGCAGATCGAGGATGAGCGCGAGGATCTGCGCCTGGATCGTGACGTCGAGCGCGGTGGTCGGCTCGTCGGCGATCAAAAGCGCCGGCCGGCACGCCAGCGCCATGGCGATCATCGCGCGCTGGCGCATGCCGCCCGAAAGCTGGTGCGGATATTCCACGGCGCGCCGCGCCGGCTCGGGAATGCGGACACGGCGCAGCATCTCGACGGCCTGCTGCCAGGCCTCTTTCCGGCTGATGTCCCGGTGCAGCCGCACCGCTTCGGTGATCTGGTCGCCGATCCGCATCACCGGATTGAGCGATGTCATCGGCTCCTGAAAGATCATGGAGATGCGGTTGCCGCGGATTTCCCGCATACCGGCCTCATCGAGAGCCAGGAGGTCGGTGCCTTCGAGCCGCACGGACCCCCCGGCGATCCGGCCCGGCGGGTCCGGCACCAGCCGCATGATCGACAGCGCGCTCACGCTCTTGCCGCATCCGGATTCGCCGACGATCGCCAGCGTTTCGCCCCGGCCCACGCTGAAGGAGACGTCGTCGACCGCCTTGAACAGCCCCGAATTGGTGAAGAACAGGGTTTGCAGGCTCTTCACCTCCAGAACGATGTCGTGCGCCGCCGTGTCCTGCATCAGCCGCGCTGCCTCGGATCGAGGATGTCGCGCAGCGCATCGCCGAACAGATTGGTACCGAACACCGCAAGGCTGATGGCGATTCCCGGAAAGATCACGAGCCAGGGCGCGACGCGGACATATTCGGCGGCCGATTCCGACAGCATGCGCCCCCAGGACGGATAGGGTTCGGGAATGCCGAGTCCGAGGAACGACAGCGAGGCTTCGGTGAGGATCGTGGAGCCGAGCTGGGCTGTCGCCAGCACGATCAGCGGCGCCAGCGTATTGGGCAGCACATGGCGCAGCGCGATCCGCATCTCGCTCATGCCGATCGACTTGGCGGCTTCGACAAAGGGCTGCTCGCGCAAGGCCAGCGTATTGGCGCGGATCACGCGGGCCACGATCGGGATCAGGGGAATGGCGATCGCGATGATCACGTTCGGCAGCGAGGGGCCGAGCGCCGCGGTCATCACCAGCGCCAGCACCAGAAGCGGCAGCGCCTGCAGGATGTCGGTGACGCGCTGGAACACCAGGTCGACCCAGCCGGACAGATAGCCGGATGCCAGCCCGATCGTCACGCCGAACGTCGCGCCGAGCGCGGTCGAGCCGAGGCCGACCGCGAGCGAGATGCGCGCGCCGTGGACGATGCGGCTCCAGACGTCGCGGCCGAAGGAATCGGTGCCCATCCAGTGCCGCGAATCCGGGTGCGCCAGCGCATGCGCAGCATCGACGGTGAGCGGGTCGTAGCGGCAGATCAGGTCGGCGAACAGCGCGGTGACCACGAACAGCGTCATGATGCCAAGACCGATCGCGCCCAAAAGGTGACGCTGCGCGAGGAAGATGAGGCGGCGCCAGCCATGGTCGGCGCCGGCGCCGGCGCGCCTGAGTTCGCTGTCGATATTGATCGCGACCATGGCTGCCTCTCAATCCGAGTAGCGGATGCGCGGATCGAACACCGCATAGAGCATGTCGACCGTAAAGTTCGCGACCACCACGACCACGGCGATCAGCATCACCAGGTTCTGCACGATTGGATAGTCGCGCCAGCGGATCGCCTCGACCAGGAAGCGGGCGACGCCGGGGATGTTGAACACGGTTTCGGTGACGATCAGTCCGCCGATCAGGAACGCCGCCTCGATGCCGACCACGGTGATGACCGGAAGAATCGCGTTCTTCAGCGCGTGGTGAAAATTGACCGAGGCCTGCGAGGCGCCCTTGGCGCGCGCGGTGCGGATATAGTCCTGGCGCAGCACCTCGAGCATCGAGGAGCGGGTGATACGCATCGTCAGCGCCGAGCTGCGGAAACCGACTGCGATCGAGGGCAGGACATAGGTCGAGAACATCTCGCCGAAGGTCTGCGGGTTCGGGTTGAAGATCGGGATGTCTCCGAACATCGAAACCGAAGCCATCAGGATCAACAGGCCGAGCCAGAACGCGGGCAGCGACAAGCCGCTCAGGCTGACCACGCGCAGGACATAGTCGAGCCTGGAGCCCTGTTTGACGGCGCTGATGACGCCGAGCGGGATGCCGAATGACGCCGAGAACAAGAGCGCGAGCGCCGCAAGCCGCGCAGTGATCGGGATGCGCGGCAGGATCTCCTCCAGCGCGGGCTTCTCGGACACGTAGGAATAGCCGAGGTCGCCGTGCAAAAGCCCGCCAATCCAGTGCAGATATTGCAGCACCAGGGGCTGGTCGATGCCGAGCTGCCGTTCCAGTTCGACCTTGTCGGCGGGATCGACATAGCCCGCCGCGGCAAAGAGGATGTCGACGATGTTGCCGGGCACGATGCGCAGCAGGACAAAGATGACGATCGAAATCCCGAACAGGGTCACGAGCATCAAAGCAAGGCGCCGCACGATATAAGCAAACACCTGGCTACTCCCGTCGATCGGCGCGAAGCATCAATCGCTAGTGGAGCGGATTTGACGTTCGCTCCCGGCTTGCTGCGATTCCCTCATGCGAACGTCAAATCCAAAGCTCAACGAGCAACGATAATTTGCCAGTGGTCCTTTGATTCTGACATTCGCAAACATGCCTGCCGCAACGGGATGCGAATGTTAGAATCGGACCACTGGCCTGCAGCCTACTTGTCCAGCCACACGTCCTCGTAACGATAGCCGTTGTAGGAGCTGTTCACCATCACGGTGATGCCCTTGACATAAGGCTGCCAGCAGGTGCCGGTGCGGCTGTAATAGATGACGGGGCGCGCCACGTCCTCTTCCAGCTTCTTGTCGATCTCCCAGACCAGCTTCTTGCGCTTGCCGATGTCGGTCTCCTGCGACTGCTCGTCGAACAGCTTCTCGATGTCCTTGTTGCAATAGTTGGTGTAGTTGCGCTCGGAATTGCAGGAATAGTTTTCGTAGAAGGACTGGTCGGGATCGTCGACGGCGTTACCGGTGAGGTTGAGGCCCAGCGCGTAATCCTTGCGCGCGACTTTCGGGAACCAGTTGGCGGTTTCGACCACGTCGAGTTCGGCATCGATGTAGATGCTCTTGAGCTGGTCGATCAGGATCACCGCGGGATCGCGGTAGACCGGAATGTTGCGCGTCGAGACCTTGACCGAAAGGTGCTTGTCCGGGCCATAGCCCGCCTTCTGCATCAGCTTTCGCGCCTCCTCGCGGTTGGCGTTGACGTCGGGTCCGTAGCCCGGGATCTGCTCCATCATCTCCTTCGGCATCGACCACAGGCCGGCCGGGGCCGGCAGCATGGCGCCGCCGATGTCGCCCTGGCCCTCCAATATGATCGAGATAAACGCCTTGCGGTCGAGCGCCAGCGCCAGCGCGCGGCGGATGTCTGGATTGTCGAAGGGAGGCGCCGACGAGTTGACGATGATGTTGGTGTTGACGTTGTTGGGCTCGACCACGCAGACGGCGTTCGGCGCCTGCGCCTTGACGTCCTTCAGAAGCGGAATCGACACCTCGGTCGGAAACGTCATGTCGAATTTGCCGGCGATGAAGGCGAGGATCGCGGTCGACCGGTTGGGAATGATGGTGAACTCGATGCCGTCCAGATGCGGCAGCCCTTTCTTCCAGTAGTCCGGATTTCGGACCAGCTTGATGGATTCGTTGGCCTTGAACTCCACGAATTTGAACGGGCCGGTGCCGATCGGGTGGGTGCGCATTTCCGCCGGCGACACGTGGCATGGATAGACCGGCGAATAGCCGGAGGCGAGCAGCGCGAGCAGGGACGGCTGCGGTCGCTTCAGCTTGAAGGAGGCTTCATAGTCGCCGTTGGTCGTGACCTCGGCGACCTGCTCGTACCAGGCCTTGCGCGGGTTCTGGCGGAATTTCTGCGGCGACTTGCCCATCAGCATGTCGAAGGTGCACTTGACGTCGGCGGAGGTGAAGGGCTTGCCGTCATGCCATTTGACGCCCTGCCTCAGCTTGAAGGTGAGCGTCTTCTTGTCGTCGCTCCAGGCCCAGCTTTCGGCAAGCTCCGGGACGATCGAGTCCAGGCTGTTCTGCGCAACGTCCTGCTTGTAGATGACCAGGTTGTTGAACACCGGCATGAAGGGGACGTTGACCGAATAGGTGGCGCCCTCGTGTATCGAAGCGCTGCCCGGGCTGTCCCGGTGATAAATCCGCAGGATGCCGCCCTGTTTCGGCCCTTCCGCCTGTGCGGCGCTGGTCACCGCCAGCAAAGACACCACCGCGGCGGCGAATGCGCGCACGCTCCCCATGGTTCCCTCCCTCGGCAATTCGGCCTTGCCATTGTTGTCCTGTTGGCCGATTGGCACCGACGATATCGGTGGCGAGGTAGCGAGGCAACCGCCAAGGTACCAGAACCCATTGGCAATTTGGATGACTGCAACAGCGTCGATCTGCGACCGAAAGGCGCAGCTTTAGTTTCCAGCCTTGGGTTGACGAGCGCTCATGGCGCAGCGCGCTGTTTCCGTATCGGACATCCGATCTGGTCTGTCCGAATTCGGTTCATGACGGCCGGTCTACGGTATCGGCCCGATCGTCAGCCGCAGCGGTGCGCGTCAAAATAATTTCCGAGCCGGCGTTTTTGCGGCGGTCCGCGGATTTCAAATTTTAGGCAGCAAACAAGTCGCTTCGGCCCTGTTTTTTTGCAACGCACTAGTGTCCCGGTTCTGGACCACTGGTGGAGCGGATTTGACGCTCGCTACCCTGCTGACTGCGATCTCGCAGGCGAACGTCAAATCCAAAGCTCCGTTAGCCAATTGATTTTGTTAGTGGTCCTTTGATTCTCACATTCGTAAACATGCCCGCTGCAACGGGATGCGAATGTTGGAATCGGACCACGAGTGGTCCATTCAGCATCATGAACGGCCGGACAGGCAGCTCCGTCATTGTCTTTGTCATGTCGGATGGTAGCTTTCCAGCGCGCCGATTTCGAATCGGGCTAACCAGAGAATGAGGAAGCATTCGATGATACGTACAATTGTCCTTGGTGCGGCATTGACTATCGGCTTTGCGGCGACTTCCAGTGCGGCCATCATGCCGGCGCCGGTGACCCCCGGCCCTGACCTGACCATCAAGGTCGCGGAGGGATGCGGGCCGGGATTCTGGCGTGGTCCGGGCGGCCGTTGTCATCCGATGGCCCGGGGCCGGTTTTGCCCCCCTGGATTTCATATTGGTCCTCATGGCCGGCGCTGCTGGCCGAACTGAAATGATTGGCTAAGGACGATTTCGAATTTTTCGGCGGCCGGACTTCAACAGTCCGGCCGTTTGCGTGCGGCCGGCACGCGGAATATTCGTGCGGGGGTCGGCGACGCCGCTCAATGCTGCAATTGCTTAACCTGCCCTTTACGCGGGACCGCTTAGCTGAGAAGGCGGCTGTCCCCGCCGCGTGTCCCCGATTGCAACTACGCCGATGGGCAGGGTCTTGCGATGTTCTCCAGCACTTTGTTGCGTACCGTGCAAAGCAGCCGAGCCTACGACTGGACGATGCGGCTGTCGGCCGCGCTCTACGCGTTCTATGCGCTCGGCAGCGATGTCAGCGGCCTGTACCATGACGCCCACGAATGGGGGCACGCCGACTTCGGAACAATCGTGGCGATCCTTACGCGGGTTTCGCAGTGGATTTTCATCGCGCTTCTCGGCACGCTTCCGCTCGTTCGCCATCGTCCGATTGCGAAATCGAATGGGCTTCTGCCGCGGCTGGCAGCCCTGACCAGCGTATTGATCCCGCCGCTTTGCATTCTGCTTCCGCGTGCGCCGGCAAATCTCGCTTTCAACCTGATCTCGATGCTGGTCGTGCTTTCCGCCAGCGTGCTGGCCGTGATGACGCTGAGCTTTCTCGGCCGCTCCTTCAGCGTGATGCCTGAGGCGCGCCGCCTGGTCACGTCCGGACCATACGCCCTCGTCCGCCATCCGCTGTATCTGTTCGAGCTGCTCGGCGTCATCGGAATCATCCTGCAGGTTCGCTCACTTGTGGGTGTCGCGCTGCTTGCGGCGATCGTCGCGTTGCAGGTGGCGCGCGGCCGCTGGGAAGAGGGTGTGCTGGCCCGCGCGATTCCTGAATATGCCGGCTATCGGGAGCGGGTCCCGTTCCTGTTTCCGCGCAATCCGCTCAGCCTGCTTGCGCTGCTGCGCGACGACCCGACAGCACGGCACCGCTGCGGCGTCGTCATGAGCTCCGCATTCGGCCTGGCTGCACTGCTTGTGGTCGCGCTGCCCTGGCTCGCGGGCTGAACAACCGCGCCAAGCGCGGTCAGTCCCGCTTCTGCTTCGGCAGGGATGCGACAAGCGTGCGCAGTGCCAGCACGGTGGGGGACATCTCGCCGCCGCGCCAGACCAGAGGTGTGGTGATATTGGCCTGCGCCTTCGGAATGGCATGCCGAAGCACCTTCGCGTGCGGCATGGTGTCGAGCACGGACTCCGGCATCAGGGCGATGCCCGCGCCGGCGGTCACACAGGCGACGATGGCGTGATAGGAAGCCATTTCCAGGACCCGAAACGGTGCGAGGCTGTCGCACCCGAGCCAGCGCTGAAGGACACGCCGGTAGGCGCAGCCTTCCGGAAAGGCGATCAGCGAGAGGCCCCCCACGTCGCGCGCACGCCTGATGGGTTCATGATCCCGGTTGGAAATCAGGGTCAGCCGCTCCCTGAAGACCGGGATATGGTCGAGCATGCGCCCCGCCGGAGATTCCGCGACGAACGCGGCATCAAGTCTTCGCTCGACGATCTCTCTGACCAGGACATCGTTGGTGCCTGTGGTCAGCTCCAGGCGGACCTCCGGGTAGCGGCGGTGAAAGGCCGCCAGGATCGGGGGCAACCGGCTTGCCGCCGTGCTCTCCAGCGTGCCCAACTTGAGCACGCCGCGCGGCTTGGTTCCTGATACGACGGCGCGCGCTTCATCGGAAAGCCGGATCAGCCGCTCCGCGTAGTCCAGCAACAACTCGCCCGCAGGCGAGAGGTGAAGCCGCTGCCGGTCGCGATGGAACAGCTTCACACCCATCGAGGCTTCGAGCTGCTTGATCCGGGTCGTGACGGCTGACGGCACACGATGCAGCTTGTTCGCGGCCCTGATCACCCCGCCCTCGTCGACGACGCATTTGAACACTTGCAGGTCGGCAAAGTTCATGGGCTCCGGCTCCA
>Ga0265339_10000754_pt1 | contig 24980 bp, 27 predicted proteins | sample 4CB219metaG_FD_202085 | JGI IMG/M metagenome (GOLD analysis project Ga0265339, IMG submission 202085) | Rhizosphere microbial communities from Carex aquatilis grown in University of Washington, Seatle, WA, United States - 4-CB2-19 metaG | ecosystem: Host-associated > Plants > Roots >... | reverse complement strand
ACGTTGATGAACCCGCGCCATTCGTACTTGCCGGTGCCGAGCGTCGGCAGCCGGCGGTCGAGGCCGCGCGCGCGGCGCGGCAGCAGGCCTGAGCAGAAATAAGCGGTGGCTTTGCGCGAGACGTAGGCCCAGTTGAAGGTGAAGCCGAACTCGTTGGCGTACTTCCAGAAGCGTGCCGGCGTCGTCGCCTTGCCCTGCGTCATGTTCCTGAGCGCGGCCAGGTTGAGCGCATCGCGCCCGAAGGTCGAGCGCTGGCGTGAGAGCGCATACGGCTGCCCACCGACCGTCGCGGTGGCGAAGACGGGGCCGTGTACCGTGAGGTTGTAGACCAGCGGCGTGCTGCCGAGCATACCGGCATTGAAGCTGGTCATGGCGCGGCACTGACGATCGAACATGTAATGCGTCGAGGCGCGCGTCGGCGCCGAGCCGTCCGGCTCGCACAGCTGCTCGGCGAAGACGTCGCGCACGTCGCCGCCGGCGGAAGTCAGACTCCATGCATAGTTGGGCGTGCGGCCGACCAGAATGTACATCGACAAGCCCGGCACGGCGGCGCCCTGCGCCGTGTAGTCGGGACCGTGCAGATCGATCTGCTCGACGATTTCCGGGTAGTAGTAGCCGAGCTGCGGGCCCATAATCGTCAGCGAATTTCCCGAGGCCGAGCGCGACGGAGCGGTGACCAGGAAGTTCGATGCCCGCTTGCGCGCTGGAGCCAACGCCACCAGCGAGGCGGATTGGTGCGGATCGATGCTCTGGATCGAGTCTGGATCCAGAACCACTGACCCCTTCACCTTGCCACCGGTCAACGGCCCGTAGTGGAACGGACGCGTGATCGTCGTCGGGGCTTCGGGGTCGTCGGCCAGCATGACGTCAGACCACGCCTTGTAGCCGCGGTCGCTGCCGAGCTGCTGCTGCAGCTTGGCGAGCAGATCCGAATTGGCGGCCTCGCCGCCGCCGCCGGCGCCGAAGATGGAGCCGATGAAGGCGGTGACCGCGATAATATCGTTCACAGTGGCGGGCGCGGACGCATTGTGCGTCGAGGCCCAATAGGCGTTGATGCCGTCGGCGTACGCCTGCGCGTCGGCGATGATCTGCTGGCCTTCCTCGCCGTAGGTGTCGATCAGCGTCTGCACCTGGTCGGTCACCAGGGCCTCGGCTTCAGCGCTCGGAACGAAAGTCTGCAGGCTGGTGACGAGCGAGAAGGCGTCGATGTTGGGCACGTCGGCGACTGCGACACGCGCCGGCCCGCGCCCGATCTGAATCAACAAGCCGCGGTCCCGCGCCGTTGCCCAGCCGGCGCCGAAGGCGACGTCGGCTTGCGTCTGCCCATAGACGTGGGGCACGCCGTAGGCGTCATAGATGAGCTGCAGCCCCGGCCGCCCGGTCACCTCTTCGTGCGTCGCGCCGATCGGCTGGAAATCCTCCGGCAGGAAATATTGGTCGATGTCGCTCAGTGTCACGTTGTCGCGCAGCGGCGACAAGCCCGTGTAGAGCGGCAGCTGGTCGGTCGAGTTGGCGGTGAACGGCACGCCGCCGAAGTTCCCCGGCGGCAGGACGTAACGCGCGATATCGGCTGCCAGCGACGGTGACGCGGCGAGCAGCCCGAGCGTCAAGACCGAGACGAAGAGATGTTTCATGGTGACCCCCCATTTGCGGTGGCCCTGATGAGCCACATGCTGTGCATCCTATGAAGCTGTACCCACGGCTGTAGGGAAAGATCCATGGGTAAACGGACAGATGGGTCTGATTTTCGGCCAACGGGCGGATCGCCGGGCTGAGCGGGCGTGGACCCGCTCCGAACGCAGCTCAGGCCGGCCGGGCGAAACGGCGCCGCACGCCCTGGCGCCGGCGCTCGATCGTCGCGGCGCGCTCTGCCGGCGTGACCACCGGTGTGGTCGCCGGCAGGTGGCGGCGCAGCTCGGCGAGCGGCACGATCCTCAGCCCGGGATATGGCGTCGTCTCGGCGAGGTTCCAGCGGTAGATCATCGAGCCTTCCGGATGTTCGACGGGGTCGAGCCAGTTCGGCACGCCGGGATCGCGATGCGAGACGACGGCGCGGAAGATGCCGTCGTCGTCGACCGCCGCCTGGTGGCCGTTCAGACTCGATTGATGATGCGCGTAGTCGAGCGATTCGAGCCAGAAGTTGCACAGGTCGACGCTCCAGTATTTGGCGCGCGGCGCCTCGACCTCGAGCAGCAGGGCCTCGTCCGGCGCGACGCGGTAGGCGCACGTGCCCGCGGCTTGGTGCGCCTGCGCGCCCATCGCCGTGCCGCCGAAGATCTCCTTGGGGAACACGTTGCAGTAGCGTTGGCGCAGCGCCGCCGCGGTGCCGAGCCAGAGCTCGACGTTGGCCTCGACATTGGTCGCCACGCCGTCGAGCCGCCGCGCCATGAAGGCGGCGTCGAGCAGTCCCGACGGGGCGTGCGGCGCCGCGTCGTCGACGCGGTCGATCCATAGCGGCGCCGGCGTCTCGCGATCCCAATCGTAGAAGAACTGGCGCATCCAGATGGTGTCGGCGCCGGGCGCCAGCGGCAGCCAGTTGCCCGCCCGCTGCGCGCCGCCGACGAACAGCTCGAAGCGGCCGCCGGCGTCGGCCGCCCACTCGTCGGCGTAGCCGTTGGCGATGCTGCGGATACCGGCCATCACCTGCAGCCCGAGGAAGTGCACCGAGCCTTTCACGCCGGTGACGCGGTAGACGGCGTCGTCGCGGATGGCGACGTTGCCGTAGAGCGCGTCCGGACAATCCCAGCCGATCTTGTTGCGCCGCGTCAGCCAGTTGATGCGCGGCCGCTCCGGGTCGATGTCCTCGATCGCGACATCGAAGGCGTTGCGCACCAACATGCAGAGATAGCGGTAGCCGTCGGCGCGCGTGGCCGTGTCGTTCGGCGCCAGCGCGCTGCGAATGCGCGCGTCGAGCCCACTCAGCCGTTCGCTGAAGCGGCGCCATGCCGAGCCGTCGAGCAGCTCGTCCGCCGTGCCGCTGGCCCAGCGATCTGCCGTCAGCAGATTGGTCACCAGCCACTTGTCGTTGGCGATCAGCTGTGCGCCGAGCGCGGCGTCCTGCTCTTGCGGCGATTTCGCCATGGAGTCTCCTGTGTCGCCGCTTCAGGCTTCGAGGCGCAGATCGAAGTGGCGGGTGTAGTCGGCGAAGGCGTCGCGCACGGCGTCGAGCGTCAGGCCGAACTCCTCCAGGGACGTGGCGACGCTGCCGTGCTTGTGCTGCGGGTTGTCGATCGACCAGGCGCGCATGGCGGGCTCGGCGGCGGCGTCGAACGGCAGCGCGAAGCGCGCGTAGACGTTGGCCACCGCCTCGATCGGTCGCGCGACCAGATCGTGCATGAAGACATCGGCGAAGCGCGCCTCGCCGGCGCGGCGGCGGAAGGCGAGGCCGCGCCGCACGCCCTCCGACCACAGGGCCAGCTGCTGGCGTCCCAATGCGTGCGGATCGACCTCATCGGAGAACAAGCGCTGGATGATCTGGATCAGCTTGCACACCGACGGCAGTACCTTCGCCGGATCGCGGTGGGTCCAGACAATGTGCGCATCGGGATAGATCGCAGCGAAGGCGTCGAGGTGGTTGATGTCGGGTGGGCTCTTCAGATTCCAGCGCAGCGGCGGGCAGTGCCACTGCAGCAGCTGCAGGACGCGGCGATGATGCCGGTAGGCGGGCACCATGTCGCAGTCGAGCCACCACCGAATGTAAGCGGGCACGTTCGCCGTGCCCTCGAAATGCTGGGTGCGAAAGTGCTGTCCCAGCAGGTCCTGATGTTCGGTGGGACTGGTGCCGGTGTCGTCGTGCATGCGGGCGAGATCAGGAGCCGCTTGCTTCATCCCGGCCAGCATCGCGTCGGCATCGGCGATGCGCGCGTCGTTCCAATAGGAGGCGGCCTCGGGCGGCGGCGTCGGGCGTTGCGATTCCCAGAAGCGCAGCGAGCGCGCCGCGGGATCGGCGGCGAGCAGGTTCGACAGCGCGGTGGTGCCGGTGCGCGGCAGGCCGGTGATGAATAGCGGAGCGGCGACGGCCTGGGCGGCGATCTCCGGGTGACGCGCGTGCCAGTCCTCGATGCGCAAGCGCTCGCAGAGGTAGCCGGTGATCTGCGCCTCGACCGCGGCGCCGCCGACCGCGCTGAGCTTGGCGAACGGCAGCGCATCAACCAGGGCCTCGAGGCCGTCGCGGAAGGTGGGGTCGCCGAAATCCTCCAACCCGGTGGCGGCGCGTGCCATGTCGAGCATGGCGGAGACGGACACTGTCGGCGCGGAATGCATACGTGGGCTAGCGCGTGCGAGCTGAATCTCCGTCAAGGACGCCGCGGACGTCAACCGCCGCATGGTCGTGAGTTCGATGAGTGCAAGCGTCGACCCCTGCTGCGCCGAGCTGCGGCGCGGCGGCGGCGCCTCGCGAGTGGCGAGCTCGTATGGTCTAGGTCAGCTTCGGCGCGGTCAGAGGGCGATCAGGTGTCTTGTCTTCGCACCGCGAATCGCTGTCGTGGGAATCGATGCGTCGAACGACACGAAGCAGCCGTCGTTGTGCACGGCGAGGGCGAGCAAGTAGAGGTCGGTTACTTGGCGGGGCCCGTGAATTCGGTTGCGATCGGCGACGCGAGAGTCGAGTAGGCTAATCTCGTCCGGCCAGAACTCGTGTGCGGACGCAGCGACCGCTTCGCCGAGCCGTTCGATGATGGCCCCGACTGTGACCGGATTCGTGTAGCTCGGATGCGACATGATGCGCACACAGCCGTTCTGGGTGAGTGGACAGGATGCCCAGCCGTCCGCGGCTGCCGCGCCGAACCAACGAACGGCGCGCGTATGCATCGAATGGTCTTGATCGAGCAACGCGATCAACACATTCACATCGAGCAGCGCGCGCATTAATAGGCGTCTTCCTCGCGCAACCTATCGATTTGTTCGTTGGTGACGATGCCACCGCGTTTCGGGAACGGGCGGAATCCATGCACCGCCCTAGTCGCTCGGCCTGCCGGCGGCGCCGCCGTCAAGGCGCGACGCGTCAACTCGGAGATGACCGCGCCCGCGGTCTTCTTTTCGCGGCGCGCCAGTTCCTTGGCGGCGCGCAATACGTCGTCGTCGATATCCAATGTGGTGCGCATGCATCTGATGCTACTGCATCAGGTGTAAGGGCATCAACTGAGAACTGAACCAGCTCGCAGCGTCGACTAGGTGCGCCTCATCGTCACGCCCGGCCGAGGATGAGGCCGCTCGTCGGCACGCCGGTACCGGCGGTGACCAGCACGTGTTCGACGCGATCCACCTGATTGCAGGACGTACCGCGGATCTGGCGCACCGCTTCGGTGATGCCGTTCATGCCGTGGATGTAGGCCTCGCCGAGCAGTCCGCCGCTGGTGTTGATCGGCAGCCGGCCGCCGAGCGAGAGGTTCTCGAGCGTGGCGAAATCCTTCGCTTCGCCGCGCCCGCAGAAGCCGAGCTCCTCGAGTTGCACGAAGACGAACGGGGTGAAGTGGTCGTAAAGGAAGGCGGTCTGAATGTCGGCGGGTGTGAGACCCGACTCGCTCCACAGCTTGTGGGCGACGATGCGCATCTCCGGCAGCGCCGTCAGGTCGTCGCGGTAGTAGCTGGTCATCAGCTCGCCGTCGTCGGCAGCGCCCTGTGCCGCGGCGGCGATCAGCGCCGCCGGCTGACGCAGATCGCGCGCCCGCTCAGGTGTCGTGACCACCAGCGCGACGCCGCCGTCGCTCTCCTGACAGCAATCGAGCAGGCGCAGCACCGGCTCGACGATCCAGCGCGAGGCTTGGTGATCCTCGAGGGTGATCGGCCGCTGATAGAACCAGGCGTTGGGATTGGTCGCGGCGTGCGCGCGATCGACGACGGAGATGCGGCCGAAGTCGGCATTGGTGACGCCGTACTCGTGCATGTAGCGGCGGGCGTGAATCGCGACCCAGGCCGCCGGCGACAGCAGGCCGTACGGTCCATACCAATCGAGCCACGGCGGCAGCATGGCGGCGGCCATTCCCGAGCCGCCGTAGCGAAAGCCGGAGCGCTCGTTGAAGGCGCGATAGCAGACCACGATGTCGGCGACGCCGGTGGCGATTGCCATCGCGGCCTGCATGACGACGGCACACGCCGCGCCGCCGCCGTAGGGCACGCGACTGAACATCGACAGCGCCGGGATGCCGAGGTTGCGTGCCACCTCGGCTTCCTCGCTCGAGTCCATGGTGAAGGTGGCGAGCCCGTCGACCTCGGCGGGCGACAGGCCGGCGTCGCCCAGCGCTGCCTTGATCGCTTCGCAGGCGAGCTGCAGCTCACTGCGGCCGGACTCCTTCGAGAACTCGGTTTGGCCGATGCCGGCGATGGCAGCGCGATTGTGCAGCGAGCGGCTCACCGACGCGCCTCGCCCAGCGGCAGGCTGAGCACGGCCGTGCCGGACAAGTGGTCGCCCTGCTGATTGGTGGCACGAAACTCAATTTCGACGAGGCCTTCGCTGCCGTTGCGCGAGGTGCCGGTGACCGTCCCGCTGAACTCGAGCACCGAGCCCGCCGTCGACGGCACGCCGAGCCGAATGGCGATGCGCTTCACCAGCGCGTCCGGGCCGGCCCAGTCGGTGAGGAAGCGGCTGCAATAGCCGTTGTCGCTCATGATGTTCATGAAGATGTCGGGGGCGCCTTGCGAGTTGGCGTAGTCGCGGTCGTGATGCACGGGCATGAAGTCGCGCGTCGCGATGGCGCCGGCGACGATCACCGTGGCGGTGACGTCGATGCGCAGTGGGGTGACGGCGTCGCCGACCCGAATCGCATTCCAATCCAATGTGGTCATCGTGTAGCGCTCATCCTTCCTGGCATCGCGGCCGGAACTGGGGCAGCGACACGCCGTTGTCGAAGTGCGCGATGAACGCCTGCACCGGCATGCCGATCGTCACCGCGTCGGGCTCGACGTCGCACAGATTCGAGACGATACGCGTGCCTTCTTCCAGATCGATCAAGGCGACGATGTAGGTGCCCTCGAACCACGGCCAGGTCGGATGACGCGGCAGGACGAAGCTGTACACGACGCCGCGTCCGGACGATTCGATCGTGTCCCAGACGAGCGAGTTGCAGCGCGGGCACATGGGACGCGGCGGATGGCGCAGGGCGCTGCAGCAGCCGCAGCGCTGGATCAGCAGCTTGTTCTCCTTCAGCGCGTCCCAGAAGAACTTGGTGTCGGGCGTCGTCGTCGGCGCGAGGCGGTCGCTCATGACAACGCCGCCAGATCCGGAGCGAACTTGAGAATGCGGAACATCTGTCGCCCGACGACCTCGCCGCGCTCGTCGCGGTAGGTCGTCACCCAGGTAATGAAGTGTCCGCGCCCGACGCGGGTCTGCTTCTCGTCCGAGACCGACTCGATTTCCATCGTCGAGGTGATCACCTCGCCGAGGCGCAGATAGCGCACGATCTCCACCTCGGAGTTCGTCGCCAGCGTGGCGATGAAGCCGGCAGCGTCGAGGCCGGCGAGGGGATTGGTCGTCGTCTCGACCGGCGAGCCGCCGCGCGCGCCGATGCCGGTGATCTTCGGCGTCGGCATCGTCCATGTCTGCAACATCATCGGCGGCGCGACGATGCCGTCGAAGCGCGACGCCGCGGCGTTCGATGCGTCCGTGTAGACGGGATTGTGATCCTCGAATGCCGCCGCCCAGTGGCGGATCATCGGCTGGTTCACCGGATCGGGCGCCACCGATGGCAAACCGATGGGCTTGCCGATCTGTGCCCGCAGCTCGCGCAACGCCTGCGCCGCCTCGTCTGACATGATTTCTCCCCTTTGCGGCGCCGATCCGCCGCGCATTTCTGCTCTCTCGCCCCTCTTGGAACGAACGACACCTGAAAGTGACGAGGAAGCGTCCTTCCCTAACAGCCGACGGCCGAACCGGTAAGAGCTTCTCGCTTGGCATAACGACACCGGCCGCACGCGTCACGTCTTGCCATGGCGCCAGGCGATGCGCAGCGTGTCGCGCACCGTCGTCCACACCGGCAGCTTGCTGGCACCGCGTTTCAGGTCGTAGCGCAACTCGATCGGTACCTCGCTGCAGCGCGCGCCGCTGTCATGCAGCGCCAGCAACAGCTCGAACATGCAGGCGAAGCTGTCGGAGCCAATCAGCGTGCCGCCGCCGGCGGCAGCGCGGCGCAGCGCCGCGACGCGATAGGCGCGGAACCCGCAGGTGGCATCGCGGACGCCCGCCACCGGCGCGAGCACCGCCAGCAGCAGCGAAGCGCCGCGCGCCAGCAGGCGGCGCAGCGGCGGGATGCCGGTCAGGTGCGCACCGCGGCGAAAGCGCGACGCGACGACGACGTCGAAGCCGCTGTCGAGGCGCGCCAACAGCGCCCCGATGAGCGCCGGGGGATGGCTGTCGTCGGCATCCATGACCACCACCACGTCGTCGTCCGCTGCGTCTTGCAGAACGTGCAGCAGGCCGTCGCGCAAGGCGCTGCCGAGCCCTTGGTTGACGGCGTGGCGCAGGATCTCGAGGTGCAGCGCTCCGCTGTGTGCACGCGCTGCCGCCGCACTGCCGTCGCGGCTGCCGTCGTCGACGACGAGCACGCGCTGCGGATGCCCGAGCGCCGCCAGCGCGGTGTCGAGCTTGGCCAGCAGCGAGGGCAGATTCTCGGCCTCGTTGAATGCGGGAAGCACGACGTGAAGCGTGGCGAGCCGAGGCTGCACTCGTCGGCGCTATCCAGCCTGGCGCGCCGATGCAACCGGACCGAGCCAGCTGTTCATCTCGCCAGGCGGACTGGGGCCGACGCGACCATGTAATCGGGTCGCCTGTGGGCAACGATTTTTCTACATCGATCCGACTCCGCGGCGCCGAAGTGCAAGCGCTGCGCGCGGCTCGCGAATGGAGCGACTCTTGCGCCTCGGTGCGCAGCCTCGGTTGAGGCGAAGAGGAGGTGTGCAATGGCTCTACGACCAGGCAACGCGGCGCTGGCTGGCTGGGCCGGCCTACTCGGGCTGTGCTGCGTGGCGGCATCGGCAACGGAATCGACGCCGGTGGCACCGCCGCCGGGCGCCGACATGTTGAATCTCGACCAGTACATGTCCGGCAGCGGCTCGGATCGCATTGGCGCCTTTCCCGGAACCTTGGCGTGCATCAAGACCAAGAAGTCGTTTGCTCCTCAGACCGCAGAGGACTGCGGCGACGGCAGGGTCTACGTCCTGACGTTGCGCGAGGGCGCCGCGGTGCCGCTCAAGGCCGGCACCGACAAGGTGCGCGAGGCCATGCAGCGGCTGGTCGACACGCAGGTGGTGGTGCGCGGCAAAGACTCGACGCAGACAGGCGTCATTACAGCGAGCGGCGTCGAATCGGCCAGCACCGCAGTCGAAGCACCGAAGTGACCTCGCGGTTCAGGTGCAAGGCTGACGAGGAAACTTTACCGAGCCGTTGCAGGGGTTGCCCGAGGCGGGGTGATCACAAGCGCTAGCCAACTCGCTACGAGGTGGTCGCGACTTTGCTGAAGGTCTCGGTATGCAGAGCACATGGGAGCAGTCACGCTGCCGGTGTTGCTGGCCAGCAGCTCGACCGCGCCGTTCGGCGTCGTCGAAGCTGAAGGTCGAGCGCGCCGAATCGCGCCAGTCGGCCAGCGGTGACTAGGCAAGGGCCGCGTGCGAAGTCGTCTCGGTTCGACGACCGAAATAGCCACGCCTGCTTGCCGGTATAAGCCCATCAGAGAGCGTTCGTTCAGCCGCAGGTAGCTTGGCTGACGACGCATGGAAGGATCCGCAATGCCGACCAAGAAGAAATCGCCGCCCGGACAAGCCAGCGGAAACGGCGGGGAAACCCACCAACATGCCGGTGCGGCGTCGCAAGTGCTGACGACCAACCAGGGCATCCCGGTTGCCGACAACCAAAATTCGCTGCGCATCGGCGCGCGCGGGCCAACACTGCTCGAAGACTTCGTCTTGCGCGAGAAGATCACGCACTTCGACCATGAGCGCATTCCCGAGCGCGTCGTGCACGCGCGTGGCTCCGGCGCGCACGGCTACTTTCAGGTCTACAAATCGCAAGCGGCGCTGAGCAAAGCGGCGTTCCTGCAGGATCCGAAGGAACGCACGCCGGTATTCGCGCGCTTTTCTACCGTTGCAGGCGGTGCCGGATCGGTCGATCTGCCGCGCGACGTGCGCGGCTTCGCGGTGAAGTTCTACACCCAGGAAGGCAACTTCGATTTGGTCGGCAACAACATCCCGGTGTTCTTCATTCAGGATGCGATCAAGTTTCCCGACCTGATCCATTCGGTGAAAATGGAGCCGGACCGCGGCTTCCCGCAGAACGCGTCGGCGCACGACACGTTCTGGGACTTCGTCTCGCTGACGCCGGAAAGCATGCACATGCTGATGTGGGCGATGTCCGATCGCGCCATCCCGCGCTCGCTGCGCATGATCGAGGGCTTTGGCGTCAATACGTTCCGCTTGGTCAACGCCGACGGCGTCGCCAGGTTCGTCAAATTCCATTGGCGACCGGCGCACGGCGCCGCCTCCGTGTTGTGGGATGAAGCGGTCAAAATCAACGGCGCCGATCAGGATTTCCACCGCCGCGACCTGTGGCAGGCGATCGAGCGCGGCGACTATCCGGAATTCGAGTTTGCCGTGCAGACGGTCGACGAACGCCAGGCCGACGCCTTGCCGTTCGACATCCTCGACGCCACCAAGTTGATTCCGGAAGAGCTGGTGCCGCTGCAGGTGATCGGCAAGATGGTGCTGAACCGCAACCCCGACAACTTTTTTGCCGAGACCGAGCAGGTCGCATTCTGTCCGGCCAACATCGTGCCGGGGATCGAGTTCAGCAATGACCCGTTGCTGCAGGGACGACTGTTCTCGTATCTCGACACGCAGCTGACGCGCCTCGGCAGCCCGAACTTCCACGAGCTGGAGATCAACCGTCCGAAGTGTCCGATGCGCAACCTGCAGCGCGATGGCCACATGCGCATGACCGTCGCCAAAGGCCGGGTTGCTTACGAGCCAAACAGCTTGGATCCAGACGGACCGCGCGAATGTCCGCAGAGCGGTTTCACGTCGTTCCCGGCCGAGGAGAGCGGCGAGAAGCTGCGCGTTCGTTCGGAGACGTTCGCCGACCACTACAGCCAGGCGCGTTTGTTCTGGCGCTCCATGAGCGAGCCGGAACAGCGGCACATCGTCAACGCGTTCGCCTTCGAGCTCGGCAAGGTCGAAGCGGTGGCGATTCGCCGCCGCATGCTCGGTCACCTGGCCATCGTCGAATCGGCGTTGTCCGAGCGCGTGGCGCAGAAGCTAGACATGGCCGGCCAAGCGGAGGCAATCGAGCCGGCGCGCCAGCCGATCGACCTGAAACCGTCGCCGGCGCTCAGCCTGCTCGGCAAAGCGCCCAAGACGCTGGCAGGTCGAGCCGTCGGCGCGTTGGTGGCTGACGGCACTGACCGCGCGTTGATCGAGCGCCTGCGCACCGCGGTAGAGAAAGAGGGCGCGCGCTTCGAAGTCGTTGCCCCGAAGGTCGGCGGTGTCGTGGCGGCGGACGGCAAGGCGATCGCGGCCGCTCACGCACTGGTCGCCGCGCCGTCGATCCTGTTCGACGCGGTGGTCGTCGCCGCGACCGGCGACGGGGCGCAACGCCTCGCCGCGCATCCCGCCGCCGTCGACTGGCTGCGCGACGCCTTCGCGCATTTGAAGATCATCGGCCACGTCGGCGGCGCCGCCCCGCTGCTCGAGCGTGCCGGCATCGCCGGCGGCGAGGGCATCGTGCCGCTCGACGGTCAGAAGGATGTCGGCGCCTTCGTCGAGGCCGCGAAAGGTCCGCGCATCTGGAGCCGCGAGCGCGACACTGAGGCGCGCGTCGAGGGCGAGGACAAGCCGTCACCCAAGCGCGGGCGTCGATAGGCGTCTCGGGAGCGTTCGATCGGAGCCCGAGCCGATGACGGCCGGGCAACGAGCCGTTGCGGCGAGATCGGCGCCGAGGCGCGAAGGCGCGAAGGATTTCGCTTCGTCCTTCGCGCCCTCGCGTTGAGTTCGGGCCGCGACACTCTTGTCGGCGAGCTGGGTGCGGCGACCGGCATGTCGCGCAGCTTGATACGGTGAGCCGCGACGCTTGGGTCGCGGATGACCCGAAATAGCGTCCCGACAGGGGGGCGATCGGCGCGTCAGGTTTTGAGAAACGCCAGCAAGTCGGCGTTGACGCGGTCCTTGAGCGTCGTGCACATGCCGTGCGGCGCGCCCTTGTAGACTTCGAGCTTGGCGTTCTTCACCAGCTTCGAAGAAAGCAGGGCCGAGGCGCCGATGGGGACGATCTGGTCGTCGTCGCCGTGCAGGATGAGCGTCGGCACATCGAACTTCGCGAGGTCGGCGGTGAGGTCGGTCTCGGAGAATGCCTTGATGCAGAAGTACGAGGCGGGAAAGCCCGCCATCATGCTCTGCAGCCAGAAGGATTCGCGCACGCCCTCCGAAACCTTCGCGCCCGGCCGGTTGTAGCCGTAGAACGGCAGGCTGAGATCCTTCCAGAACTGCGAGCGGTCCACGACGACGCTGGCGCGCAGCCCGTCGAAGACGCTCACCGGCAGGCCGCCGGGATTGGCGGCGGTTTTCAGCATCAACGGTGGAATGGCGCCGATCAGCACGGCCTTGGCGACGCGCTTGGTGCCGTGGCGGCCGATGTAGCGCGCGACTTCGCCGCCGCCGGTGGAGTGACCGACGTGCACCGCGTCTTTGATATCGAGCGCTTCGACCAGCGCCGCGAGATCGTCCGCGTAGGTGTCCAAGTCGTTGCCTTGCCACGGTTGGCTCGAACGGCCGTGTCCGCGGCGGTCGTGCGCGATGCAGCGGTAGCCGCGTGACGCCAGAAAGAACATCTGGTCTTCGAAAGCATCGGCGCTCAACGGCCAGCCGTGGCTGAAGACGACGGGCTGACCCGTGCCCCAGTCGTTATAGTAGATCCGCGTTCCGTCCTTCGTGGTGATGGTGCTCATCGCAGGCTCCTTGGTCGGCTTGGCGGCTCGCACAGAGCGAGACCGAAGGTCAGTTCCCACTCATTATATCCACCGAGGAGATCGTGCCGCAGCGTCGTGCACGTCCGGACTCCACAGATGAAACTGGATCCCCGGTTTCATTTGTGAAGTCTCCCAGCGCGCTACGCCTTTCCGTCGCTGCCGAACAGGCGAATGCGCTCGGCGACGCTGCTGCGGATGGCGGTTTCGACTTCGCCCATCAGCTCGTAGAGGTTGAAGAGATCGGGTCGCTCGACCAGCAGCTGACGCAAGCGGCCGAGTGCCGCCAGGCGCAGGTCGGAGTCGGTGTTCACCTTGGCGATGCCCATGCGCACCGCTTTGCGGATCATCTCCTCGGGAATGCCCTGCGCATGCGGCAGCCGGGCGCCGTAGCGCTCGGCGAAATGGACCTCTTCCGCCGGCAGCGAGGAGGCGCCGTGCAAGACGATCGGCTGCTGCACGCGCGCGGCGATCTCCTGCAGGCGGTCGAAGTCGAGATGCGGCGGGCCGCTGAATTTGACCGCGCCGTGTGACGTGCCGATGGCGATGGCGAGCGCGTCGACGCCGGTCTCGGCTGCAAAGCGGACGGCCTGATCGGGATCGGTCAGCATCGACTTCACCGCTTGCTCGCCGAGATCTTCGATGCCGCCGAGCATGCCGAGCTCGGCCTCGACGTGGACGCCGTGCGCGTGCGCGTATTCCACGATGTCGTGCGTCTCGCGCAGATTCTCCTCGAACGTCTGGCGCGAGGCGTCGATCATCACCGACGTGTAGCCGGCGTCGATCGCCGCCCGCGCCAGCTCCTCGCTTTTGCCGTGATCGAGATGCAGCGCCACCGGCGCCTTGGTGTGCGCGGTCAGCTGGCGCACCATCTCCACCATGTTGTCGAGCCCGGCATGCTTCACGGCGCCCTCGGAGGTCTGCAGCAGCAGTGGCGCCGACGCCTCTTCAGCCGCCGCGACCACGGCGCGGGCCGATTCGAAATTGTAGACGTTGAAGCCGCCGAGCGCCCAGCCCTCGCGTCGCGCCCGCACCAAGTAGGCCTTCGGATTTACCAGCATCGCCGTGCCTCCTCTCGCCGCGCCGCGCACGCGCACGACGCGCGCCAGCGTCGTAGCAGGTCGAGCGCAATCCACAGAGACTTTTTCGCAAAGGCGCGGCGATCGGCGGTCAGTCCTCGCTGCCGGTTACGATCAGCCAGCCCGCAGATGGCGACGTGCTTCCGCGGCCGGTAGCCGAAGGCTCACAGCCGCCCGTCGAAGTTGGAAGAGTATGCTGCGCGGCGGCGCCGTCGTGCACCGTCTTTGCATCGCCGCAGCGCACGGCTATCGTCGGCGTTCGACATGCCCGCAGATGTGACCGTGCTCGTCGTCGGCGCCGGCCCGACCGGGTTGTTGCTCGCCGCCGAACTGCAGCGGCGTGGCGTCGTCTGCCGGCTCATCGACGCGAATGCCGGCGCCCTGCACTGGGACCGCGCGACGGTGGTGCATCCGCGCTCACTCGAAGTGTTCGAGTCGCTTGGCTTGCTCGAGTCGTTTCTTTCGGCCGGCGTCAAGCAGTGCTTCGCGCGGCTGCATTCCGAGGGCAACGTGCTCGGCGAGATCGATCTTTCGATCTGCGGTAGCCGCCACGGCTTCAACATGGGCATTTCGGAGGAGGTGACGGAATCGATTCTGGCCGACTACCTGCGCCGCCAGGGTGGCGCGATCGCGCGCTCGTCGCGGTTGGTCGATTTGCGCGCGACCGACAGCCGGGTCCTCGCGACGGTCGAGCGCGACGGCGTGCAGGAGGAGGTCGCCGCGCAGTGGGTGGTCGGCTGCGACGGCGTGCACAGCACAGCGCGCCAGCTATGCGGCATCGAGCTGACGGGCCACGACATCGCCGAACCCTGGGCGGTGTTCGACGTCACCCTCAGCGGCTGGCCGCTGCCCTATGAGGCGATTTACGCGTACCTCGACGAGATTCCGGTGATTCTCACGGCCCTGCCGGGACGGCGCTGGCGCGTCTATCTGCGGCCGAGCGCGCCTGAGTCCGATCTCCTGGCCGACGCCGCGGCGACGATTCGCGCCTACTATCCCAACGTCGGCTTCGACGACGTCGCCAACCCGACGCGCTTCCATTGCCACACGAAAGTCGCGACGCGCTTCCGCTCGGGTCGCGTGCTGCTCGCCGGTGACGCGGCGCACGTCTGCTCGCCGTTTCAGGGCCACGGCATGAACACCGGCCTGCAGGATGCCTTCAACCTCGCCTGGAAGCTGGCACTGGTCTGCCAGGGCCACTGCGGCGCCGACATCCTCGACAGCTATGAGCTGGAACGGCGCCCGGTGGCGCAAGCGGTGGCCGTCTCGGGGGACGAGGTCGAGCACGCGCAAACCTTGTCGGATCCGCTCGAGCGACGCACACGCGACCGCGATCTGCGCGCCGTGTTTGCCGATCCGACGGCGCGACATCACGAAGCGATCGCCGAAGCCGAGCTCGACATCGACTACGGCGGTTCACCGATCGTCATGGGCGACGCGCACTCGGCGCTCGGCCCTGGCCAACGGCTGCCCGATACGATCGAGGTCCGCCTCGCTGGCGGCGAAAGCTGCGGCTTGCACGAGCTGACGCGGCGCGCTGGCCACACCGCGCTGCTCATTTGCGGGGCCTCAGCGCGCGACGGCGATCTCGCCCGGCTCGCCGACTTGGTGCGCGCGCGCAGCGATGCGGCGCTGATCGAAGCGACCGCCGTGCTGACGACGCGTTCCGGTAACCCGCACGCGTCGGGATCACTGGCGCCGGATGCGGCCGAGCAGCTGGGCGTCGGCGACGTGACATTGCTCGTCGTGCGACCCGACGGTCACATCGGCCTGCGCGCCGATCGCGATCATCTCGAGGCGCTGGGCGAGTATCAGGCGCTGTTGGCCTGCGGCGAATCCGCTCGTTGATGTCGTCGCTGACGACGCCAATGGTCTCTGCGCCTCTGTGGTGGAATCTTTGGTCGATCTGGGTGGGAGCACTTCACGGCGGCGCGTGCGCCGCGGCGAGCACAACCGTGACGGCCTGCGCGGTGGTCAGCGCATCGGTGTTGATCACCAGATCGTAGTGCGTCGATTGCTCCTCCTCGAGCTTGTAGAAGCGCTGAAAGTACTCGCGCCGCTCGCGATCCGAGGTGGCGATGCGCCGTTCTGCTTCGCTCCTGATGATGCGCTCGAACTCGGCCACGCGAGCGATACGCGTCTGCGTCGATGCGGTCACCAGCACGCGCAGTACCCCCTCGCTGCTGGCGAGCGCCATCGAGGCGGCGTGCGCGACGATCACCGCCTGCCCGATGCCGGCCACCTCGTGAATCGCCGCCTGAATCATCGCTCGCAAGTCGGCTGCATCGGTGCGCGCGCCGGCGTGCGACGGGACGAACGCATCGACCGGAACACCGGTCGCAAACGTGACGCCAGTGGCCAGTTTCGCGCCCTGCGGCATCTTCTCGAGCAGGCGCTGCAGCAGCGGTTGGCGAGACTCGGTTTTCGCCACCAGCGTCGGGTCCACCTGCGCCTGCTGCGCGGCGCGCCGGATGATCTGCTCATCGACGTAGCGAAAGCCCAGCTGCTGTGCGACCGCCTGCCCGACGTCTTCGCCGCCTGCGGCAGTCGTGCGCGAAATGCACACAACGCGAAATCCCATGTTCTCTCCTCGATGCGCGGCTCCCAGCTCTAGATCGCCGCGCGTCACCGCGCAAAGCGCCCGCCGGCGGGCCGCTGCCGGACCGCCGGCGGAGCGAAGCGGAAACGGGTTCCGTTGCAATCGGGAGCGGAGATCGATCGGCGATCTCTTGCTGTCCAGCCGGAATCGGTTAAATCGGCTTGGCCAAGAGTGCGGTCAGCGGTCCGCCTTGATGGCCACCGCATGATCCTTGTGTCCGTTGGGGTTTGCGAAGCTGAAAGCCGATCGCTGAGGACTGAAAGCGATTTGTTGGGCAACGCCCGTTGAAGCATCGCCGCGCCATGAGTTGGTTCGTCGTTTCCCTGCACTACATCGCGCCGCTCAGCGCCGTCGACGCGGCGATGCGAGCCCATGTCGCCTTTCTCGAGACACAGCGAAAGGCCGGCGTCTTCATCGCCTGGGGCCGCAAGGTGCCGCGCACGGGCGGTATCATTCTGGCCTGCGGCGACAGTCGAAGCAGGCTCGAGCAGATCATGCAAGCGGATCCGTTCGTCGCGCGCGGTCTGGCCGAGATCGAGGTGACCGAGTTTCTGCCGAAGCCGGCCTCGATCGTTGCCGAGGTGCAACGCCTGCTCGATAAGAAACGCGGCAAATCATCATAGTTGAGCTGCAGCCCACCGGCGCCGGCGGGGCAGATTGCGCGACTGCGCGGGGGGCGCTGCCGTTGCCGGCGCGCACATACGAACGCTGCGCGGTTCGACGCGGGTTCATCCGACGATCGGAGATGTGATGTTGCGCGCGGCACAGGGCCGTTCGTGTGGTCGACGCAGTTCCGCAACCTGTTGATGGCTTGCGGCCGTAGACCCGACGCCGGTTCTCGCGTTCGCGCCTGCGCGTTGACAGGGTTGCCGCCTCGAGGCGGACAGTCTCTCGTCACTTGCCGCCGCGCGCTTTTCCTGGCGTCAGATGCGCCGGCGGTACAAGAGCCAGGCCGGTCCGGCGGTGGTTGCGAGGGCGATGACGCAGTAGACGAAGAATCCGGCGGCGCCAGTCCACCAGAGCGTCCCGGGATCGGTCGCGCTGCTCAACCGCCGGCCGACGCGCTCGATCTCGCCGGGATTGGTCACCGTCCAGGCGACGAGGTTGAGCGCGACGTACGCGGCGTAGATGGCTATCAACGGTCGTGCCCAGCCGTGGTCGGTCAACATGGCGACGCCGGTGGCGAGCATGAACAGGCCGATCAGCGCCGCCGGCGCGAAGGCGGCGCTGCCGTGCAGGATTTGGCCACAGGTAACCAGCGTCGCGTCGTCGCCTTGGAAGAGCTTGGCGAAGTTGGTCAGCGAGCGCAGGACGATCAGCAATCCACAGCCGCGAATGAACCAACGGGTCATGCGCACGCTTCGCGCACACCCGCCGCCTCCAACACAAGTCCCGCGGCGCCGCGCGCATGACGATTGGCCGGCGACAGAGTCATCCGTGGCGTGCCTTCTGGCCGGTTCAAGGTTGAAGTCTTGCTGGTGCAATGCCCGGCGCGGTTTATCTGCGCCAGGGTCAGTCGATCACCGCGCCCGATGCTCGACAAATTTGCCGCGGACCAAACGCCGCTCAGCGTGTGCGTCGCCGTCGTTCGGATTGGCCCTTGTGCGCCTGCATGACGGCCGCGCCAACACGCCGCTCGGCCGCCTTGGCACGCCGGGTTCCCTGCCGAGACGTCACCCGCGAGAGTTATCCACATGTCGGCGGGCTCAAGTAAGAGGAAGGGATACCGCTCAGGGGCGCAACACGATTCGCGAGTCGCCGTCCCCGGCGGCCCAGGCCCTGGTCACGTCCGCCAACGGTACCGGCTCGATCGCTATCTTGAACCCGGCAGACAACGCAGCAGCGAAAACGCCTTGGATGGCTTTCAGTAGTTTGGCGAAGGGGACGCTGCCGATGCCGCTGCCCATGAGCTGCAACGCGGACGAGCGAAGCGCGGCGCTCGGTAGCGAGATGTTCGCCCCGCTGATTGAGCCGATCTGCACGTAGCGGATGGGAATTCCGTCCGGGCCGGCCTTCGCGGCGGCGACTATCAGCGTTTCCGCGCTCATCCCCCACAGATAGTCGAGGACGATATCGATCCCGTGTCGAAACTCGTTCTTGAAGGCGCTCTCGAGCGCGTCCCGGTTTTCAGTCAATGCCACGGTTGCGTCGGCACCGAGAAGCCGGAGATTGCCGAATGACTTGGCGTTTCTGCCGGTCGCGACGACTTTCTTTGCGCCAAGATGCTTGGCGATCTGTATCGCCAGGCGACCCGACGCGCCGGTCGCGCCGTTGATGAGCACGGTCTCGCCGGCGCGCAGGCTGGCGCGCTCGACCAGCGCCGCCCACGACGACATCCCGGGGATCGCCATGGCGGCAGCCCACTCCTCGCTCAGCCCGTCCGGTATGGACAACCGATGTCGATCGTCCACGCTGCACAGCTCGGCCATAGCGCCGTACGGTTTCTCGGGTAACAGAAAGTAGACGCGCTGCCCGTCTTCCCCGATGCCGGTTCCGTCGATTCCCGGGATGAACGGCGGCGCGCCGTCGGAGCTGTAGTGCGCAGCCGACGCCCGGCTTCTCGTCACGTGGCTGATCGACGACGCGGTGACCCGTATGAGGCCTTTGCCCGGCGCAGATACCGGATCTGGAAAGTCGCCGTAGACGGGGGCTTGTCCCGTTTCAACGACGATCGCTGCTTTCATATTCCACTCCGCGAGATGAGAACGTCGGCATTCCGAGAGGGGCTGTTACCAGTTTATAATAAGTGCATTATGCACCCATCTCGCAAGCCGGGAAAGCCGGCAAGGGGAGGGCGCCTAAGCGGCCCGTTCAGCTCGCGGGCGCGAAGTGGACTGAACACTCTGTGTTCATCCGTGGAGATTGTCTCGCGGGTCGAGGTTCGAGGTCTGGTAGGGGCAAATCCCATGAAGCGAGAATTGTTGCAGCTGCGCGAAGCGCTTCTCGATCTCAGTGGAACGCTGAACAGGCCGCAGCCCGACGCCGCACTCATCGCTTTAGCGGGCGTCGACCTCGACCGCGCGCTGTTTCCATTGCTGGCGCGAGTCGAGCGCCGGGGGCCCCTGGGAATTGGCGAGCTCGCCGAGCTTTGCGGGCGCGACTACACGACCGTCAGTCGACAGATTGCGAAACTCGAGGGCTTGGGGCTCGTCGCTCGTCAGGTGAACGGTCAAGACGCCCGAATCAAGGAAGCGGTGATCACAAGAAAGGGGCGTGTAATGATACGCGCTCTCGACGATGCCCGAGAGAAGCTCCTCACATCGCTGTTTGCCGAATGGGACAAGCGAGAAGTCGCCGAGCTGGCGCGGCTGCTGCGCAAATTTGCCAACGATGCACTGACGTTCGTGCGGGCACAAAGGTTCCGAGCGTAAGCCTGGCGTGCGACCAGACACGCGGAGCGGCCGCACGCTCCTCGTGGTCCGGCACGGGTAGAAATTCCGTAGGCCTGCTCGCTCGCTCCGTCGAGCTATTGAAGTCCGCCGGCGCGCACCGCGTCCTACTTGTCGGTTGAGTCGGCGCGGCTCCCGGAGCTTTCCGTCGCGGAGCCGCCCTTCGGCCGGCGGACGGCTCTCACCTTGCGGCTGTCTCCGCCACCGCAGAAGAACCGATCGCCCCCATCGGACTCGAGCCCCGAAATGCTCACGGCGGCCGGCATCTCGAGTCTTTGCAAGACCTCACCGGTGCGCGGATCGACGCGTCGCAAATCGCTCTCGTCGCCTTCCCAGGTGGCGTGCCAGAGCTCTCCGTCGATCCAGGTGACTCCGGTGACGAAACGGTTGGACTCGATGGTGCGCAGAATCGTCCCGGTCTCAGGATCGACTTGATGGATCTTGCGGTTGCGGTACTGCCCCACCCAGAGTGTCCCTTCGGCCCAGGTGAGCCCTGAGTTGCCGCCGATGGGTGCCGGAATGGTGGCGAGCACGCGGCCGGTCTTCGCATCGATCTTTTGGATGCGATCCGCGGCGAGCTGAAACAGATGCCGGCCGTCGAAGGCGCTGCCGGCATGCGCGGCGACATCGATGGCGCGCAGCGTCTTGCCGCTGGCGGGATCGAAGGCGATCAGCTTGTCGCCGGCCGCGAACCAGACGTGCTGGCCGTCAAACGTCACTCCATGCACACGGTCGACACCCGGGAAGGGGCCATACTCACGCACGATCTCGGCGGTTGCTCGACGCATGTTGCGATCCTAGTCGATCGGCAGCGGAGCGGGGAGTAACAAGGTCGTCGTGAAGCCCGGCACCGGCGGGGTCATCCAACGGCGCGCGCGGGCGCGACCGAACGACTGCACCTTGCCCGCTGCCGCAAGCCCGTCGAGCGCCCGCTGTACGGTGCGCTGACTGGTGCCGAGAGCCAGCGCCAGCGCCGAGCTCGACCACGCTTCACCGTCGGCGAGCAGGGCGAGCACCGTCCCATGCGGGCCTTCGACGGGCCGCGCCAGCACGACGACCGCGCGTGCGCGGCGCGGCGCCAGGGCAAAGCCGCGCGGCGTCGCGCGCACGTCAGCTAGCCTGCGCAGCAGCGTGCGCAGTCGCGCCACTTCGACTCGCAGCCGCGCGCGCTGCGACTCGTCGGCGAGCCGGGCTCCGAAGGCGCGCGCCATCAGCGTGTTCCGCGCGACGTCTTCCGGCCACGCTTCGCCCAGCGCGCGCGCCAGCGCGAACAACACCGGACGCCTGGCGAGCGAGACCACCGTGCGGCCGTTGCGAACGACGTGACGACAGGCGTCGACGACGAAGGCGCTCGACTTCAGCAGCGCTTCGACCTCGCCGAGCCGCAGCAGTCGCGCCTCGCCGCTGGCGATTAGGCGCGCCGCGGGCGTGTCGAGCACGAGGCGGGCGCTTTCGATCTCCGCGCACAGCGCCGCGATACCTGCCTGGCGCGCGGCGCGCGCGGCCCGCGCCAGCGCCGCGTGCGCCGCCGTCGTGTGCAGGCGCCGCATGGCGATGCCTGCCACCACCAGCTCGTGGGCGGCGCGCAGCGCCGGCGGGAAGGGTGCTGGATCGAGGTCGGCCAGCCGGCGCTCGGCCTCGTCGATCCGCCCGATCAACAGCAGGCGGCGGATATCGAGATAGCGCGCATGCGCGGCGTTCACCCGATCGCCGTGTTGCTCGAGCGCCGCCCGTGCCGCGTCGAGCGCGTGCGCGGGCCAACCCAAGTCGCGCGAGGCGAGCGCGATCTCGGCCTCGGCGACAACGCAGCGGGCGCGCGCCACGACTGCTCTTGGAGCGAAAGCGCGCGCCGCGCGTCGCAGCAGCGCCTTGGCGCGCAGCAGATCGCCGAGCTGCGCCATGGCAATGCCGCGCAGCGCCAGCGCGGGTGTGTCGTCGCGCAATGCGACGCGCTGCAATGCGCCGAGGGATCACCCGCCGCGAGGGCGCGCGCCGCGGCAGTGATCAGCGCATCCATCGCAATCTCGTCACAGTTGTAACTCCCATCTTCCGCGCTCCGGCGTTACATCCAGTCTCGATTTGGAAAAACACTTCGCAACGGTGGCACAGAGCATCCAGAGAAAAACGTTGCCGAGCGGCTGGCTGGGTCTCGGTGGGCGCCATCGGAGCGCATCGAGACAAACGATCGAAGGAGAGAAAGGTGATGACGAAGCACAGTACCGGGACACGCAAGGAATGGCTGGCGGCGCGGCTCGAGCTGCTCGAGGCGGAGAAGGAGCTGACGCGGCGCAGCGACGAGCTGGCGCGGCAACAGCAGGAGCTGCCGTGGGTCCGCATCGACTAGCCGTACCGATTCGAGACCGAGCAGGGGAGCGCCTCGCTGGGAGACCTCTTCCAGGGCCACTCGCAGCTGCTCGTCTACCACTTCATGTTCGGGCCGGATTACAAGGCGGGATGTCCGTCCTGCTCGGCCATCGCCGACGGCTTCAACGGCGTCGCGGTTCACTTGGCCAACCATGACGTGATGCTGTGGGCGGTGTCGCAGGCGCCCCTGGCCACGCTGCAGGCGTACAAGCAGCGCATGGGCTGGACCTTCCCGTGGGCCTCATCGTTCGGCGGAGAGTTCAACTTCGACTTCGAGGTCTCGGTCACCGAGCAGCAACAGCGAGAGGGGACCGTTCAATACAACTACCGGCGCAGCACGCTGCAGGTGAAGCCGGCGTCCGCCGCCCCGCCGGGCCGGTCTCCTTCGCCACCATGAGCGGAACCGACGTCGCCACGTACACGCGCGAGCGGCCGGGCATGAGCGCCTTCGTGCTCGAGGACGGTGTCGTCTACCACACCTATTCCACCTACGCGCGGGGGCTCGACGGCCTGTGGGGCATGTATCAGTGGCTCGACCGCGCCCCCAAGGGGCGCAACGAGCCGACGCACTGGTGGCGCCGCCACGACGAGTACGACAAGCGCTGACATGGTGCGTGACGTTCGCCAATCGTCCTCAGCACTCCGGCAATCAGCCTTCAGCTTCGGAAATCCGGCGATGCAAGGGTCTGAGGCTCGGCTGAACGCTCATGGCTGATCGCCGACAGCATCATCAGGCAGAGCGCTTTGTCAGCGTAACCGGCGGACGCGAGAGCGCGCGACGTTTGGTGTCCGCGCGCGTATCGCAGCGCGCCTTCTTCGCCGCCTCGGCGCTGCTGTCCGCCGCCAGCGCGGCCGCAACGATCGCTTGGTGCGCGTCCATGTCCGCGATGGGCGCTATGCCGATGCCGGGCGGCTGGACGATGTCGATGGCGTGGATGCGCACGCCCGGACAGAGGTGCTGCAGTGCCGCGACCTCGTTCCTCGGCATGTGGGTGGTGATGATGCTGGCGATGATGCTGCCGTCGCTGGTGCCAATGCTGCACCGCTAATCGCCAGGCGGTCGGCGGGGCAGGCGAGACGCCCCTCGGCCGGCTGACCGCGCTGGTGGGCCTCGGCTATTTCTTCGTCTGGACCGTCTTCGGCCTGGTGGCCTTTCCGCTCGGCGTCGCGCTGGGCGCTGTCGAAATGCAGCTGCCGGCGCTGGCGCGCGCCGTGCCGTTCGCGGTCGGTGCTGTCGTCATGCTCGCCGGCGCAGTGCAGCTTACGGCGTGGAAGATGCGTCACCTGACCTGTTGGAGCGAGGCGCCTGGGCGTTGCGTCACGTTACCAGCCGAATCCGGCGCCGCCTGGCGACACGGCCTGCGACTCGGCCTGCACTCAGTTACTGTTGCTGCGGCCTGATGGTGATTCTGCTGGTCATAGGAGTCATGAACCTCGGCGTCATGGCCGTGGTCGCGGCCGCCATCACCGCCGAGCGCGTCGCACCGACGGGCGACCGCGTGGCGCGCGCCGTCGGCGCCGTCGCCATTGCGACAGGGCTCTTTCTGACCGCACGCGCAGTCGGGTTCGTATGAGTTGCTCTCTACCCGGCAGCGACCACGCGTCGCTGCTCAACCGAGCAACGGCGCGTCGAACGCGTTCACTCACCCGCACAACGTGCCGAGATTGACCCACTCGCCGTTGTTGCAGAGGAAGGTCGTGCCGGACTGACAGATCGCCGAGCTGCTCGCGACGCTCGATCCGCCGTAGGTGCATGAGCTTCCCGAAGGCGTCAGCTGGTACGGCGTGCTGGCCACCGTGCAGGTTTTGTCCAGGCTGCTCCAGCGACCGTTGTCGCAGCGGTACTGGACGCCCCCGTTGCAGCTCGAGGAGCCGCTGGCGAACGCCACGCCGCTGAACTGGCAACTGCCGGCCGGCAGCGACTCGGCGAGCTGCGGAGCGGACGCCGTGCAGGAGCGTCGGCTGGCGATCCAGTCGCCATTGTCACATTGGTACGAGCGGCCATACTGACAAGCGGCGCTGCGATCCGGATACATGACGCGCTCGGCGAAACAGGGGTGGCCGGCGGTGCTACAGCCGCCGAGGACCAAGAGTGCCGGGACGGCAAGCAACCGACAGGTGCGCAGGACATTCATAAAAGTAACCTCCTGCGGCTCACTACCCACGATTGATGCCAAGCGCTGCTGCCGCTGTTCTACAGATCAACGGCTCCGGGGAGGCGGTTACGCATGAAATCTTTGCAGTGCCCATCTTTGACGGCACTGCTTCTCGTTGGAGAAAAGAAATCTCCGACCGAATTCCCCCCCCGCTCCGCACACTCGCGCTTCCGTGCCCAGCCTTGGACGAAACATCCTGAACGCGAAGACGCGAAGAGAGACCGCGCCGAAGGCATCAGGTGCTCGAATCCGTACACGCGCTGCCAAGTGAGTGTCCGGCATCGCCTGCGACAGACGCATAGCGGTCAGCCTTCGCGTCGCGCCTTCGCGTTCGGTTTGTATTCTCGCATCGAGGTTAGCCTTGATCGGACAAAACTTTTCACCACAGAGGCACAGAGTGCACAGAGAAGGCCTGCATTTGCGGACATGCCCTGATGGTTTTCCAACCGCAT
>Ga0265339_10000750_pt1 | contig 25047 bp, 17 predicted proteins | sample 4CB219metaG_FD_202085 | JGI IMG/M metagenome (GOLD analysis project Ga0265339, IMG submission 202085) | Rhizosphere microbial communities from Carex aquatilis grown in University of Washington, Seatle, WA, United States - 4-CB2-19 metaG | ecosystem: Host-associated > Plants > Roots >... | reverse complement strand
GCTTCCACCTGGTGACCGGATGCAGCTGCGCGATCGCATCTGCCGGACGATAGCTGGCCACGATCATCAGCTGCGCCGGCTCGCGTCTGGCGGCAAGCGCGGCGAGCGCGCCGATGGTCGCATGATCACTCCAATGAAGATCCTCGAGCAGGAGCACCAACGTGCGCCCGAGCGTCAGCTCCTCGACGAAGCACAGCAGCTCGTGGATCATGCGCGCGTCGCTCGACCCGGCAAGCGAGCGGCGCAGCGCATCGCGCTCCCCCGGCTCCAGGAGTTGCGGCAATTGCAGCAGCCACGTCGGCGCCAGACGGCGTAACAGCGCGGCCGCATCCCCGTTGGTCGATTGGCGGCACAGCCGCCCCAGCGCCTCGAGCAGCGGCATGTAGGCGTCGCTCGTACCGTACCCGTCGACGCATTGGCCGCGCGCGAGAAGAACGGGTTGCGGTCCGTGCGCGCCACCGGCGGCGAGCCGAGCGACAAACGCGTCCAACACGGTCGATTTGCCGATTCCCGGCTCACCGATGACGATAACCGTCTCCCGGCTTCCACCGGCCGCGCGCTTCAGTACCTGCTCGAGCTGCGCCAGCGCCGCTTGGCGGCCGACGACGAGTTGTGCTGTGCGGGAGTCGACGAATGGGGCAGCTGGGGTGGGGAAGTCCCCGGTTCCCGCACTCGACGTCTCCGCGCGACCCAAGCAGTCCTGCGCCCCGATCCAGCGATAGCCGCGGCGGTGTACGGTTTCGATGAACCGTGGCTGGCGGGAGTCATCGCCGAACGCATCGCGTAGTTGATTGATGGCGACCGTGAGCACGGCGTCGCCGACATGTGTATCGGGCCACGCCGCGTCGAGAAGGTCCCCTTTGATCACCATCTGGTCGGGCTGCCGGAGAAGGCGCTGCAGGACCAGGAACGCCTTCGGGGCGAGATCGACACGCCGATCGCCCCACCAGATGCATTGATTTGCCTCGTCGACACGGGGCGCACCGCGCCGAGTCGAACGCGACATCGGGCTCACCTATCACTGGCGCACCCGCGAACTCCATCGGAAATCTGGGAGTCGGCGAGTACAGGCGTGAGCAGGATCCCGACTTCCCGACTCCTCCGCGTCGTCCAGCATTTTTAGAGAAACGTTAGGTGTTCACAAGGACTCGGCTGGTGCGGATTCGTATCGTCGCGTCCATGACAAACGATCGGATTCCAAGCGCGCCCCCTGCTCCGCTGTCCACCAGCTCGGCGTTCGTCGTGCATCTGACCTCATCCAGGGGCGACACATCCGAAATCGTTCTCGGGCGGGTCGAGCACGTCACCTCGGGCCGGTCGATGCGCTTTGCGTCGGCCGCCGAGTTGATCGGGTTCATGCTGCACACCCTCAGCGACGATCCGGAGCTGAGGCCCGCGTCATCACCACATCCGACGACGGGGGAAAAGATCATGCATGCAACGATCACCAAGACGAACGAGCGCAGATGGTCGGACCGCCTGGCCGTCGCGCTGCTGGCGCTCGCGTGCCTGGCCGCACCGGCCTGGGGGCGCGTCGACAAAACTTGCCTGACCGGAACGGATCTGGCGGTCGCCGTCGATGCCCGGCAGATAGCGGGGCTCGAGGCGGACATTGCCACTGCCTGTCCGTGTACGAGCTTCGACGGCAGCGAGGACAGGACGCGGCGCGACTATCTGCGCTGTGTCGCGCCGCTCATCAAAGCGGCGGCGAAGAGCGGCAATCTGCGTCCCCAATGCAAATCCAGGATCACTCAGACGCACAAGCTGTCGACCTGTGGCATCGCCAGTTCGCAAGGCGCGGCGCCCTGCATCGGAACCAAGCCGAACGGCACGATCCGCTGCCGCATTTCCTCCGCCGCGGACTGCCAGAGCGACAGCCGTGAGGCGCGCGTCGCATGCCCGGGCTACGCTCGCTGTGTCGACGCCGGGGATACGAATGGCGACCTGCTGGTCGCAGCCGGCGACTCCGGCGCCTGCCGCGTCCCGCCGACGCACACCCCGAGTCCCGTGAACACGCTTACTGCGACTCCGAGCGAGACGCCGACGGATTCCCCAGCCGCCACGCCCACGCCAACCGACACCTTGACCACGACTTCGACCGAGACGCCGACGATCACGGCGACACCTACGCAAGAAGAAACCTGGACGTTCTGTGCCAACGAGGGGCAAACCTGCACTCCCCCCCTCTATCGGATGGTTCGCTACGGTGTGCCGGGATCCTTTTTCTCGATTCTGGCCACCTCGACGTCGATCGAGTGCAGCAATGACGTGTTCGGCGATCCGGCCGAATTCCAGGACAAGCATTGCGAATATTCCAGCGCGGAATACCCAACACCTACGGCGACCGAAACCGCGACAATCACACTCACACCCTCAATCACATCAACATCCACGATTACTTCGATACCGACGATCACTTCGACACCGACGCCTACCTCGACACCGACGCCGTATTGGATCTTCTGTGCCGCCGCCGGTGAGACCTGCGTGCTGCCGGCACGTGACCAACTGATAGCCTTCGGGGGCTCTGGAGGAACGCCGGACCCGAGAAGCGTCAGTTCCGTCGCGGACAGTTCAGTCGAGTGCGCGCAGGACTGCTACTACTTCAGCCGGACGTGCGATGACGACACGGGGCCGGTGGGAGTTCTCGCCATCGACCGCTCCGGTGACTTCCCCGAGCTGCACATACTCCCCGATCCACCCATTGGGGTGGGCGACTGCACGCTGGGACATTGTAACCTCGCGAATGTGCTCAGCGCGGATTTTGACCACGAAATCGCTGCGCTCGTCGTCGATCCACGCGTCTGCAGTCCCGACGACGAAGCACAACTGAGCTATCATTGGACCATTCGTTACCCCCCGCGCGGGAAATAACGAAGCGCAGTTCACCCCCCAGGGAATTACCGGCTACCACGATTCAGTTCTCCGCATCGCCCAGCAATCGATGCCGAGTCTGGATCCACCCGAAATCAATGAAAAATATTGGCGAGTATATTTGGAGATCACCCGCCTACCCCACACCGACTTTCCCATGACTCCGGAGCCGATCACCACCACTCACCAGTTCCGCTTCCGGTACGTCGACGCCAGCGCCAGCATCGCACAAGCGACGGCCTGCCAGGGGGAGGATGCCGGGGCCTGCGAATTCGACAACCTCCGGCGTCCACCGGAAGGAACGTACTGAGACGTTTGGCGATAGGACGAGGAGGCCGGTCGATTCGCTTTGTCTGTGCGATTACCGCACGCCGTGCCTCCCCGACCTCGAGACGTTTCGTGTGCGCTCCGCCAATACGACCGAATCACTTGCGAAGCTGCTTGCTCGCAACGCGCAAGGGCGTCGCGACCTTGACCACGGTTCGGATGGCCTTGAGTCTCGCCACTTGATGGTCGCAGGCGAGAAGTTGTCAATATTTTGCAAATCAACGCCGCGGCATACGGTGTCTGCCGAGGGACACTGAAGGACTGCGGTAAGCACTTGACCACGAATTGTCGGACCCCAAGGGACGGCAACGCACGTCACGGCACGTCACCCCGGCGCCCTTGAAAACCGGCAGCCCGTAAGGGCTCCGGGGTTCGAGCGCCACCTCGGCACAAATGTTTTGAGCCGCTCGTTCCCGACGCAGGCCTGCGGTGTTCATCCGCGAGCCGGTGCGGACATCCAGCGCGCGTGCCACAGCTGGAATGCCAATAGCAGCCAGACGCGCTGCCGGACGCTCACGTCGCCGGCGTGCAGTCGCCGCACGTACCGGCGTACCATCGCTGGGTCGAAGAGCCCCTGCCGCGCGACGATCTGCGAATCCAGGTGCTCGTCGACAAGGCCCCGCAGCTCCGTCGTCAGCCAATCTTTCACGGGGATCGCGAAGCCGCGCTTCGGGCGGTCGACGAGCGCCTGCGGCACATGGCGGTAGAGCACCTTCTTCAGGAGGTGCTTCGCGCCGAGCCTGCCGCGCCGCAGGCCGAACGGCAGGGCGAACGCGAATTCGACCAGGCGATGGTCGAGCAAGGGCTCGCGGCCCTCGATGCTGACGGCCATCGTCGCCCGGTCCACCTTGGTGAGTACGTCGCCCGGCAGGTAGTGCTGCAGATCCCACAGGCACAGCTGCTCGCCCGCCTCCCCGGGGTACCGATCGGCGCGTTCACGTGTCGCGACATCGTCGCCGACGAGATTCGCCAGCTCGCGATCGTCGAAATGCGCGACCGCCCGATCGAAAATCTCGCCCACGCCACGCGCACCCACCCGGGCCCCGACTTTCGCCAAAGCGGAGAATGCCGGTCCGACGAGACGCGCGGCCGCGGCGCCGCGGGCCTCCAGATGGCGATCGATCTGCGCCGCTGCGCAGCGGTTGATGGCAACAGCGGCCATGCGGCGCAGGCCGAGGGGGACGTTGCGGATCTGATCCCATTGGCGCAGCGCCGCCGCGTACGATGTATAGCCGGCGAACAGCTCGTCGCCGCCGTCGGCCGAGAGCACGACCTTCACCTGCTCGGCCGCGACCTGTGAGACCAGGAACGTCGCCAGACCGGATTCGTCACCGAACGGCTCGTCGAAGAAGTCGCCCCAGCGCGGCAACAACCGCCGCGCGTCGTCCGCTCGCAGCATGCGGCAGTGGTGCTCGGTGCCGAGGTGTCGCGCGACGTCGCGCGCGAAAACGGATTCGTCGTAATCGGGCAGGTCGAACCCGATCGTGAAGGTCTTGATCCGCTGCCCGCCGTGCTTCTGTAGAATCGCCGCGACCGCCGAGGAGTCGATGCCTCCGGACAGAAAGATGCCGACGGGGACATCCGCGATCATCCGGTCGTTGAAGGCGTCGATCATCAACGCCTCGAGCTCGTCGGCGAGGGCGTCCTCGCTGCGGTCGTTGCGGCGGCCGACGTGATCCAGCACGTTCCAGTATCGGTGCAGCTCGAGGCCGCCGTGCTCGTCGAGAACCAGGCGATGCGCCGGCGGCAGTTTGCACACCTGCTCGTAGATCGTGCGCGGGTCGGCGATATAGCCGTAGCGCAGGTAGTCGATCAGCGCCTCGCGATCGATCGCCGGCTGCCAGGCGTCGAAGGCCCGCAGCGCCTTCAGCTCCGAACCGAAGCACAGGACCTGTCCGTCCCAGCGATAGTAGAGCGGCTTGACGCCGAGGCGGTCGCGCACCAGGTGCAGGCGCCGTGTCGGCGCGTGCCACAGGGCGATGGCAAACATGCCGATGAAGCGGCTGACGGCGTCCGGTCCCCACTGGGCGAACGCGGCCAAGAGCACTTCCGAATCGCCACTGCTGGCGAAGCGGTGGCCGAGCGACTCCAGTTGCCCGCGGAGCGCCGCGAAGTTGTACACCTCGCCGTTGAAGACGATGTGCCAGTTGCCGCAGGCCGACACCATCGGCTGGTGACCGCGAGCGCTGAGGTCGAGGATGGACAGGCGACGATGGCCAAGCCCGACGCGCTGCTCGGGATCGAACCAGATCCCTTCATCGTCGGGACCTCGGTGGTGCAGTGACTGCACCGCATTGGGCAGTCGCGTCGCCCATGGCCGCGCATCGGCCTTGACGACGCGATAACCGGTTATTCCACACACGGCGGCGCCCCAGCTCTCATCCGACCGCGCTCGCGTCGCGCTTAGCGGCGGCCCGCGGTGGCAATGGTGATCGTGGTGACGATCTCGATCGGCAGAGAGACGTCGCCCTCGCAGCGCAGCGTCGGAGCCGGGACGAGATGATTGTACTCCGACGACACGGCCCCGGGTCCTGGGCGGGAAGTCTGTGCCGCAACGCGCACGGACAAGGCTGGACCGGCAAACTCCACAGTCGCGGCCAGGCCGCCGGGTGCGGACACTCGGCAGGAGTGCTCGCCGATGACTTCGACGCGCAGGCCGGCAGCGAACTGCAACGTCAGGCAGACGTGGTGGCGACCGTTGCCGGAGACGCGATCGTCGAGTCTGCACATGTCGGCCGCGAGCGACACGGTGCGTTCATGCCTCACGCCGCGATCGGCATAGCCGGCGTGCTTGGCCGTCGCGCGCGGCGCACCATTGAGTTGCACGCTCACCAGGTGTCCAGGTGCCCGCCGGCGTCCCCAATTGAACGGCCCGGCCTGCTGGCTCTGATCCAGGCCGTCGATCATGACGGTGTTGTGGGCCGCGGTGCCGCGCAGATGCCGACGCCATCCCTCGTCGCGGTTGTAGCGAAAGGTGCCGCCATCGACGAGGAACGGCACTCCATCGACGTGCAACCAGACCGCCAACGCATCCGCGTGTCCATGCGCCGCGGTATGCGAATAGCCAAGCGCGGCATGGTCGAACAGCGCCATCAGTGAGCCCGCGCGCAGCACGGTGTAACCGCCGTCGGCGAAGGTCGCCGATGCCGGCCGCCACGCCGGCGCCGGCGCTGCGCGGGCGCCCAGCAGCCGCGCCCGCAGGTCGAGGCGATAGCGCGGGTGGCGGATGGCGCCGAGGTCGAACAGCGTCCCCACCGCGCCGGCAATGGCGAGCGGCAATCGTTCGCGCGCCAGATCCTGGCGCAGGACAACGCCGTCGTCGTCATCGCCGAAGCGCGGGTGGTTGCCGTCCGTGTCGAGGATGGCGGCGAGAAACGTCCCGCCCGCAATCAGGCGCTGGTCGATCACCGGATCGAGCGGCTGGCGGGCCGCCCCGGCGATGTGGCGCGCGACCAACAGCCACTCCATCGTGAATGCCTGGTAGCTCGGCGAGTGCTCGGCCCCGACACCGTCGGCGTGGATCTGTCGCGCCGCTTCGCGCTCGAGGTGCGCGCGACCGATCGCAGACCATCTCGCGGCGTCAGGCAGCTCAGGCGCGAGACAGCCGAGGACAACCAGTCCGGCGGCTTCCGCCACCAGGTGATTGTTGGCGGAGGAGTGCAGCGAGGGGTAGCGCGCCAGCCAGCGCCCGTGCGCGTGCAGCATGTCCCACAGCGCCGCCTGAAGCTCGGCGGACAGCGCGGCCGGATCGAGCAGCGCGAGTACCACCAATACGGAAATCACCCGCGCGGCGATCTCGATGCCGGACGCGTAGCCGAGCCCCTGGAATGGCGGGTTCCCGGCGATCCACGCGGTGAGGTCGGCGATGCAGGCGTCCCGCGATCTGTCGTTGCCGGCGAGAAAGGCATCGAGCGCGAGTATCTGCAGATGCTGCAGCCGCGACAGCTCCCAGACGAGCTTGACGTCGCCGGCGCCCTTGCCGTGCCGGTGCTCGATGTCGAAACAGAACCGCTCCCACTCCCAGCGGCTGCCGCTCGCCGGATCGAGCGCCCAGTCGGTCCGTGCGCCCGCCGGCCAACGCTGTCCGAGGAGGACCAGCCGTCCATCGAGGATGTCGAGGGCGTGGCGCGCGATGCGCGCGCGATCCTCCTCGCCCGCACCGCGCAGCGCGTCCGCATCGAGCGGAAAGCGCGGCAGCGGCCTGTCGCGCAGTCCACTTGGCGCATGCCAGCCGGTCGAGACATCATTCCGGTCGGCGCGCCGCTTGAGCGCTTCGCGCACCCGATGCGGCAGCTCCGGCAAGGGCATGCTGCGCAGGCGATCGACATACCAGCGGGCGCGGCCGCTGCGACTGGTCTCGGCCATGGCTGCTTGGTCAGCGTGGCCGGCGTGGCGTGGTCGGCGAATGGCGGGCTGCGGATTCGCCTCCGGGACCACGTCGAACCGTGACATCTGCGCACTCGGCGCTCGACGCCGAAGATCGAGATCCACGCGACGACTGCCGCGCGCCACCATCTGCGTTCTGGTGGGGCTGGGCGATTGAGCGGGTGTTCGGGCTCATCTGTGAATTCCGCACGCTGCCGCACCCTGACCCATCACGCAGCCGTCACGACATGCCGGGGGATCGCATCGGCTCTTCGGCTGCCGCGGCGGCCGCGCCAGTCAGTCGTCCCGGGAACAGCTTCTCGTATACCGCGACCAGCCGATGCGACTGGTGATGCCAGCCGAGGACGTCGCGCACCCGGTGCAACGCCGCACGCTGCAGCTCGCGCATGCGGACGGGGTCGTCAGCGATGGCCAGTACAGCCGAGGCCAATGCCTCGCTGTCGGTGCCCTCTGCGTAGGCGACGGCGTCGCCGCCGGACACGCGGGTCTCCTCGAGATCGCAAGCGACCACGGCACGCCCCAGCGCCATGTACTCCATTAGTTTGTTCATGGTCGAGTGATCGTTGAGCCGTCCCGGAGGATCGGGTTGGACGCAGATGTCGGTCGCCCGCAAGGTCGCGATGACGTCGGCCCACTCGATCCGTCCGGTCATCACCACCACATCGGTCAGCCCCAACTCTTGCCGCAGCCGCTTGAGGTCGTCGAACGAGTCCCCGCTGCCAACCATGACGAAGCCGACGTCGTGGCGGCCATGCTCGTGGCGGATCAGCCGCGCCATCTCGAGGAAGCGCTCGACGCCGTCCTGCGGGTTCATATGGCCGAGATAGCCGACCACGATGCGGCCGAGCGCGCGAATCGTCGGATCGCACGGGCCCGCCGGGAAGTCGCGCGCGTCGGGTCCGTTGCGCACGACGGTGACCTCGTCCGCTTGCTTGCCGCCGCGAGTCAGCGCGACGGCGCGATAGCTCTCGTTGGTGGAGATGACGTGATGCGCCGTCGCGAAGCTCATGCGCTCCAGGAAGCGCAGCAGCCGCGAAACCGGCGAGCCTGGGCTGCCGAAGCGGTCTTCATACAGCTCGGGCACCAGATCGTGGTGGTCGAAGACGAATCGCGTGCCGCGCAGGAGACGATACGGCACGGCGACGAGCCACAGGACGTCCGGAGGATTCGCCGCGTGGATGGCGTCGAAGCCGTGACGCAACGCCACCCACGCGGTCAGCACGGCCTGGGCGACCAAGCTGATCAGGTACTCGACCACGTGCGACGCGAAGCCGGAGGTCAGGGGCGGCAGCGGGTAGCGATAGATCGAGATGCCGTCGGACACGTCGTGCCACGGCTCGCCGCGGTAGCACGGGCAGATGACGATCACTTGCGCCCCAGCGGCGCGCAGCGCGCGCGCCTCGCGACGGACCCGGTTGTCGAAGAGGAACGAGCCGTCCTCGATCAAGAACAGGACCCGGATCATATCGTCACGCCCGCATGAACGGCCACCTGCCATGCGCGGCTCAGCGCGAGCTGCATCAGCGCGGCGCCATTGGGGCATCGACGAACTGGCGATGCCAGGCCTCGAACATCAGCAGGCTGAACAGGGGGCGGGTGTGATCTTCGCGGCGCTCGACGTGCTGGCGAATCAGCGTCCGGATGTAGGAGACGTTGAAGTAGCGGGCGCAGGCGGAGGCCGGCGCGGCGATCTCGTCGCGCAGCATCTCCGCCAGACTGCCCTGGAACCATTGATCCATCGGCGTATCGAATCCGATCTTGCGGCGGCCCAGCACCTCGTCCGGCAACCAGCGGCGCACCGCTTTTCGATAAAGATACTTGTGGCCCGCCCAGCCCTTGAGCCGCAAGCGCACGGGCAGGCTCTCGACAAAATCCATCAGGGGCAGGTCGAGCCACGGCACGCGCGCCTCGAGCGAGAAGGCCATGGCCAACTTGTCCCCGTAGAGCAGGAGGTTGTCCGGCAGCGAAAAGCGCGTCTCGACATAGAGCTGCTGTGCCAGCGGATCGAGGTGCGCCACCGGCTGCTGCCAGTAGCGCAGCGCGTCGATGGCCTGCGTCGCGAGCTCGGCGGGCGCCTGCCGGTAGAGAGACCGCTTCATCGCCGCGCTGAAGACCGTGTACACGCCGGCAAAGCGCTCCGCCGGGTCGGCGGCGCCGAGCGCGGCGACGGCGCGTTTCAGCGCCTCGCCGCGCGGCAGGCGGGCGACCAGCGCATCGACCACCCCGCGCCGCAGAGGTGGTGGCAGGCGTCGGTACCATCGCCCTAGATATTCGCCGCGATAGCGCCGGTACCCACCCCATGGCTCGTCCGCCCCCTGCCCCGTCAACACGACTTTGACATGCTCGGCCGCCAGCCGACTGAGCGACCACATGGCGACAACCGACGGGGTGGCGATCGGTTCGTCGAGATGCCAGGCGATGGGAGCGAACGCCGCGAAACTGTCGGGCGTCTCCATCACCACCTCGTGGTGCTCGCTGCCGAGCAGCGCCGCGCTGCGCCGCGCCGCCGCCAACTCGTCGTTGGCGAAAGCGCCGGCGAAGCCGACGGTGAACGTCTTCACCCGCCGTCCGCTCACCTCGCGCATGATGGCGACCACTGCCGCCGAATCGATGCCGCCGCTGAGCAGGGCTCCGAGCGGTACGTCGCTCACCATCTGTCGCTCGACAGCGGCGCTCAGACGCGCCTGCAACTCCGCCACCGCCGCTGCTTCGTCGCCGATCGGCATCGGCGACGACGGGGCCGGAGCCGTGAAGCGCGAGAGGCGAACCGTGTTGCGCTCGACGATCACTTGGTGTCCCGGGGGCACCTTGCGGACGGCGGCGAAGATGGTCCGCGGCGACGGGACGAACTGAAACGTCAGGTACTGGTCGAGCGCAATGCGGTCGATGTCGCGCGGGAACGCCGGGTCGGCGAGGAAGGCTTTGATCTCCGACGCGAAGCGCACGCATCGCCCGTCGTCCCACACGTAGAGTGGCTTGATGCCGAACGGATCGCGGGCCAGCGTCAGTCGCCGCGCCCGCCGATCCCAGACCGCCAGCGCGAACATGCCGTCCAGGCGACGTAACCATTCGCGTCCGTACTCTTCGTACGCATGAACGATCACTTCGGTATCCGAACGGGTGCGAAAGCGGTGACCGGCGCGGGTCAACGCGCCGGCGAGCTGGTGGAAGTTGTAGATCTCGCTGTTGGCGACGGTCCACACGGCCTCGTCCTCATTGGCCATCGGTTGATGCCCACCGGCCGGATCGATGATCGCGAGCCGTCGGTGCCCGAGGGCCACCGGGCCCTCGACCAGGAAGCCCTCGTCGTCGGGCCCGCGATGCGTCAACGCCGTCGCCATCCGGCGCACCAGCCGCTCGTCGGCGTTCTCGTCGCTGCCGTAGTAATAGATGCCGCAGATTCCGCACATCGAGTCTGCGCCCTCACCCGAGCCCGCGCCGCGACAGCACGGGATTCGCGGCGGCGACCTGGCGCAACACATCGAGGTAGTGCCGCCCCACGCGATCGGGACTGAACTCGCCGACCGTGGCGCGATTGACCTCACCCATGCGCGCGCGCAACTCGCGATCCGCCAGCAGGCGAGTCAGCGCGGCCGCCAGCGCCGGCGGCTCGGCCGGCGGTACCAACAGCGCGTTGACGCCTTCGCGCAGGTGGTCGGCCATGCCGCGGATACCCGTCGTGATCACCGGCAGACCGGCGGCCATGCCTTCGAGGATGACCAGTGGAAAGCCCTCGCTGCGCGTCGGCAGGACGAGGACATCCGCCAGCTCATACGCAGCCTGCAGGGCCGCGCCGTGCAGGTACCCGGTCAGGGTCAGGTGGCCATCGACACCGGCCTGCGCCGCGCGCCGCCGCACCTCTTGGTCCAGCGGCCCCTCGCCGACGACGAGGAGGTGCCACGGCAGGTTCGGCGAGCGCTGCGCCAGGACGTCGACCAGGTCGAGAATTCCCTTGGCTTCGATGAGCCGGCCGACGAACAGCACGATCGGCGCGTTCCCCGCGACGGCGAAGCGCGCGCGCAGCGGCGCCGGCGCGAGTCGCGCGTCCGGCACAAACGGGTTGCGCACGACGTGAAAGCGGCCGTTCGGATTGAACGCATGCCACTGGCGCTGCTCCTCCGACGAGAGCACCAGCGCGGCGTCGCTGCACACGACGAGCAGCTTCGACGCCAACTTGAAGGCAGAACGTCCAGGGGCGACCAAGCGGTCGCACAAACTGCCATGAAACTGCAGCACGACCGGACGGTCGCGGCGACGCAGCGCGAGCAGCAGCGGGATGTCGCGCAGCAACGTTGCCCAGGAGTGCGCGGTGTGGACGATGACGAGATCGGCGGCGTGCTGATGCAGCATGCGGCGCGCGCGCCAGATGTCCGCCGGTCGCTGCACGAGCTTCTGCCAGATGGATTCGCGCTCGCGGCGCCGGCCCCAGCACTGCACGCGCACGTCGCAGCCCAGCTCGCGCAACGCCGCCGCCAGCAGCGGCGTCAGCTTCGGCAGCGGGCCGTGGACCTCCGGATGGGCTGACAGCATCGCGATCCGCATCGCCTCATCCGTGTCCGGCGTCACGCATCGGCAGCGCGGGGCGGGCCGCTGCCAGGAGACGATCGAAGAGCGCTTCGTACTCCGCCACCATGCGCGTAACGGTGAATGCCTGCACGCGCCGGCGCCCCGCCTCTCCCATCGTGCGGGCGCGCTGCGGGTCGCCCAGCAACTCGCTGATGCGCGCCGCCAGCGAGTCCACCGAGCCGTGCGGCACCAGAAAGCCAGCGTCGCCAATCAACCCCGCCGTGTCGCCGCACGTGTCGGTGGCCACCACCGGCTTCGCCAAGGCCATGTATTCCAGGACGGCGTTGGCGAAGCTCTCGCTGTGGCTGGCCAGGACGCACACCCGGCTGGCGGCGATGAGCGACTCCGGCCGGGCGCTATCGGTGACGAAGCGGACTATCGCGTCGAGGCCGAGGCGGTGCGCCAGTTGGCGGCTGTCTGCCAGGGTGCCGAAGTCGCCGCCGATCAGGATCAGCCGTGCATCGGGGATCGCGCGGCGAATGAGCGGCAGGGCGCGAATCAGCGTTGCGTGGTCTTTGCGCTTGCTGAAGTTGGCCACCATGCAAATAGACGACGCGTCGTGCTCTGCGGGGATGACGCCGGCGAAACGCGACAGGTCGATGCCGTTGGCAATCACCTGCGCGCGCGGGTGATCGCCCAGCCCGTGGGCAATCAACCCGGCGCGCGAGTTCGCCACGATCCAGTCGGATCGCATGGCGCACCAGCGGCTGATGCGGTCGCGCCGGTCCAGCGGTACCGGCGCCGAGCGGATGCTGCCGTTGATGATCGGCACCCCGATGCCGCGCGCCACTGCCAGGCCGGCGAGCGCCGACATCCTGCCCACGGCGTGGATCAGCCGAACGCCGGCCCGGCGCGCCTGCCACCGCAGGCTCAGCGCTGGGGTGCAGTCGAAACGCGCCCGCCGGCGGACCGGCAGGATAGCCGCCGCGTGCTCGATCGCCTCTGCATCGAACCGGCCACCGCGATCGAGCAGAGCCAGCAGGATCCGATGACGGCCGCTCTGCCGCAGGCCCCTGATCAGCTCGACGATCTGTCGCTCGGTGCCGCCGATCTGCAGGCTGTCGACCGCCAGCAGGATGGGATCACGGCTCATCGGGTGAGCTTGCTCGTCCCTGCGCCACGGGGTCTTGCAGCAGGCCCAACTGGTACCCCACGGTCAGCGCAACCATGACCAGGACGTCGCGCGTGCGCACGTGCTGCACCGCGACGTCGTCGGTCGGTGAGGCGAACGCGCGCTGCCAGTATGGGCGGTGCCACGGCAGCATCAGACGGATATCCCGCTCGGCAGGGAAGTACGCCAGATGGTGGGCTTCCTCGTTCGCGGCCAGTTGGCCGCCGATGGGCGTCGCACGATAGAGGTAGACCGTTCCACCGAGCCAGCCGCGCCGGCGGAAGGTGCCGACCAATCCGGTCAGCTGCACCTGCAGCCCCGTCTCCTCGCGCGTTTCCCGCACCGCCGCCTCGGCCGGCGATTCCCCGCGGTCGATTTCTCCGCCCGGCATTTCCCACACGGGGGGATAGGGACGCTTCAGCAGCAGCACGCCCTGCTCGGTGTTCACCAGGATGCGGACTTCCTCCTGCCGCCGCTGTCGCCACAACACGCCGTTGTCCACTGCTCGGCCTTCCCAATGGCTCAACCGACGCGGTGTCCGCGCGGAGGCGATATATCGGCGCTGCGCGTCATCGGCGGCGAACCTGTCAGGCTCTCCCGCCGGCGACAAACGCAATGCGTGCGCCGGCGTTTCGTCGCGGACCCATCGCCACCTTATCGCGGCGTCCGGCGCAGCTCGTCGAGGAAGGCACGCACTGCAGCGAATCCGTTCTGGCGGTCGTAGCGGCGGAAGTCCTTGGCGCCGTCGGCGTCGCCGCGACCCAGTCGCGCGGCGATGACGCCCATCAGCGCGAACAGGTCCAACTCCGAACCCCTGGTCATCACCCGATCGAGAAACAACGCGGTCCAGCTCCGCACCTCGCCATGGTTGGCTGGAAGGGCGTGACGCGAGCGTTCATAGGTCGCATAGCGCTCGAAGATGGACAACGGGGTCCAGTGGGTGCCGTGCAGGCCGAAGATGCCGCCCGCGACGACCGACGCTCGCCAGTCGGCCGACCGTGCCACCACTTCATAGGCGTAACCGTCGGGACGCATGCGCTGCAGTTGCGAGAGCTCGAACGAGCCGGTGTCCTCGAACGGGTATCGGACCGCGACGGCGTGGCGAAAGATTTTCACGCCCTGCACCGGGATGTCGAGGTGAGCGTCGAGCAGCCAGCCGACGACCAGCGCCACCTCGGGCGCGGCCGCTCGTATACGCTCGTAGAGTGTGCGCACGGCGTGCGGATAGAGCAGCATGTCCTCGTCGACCTGGACGTAGAACGGGGTCGTGCAGGTGTCGAGCATGCGCTGAAACGCCGCGCTCATGGGCGCCACGTGGTCGATGACCTCGACGGCGAAGGCGCAGTCCTGCGCGGCGAGATGGTCGCGGCAGGACGCGTAGCTCGGCGCGCCGACGGTGGTGACGAAGACCGTGACGTCTGCGGTCAGATCGAGCCGCGCTGCGGCCGCTGTCGCTGTCACATCGGAGCGGCGGCGCAGCAGATCGCGCAACAGTGAGAAGTGCTCGCCGGCGCGCTGTGCCCACGACCACGCGTCGACCCGTCGGCGCAGCTCGGCAGCGAGATCCGCCCGTCGCGACAGGGCCCGCTCAACGGCCTGGCGCAGGGCGGCCGGCTCGCGTCCAATCACGTAGCCGCTGACGCCGTCTTCGATCAGACCGCCGACGTTCGCCTCGGGGGTGCAGACTACCGCACACCCGCAGGCCGCAGCGGCGAGCAGCGCGCGACGGCTCCCGGCGTCGTCGTCCCAGCACACCAACACAGAGCCGCGCTGCAGCCAGGCGCGCAGATCGGCGGCCCGCGTCACGTCGCCGGCCGCGACGACGGGGATGTCGAGATCGCGCAGAAACCACAGCGCCTCTTCGTCGAGCCAGCGGTCGGCTCCATTTCCCTCTCGGCGGCTCGGATCGCGCCCGAGCAGCATCGCGGCCGGTCGCTCGGCGGCCGCCGCGGCGCCGTCGAAATCCTCGAGCTCCACCGCTGCGGGCACGAGGTAGGTGCGGGGCAGATGTCCGAGTCGATCCCAGTAGATCGCGTCGCTCAGGATGACGGCGTGGGCGACGCGGTAGAGCGCATGGAAGCCCTCGAGCCGGCGCGGCCAACTGTGCGGCCAGAGCGCGACCACCAGCCCGCCATAGGCTGCGTCCCGGAGCCGCGCGGCGATGCGCGGCGCGTCGACGCCAGGGGCCAGGAGGATCGCGTCCGCCGGCTCGCCGCGCATCCACGCATCGTCGTCGGCTGCGACTGCCGCCGCCGGAAAGTCCGCCGGCGCCCACCTCTGCAACGCCGCCGCGAGATCCGTGCCGGCGGCATCGCCGGGATCGCAGACGATGACTAGGCGCGGCATGTCCGACTCGACAATCGATCCCCAATAAACTGCACCAGGGACTGTGCAGGACAGGTGGTTACACCGTGGGATCGCGGTCGTCGACCTGGCCCAGCGTCAGCGGCACGAGCCCCGCCCATGAAACCGCTGCGCGTACCGCGCACAGACCAGACACAGCGCGGCGCCCACGCCGACGTCTTCACAAATGGTGGCGGCCTTCGGCGGCGGCAACCAGCCCGCGCAGCATGCCGCGGAACACCATCCGGTGCAGCGGGTAGATGCCGTACCAGTAGGCCAGGCCGGCGAGGCCGACCGGATCGAAGATAGCCGTCTGGCGGAGCAGGGAACCGGCGGCATGCGGCTCGACCTCGAACTCCAGCCAGGCGCGGCCGGGCAGCTTCATCTCGGCAACGAGGCGCAGGCGGCGGTCCGGCTCGCACACTTCCACGCGCCAGAAGTCGACGACATCGCCAACGCGCAGTGCATCGGGGTCGCGGCGGCCGCGGCGCATGCCGGCGCCGCCGACCAGCAGATCGATGGCGCCGCGCGCCGACCAGAGCCAGTTGCCGTAATACCAGCCGTTGCGACCGCCGATCCGGCGCACGGCGGCGAAGACGCGCGCTGGCGGCGCGCTGGTCAGCGCCGTGCGCGTATCGACCAGACGGCTGCCGAAACGCACGCCGCCCCATTCGCGCGGCTCGCCGAGCGAGGAGAGCGCATCCGACCAACGCGTCGCGTTGAGATCGTGCTCCTCGCTGCGCAGCGCCGCCGCCATCGCCTCGCGCATGCCGCGCGGATGCACCTGGAACAGGCGCTCCGCCGTATCGTCGCGCACCACCGTGGCGTGCACGATGCTCTCGATGAGGGTGCGCCCGATGCGCGCGTAGACCGGCGTCACCAGACCCAACCACAGGCTCGACAGCCACGGCGTCAGCACCGGCACGGGAATCATCCAGCGACGCAGACCGCGCGCCGCTGCATACTCGCGCATCAGGTCGGCGTACGAGACGACGTCAGCGCCGCCGATCTCGAAGATGCAACTCCCGCTGACCGGCACGTCGAGCCCGGCGATCAGATAGGCGAGCACGTCGTCGACGGCGATCGGCTGCGCCGGCACCGACACCCAGCGTGGCATGATCATCACCGGTAGGCGCTCGACCAGGGCTCGTACCAGCTCGAACGAAAGGCTGCCGGGGCCGATGACCACCGAGGCGCGGAACTCGAGCGTCTCGACGCCGCTGGCGCGCAGGATGTCGCCGACTTGCTGGCGGCTGCGCAGATGCGGCGACAGCGCGACCGCCGAATCGCCGAGGCCGCCGAGGTAGACGATGCGCCGCACACCGGCGGCGCCCGCCGCGCGCCCGAAGTTCTCCGCCGCGGCGCGGTCGCTGGCCTCGAACGATGCGCCCGCGCCCATGGAGTGGATCAGGTAGTAGGCGGTGTCGACACCGTCGAGAGCCGCCGGCAGCGTCTCAGGGCGTAGCGCGTCGCCACCGACGACCTCGATGTCGGGACCGACCCGAGCGCGCAGCATCTCCGGCCGGCGCGCCATGCCGCGCACTGCCACGCCGCGCGCCGCGAGCGCCCGCAAGAGACGATCGCCGACGTAGCCGGTGGCGCCGGTGACCAGAACGCGCCGACTCACTCAGTCACCCGGCGCGGGTGCTGTTCAGCGAGGATCTCGGCCGCGCAGCGTGAGTCGTCAGCCATGGCCATCGTCGAATCACCTAGCGGATCATCGCACGAAGCGCGGCGCCGCGCCTGCCTCCTCGCGCGCGTGTCGAACCTCATCGCCTGCCGCCGCTGCTGTGGCGATGCGAAGCCAGGCGCGCGGTCGACGACACAGCAGGTCGCACGTCACGCGGATGGCGGCATCGTCGGCGGGCGCAGGCGTTCGACGGCCTGCCGAAGCTGCGCGAGCCTGTTCAGCTCCTCCTGAACGGCGTCATGCCCGGCGTCGTGTTGCGCGCGGGCGCGCGCCAGGGCGCGCACGGCCGAGGCGGTGATCTGTTCGAGCGCCGCGTGGATTTCCACTTCGAGCGCGCGGCGACTCTCGATGACGCGGTCATCGAGATCGTCCGTGACGCGCCCGGCGTTTCTGCGGATGAGCGTCGCGAGAAAGGCGTGCGCGTCCCCTTCTATGGCGCGCCGCGCCGCCGCCGGCGAACGCAGCGCATCGCGGAGCCAGCGGCCCGGGCGGCGCGTCGTCGCGCGCATCATGCCGATCGCCACGAAGCGGCGCTTGGTGCGAAAGCCGAGGACCGGGCGCACGCTGGGCGGGAGGGTGGTGAGCCCGCCATCGCAGGCGACGCGCCGCAGGAGCGCGTTGGCCAGATCGGCGAAGCGCTCCGCCGCCTCGCGGTACAGCGCCTCGGCCAAGGGTTCGGTCTCAGCCAACCAGCGGAGGATCGAGCGGTCGGCGATCTCGCGCGCGACCGTCAACGCCTGGCGCCGCAGCTCGCCGCGCCGGCCGGCGCGCGGTTGCAAGGCGGCGGAGAGCTCGGCGGCGGCGGCCGGGAGCTCCCGCTCGACGAAGCCGCGCAACTCGGCGGCGTAGCGCTCACGCAAGCGCTTCTGCTCCGCCGCGAAGAGAAAGCCGAGCTCAAAGAGCGCGCGGCGGCCGTCGGCGACACAAGCGCCCAGCCCTGCCACGTGACGCTCCGTTTCGACGATGGGACGCGCGAGGGCGGCGCGTTGCTCCTCGAGATCGTGCATCAGCCGCTCCAGCAGCCGCTCGATGCCCCGCGTGGCCGCCTGGCTGAGCAGCGCGCCGCCGACCGACTCGGAGAGCGTGCATAGGGTCTGCTCGAGCGCGTCCCAATCGCCGAACGATGATCCGCCGTTGAGACGTTCGATCGCGCTGACCTGCAGCACCGGGCCCGGATCCTTGCGCAGCCGCTCGGTCAGCACGCGCCGCGTGAACGCGACCGCCTCGCCGCGCTCGACGTCGGTCGACCGATCGGCCTTGCTCAAGACGAAGAGCAGCGCGCCGACCTGCGCGGCGGTTTCCTCGACCAGCGCTAGCTCCTCGCCCGAGATGGGTGGGTCGGTGCCGATGACGACGACGGCGGCGTCGATCTGCGGCACGAACTCTCGCGTCGCGTCCGTATTGGCACGGATGACCGAACCGACTCCCGGCGTGTCGACCAAACACATCCCGTGCGCCAACAGCGGGCTCGGCACGAAGACCTCGACCAGCGACACGCCCTTGCGGTTGGCCGGATTGTGTTCCTCGGACACGTAGGCGGCGAGGTCGCCCACTCCGATCTCGCGCCAGTCCTGTTCCAGCCATACGCGCGCGCGCAATTCGGACCCCCAACGCAGCACCGTCACCGCGGTAGTGATGGGGATGATGCCCGAGGGCAGCAGCGGCTGTCCGACGAGGGCGTTGAGCAGCGTCGACTTGCCGCGCTTGAACTGCCCTAAGCACGCCACATAGAAGCGCCCTTCCGCCAGCCGGTCGGCCAGCCCCGACGCGTCGCTCGCAATCTCCGGCGCCCCGGCCTCGCTGGCCAGACGGGCCAGCGTGACGAGACGCGCCGTCGGGCCGCCGAGATCCGGCGGCGGCGACGCGCCGACTAGTTCGAGCTCGCGGTGCATCCTTGTGTCCCCGCCCCGTCCTGTATTGTCGGAGCGATAAGCTGCCGACCGATCGATCCGAAGGTCGCATACACCGTTCGACAAGCGCGAGCGACCAGGGGAATTGCCTCGATTCGCAGAGCCGCGCGCCATGGGCGACACACGCGTCTTTACCTACGACCTCGATGCGTCTCTTTGCACAATCTGCTCGCGCACTGCGTAATGTTGCACTGATCGTACGGCTTAGCCGACGTAACATCCGCGTGTGATCAAACGCGCGCCGGCATGCGGCTTGCTTTGAAATTGAACTGAACATTTCAAGTCGACCGAGCATTCCAACGCACGCACAGACAGAAGGAGCATGAAATGTATTACGGAATAGGCGGTACGGTCCTGATCGTCCTGGTGGTCTTGCTGGTCATGGGACGTATTTGATTCAGGCTTCGATGGTGCAGCTGATGAACAATGCACAACGACATGGCGCATGCGCCTTGATGTTGTTGAGCCTCGTCGTGGCTGGATGTGGCTTGGGAAACCGCTCGAACGGATCGATCTTCGGCCACGACAGCAATTCCAACGATCAGTGCAGCTACGACAACGCCCGATACGCGGAGGGATCGGCGATCTGCCGATCTGGCCGGCAAGTGCGATGCAACGCTGGGAGATGGAAAGATCTCGGCGAGAACTGCGGCAAGGCCGACTCAACGGCAAGCTGTACTTTCAATGGAAACACCTACGCATCCGGCAAGGCGAGTTGCCAATCCGGCAAGCGCTATCGCTGTCAAGACGGTGCGTGGAGCAACACCGGAAACTCCTGCAAAGACTTGAGTTGACGCTCGGTCGCGCGACGCCAATGGTTGCGCGATGCGAGCGTCACGACTCCCCCAGCCACCACCTCGGCTTTGCGCGCGGTCCGTACGTCAGTCCGAACTGCCGCATGGCACGCTCTTGGACGACCGTTACGGCTTCGTCCGGCGAGTCGGTGACGATCCAGCGTGCCACGTCGACTGCGTCGATCGTTCCGGCGGCTAGGAGACTGTCGCGCAGATAGTCGAGGAGCGGTGCCCAGAAGCTCCTCCCCATCAGCACCAGGGGGAAATCTTTCATTTTGCCTGTCTGGACGAGGACCGCGGTCTCGAAGATCTCGTCGAGCGTGCCGATGCCGCCGGGCATGGCGATGAAGGCGTACGAGTACTTCTCGAGTAGCATCTTGCGAACGAAGAAGTACCGAAACTCGACCCAGCGATCGAGGTAGGGATTCGGCCGCTGCTCAACCGGGAGCGTGATGTTGCTCCCGACGGAGTACCCGCCGACATCCTTCGCGCCGCGGTTCGCGGCCTCCATGATTCCGGGCCCGCCGCCGGTCATCACGGTAAAGCCCGCCTCTGCCAGCTTGGCCCCGACCTCGCGCGCCAGGACGTAGTAAGGGTGGTCTTCTTTGAACCGCGCCGAGCCAAAGACCGTCACGCAGGGGCCGACGAAGTGCAGCCGCCGGAAGCCCTTCACGCACTCGGCGAAGATGCGCGCTGCCTCTGCAAGCTCGACGCCGCGCGGCTGTGGTCCCCTGAGGAGACGGCGCTCGGCCGGGTCGCTGGTGCCCTTGCCCCAGCGGTCGTCCGAGCGGGCGCGCGGCGCTTCCTCAACGTCGACCATGTTCGGCTGTGCCGTGTCGGGCTCAGGCTCGCGCGAAATCGACGAAGCCATTCTCGAAATCGGTGCGCACGAGCTCGACACGAACGCGATCGCCGACGTCGAGCCCGTGCACGCCGCGCACCAGCTTTCCCTCCGCCGCGGGCCGCGCGATCCTGACCCAGGTGCCCTTTGGCGAAGCGCCGGTGACGATGGCGTCGAAGCGCTCGCCGACATGGGACCCCAATAGAAGCGCGGCGGCGGACTTGCGCACGCGCCGCTCTACTTTGGTGGCGTTGTCCTCCTGCGTCGTGCAATGCGCGGCGAGGGCTTTCAGTTCCTCGCTCGCATACGGCGGCGCGCCGCCGGACAGCAGCGCCTTCAGCAGCCGCTGCGTCACCAGGTCGGGGAAGCGGCGGTTCGGCGCCGTCGAATGCGTGTAGTCTCCGAGCGCGAGCCCGAAGTGCCCGGCCGCGTGTTGGCCCGGCAGGTCGAGGACATATTCGCCTCGGCCGAGCAGCTTCACTACTGCCAGCGAGAGGTCGGCGAAGCGCGCTGGATCCGCCTCCCGCCGCCGCACGAGGAAGGCCGCGAGCGCCTCGTTGGAGGGATCGGGCGGGAGGCTCTCGCCGAGCGATCGCGCCAGCAGGACGATCCTGCCCCAGCGCTCGGGCGAGCGCAGCACGCGTCGCAGCGAGGGAAATCCCTTGCGATCGAGGAACCGCGCCGTGACACCGTTGGCCGCGATCATGAAGTCCTCGATCAGATCCTTGGCGCGGTTCCGCCCCTCCGGCACGAGATCGGAGAGGATCCCGTCGTCGAACACGGCGCGGGCCTCAAGCGTCTCGAGCGTCAGCGCGCCGTGCTCGAAGCGGCGTTTGCGCAGCTGTTGCGCAACCCGGTCCTGAATGCGGAGTTGCGCCTCGAGCCCGGGAACGGCGCGCACGCGCGCGGGGGCAGGCGATGTCCCGTCGAGCCACGCGGCGACGGAGTTGTAGGCCAGCTTGGCATGATTGCGCACCGCCGCAGGGTAGATGTCCGAGCCGGCGATCGCGCCGTCGGGCTGCACCGCGATCTCGATCACGATGGCGTGGCGGTCCGCCCCCTCGCCGAGCGATGTGAGGTCGGTCGAGAGCTTCTCCGGCAGCATCGGGAAGATCTGCGCCGCGGTGTACACCGACGTCGTGTTCGCTTGCGCATGAGCGTCGATAGCAGAGCCCTTCTTCACGAGCGCGTCGACGTCGGCGATGGCGATGAGGATCTTCACCACGTCATCGGCCAGCGGCTCTGCGACGGACAGCTGGTCGAGGTCGCGCGAGTCGTCATTGTCGATCGATGCCCAGAGCAGATCGCGCAGGTCCCGCGCGGATCCGGCTGACTCGCCGAGCGGGGCGATCGCCGCGGCGATGGCCGCCGTTTCGGCAAGTGTCGCATCCGAGAAATCGGGCAGAAGCGAGCGCGCAAGCATGGCGCGACGCGCGATCGTTCGCAGATCGATCCCGTCCGAATCGCGACGCGGGGGCGGCACGGCGTGCTCTGTCATCGCCACGCGGAGTAGCACAGCGGGTTGGAGCCTGTCGCGCCGTGCGAGCGCCGAGGATCGGTGTCGCATCGTCCAAGCGCCCGCCGGGCAATATGTCTGGCGAGCGGGCGATGGCCTCGTATAGGTTGCGGCAACCCGCCGGGCAGATGCGCGGTGGCGCGGCGGCGATGCAGAGGAGGAGTGCAAGCGGTGCGCAGCGAGAGATCCGACCTACCTCTGGGCCCGCTGGCCGGCCTGCGCTATCCGGACGCGCGAGTCGAGTCGCTGGACACACGCTTTCCGCGGCTGGCCAATGCCGGCGTGGAGCGGATCGCCTCGGGATGCCGCTGGACCGAGGGACCGGTCTACTTCCGCGACGGCGGCTATCTCCTTTGGAGCGATATTCCGAACGATCGCATGATGCGCTGGCTGGAGGAGGACGGCCATGTCAGCGTCTTCCGCGGCCATTCCAACCACGCAAACGGCAACACGCGCGATCTGGAGGGCCGCCTGGTCACCTGTGAGCACGATGCGCGGCGCGTGACGCGCACCGAGCTCGACGGACGCATCACCGTTCTGATGGACCGCTTCCAGAACAAGCCGCTGAACGCACCCAACGACGTCGTGGTCGCCAGCGACGGCGCCGTCTGGTTCACCGATCCGGGCTACGGCATCGACGGCGAATACGAAGGCCATACCGCCCGGGCCGAGTTGCCGACCAACGTCTATCGGCTCGATCCTCGCACCGGCCACGCCGCGGTGGTGGTCGACGACTTTACGCGCCCCAACGGCCTCGCCTTCTCGCCGGACGAGACGCTCCTCTATGTCATCGACAGCGGCTTGGCCCAAGGTGGCAAGGCGCACATCCGTGTCTTCCAAGTCGAAGGAGACACGCTGCGCAACGGCCGTATTTTCGCCGAGGATTTTGCCCCCGGCCTGACGGATGGGATGCGCATCGACATGCGCGGCAACGTCTGGTGCAGCATGGGCTGGGCCGATCCGGCGGAGGACGGCGTGCGTTGCTATGCCCCCGACGGCGACCTCATCGGCAAGGTGCATCTGCCGGAGGTGGCGGCCAACCTCTGCTTCGGCGGCCGCAAGCGCAACCGGCTGTTCATCTGCGCCAGCACCTCGATTTACGCTCTGTACGTCGACGTGCAGGGAGCGCAGCGTCCGTGACGCGGGCGGCGGCGCGCGCCGAAAGCGGGCGTCGGTTGAGCGATCGGCGTCCGCAGGCGTCAGTGATCAGAACTTGTGTCCGCCGTGCTCTCGGAAGCTGAAGCGGTCGCGGATCGCTCGCGGCTGCCGTCGATGTATTGGTCACGCCGCGAGTGAAGCGCGCAGCCCGATTGACCGGGTTGTTTGCCTCCGGCACCTGAGCGGAGCGCCCGGCGCTGCGCCGCTAGCCGCCTGATCCCTCGCACGTCGGCGCGGTCATCCCTTGGCGGCACATCGTGCCGTTGCCTGCGCCCGGCGCCGATCGCCGCGGCGCCCCGGCCAGCTGGGATTGAACGGACCCGCCGACCGGCGACGGCCGTTCGGAAAAACCCGTAGGGGTGAGTCCCAACTTGTCGGCCACGCAGCTGCCGGGCTAGCGAAATGCAAGTCAGTTACAGCTTCGTTTGTTAAGTCCAAACGTATGGAGGAGAGATGCACTGTACATGCTACATCATTCCAAAAGACGTGCTTGATCGCCTCGCCGGCGATAAGAAGCTCAGCGCTCAGCTACGCAAGGGTTTGTCGGATACGGCGCGCGTAAGCGATGCCCTGCGCAACCTGCGCACCCAGGCCGGCGAGCTGACCAACGCCACACAGGCGATCGGCGCGCACTTCGCCACGTTGGCGGCGACACCGAAGGTGACGGTGTATGACTGCAAGCACACCCAGACCCTGCCGGGAACGCCCATCGCGTCGCCGAAGACCTCGTCGGACGCAACGGCGAAGCGGACCTTCAAGGAGACGACGGGCGTCGCCGGGTTCTACAAGAAGGTCTTCAATCGCAATTCGATCGACAATGCCGGCATGACGATGATGTCGTCGATTCACTACGGCGTGAACTTCACCAACGCCATGTGGGACGGCTCGCAGATGGTGTACGGCGACGGTGACGCCAAGCTGTTCATCGACTTCACCAACGGCAATGACGTGATCGGTCATGAACTGACCCACGGTGTCACTCAGCATTCGCTGCAACTCGGCTACTCGGGCGACGCGGGTGGCCTGAACGAGAGCCTGTCGGACTGCTTCGGCTCCATGTTCCGCCAATGGGAGGCGGGGCAAGACGTGAAAAGCGCCGATTGGCTGATCGGCAAAGACATCATGGGCCCGGCCGCGAAGGCGCGCGGCTTCAAGAGCCTGCGCAACATGGCGAACCCGGCCGATCCGCATTGTCTGGCGCCGCAGCCCATCCACTATTCTCAGCTGACCCCGGGGATGGATCCGCACTATACCAGCGGACCGCCCAACTTGGCCTTCTGTGTCGCGTGCAAGACGGCTGGCGGCAATAGTTGGGAGCGGATCGGGCAGGTGTGGTACGCTGCGCTCACGACTTCAGGAGCGCATCCGACGATGAAGATGCCCGCCTTCGCCAACCGCACGCGCCAAATCGCTCATCAGAAATACCTGAGCGACCCGTCGGTCGGCGCCGCGGTGGACAAAGGATGGAAGCAGGTCGGGTTGTGACCACGCGATCCTGACCTGAACGCGCGCGGGATGCCTTTATGAGCCG